>Ga0310696_10002816_pt1 | contig 22427 bp, 21 predicted proteins | sample AusTroGonzalo_MG_4_FD_203885 | JGI IMG/M metagenome (GOLD analysis project Ga0310696, IMG submission 203885) | Bovine rumen microbial communities from tropical cattle in Woodstock, Queensland, Australia - Gonzalo_02 (v2) (version 2) | ecosystem: Host-associated > Mammals > Digestive system >...
ATGAAGAGGGAAACATGAAGTAAACGAAAAAAATAATCCAATTATTATTAAAAGATACATAGTAAAATGTTTCATAATCTTGTAAAAATATAATGTCAGTTGTCAATTAAACAATTAAATAACGGCTAATAAAACGATTTTATTTTTGATGAAGCATAATATTATCTACTATTCCCGGAACGATTATTGTCGGACCAAATATGTAATCAGGCCATCCTAAACTCAACGAGTTTCTTAATGCTGCTTGGTTTATCGGATTATAATAGTCTAAACCACTTTTATATCCCAGAATCTTATTCTTTTCCACACTATATCACGGGGACAGGTTTGAAGTGAACCCCAAAGTTTGGACAGATTAAACATTATTGCTCCTTAGGTACAGACTTCGCGAGTTTCATGGCGTCTTCTGTGCCGAATGTTCGTCTGATGAGGGTCTCGGCATATCTGGTGATGAGGGTCTCGTCGTTAAGCGGGGTGAAGATCCTGATGACTCTTGTTTGATTGAACCAGACGATTTTCACCTTTTCATTTAATGTGCGGCTATGACCGGCGATACCCAGTGAGGCTTTTTCTTCTGCTAACTTGTCGAAATTCTTCAGCCCGCCTTTGGATTGATTATAGACATGAGCCAGTTCGGTGGCTGAATCGCCAGGCTCTTCTGTTATTGTAAGACTGTCTATATTGTTTAAATCTGCCGATTCCATATAGGCGGCATAGTCAACCATCACTTCCCAAAAGAACGGACGCGCAGCTAACATGATGTCGTACTGATGCCACACTACAAATCCTGTCTTTGCTGACAGATGCTGTATCTCCTGTATGTAGCTGATGTCATCAAGCATGGTATCAGTTGCTTTCTTAACTTTTTTCTTTGCTGTGCGCCTATTTTCTATGATGATATAGACGGTAATACCTATGATAGGACCGATGATACTGGCAAGGATGGTATAGAATGTTGACATAGTTTCCTGAATTTTGACTGCAAAGGTACGAAAAAAACGTGAACTCAAGACTGAACTCACGTTTTTCTTTGGATATGTATGTGGTGAATTTACTTCACTGTGATCAGGTAATAGTTCTTCTTACCCTTCTGTGCCAGCAGATACTTGCCGTCGATCAGGTCCTCGGCAGTAATGGCACGGTTCTGGTCGGTGAGCTTCTCCTTATTCAGAGAAACGCCGCCGCCCTGCACCATCTTACGCATCTCGCCCTTTGAGGGGAATACGGGAGCGATAGTAGTGAAGAACTCTACAGCGGGCTGACCCAGCTGATCCTTAGAAACCTCGAACTTCTCTACACCATCGAACACATCGAGGAAGGTCTGCTCGTCGAGCTTCTCAAGGGCTTCCTTGGTAGCTTTACCAAAGAGGATATTTGAGGCTTCGATAGCCATATCGAGGGCTTCGCGAGAGTGAACCAGAACGGTAACCTCTTCTGCCAGGCGCTTCTGCAGCACACGGCGACCGGGATCCTGCTTGTGCTCCTCAATCAGGGCGTCGATGACGTCCTTCTCCAGTGAGGTGAAAATCTTGATATAACGCTCGGCATCCTCGTCGCTGACGTTGAGCCAGAACTGATAGAAGCGATAAGGTGTGGTGCGCTTGGGGTCGAGCCAGATGTTTCCGCTCTCGGTCTTACCAAACTTCTTACCATCGCTCTTGGTGATCAAGGGGCAGGTGAGGGCGAAGGTCTCAACATCATTACCCAGCGTGCGGCGGATAAGCTCAGTACCGGTGGTCATGTTACCCCACTGGTCGTTACCACCCAACTGCAGTTTTACGCCCTTGTGCTGATAGAGGTACAGGAAGTCTTAACCTTGAAGGAGCTGGTAGGTGAACTCGGTGAATGAAAGACCGTCGCGAGCAGTACCGTTCAAACGCTGCTGTACGCTCTCCTTAGCCATCATATAGTTCACGGTGATGTGCTTACCCACCTCACGAGCGAAGTCGAGGAAGGTGAAGTTCTTCATCCAGTCATAGTTGTTTACCATCTCGGCGGCGTTGGGCTCCTTTGACTCAAAGTCCAGGAACTTGGCTACCTGTGCCTTGATGCACTCTTGGTTGTGGCGCAGGGTCTCATCGTTCAGCAGATTGCGCTCCTGACTTTTTCCACTTGGGTCGCCAATCATACCTGTGGCACCACCAACGAGGATGATGGGCTTATGACCGCAACGCTGCAGGTGACGCAGCATCATGATACCACAGAGGTGTCCGATATGCAGTGAGTCGGCAGTGGGATCAGTGCCGAGGTATGCAGTTACCATCTCTTTCTGGAGCAGTTCTTCTGTTCCCGGCATGATCTGTGCCAGCATACCGCGCCATTTCAGTTCTTCTACAAAATTCTTCATATCTTTTTCTTTTTTTTCGTTATATCGTTATATCGTTATGACGTTATCACGCCATGATACCAATTACGGTACCGGATCGTATCCTGAGCCTCCCCAGGGGTTGCATCTTAAGATGCGCCAGATCGCTAATCCGAGTCCCTTTATCGGTCCATGTTTGATGATTGCCTCTTTAGCATATTGTGAGCATGTGGGAGTGAAACGACAGGCTGGTGGCGTGAAGGGACTGATGATGCGCTGATAGAAAATGATGGGTATCAGCAGGATCCACTTCAGCACAAATGCGATATAGTACCATAAGCGTTTCATAGGCCTCAGACAACAACCTTTTTTGCTATTCTTCCAAGCAGACTGCGCACTTTGTCACTGATGTCCGCTGTTGTACAGGGGAGGTCAGAGAGCCAAATGAAAGCGATGTCTATGGCTTGTCCCTCTGGAATCTTCTCAATGAGCAACTGCTTCTGCAGTCGATAAGCCTCTCGTATCTGGCGTTTAGCGCGGTTGCGGTCAACGGCATGATGAAGCCTCTTCTTAGGAACGCTAATGAGCACCTTGACGGGTTCTGACCTGTCTTGGCGCTCTTGTTGCATATACACGGCTCTCAGTGGAAAGGCTGCCATGGACTGGCTTTGACCTCCACCGAAGAGTTCCTCTATCAGTTTCTGGCTGACGATTCGCTCCTGTTTCTGGAAACGTGCTGGAGCCGTCATAATATATGTTATATAGGTGAATTAGTCTTCCTGCATGAGCAGATAGTGCTGCAATGCACTGGTCATGGATGGATACTTCTCAGTGGGAGCTTCCAGATCCAGTCTCAAACCTGCGTCATGCACAGCCTTTGCTGTGGCGGGACCAAAAGTTGCAATAGCGATATCACCCTGGTTGAAATCAGGGAAGTTCTTAGTAAGCGACTCGATACCTGCAGGGCTAAAGAACACCAGCATGTCGTAGTCGAATGACTTAATCTCTTCTTCTGTGAAGTCGTTGCTTACAGTCTTATACATCACACATTCTGTGTGCTGCAGTTTCTTTGAGTCAAGCAACTTGCTGACAGCATCGTTATGTACATCGCTCATAGGAACAAGGTACTTCTCTGTCTTATGCTTCACCATAGTGGGCAGCAAATCATCCATCTTACCAGTGGTGCCGAAGAACACCTTACGCTTGCGATACTGCACATATTTCTGGATATAGAGAGCGATAGTCTCAGTCACGCAGAAGTATTTCATGTCTTCTGGTATGGTGACACGCAGTTCCTTTGCCAATGTGAAGAAATGATCGATGGCATGACGTGATGTAAACACTACAGCTGTATGGTCAAGTATGCTGACTTTCTGTGTGCGGAATTCACGTGCACTCATTCCTTCCACTTTGATAAATGGGCGGAATACCAGCTCCACATCAAAGCGGTTGGCTATGTCGTAGTAAGGTGATTTTTCGCTTGAGGGTTTTGGTTGCGAAATCAGGATCTTCTTAATCATTCTCTAATGTCCTAAAAATTTATTTTCAAATTATTGACCGTCATAAGCCATACTCCGCTGAATGCAAGCAATGGCGTTATTTCGAGGGCACAAAAGTACAAAAAAGTTTGCAGAAAAAAGCCATTTTGCCTAAAAAAGATGAACCAACACTTGTAAAATGTCAGTATTTTGTTCAAAATAAGAACGGTGCAGAAGTAAAATGTGCATTTTCCCACACTTAAATCAAAGAATACCAGCAACATGACTAGTGGTAGGGTGAGGACGGTAGAACAGGCAGTGATAAACAGTTGAATTTTGAATAGTTGTATTGTTTTTTTACTGCCGAAGAATACAGGATCTACCATAAAATGCATCAACCACTTGCTGAGAAAGTAGCAGGCAAAGAGTGCTGAGAGTATGAGGATGTTGATGAATACTGTGTCGCGAACGAAAATGCCAGGCATCTTCTCTTCTGCCGCGATAAAAGAGCCGATACCCAACAGCAGACAGTCAATTGCGACCAGTAAGAACTCAAAGCGTAATTCGTTGGAGGTGATATTGTTAAGTTCGTCAGAGTGAATTTCATAGAAGAAATTCCTCAGTTGCCTGCTGATGAAACCACGAGCGAAGGCAATAGAGATAGCTATGATGACAAAGCATAACAATAAGGTGATGGTGGTTAGGTCGTCATTACCTAATTGACTAGGTATGGGATGCCCTAATACACCAAAACGACTGCTGTGTGCCTGTGCGGCACACAGCAGTGAGTCATTTATCAATGGTTCAAAGCCCAAATGCGTGCTTGATATCATCTACCCGATCCAGTTTTTCCCATGTGAACAGTTCTACTTCGATGGTCTTTGTCTCATGGTAGTGGCTGGTGAAGGTCTTCTTCACAATCTCAGATTGACGTCCCATGTGTCCGTAGGCTGCTGTCTCCAGATACATAGGCTGGCGGAGTTTCAACGTGCGCTCGATAGCCTTTGGACGCAGGTCAAACAATTCCTCAATCTTCTTGGCAATCTCGCTGTCGCTCATGTTTACACGTGAACGGCCATAGGTATTGACATAGATATTCATGGGTTTTGCTACACCGATGGCGTAACTTACCTGTACGAGCATCTCGTCTGCTACACCGGCAGCTACCATATTCTTGGCGATATGACGGGCAGCATAAGCTGCAGAACGGTCAACCTTAGAAGAGTCTTTACCGCTAAAGGCACCACCACCATGTGCGCCTTTACCCCCGTAGGTGTCAACGATAATCTTACGGCCTGTTAAGCCAGTGTCACCGTGAGGGCCGCCGATAACGAACTTACCCGTGGGGTTCACGTAATATTTGATGTCATCGTTGAAGAGACTGAGCACTTTCTCACTGTGAATCTGTGCTTTCACACGGGGAATCAGGATGTTGATAACGTCTTCCTTGATTTTGGCCAGCATCTTCTCGTCTTCGTCAAACTCGTCGTGCTGTGTTGACACCACAATGGTATCGATGCGTTCGGGGATACCTGCATCGCTGTATTGGATAGTGACCTGGCTCTTTGAGTCAGGACGCAGGTAAAGCATTTGCTTGCCTTCCTTACGGATGTCGGCCAGTGTGCGCATGATGAGGTGAGCCAAATCCAGTGATACAGGCATATAGTTCTCCGTCTCGTTGGTGGCATAACCAAACATCATACCCTGGTCGCCGGCTCCCTGGTTTTCGTCATCCTCACGGTCAACACCGCGATTGATGTCTGCACTCTGCTCGTGGATAGCCGTCAGGATACCGCAAGAGTTACCGTCAAACTGATACTCTGCTTTTGTATATCCAATCTTCTTGATGGTGTTACGGGCAATTGTCTGCAAATCGATATAAACTTCGCTACGCACCTCGCCCATGATAACAACCTGTCCTGTTGTTACAAAGCTTTCGCAGGCTACGCGTGCATGGTCATCGTAGGCCAGAAACTGGTCTAATATGGCGTCGCTAATCTGGTCGGCCACTTTATCTGGATGTCCCTCAGATACTGATTCTGATGAAAATAAATATGACATTTTTTTACTGTGTAGTTAAATTTTGAGGGTGCAAAGTTACTGAGTTTTTGTGAGATAGCCAAATTTTAGTCAGTTTTTCGGTTAAAAACGATATGCCAGCGATACCCCCACACAATTTGTCTCAGGTTGATATGTTGGCATCAATACAAGGTCTTCTTCCTTGTCCCAACAAAGAATACGTTTCTCCAGAGGTAATAACCAATAGGCGATATGTGCCGACAAGATGCCGATAGCTGCCCCTGCAGCCACGTCCTGCCACCAATGGCGGTCGTTATATACGCGCAGACATCCTACGCCGATGGCAGTTCCATAGGCAGCAATGCCCAGTCCTGTGCCATATTCCGTCCTGATCATCTCAGCGCCCATGAAAGCACGTGCCGTATGTCCGGAAGGAAAAGATTTATTGTCGGTACCATCAGGACGCTTTTCGTGAACCGTATATTTCAGTCCACCGGCTAAGGCTGTCATCACACAAAACGCTGTTCCCGTAGTGAGAACACGTTCCCTGCCCGTATGTTTGGCCTTGACGCCCAACCATCCCATACTGATATTAGCTGCCATTGGCGCATACTGTATATAGTCGTCAATATGTGTATGCTCATGTGACTTGCTGACGGTCTGAGACAAGGCTGTCCTGCTGAAAAACAACAGGACAGCGCAAGTTAATATCAATGAGATGTTTCTTTTCATAAGGAAAGCGGATTACTCCTCAGGCAACATAATCACCTCGGCGCGGTTGCCGGGCTTCAGGAATTCCTGCATAAAGGCAGCAATCGTTTCAGGTGTCTGAGCCTGAACAGTAGCCTTGTAGTCGGTGTGTGTGTCTACACCGAAGAGACGCAGACGGTTAATCTGACGCAGCCAGTAGTTATTGGTCTTTGCCTGATCGTCGATATCCTTCAGCATATACTCCTTTACCTTGTTCAGCTTCTCAGCGTCAACGCTCTTGGCCATGTTCTCTACCTCTTCCTTCATGATCTTGGTTGCGATATCGCCCTTCTCTGGTTTCATGGGGCAATAGACAAGCAACTGTGTCATTGTGCGGAAATCATTGCGTGACAATGCAGACTGAGCGGAAACGCTATAGGCTGCGGAAGCCTCCTCGCGAATCTTCTCTGTATAAATCATGGTCAGAATCTGTCCTACCATAGAGGTGCGGATGATGTTCTGGAGAGAATAGTCCATCTTGTCGTTCATCCAGGTCATGACGGCAATAGCCTTAGGTGTTTCCATCTTACGCTTGAAGTCGTTGATGACCTCACCCTTGAAGAGCTTCTCTACATCCTTACCCTTCACAATCTTCTTCTGAGCGGGCAGTGCTCCCAAGTATTGCTCGAGGAGCGGACGGATGGTGGCCTCGTCATAGTTACCAATGATGGTAAAGGTGAAGGCAGCAGCATTGCTGGTCTGCTCCTTGGCCATCTGAAGGATACGGTCGTAGTTGACGTTCTTCAGGTCCTCAGTAGCAAGAGGTGCCTGACGCTTGTCGTGGCAGGTCAGTGTGAGCGACAGAGAGTCACTGAACACAGACTCAGGCTGCAACAGCTTGTTCTTCAGCATCAGCTCTGTGGTCTTCATCATATTGTCGTATGACTCCTGGTCCTTGTTGATGTTGGTGAAGTAGAGATATACAAGCTGTAGCATGGTCTCTACGTCGGCAGGTGTTGATGAACCACTGATGTTAGCACGGTCGCTGCTCAGTGACAGACTGGCGCTGGCAATCTTACCTGCCAGGGCTTTCTCCAGTTCGGTATGTGAGAAATTGCCCAGTCCGCTGGCTTCGATAACATCATCAAACATCTTGATATTGGCAAAATCGGCTTCGCCATACAGTGAGCTACCGCCAAAGCCCTCACCGCTCAAGATAACCTGGTCTTTCTTCAAGTCTGTCTGCTTCAAGACGACCTTCACACCATTGCTCAGGGTCAGTTCTTTGTAGTCGAACTTCTTACCTGCAACTTCTTTCTGAATCTTACCAGCCTTGGGCATCGTGGTAATCAGTGGCTCGTCTTTTACATTGTCGATGTATGCCTCTAACTGTGTGGCGCGTGCCTCGTCAATGGCTTTCTTCAGTGAAGCCTCGGTGGGATAGATGGCGCCCTCTTTCTCTTGGTTGAAGTTGAGTACCACCAAATTAGAGTCCTTATCCTCAAAGAATCCTTTCATCAGTTCGTTGACGGTCTCCAATGGGAGGGCAGGAACCAACTGCTTCATCACCTGATAGTAGTCGTCCAGACTTGGGATAGGCTCCTTTGCCAGGTAATGCTTTACATACTCGTTGACAAAGCGACTGTTGTAGCGCTTGTCCTTATTTGAATACTGCTTGTCCAGCTGACTGATGAAATTTGACTTGTAGCGCTGGTACTCTGTGGCAGTGAAACCAAACTGGGCGGCACGGCGAGCCTCGATGAATGCAGCCTTCAAGGCAGCCTCGGTCTGACCCTCCTTAGGCAGTACGCTCACTTCGAAGGCATCCTTGGTCTTTGACAGCAGGTACTGTCCGTAGCCTACGCTACCCTGCAGGAAGGGACAGTCGGCTTTCTGGGCCAACTCAGCCAAACGGTCGTTCAGCATGCCGAGGCAGGCAATCTTCAAATAATCGATAACCAGATACTGCATGTTCTCCTTGATCTCGTCGGGGATGGGGTCGCTCTTGAACATCATCTCAACGATGCTATACTGCATCTCCTTATCCTTGTCAATCACGATGATGGCCTCTTTGTTGTCGGGTACATCCTCGGCTACGACAGGAGCAGGATTGGCAGGCATCTTGATGGGGCCGAACAGATTCTTGATCTTCTGCTCTATCTGATTCACGTCAACATCACCGACCACGATGATGGCCTGGTTGTCAGGACGGTACCATTTTTCGTAGTAGGCACGCAGTACCTCGGGCTTGAAGTTGTCGATAATCTCCATCAATCCGATTGGCATGCGGTGACCATATTTGGAATCGGGGTAGAGCTTGGGCAGGTCGCGCTCCAGCATACGCATCTGGGCGCTGGTACGCATACGCCATTCCTCATGAATCACGCCGCGCTCCTTCTCAATCTCGTCGGCTTCCAACAGCAGTCCGTCGGCCCAGTCGTGCAGAATCAGCAGACAAGAGTCAACGATACCCTCACGGGTGGTGGGCACGTTAGAGATATTATACACTGTCTGGTCGATAGAGGTATAGGCATTCAGGTCGCGTCCGAACTTCACGCCGATGGTCTCGCACCATTTCACGATGTCGTTTCCCTTGAAGTTCTCTGTACCGTTAAAGCACATGTGCTCCAAGAAGTGAGCCAAACCGCGCTGGTCGTCGTTTTCCTGGATAGAACCTACGCGCTGGGCAATATAGAACTCAGCACGCTGCTCAGGCCATGCGTTATGACGGATATAATATGTCAGTCCGTTGTCCAACTTGCCGATCTTAACGTCGGGGTCGGTGGGGATGGCAGGCATCTGCTGAGCCATCGTTGTTGATGCGCCTGCTACAAAGAGCAGTGCAGCAACCAATAGTTTTTTGTAGTTTCTCATATCTATTGTCTTAACTCCTTAACTTCTTTAACTCCTTAACTCCTCCAATTTCTTACAACACCTTCATGATACCCATCAGGTAAACCAGTCCGAAGCCCAGCACCATAGAGATCATACCCATGATGAATCCAATCTTTGACATGTCCTTCTGCTGTACCAGGTTGGTAGAGAAGGCCAATGCGTTTGGTGGTGTAGAGATGGGCAGGATCATAGCGCTGGATGCGGCGATAGCCACACCGATGAGCACCGTTGCGGTACCACCGATAGGATCGAGTTTGTCGCCCATGGCACCACAAACGATAGCCAGGATAGGCATCAGCAGGGCAGCTGTTGCTGAGTTAGAGATGAAGTTACTCAACAGGTAGCAGATAGCACCACCGAGAATCAGAATCAGCAGGGGCGAGAAGGTGTCGAAGGGAATACTTTCGATGGCATTCTCGGCCAGACCAGACTTATTCAGTCCGTAGCCCAAAGCGAAACCGCCGGCTACCATCCAGATCACACTCCAGTTGATCTGCTCCAGGTCGCGCTTGTTGATAACGCCTGTCAGGGCAAAGATACAGAAAGGAATCATGGCCACGGTGTTGGCATTGATACCTGTGAAACGGTCGGTCAACCACAGGGCGATGGTAACGAAGAAAGTGACGATGACCACGTTGGCGTGGAAACCTTTCTTCATCTCACCGTCGATATTCAGTTCGATGGTCTTCTGTGTGAAGGGGAACATCTTCTTCAGGATCATCCAACTGATAAACAGCAGAATGATAACCAGTGGGAACATGAACATCATCCACTGACCAAAGCCCAGATTCATGTTCAGACCCTCGGGGTCGTTCAGGTATTTCAGGGCGATGTTATTTGGAGGCGTACCGATAGGCGTACCCATACCACCCAGGTTAGCTGCAATGGGAATACTCAGTGCCAAGGCGACGCGGCCCTTTCCTTCGGGGGGCAACTGACGGAACACGGGGGTCAGGAAGGTAAGCATCATGGCAGCTGTAGCTGTGTTTGATACGAACATTGAGAACAGACCTGTTACGAGCAGGAAGCCCAGCAATACCATCTCACTGCGTGTACCGAAAGGTCTGAGCAGGATTCTTGCCAGCTGTGCATCAAGACCTGTCTTCGTGGCAGCGATAGCCAGTACGAAACCACCGATGAACAGCATAATCACAGGGTCGGCGAATGTAGCCATCACACCTTTGTATGAGAGCAGTGGACCTACTTCTTCTTCGTTGACCAGTGGAAGGATTCCACTATCCGTACAGAATAGTAGCATAATCACGATGACCGCTACGGATGTAGCCCACGAGCTGACAATCTCAAAAATCCACATCAGTGTGGCGAAAGCAAAGATGGCAATGACACGCTGCTGGATAATCGTCAGGTTATTAATGCCAAACCAGTCGGTAGGCATGAACCAAAGGGTTAGTGTGACTAGCAATACCAGGAATATCTTGATGAGTCTCAAGGTGGCATTACTTGGGTGATACTTGTGATTATGACGCAAGTTTCGGGCAGCCTGTACCAGGTGAAGCCCTCTGTAGTTAGTTAACATGTTATTTTATTTTTAGTGTTATTTGGCAGTTATGATTGTTCCCTTTTTCCAAAATTGTGCGCAAAGGTACATATTTATTGTGACATGAGCAAGCAAATGTAAAAAAAATCCTTTTTTATGCTTTCTTTTTCTGAAATGGCATGTGTCTTTGCTGCTCACCTGCAAATTCTTGTGTGTGTGACTTTTTACCCCAAACCCTGTTTACGCCAAATACAATTTGTAGTGATTTTTTTTGACAAGTTGCGACGGCCGGTTTTTCCCCCGTTGGAAGTGCCACCTTCTTTTTTCCCTATATAGGTAATTTCGTGAAATTACTCGAGTGAATTGATGAAATTACTCGAGTGAATTCATGAAATGACTCGAGTGAAATCAACGCATTAATCAAGGGGCAAAAAAATGGTTGTTATGAGTGAACTTTTTTAGTGGTGCTTTTACGGTAAAAAGATTTTACTAACCTTACATTATGCAAGAAGCGGATACACAATTTTGCGCATCCGCTTCTTCTTGTATGACGGTAGGGTTACTTAACCTCCCAGATATCATTGGTCTCGAGGAGCTCCTCGAAGTTGTGGTACTTCTTCTGGGCGCTGACCTCAGCGAGCTGTGCGTGAACGGCGTCGTTGTAGGTTGGAGCATCGACGTCGCGAATCACACCGAGGGCGATGGGGAAGCCATCCTCAGGCGTCATCATGGCGAGCTTCAGCTGCAGGGTGTTGTCCTCGCAGTGAGCATCGTGAACGAGTACGTCGTCGATGGTGTAGCCATCCTTGCCAATCTCTACCACCTTCAATCCGAAGCCCTGCTGTACCAGTCCGAACTCATTGTTCTCACCAAAGACGAGTTTCTCGCCGTGACGTACGTAAATGGCGTTCTTCTTACGACCTTCGTTGTTGTAAACCACATCGTGGCAGTGGTCGTTGAAAATGACACAGTTCTGCAGTACCTCAGTAACGCTGGCACCCTTGTGCTCGTAAGCAGCCTTCAGTACCTCCACAGTACCCTTGGCATCGGTAGCCACACAACGGGCGAAGAAGTGTCCGCGTGCGCCGAAGCAGAGCTCAGCAGGACGGAAGGGATCCTCTACTGTGCCGTAAGGGCTTGACTTAGACACGAAGCCACGGGGTGAGGTAGGTGAGTACTGACCCTTGGTCAGACCGTAGATACGGTTGTTGAGCAGGATCATGTTCAGGTCGATATTACGACGGTTGGCATGGATGAAGTGGTTACCACCGATAGCCAGTCCGTCGCCGTCGCCTGATACCTGCCATACGGTCAGGTCGGGGTTAGCCACCTTGGCACCGGTAGCAATGGCAGCGGCACGACCGTGGATGGTGTTCATACCATAGGTAGCCATGTAGTGGGGCAGACGGCTTGAACAACCGATACCAGAGATAACTGCTACGTTCTCGGGAGCTACGCCAATCTCGGCCATAGCCTTATGGAGTGAGGCCAGGAAAAAGTGGTCGCCACAACCAGGGCACCAACGGGGCTGGCCTTTCTTAAAATCTTGTGCTGTATAACTCATACTACTAATATTTTTTGCCACTTTTTTTCTAACAACGAATTAAGACGAATTTCACGAATTTGGCGAATTATTATTTTTTTCAGATTAATCTGTATTTTGCGAATTTATCCTACGGGGAAACGTTCGTATTCAAGGGATGAATTTCCGAAATTGATAAGAAGAGCAAGCTGAAAACCAGCAATCTTAGCATAGTTAATAGCCTGTGAGCGATGCATGTCATCCAGTTCCCTGACAGCTTTTAGCTCAACAATGATTTTGTCGTAACAAATAAAGTCGGGAATAAATGTACCAGCGAGAGTAATGCCTTTATATGAAGCATGAATCTCTACTTCGCGTTTGAATGGTATGCAACATTCCTGAAATTCCAAAGCAAGAGCCTCCTGATACACCTTTTCGGTGAATCCAGGTCCCATGATGCTGTGCACTTTCATGGCAGCACCAATAATTTCATAGCTCTCGTTTGGATATCTCATCTTAATATTTCGTTTTAATATTATCCTTTAATTATAAATTCGTATAATTCGTGTAATCCGTTTTAATTCGTTGTTTTCAAAAAATATGTGGTTGTTGTTATTACTTCTTGTTAATTATTTCTTCGAACGCATTGACGAGTTCCTCGACGACGAAGGGTTGACCCTTTACCTGGTTGAACTGGTAAGGCACGAAACCGTCGACCTTCATGCGGAGGTAAGCTGCCAGCTGACCCATGTTCTGCTCGGCCACAACCACCTTCTTGTACTTCTTCAGTACCTCGGCGGTGTTCTTTGGCAGCGGGTTCAGATACTTGAACTGAGCCTGAGCTACTTTGTAGCCCTTCGCGCGGAGTTCGTCCATTGCAGAGTGCAGGTGACCATAGGTAGAACCGAAACCTACAATCAGCAGGTCGGCATCAGCAACGTCGCCGTCTACTTCGAGGTCGGGCACCTGGATATTGTCAATCTTCTGCTGGCGCAGACGAGTCATCAAGTCGTGGTTCTCTGGGTTGGTAGAGATAGCGCCGGTGGCGTTGTCCTTCTCCAGTCCGCCGAGAATATGTGCGAATCCCTCACGGCCAGGTACAGCCCAATAGCGAGTACCGTTTTCGGCGCGCATGTAAGGTGTCCACTTACCCTTCAGTTCCTCAGGAACGTATGGGGGATTGATTGCGTCGAGCTTAGCCATCTCTGGCAACTTGAAGGCGCCAGAACCGTTGGCGATGTAAGCATCGGTGAGCAGTACCACAGGCGTCATGTGCTCAAGAGCCATCTTGGCTGCCTGATAAGCAGCATCGAAGCAGTCGGCAGGACTGGTTGCTGCCATTACAGGCATGGGGCTCTCACCGTTACGGCCGAAGAGGGCCTGCAGCAGGTCGGTCTGTTCAGACTTGGTGGGCAGACCTGTAGCAGGACCGCCACGCTGTACGTCGAGTACCACCAGAGGCAACTCCATGATGACAGCCAGGTTCATGGCCTCGCTCTTCAGGCAGACGCCGGGACCAGATGTCGAGGTGACACCCAGAGCACCGGCGAATGAAGCACCGAGAGCTGATGCGCAACCAGAAATCTCGTCCTCGCACTGTACGGTGATAACACCGCATGACTTGTGCTTGGACAGCTCGTGGAGCACGTCGGTGGCAGGGGTGATAGGATAAGAACCCAGGTAGAGGCGTAGGCCAGCTTTCTCGGCAGCAGCGATGAAGCCGTAGGCGGTAGCCTTGTTACCGGTGATATCCATATAGCGTCCAGGAGTCTTCTCCTTGGTTTCTACACGATAGACGTTGATAGCGTTTGAGTGTGTGTTGTGACCGTAGTCCCAACCAGCCTGAATCACCTTGATGTTAGCCTCAGCGATAGCGGGCTTCTTGGCGAATTTCTCTTTCAGGAAATTACCAACAAGGTTCAGGTCGCGGTCGAACAACCAGCATACAAGACCCAGCGCAAACATGTTTCTACATTTCAGCATGGCTTTGTTGTCCATGCCAGAGTCAGCCAGACAGTCTTTCACCATGGTGGTCAACGGACACTGGATGACACGGTCGGGGTCGATACCCATTTCGCCGAGGTAATCCTCCGTCTGGAACTGAGCCTTCTCCAAATCCTTAGGACCAAAAGAGTCGGTGTCGATGATGATTGTGGCACCGGGTTTGGCGTAACGATACTGCGTCTTCAGCGCAGCAGCGTTCATTGCCACCAGCACGTCGCACTTGTCACCAGGGGTGTACACCTTACCGGCACCAATATGTACCTGGAAACCAGACACACCAGTCAGCGAGCCTTGCGGGGCGCGGATGTCAGCGGGATAGTCGGGGAATGTTGAAATACCGTTACCTACGGTTGCTGAGACCGTAGAGAAAATGTTACCGGCAAGCTGCATGCCATCGCCGGAGTCTCCTGAAAAACGAACGACCACTTGGTCGAGCTCTTTCACTTCCAATTGTTCAGCCATAATATATATTGGTTTAATAACTTACTTTCTGTCACCAAAACGGCTGCAAAATTATTCATTTTTATTGAAAATACCAAAGAAAATATGCAAAAAGTGCATATTTGTGGCAAAAAAGCTGCAAATATGCACTTTGATTGCAATAAATATGCAATTTAGTATTCAAATGATGAGCCACCGAGGAACTCACGCAACAACGAGGTTGGCGGAATCTGGTCCTCGGGAATCGGACGGATATATCTCAGGAACTTGCGTAGGCGGTAAGCCTCGGCATACTCCGGACAATCTTCCGGAACCTGTTCCAGCAGCGGTTCTGCCTGTCTTTTGATAACTGCCAATTCGAAAAGCATGGCGGAATTGAACATCTGGTCGCAGTTCTCCTGGAAGGGGAAGATCCATTTGTTCTCGCCCTTACGCACCGATGGCCAGCGACGAATCGTCTCCTGTGCAGACACACCGCGATACTTATGGTCTCGGATGATACGACGCAGCAGTCGGTTGTCGGTAGTGGGGATATAGTTGTGGTTGTCGAGCAGCAGCGTGGTCAGCGCCGATGCATACACACGGTATATCTGTTCCTGAGGCACGGTGGCCATGAGTTCGGGGTTCAGGGCGTGGATACCCTCAACCACCAGAATCTGGTCATCCTCCAACTTCAGTTTGCGGCCGCTCTTCACGCTCTTGCCCGTGGGGAAATCATAACGGGGCAGTTCTACCTCCTCACCACGGAACAGCGCATTCATCTGCTGATTGAGCAGGGGCAGGTTGAGTGCATGCAGGTTCTCGAAGTCGTAGTCGCCACTTTCATCGCGCGGCGTCAGTTCACGGTCCAGGAAATAGTCGTCCAGTGAGATGCCGATAGGCTTGATACTGTTCACTGCCAGTTGCACGGACAGACGTTTACAGGTTGTTGTCTTGCCACTTGAAGACGGACCGGCGATAAGCACTAGTTTAATGCCTTTTCGGTTGGCTATCTCGTCAGCGATGCGGGCAATCTTCTTCTCTTGCAGCGCTTCGCTAATCTGGATAAGGTGCGAGCTGAAGCCCTTGTCGATACATTCGTTCAGGTCGCCGATGGTGCGCATGCCCAGGATGTCCTGCCAACGGTGATGCTCCTTGAAGATGCCAAACATCTTGTCCTGCATGATAATCTCGCCTAACTCGTCGGGATGCTCGCGCGAAGGGATGCGCAGCAACAGACCGTCGTAGTATTTCTCCAGTCCAAAGAGATATATCTGCTTTGTGTTGGTGAGGATGGCACCATAGAAATAGTCGTAGTACTCGTCGATGTCGTAGAAGGTGGTGTAGAGCGATCCCGTGCTCTGCAAGAGTTTTACCTTTGAGAAGGTGTGCAGGGCGGTGAACATCTCAATGGCCTCCTTGGTTGTTGTCTCATGACGATGGATAGGTATTGCTTCGTCAATAATCTCCTGCATGCGCTTGCGGATGCGCCCAGCATCCTCTAATGTCACGGGATGACCGATGTTCAGGTCCACATAATATCCATTGCTCACAGGAATATCAATAGCCACCTTACAGGGGACGTACAAATCGTGAACGGCCTTACAAAGAATGAAGAACAGAGTTCGCGTGTAGGCACGTTGACCCGATGCCGATGTGATGTCGAGGAATTCTATGCGCTTGGGTTTGTAGATGCGATAATGCATTCCCTCCACCTTATTATTAACATGCGCGAGGATAGGCTCGTGTTCCATGGTGAGGTTCATCAGCTGGAAAGCCTCGCTGAGGTTGCTTCCCATGGGGATATCATAGTCCTGCCCATTGTTCAGACAGGTGACTTTTACTGTTTTTTCCATATCTTATATTGTTTTATCTGCGAATTTTTTATTCGTTTTAGGGCATGTGGGTGCAAATATACGAAAAGTTTTTTATTCAAACATGCTATTGTATGAAATTTTTTTCATATCTTTGCACGCAAAACCAACTAATAAAAAGAACATTCATATTGCGTATGATGCTCACACTATTTACCATGCTTGGCTCTCTGGCACTTCTCATGTTTGGTATGAAGTCCATGAGTGAAGCGTTACAGAAAATGGCAGGTCCGCAGTTGCGCCACGCACTGGGAGCCATGACTTCCAATCGTTTTACTGGTCTTATAACTGGTTCGGTAGTTACCGCCTCTGTGCAGTCATCAACGGCTACAACCGTGATGACTGTTTCGTTTGTTAATGCCGGACTGCTCACCCTGACCCAGGCCATCTCCGTCATCATGGGTGCCAATATCGGTACCACGTTCACGGCATGGATTATCGCCTTGGGAGCGTCGTTCGATATCAGTATCGTGTCATACATCGGATTCTTCCTGGGCATCATCTTGATATATATGAAGAAGCACCGCTACATCGGTGACTTCCTCTTTGGACTGGGCTTGCTGCTCTTGGGTCTAACCACCCTGCGCCTGACGGGACAGAAGATGGACTTAGGACACAATGAGGCTGTATTGAGTTTCTTCAATTCGTTCGACATGCACTCCTATTGGACTATCTTTGCCTTCTTGGTGATGGGAGGCGTACTGACGTTCTGCGTCCAGTCGAGTGCTGCCGTGATGGCTATCACCATGTTGCTCTGCGGTAGTGGTGCTATGCCTATTTCTATGGGTATCGCCTTGGTGCTGGGTGAGAATATCGGAACGACGATAACCTCTAACCTAGCCGCGCTGTCAGCCAACACGCAGGCACGTCGTGCTGCTTTGGCACACATGTTCTTCAATATCTTCGGAGTCATCTGGATCCTGTGTGTGTTCTATTGGTTCGTTGAGGGCGTAGAGTGGGCTGTGCAATATGTTGGCGGAGAACTATTGAATCAGGATATGGCTAATCTACCAAAGGAGAAATATCTCACCTTCGTGCTGGCTGCCTTCCACTCAGGTTTCAATGTGATTAATGCAGGCATCCTGATATGGTTTATTCCCCAGATTGAGAAATTTGTGTGCTGGGTCATCAAGTCCAAGAAAGTGGACGAGGAAGAGGATTTCCGTCTGCACTTCATTACTGCTGGCATCATGAAGACCCCAGAACTCTCTGTGCTTGAGGCTCAGAAGGAGATACAGGCTTTTTCAAACCGTATGCAGCGTATGTTTGGTATGGTGCAGGAATTGCTGAATCTCTCGTCGAGTGAACGTAGCAAGGAGAAGAACAACGAGCAGGACTTCAACAAGCTCTATACCCGCATCGAGAAATATGAGGGCATCTCGGATAACATGGAACTTGAGATTGCCAAATATTTGGAGAGCGTCAGTGATGCTCATCTCTCTGACGAGACAAAGGCCAAGATTCGTGCCATGTTGCGTGAGGTCAGTGAGTTGGAGTCTATTGGTGATGCCTGCTTCAATATGGCCCGTACCATTAACCGTAAGTATTCCAAGAAGGAAGACCACTTTGTTGAGAAGCAGTATAGTCATCTGCACCAGATGATGGGACTCACCGATCAGGCTTTGACGCAGATGAATAAGCTGATGACTGGTAGAAAGGAGGCTTACGACGTGAACCGTTCGTTCAATATCGAGAACGAGATCAATAACTATCGCAACCAGTTGAAAGCTCAGAATATCATAGACGTCAACAATCAGTTGTATACCTATGCTGAGGGTACCATCTATATCGACCTTGTCAACGAGTGCGAGAAGTTGGGTGACTATGTTGTCAACGTCGTTGAGGCTCGTATGGGTACCAGACAAAGGGAGGCATAAAGGATGCCTGACAAAGATAAGAGACACCGTTTGGGTGTCTCTTTTTTTGTCTTTTGTCTTTTTCTGACTATGCCTTCTGCTCCAGATAGTCGCAGTAGATGCAAGCTGCGGAGATAATCTGATTGACGCAAGGGCGCTGTTTGTAGTATTCGGCGGTGCGTTCAGATGCTTCGTAGGAGAGGGGAGCCCCCTTCTTCAGCTTCAGCAGTTCGGCACAAATCAGACTGCCGTGCTCTTCCTTGAAGCGTGCAGCCAGTTCCTGTACCACTTTATAATTATAGGATTTCCCCTCGCGATCACCAGGGGTTACTGAACCGCAGTCTAATCCGGCTAACAGGGCCAGGGCGTTGAAGGCACCGCACGAAAGGCGCAGACGACCGATGCCACCCCCAAAACCGGCACTCATGCGCAGGGCTTGTTCCTCGGTATAACCATAGATGTCGGCAAAAGCTGCCACTACTGACTGGGAGCAGTTGAAGCCCTGCATAAAGAGTTCTTCCGCTCTGCGAATACGTTTTTCTCTGTCTATTTGCATGATGCTATTCTGTTTAATGCTTCTAATAATAATGCTCTGGGACAAGCGATATTCAGGCGGATATATCCCTCGCCGCTTTGGGCACCATACATGGTGCCTGGGTTTACCCATACCTTGGCGTCTTGCAGCAGACGGTCGGCATATTCCTGAGAAGAGAGACCCGTGGCGGTGATATCCACCCATGGAAGGTAAGTGCCTTCAAGAGGCGTCATTTTCCACTGGGGGAGGTTCTTTGCGACGAAATCGCAAAGAACAGTGTAGTTATCCCAGAGATAAGCGTTGAGCTCGTCTAGCCAGTCCTCGCTCTCGTTATAGGCAGCCATCAGGGCTACGGGCCCGAAGGGATTCACGTCGCACACCTCATTAATATTGATGGCACGATCTATCCGCCGGCGCCACTCTGGTTGGCTGCAGATGATGTTGGCAATTTGCAGGCCTGCTATATTGAATGATTTCGAGGGCGAGTTCAGGATGACGCTGTTCTGCCGGCAGGCCTCGCTCACAGCCGCAAAGGGCTGGAAATGGTTGTTGGGCATGATGAGTTCACAATGAATCTCATCGCTTACCACCTTGACGCCATATTTCATGCAGATGGTGTTCATGTGCTCTAGTTCTTCCTTTGTCCATACGCGCCCCGTGGGGTTGTGAGGGTTGCAAAGAAGGAACACGGTGGTTTTCTCGTCCGCACATTTTGCCTCGAAATCCTCCCAATCTACCTCGAAGCGGCGTTGTTTGTCGCTGTGCCACAGCGACAGACTCGATTCTAAGACCTCGCAGCCATTATTGCGGATGCTTGAGAAGAAACAATTGTAGTCAGGCGAGAGGATAAGCACTTTCTCACCAGGCATGGTGAGGGCCTTGATGGCAACCGACATTGCCGGCACTACGCCAGTGGTATAGAGAATTTCTTCACGACGGATCGTCCAATCGTGGCGGCGTTGGAACCAGGAGATGATGGCCTCGTAATAGGGCTCCTCCACTAAGGTGTAGCCAAACACGCCGTGCTCGGCTCGCTTGCGGATAGCCTCCTGAATAGCAGGCGCGGCCTTGAAGTCCATGTCGGCTACCCAGAGGGGGATAATTCCCCCTGGCGGAAGCCAGCCCCCCGATTGGCGGGGGGCTTCCGCATCCCATTTCACGCAGCCTGTGCCGTGACGCTGTACTATCTCATCAAAGTTATATTTTGACATTTTTTTTAGGCGTTATTTCGTTATGACGTTATAACGTTCGTTAGATGTTATTCCGTTATTTCCTAGTTTCTATCACGCAGTCATTCGGTGCCTTCACATTTTGGTCGATGGTGATGCTTCCGATGCTATCTGCCACGATATATCCGCTTGAGGGATTCTTGATATTCTCGATATGTCCGCGGATGTCGGCTTTGACGTTACTATATTCAAACACACGGTCGCACGACTTATCAAAGGTGCAGTTTTCTAATACCAGGTTGTCGGCATAGCATAAGAGCTGTTCGCCAATGAGGTGACAGTTCACCAAACGTACATTCTTAGAGTGCCAAGCCAGGTATTCACCATCGAGAACGGAGTTGTAGATAGTGACATTCTCACATTCCCAGAAAGAGTCCTTCGTGACGATATTGGCGTTATGCAGTTCCACGTTACGGCAGTATTGAAATACGTATTTGGAGTCACACTTCAGTCCGTCGATATGCACAGAGTCGCAGAACATAAACGGATAGGCGCCTTCGTGCAACACCAGGTTCTTTGCCTCTATGAACTGACAACGCCAGAAAGTCTCGTCGGCGTCGTTGATAACGACATTGTTCAGGTGGATATGATGCATCTCGCGGAACATCTTTGGCGCATCAATACGCGTGTCGCTCATCATCAGGTAGCTGCTGTACCAAAGGGCAGAGCGTGCTCCGGCATCAAACTGACAGTTTTGTATGATGAACTTATCTACATGCCAGAAGGGATATTTTCCCCAAAAACGACAGTTGTTGGCTTCAATATCCGAACATTCCTTGATAGCGCTCTCGCCATCGCCAATGGTGACATGCTCCAGTCGCAGATGGTGCGACTCAAATAGTGGGCGTTCGCCCTCAAAATGCTGATTCTTTATTAATTCCATTATTAGTATGTTGGTTTCGGATGCCAAAGGTACAATCTTTTTTCGATAAAAAAGAACTTCTTTACGAAATATTAAGTATCTTTGCACTCAGATTAGGATTAAAACATGAAGTGTTATGAAGAAGAAAATTGTTGTATTGACAGGTGCGGGCATGTCGGTGGAAAGCGGACTACGCACGTTTCGTGATGCTGACGGATTATGGGAGGAATATCCCGTTCAGCAGGTGGCTACTCATGAGGGGTGGGAGGCCGATCCGACGCTGGTGACAAACTTCTATAACATGCTGCGTAAGAAATGCTGGGGCGTGAAACCTAATGAGGGTCATAAATTGGTGGCTGCCCTAGAGGAAAAATATGACGTTACGGTGGTGACGCAAAACGTGGACAACCTGCATGAGCAGGCAGGATCTACAAAGGTGATACATCTGCATGGCGAACTGATGAAGGTTTGCTCCAGTCGGGATGTGGATAATCCGCACTTCCAGCAGACGCTGACACCCGACAACTGCGAGATAAAACCTGGTACGAAGGCTGGCGATGGCTCTCTTCTTCGTCCTTTTATCGTGTTCTTTGGCGAGGCTGTTCCCTTGATTTCAGTAGCAGCTGAGGAGGCTCAGACTGCAGATATCTTCATCGTGATAGGTACCAGCCTGAATGTTTATCCTGCTGCCGGATTGCTTCATTATGTACGCCCAGGCGTACCTATATATCTTATAGACCCCAATCCTGTGAGTGCGGGAAATGGTGTGAAACAGATTCAAAAGGGTGCCAGCGAGGGTATGCGAGAACTAACTCAACTTCTGATGTAAACTAATTTTTCGGATTTATAGACGAAAACTCGTTCTCACCGATAAATTTTTGTTAATCATGTTAAATTAAGCAAAATTTAACGTGATTATCTTTTGTTTTGGCACTTTTGTAGTCAAAAAAGCCTATATTTGTACTTTAAAAATGTGAAAGTGCTAAATTATGTACACGCGTAGAGCCATAAACAGTAGAATAAAGCAACGCATTGCCCTATTAGTAGTGCTGATAATTTCTGTCGCGTTTTCAGAAACTATCAGTGCCCAGAATGTGGCTGTGCGTAATAATCTGCTTTATGACTTAACGCTGACACCAAACCTCGGTATTGACGTGAAATTAGGCGACCAATGGTCGGGAGGCCTGAGTGTCGGCTTCAATCCTTGGCCTACAAGTGATGATGTCAGTAAGAAGTGGCG
>Ga0310696_10002818_pt1 | contig 22422 bp, 24 predicted proteins | sample AusTroGonzalo_MG_4_FD_203885 | JGI IMG/M metagenome (GOLD analysis project Ga0310696, IMG submission 203885) | Bovine rumen microbial communities from tropical cattle in Woodstock, Queensland, Australia - Gonzalo_02 (v2) (version 2) | ecosystem: Host-associated > Mammals > Digestive system >...
GTGCGTGGAGCAACGAGGCATTTGAATTATGGTACTTGTATCATTTTGAAAATCGCACTACAGGGATGACCCGGGCTGAATATCAAAAAGCAATTTCTAAAGCAGTAAACAAATCTCCAAAATACAAACAGAAAACTGCATATGAATATGCCAAGAACGACAAGAACAACTATCACATTATGACCACATACGGTTCTATGGACAATGCCATAAAATTTGCGGAGGCAAAGAGCCTAGAATACAGCGACCAGCGTTATGCCACCCATAACCCGTGTACAATGGTTTACAAATTGGTAAGGCAACTGGTAGGAAAAGATGATGAACTGAATGAAGAATTGAGGAATAAATTATAATCTCTTATTTTTCAACCTTCGATACCAATTCCTTTGTGATATGTCCAAAACAGATTATCAAGATTGGATTGCGGAACGCCAACAACTTCTTGAGCGAATCAAGAACCTCGAAACGGAGAATGCCGAGTTGAAAAAACGGCTTGGCGTGGAGGTTGAGCATACTATGGAAGAACCTACTACGATGAAGAGGCTCTCGCTTCAAGACAAAATCAACTTGTTCCGAAGCCTATTCAAAGGTCATGAGGATGTATTTGCACGACGATGGTATAGTAAAACCACAGGAAAGTCTGGTTATCAGCCTGTTTGTCAAAACGAATGGAATCCACAACTATGCGACAAGAAGAAATACAAATGTTCCGATTGTTCCAATCGTCAATTCGCACATATTACAGATAATGATTTTTATCGTCATTTGGAAGGTAAGGATGCTGATGGCAGAGATGTAATTGGTTTATATGTGCTCAATGAAGACAACACCTGTCATTTCTTATGCACGGACTTTGATGACAAAAATTGCGAGCACGGCTATCAAGACGATGTATTGGCATTTGTTGATGTTTGTAAAAGTTGGGACATTCCTTGTTCAATAGAACGGTCGCGTTCTGGCAATGGTGCACATATATGGATATTTTTTGAAACGCCAATATTGGCAATCAATGCAAGGAAATTGGGTAATGCCATTCTTACAGAGGCTATGAACAGAAACGGCAAGATTAATTTCAGGTCATACGATAGATTTTTCCCGAATCAAGATACTATGCCAGAAGGAGGTCTAGGCAATTTGGTTGCGTTGCCACTACAAGGAATGTCTCGTAGGAACGGGAATAGCGTATTTGTAAACGATAAATTTGAAACATATCCTGACCAGTGGGAATATTTGCTTAATGTCAAGAAACTAACAGAATCATCTCTAGAAGAACTTTTGAGCAAAAATTCCGAAATACAACCACTTGGAATGTTATCAAAGACCAGCGAAAGCAAGCCATGGGAAGTTCCAACTGCAACAAAAATAGAGAAATATGATTTCTTGTCAGAGTTAGTCATTACTCGTTCGAATATGCTTTATATACCGTTGAAACAATTGTCGTCAAAAAGTTTAAATCATTTAAGGCGTATCGCATCATTCAGAAATCCAGAATTCTATAGTCGTCAGGCACTAAGACTTTCTACATTCTCTACACCACGCATAATTTCTTGTGCAGAATTGACCGATGAATATCTTGTTATGCCACGCGGATGTGAAGATGCCATTACGTCACTATTAAAAGAAAAGGATGTTGCCTATCGTTACGAGGACAAAACAAATCAAGGGAAACCTATTCGTGTTCTTTTTTATGGAGAACTGCGAGATAATCAACAAGATGCCGTAAATGTTTTAGCAGCGAATAATAATGGCGTTCTATCTGCAACTACGGCTTTTGGCAAAACTGTTACTGCTATTGGGTTGATTGCAAGACATTGCGTAAACACATTGATATTGGTTCATACAAAAGCATTGCTCGAACAATGGGTTGCTCAACTGGAAAAGTTTCTAATTATAGATTCTGCGCCAGAACTCGAAGAAGGCAAACGAAAAAAGAGAAATAAATCTCCCATAGGAACTCTATCATCAACAGGGAATAAACTTCACGGGATCATAGACATTGCACTTATGCAATCGTGCATTTCTGATAATGAAGTGAAGCCTTTTGTCAGATATTATGGAATGGTAATAACAGACGAATGTCATCATGTATCAGCCGTGAACTTTGAACAGATACTGAAAGCAGTAAACGCCAAGTATGTTTATGGTCTGACGGCAACTCCGATTCGCAAAGATGGGCATCAGCCGATTATCTTTATGCAATGCGGACCTATCAGATATAGTGCCGATTCCAAGTCGCAAATGCAGGCTCAAGTCTTCCAACGTTTGCTTGTTCTTCGTTTTACTCCATTCAGAACCATTAATGAGGAAAATCTTTCGTTTGCAAAACTGACACAACAGTTAGCAGAAGATGAATTTCGCAATTTGTTAATTGTCAAGGATGTTTGCAAGGTTCTAAAAGAAAGACGTACACCGATTATTCTCACAAATCGAACATCACATGTTAAAGTACTGGCAGACCTTTTAAAGCCATATTGTACAAATATAATAACCCTTGTTGGTTCGGAAAATACCAAAGAAAAACGACAGAAAATGGAGTTTCTGCAATCTATTCCGCCAACAAACCCACTTGTCATAGTTGCCACGGGGAAATATGTTGGCGAAGGTTTTGACTACGCCCGTCTCGATACCTTGTTTCTAGTTTCTCCTATTTCTTGGAAAGGTATAGTCGCCCAATATGCAGGTCGTTTGCACCGTGATTATGAAGGTAAGAATGATGTACAAATTTACGACTACATTGACATTCGTGTTCCCATTTGCGAATCAATGTATCGCAAACGGTTGAAAGGTTATGCTTCCATTGGCTACAGAATCAGAAGCAGTGAAATATTTGACAGTTTGTTCTCTCCTGTCGATTTGATTTATGATGGTCAGAACTTTGAATCCCCATTTATCTCGGATATATCACAGGCTAAACATTCTGTTTTAATATCCTGTCCAAGAGTAAAGTTCGGTAGGTTTTCTCGAATAGCAGAACGGCTTAACGATTTGGTTGCAAACGGAATTGAGGTTGTTTTATATACAAGGGAAGAAAACGGGGATACCATCCGCTTGCAAAACAATGGAATGCATATTGTCACGAGAGAACATCTTTCTCTACATACTGCTATCATTGATAAGGCTATTATTTGGTATGGAAGTGTCAATATTCTTGGCTTTCATTCAGTCGAAGACAATTTAATTAGATTCAAAAATGCTGAAATTGCTACGAATATTTTAGAATTGTTGAGTATTTGAGACAGAATTATCTTTGCAGAAAGAAAAAAATCATCAATCGTAAATCCTAAATCGCAAATAAGTTTTATTTTTGCAACGAAAACAAAATAAACAAGAATATGCTTGCAGCAGAGAACATAGCCGAAAAAATATTCCTCAACTATGGGCTTAACAGCCTAAATGCAGAGGTAAAGAAATGTCTTGCAATTAAACTACTATGTACTCCTGTAGAAAAACAGCATTCCGATAATACAAGCAATCTCAACTGGCTCTCCTGCCTCAGCGGAGCATGGGAAACCGACGGACTTTCTGCCGACGAGGAAGCAGAAATGATTAGAAATGCAAGATTCCATAACTCAACAAGGCAAATAGAAGAATTATGAATGATGTTTATTTGCTTGACACTAATATCTGCATATTCCTTCTAAAAAATAAGTATGGAATAAGGGAGCGAATACAAAAAGTCGGGCAGGAACATTGCTGTATATCTGTAATTACTCTGGCAGAACTTTATTATGGTGCGGCAAAAAGCGACAGGAAAGAGGAACGACTGAAAGATGTTGAACTTATTTCAAGAAATTTTATCGTGTTGCCAATAGACAATGTCATTGAGACCTACGGAATCAACAAGGCTCATCTCGAAAGTAAAGGAATGTCAATTGATGATTTTGATTTGCTTATTGGTTCAACAGCGACTAATTATAACCTCATTATGGTTACAGAAAATACAAGGCACTTTGAGCGAATTCCGAACATTAGATTGGAAAATTGGGTTGTAAGGTAAATCTTACAACAGTATAGGTTGATTCAGTTATCACATAACGCCTCAAAAAAAAGTTGTGGGCAATTTCTCAAAACAATAGATTTTTGAGCGAATGCCCACACTTTTTCTAATCTAATTTATTCCGTAATCTTACCTTTCGACGAAACTTCTCTCGAAATTCGCATAGCGCAGAAATTAGGTCCGCACATTGTGCAGTAAGGGGTGTGCTTTATCTTTTCAACACCGTAGAACTCCCTTGCCTTATCGGGGTCGAGCGAGAGGTTGAACTGGTCAATCCAGCGGAACTCGAAACGGGCCTTGCTGAGTGCGTCGTCCCTTTCGCTTGCCATCGGGTGATGCTTTGCAAGGTCGGCAGCATGGGCTGCAATCTTGTAGGTGATAATGCCTTCGCGTACATCGTCCTTGTTTGGCAACGAAAGATGTTCCTTAGGCGTAACATAGCAAAGCATTGCAGTGCCGAGCCATCCGATAATTGCAGCGCCAATTGCCGAGGTAATGTGGTCGTAAGCCGGAGCCACATCGGTAGTTAACGGACCGAGAGTGTAGAACGGAGCATCGTGGCACCAGTCCTTCTGCAATTCCATATTTTCCTTGATTTTGTCCATCGGCACATGACCTGGACCTTCGATGAGCACCTGCACATTCTTTTCCCATGCACGCTGGCAGAGTTCGCCCATGACCTTGAGTTCGCCAAGCTGAGCCTCGTCGTTGGCATCGTGGGTGCAGCCGGGACGCATTCCGTCGCCAATGCTTACAGCCACATCGTAGTCGGCAAGAATGTCGCAGATTTCGTCCCAATGCGTGTAGAGAAAGTTTTCCTCGTTGTGGTCGCGCATCCATTTTGCCATAATGCTTCCGCCACGCGATACGCAGCCCGTGAGACGCCTGTCCAATGCCGGCAACAAATGCTTGAGCAATCCGGCGTGGATGGTAAAATAGTCAACGCCCTGCTCGCACTGCTCGATAAGGGTATCGCGATACATTTCCCAAGTGAGTTCGTAGGCCTTGCCGTTAACCTTCTCAAGTGCCTGATACATAGGAACAGTACCCATTGGTACAGGGCAGTTGCGGATTATCCATTCGCGTGTCTGGTGGATGTGCTTGCCAGTTGACAAGTCCATCAAGGTATCGCCGCCGAGACGAGCACTGTAAACGCTCTTTTCTACTTCCTCCTCAATCGACGAGCCGAGAGCCGAATTGCCGATGTTGGTGTTAATCTTCACGAAGAACTTGCTTCCGATAATCATCGGTTCTGCCTCGGGATGGTTTGGATTTGAAGGAATTACAGCCCTACCTGCAGCGACCTCATCGCGAACAAATTCGGGGGTTATGTAGCTGTCCTTGCTATCCTTGCCAAGGTTTTCCCTTATGGCGATGTATTCCATTTCGGGTGTTACAATTCCCTGACGTGCCAATGCCATCTGTGTGAAAGCCTTGCCTTTCTTTGCCTTCTTGGGCAGATAAGTAATCGGGAAGGCGATTTTCTTGAGTTCGTCGTCGGCAAGCTGGGCGTTGGTGTAACGCGAAGTGAAAGCCTCGAGCTGCTCGAAATTGTCGTCATCCTTGTGCCAAGCCTCGCGAAGACGCGGAATGCCTTTGCGTACATCGTGCTTGTAGTCGGGGTCGGTAAATACACCGCCTGTATCGTACAAGTTAATGCTTCCGTTGGGGATTCTCTCTCCCTCTACCACTGTATCGGTAAGAAGCACCTGTTTCATTCCCACTTCCACGGGAAATCTTTTTCCCTTGACATATATTTTCTTTACTCTGTCGTCGCTATAACAATTTTCTTGTGTCATATAGTTAAGTTTTTTAGTTTCTAATTCAAAATGTTTCAAAGTTTCTAGGTTTCTAATAGTTTCTAAGTTTCTAATAGTTTCTAAGTTTCTGGTTGTTTCTGTGTTTTTGGATGAGACGCAAAATTTTGCGTCTGTACATTATTCGTTTTTTGTTTCCTTATTTAACATTTCGTAAATTTTCAATCCTAATTCAGTCAAATAATATTTCTGTTGTGGATGGTGCGGATTTTCCGGATGAGTCATGGTTAAGATACCATTTTCTATATTCGGAGCTATAAACTGCTTTATAAAAAGCTGTTTGCTTTTGGGAGAACAGTTGGTGAACAGTTGTAGTTCTGATGTTGATAATTGAGACATTTTTATGCTTGTTATCAAAGATTTAGACTGTGTAGATAGATTAGTGAACAGTTGATGAATAGTTGATGAGTAGCCTTGGTTATCATCATCCCTAACCACCACACTGAATGCTGTTATATAGTTCACATTGAAAATGGCTTCTGGATTTTGGTTTTCCTTCAATAACAACTGCACCTCGCTGATACCATGATTGAACATATTTACATAGTTCAATGTCTTCATCATTTCTGCCACGACACTGTTTCGATAGTCGTTCACATGCGGAAAATTCTCAGGTCGAGCCTGACCATACAGACCACCAGGATTCATTATCTCAATATGGCTGTCGTACTGATATAATCTTGTTGGCATATTCGACTGATAATCCCTATGCATAACAGCATTCATCATCAATTCGCGCAATGCTTTATATGGATAGTTCAAAACATCCTTTTCACGAAGAATACTGATTGGTATAGGGCGTTTTGTAATAATTCCATCGCGAATGAAATTCTCCAATAATGGCAGTGTTTTGTACAGACAACCATCAAATCTGCGTTCATTCAGAATCAATCCTCCATTATCATTGCCTTTGAACCTTACATACTGAATATAAGCTCCAGGTAAAAAATACTTTGGATTCTTTCCAAACATTATAAGAGCAGCAAAAGTTGGGCAATCCCATTGCATATTGTAAAGATGCAATGATGCAAGTTGCTCTTTTAGTGGACGTTGATCTTTTGACAAAACATCTGCATCAATAGCTTTGGGCAAATACTCGCGTTCTATAATATCTGTATCAATGTCATCAATACCTGCCTCTCGACACGGATAAGTATCAAATGTTGGCAAACTCGCGGCACATCTTTCAGACAAAATTCTTTCCTCTTCAGCAGTAGCAATATCTCTGCGAGGACCTATCCTAACAAATGTCCTACCACGATAGCGAACTGGAGTGTCAAATGAAGGAGTTACTTCAACAACCAAAACATCACCTTGCTCAGTTTGCACTTTTTCTGTATTCATCACAGGCAATGGCAATATGTTTCCATCGGAGCGAATGCCACTAATACGCTTCATCAGCGCATCGTCAACTTTCAAGCCACTAATCCGCCCATCATCATAAACACCAATCAGCAGATATCCTTTCTTACGACAACCGGGAAGGTCATTCGCGAATGCACATATTGCTTCTTGAAATTTATCCATATTGCTAGTAGAAGTAGTCCGCTCGATACGATAACTTTCATCCAATGCGATAATATTGAATAATTCTTCTTTTGTCATACCTGTTTTTTGTTTACGCTACTTACGATATGGTTTTAATTATCCATTGTACATTGTCAATTATCCATTGTCAATTGTATTTTGTTCCTCGTCCAGAAATGCTGTCAGCGGTGATGTTGCAACAGCCATGTTGCTGACGCTACCCAAACCGGACAAGTAAGCCATACGACCAGCCTTTATGCTCAAAGCGAAAGCCTCGGCCATTTTCACGGGGTCACCGGCAATGGCAATGGCAGTATTTATCAAGCAAGCATCGGCTCCAAGCTCCATTGCGTATGCAGCGTGAGAAGGAGCGCCAATTCCTGCGTCAATTACCACTGGGATATTGCTCTGCTCAATGATTATGCGAAGCATTTCCTCGTTCTTTATGCCCTTGTTGGTTCCTATTGGCGAAGCCAACGGCATTACGGTTGCAGCGCCCATTTCTTCCAACTGCTTGCAAGCCACAGGGTCGGCCTGCACATACGGCAATACCTTGAAGCCAAGTTTTGCCAATTCCTCGGTGGCCTTCAGAGTTTCGCGAGTATCGGGAAGCAAATACTTGGGGTCGGGATGTATTTCGAGCTTCAGCCACTCGGTACCAAGCGCAGCACGGTTCATCTTTGCAGCGAAAATAGCCTCCTCGGCATTACGCACACCCGATGTGTTGGGCAACAAAACGCACTCCTTTGGAATGAAATCGAGAATGTTTTCGCTTCCGCTGTCCTGAGTGTTGAGCCTCTTCAGCGCGGTAGTAACCATTTGCGAGCCAGAAGCCACAATTGCCTGTCTCATCACTTCGTTTGAAGGGAACTTGCCCGTGCCGATAAACAGCCTCGACGAAAATTCTCTTCCTGCAATAACTAAATTGTCATTCATTGTATTTTACCTTTTAAAATGTTTTCAAAATTTGTTTTATAGTGTCGTTTGGATTCTGCGAGTCGAGTATTACTGACGAAATTGCAACTCCATATATTCCAGTTTGTTTTAAGTTTTCCAAGTCGTCAACGGTGATTCCTCCGATGGCATAAATCGGCATTTTCAAACCTCGCGACTGTAATTTCTGCATTATGTTACTATAACCTTCAAGTCCAAGTATTGCCGAAAGGTTTTTCTTTGTAGTCGTGAAGCGGAACGGTCCCATCCCAATATAGTCGGCACCATCGGAAATTGCAGCGAAGACATCGTCGGCGGTATTGCAAGTCGCACCAAGAAGGAACTTGTTGCCGGTCAACTTCTTGGCTTCTGCTATAGGCATATCGTTCTTGCCAAGGTGTACTCCATCGAACAGACCACTACCGAGAAGATTTATCTTGTCGTCAACAGTGAGAAGCGCAGCATATTTGTCGCATTCTGGACGCATAATCTTCGCAATGGCAAGCACCTCGTCATCCGAAGCATCCTTCATCCTTAGCTGCACAAACCTGATTCCTCCACACAAAGCTTTCTTGCAACCCGAAATGTAGTCGAAACGGGCATTCTGGTGCGAAATAAACATAGTGCGTGGCAATTCCCACAAGGCAGACAGCATTGCAAACGACGAAAATCCGACTTCCTCAAGTTTGCCAATATTGTCAAAGGTCACACCCGACAGCGCACAAACCTTTTCGTCAAGGACTTTCTCGTCGAACAGACGCTTCAACTCCGCCAACGAAAATTTTGAGCAATAACCTTGCTTGCTTATCGAATCGAAAACCGGCGAAAGGAAGCAATAGTCAACTTTGTCCTTGCATTGCAAAACTTCCTCTATGCTATGGCACGAGCGCGAAATTCGACCAGAGAAACTCACGGGCGGATTGGGATTTCTGTCGTTCAGGTGTACTCCGCCAATATTCATTTCAACAGCAAGACGGTGATGGTCGTGCAACGACAAATGCTTCCGCACATCGGCATCGAAGTGCGAAAGGTAGTCGCGCATCTGCATTTCGGTGAAATCGGGCTTGCGTATATGGAAATACTCTACCTTTCCGCTACGAATCATCGCCGAAATTCGTTCCTGCTCGCGGAACACATTTTCCTGTGGTGTTATGCCAATCAGCCTCCGCATGTTGCCCTGATTATTGTAACCTTGTCGCCTTCTTTCAGGACTGTGGCATCCCACATATTCCTGTCAATGACATCGGTACCGACAGCAACAGCAACAGGCTCGTTTGCCTTTATGCCGATTATGCCGCACAACTTGTCAAGTGTGCAACCCGATGTTATTTCCGTATTTTTTCCGTTAACTAAAACTATCATAGTAAAATCCATTATTTTTTTCAAAAAAGTGTTTGAAATAAAAAAATATTCGTACTTTTGTGACCTGAGTTCATTACTCATTTGAGTAAAGGAAATCGAAAAACGCAAGCCTTGATGCTCTGCGTTTTTTGCTTTATAATATGGTCTCAATTCTGCGTTCATATTTCTTTTGCATCTTATCTCTCGCCTTGTCTTTACCAGTTAAATAATATGCCGTAAGCAAATAATACTCGTCTTTTTTTCTCATAGGCTCAAGCACAATTACATATTGCTCGTCTTTATCGTATATGTATGTCCTAACACCTTCTCTTTCTTGAACCGAAAAAACGAACATATTTTCTTTCTTCTTTTCTTCCACATGATATTTTATCCAATGTAGTCGTATTGAACGACTTAAGTCAAATTCTCGTTTGTTGGTCGCTTTGTCGGTTATAACTGTAGTCAAATGCCGAAAAAGCCTGTCCATTGTATCTTCACCATCTGCTGTTGTTGGATTCAACTTCTTCTTTCTAAAAGAAAAATCAGAATTGTTTGCAATATCCCTATTGAAAATACTCCTTAATGACAGCAATCTCTGTTCTGGCGAATATGCCATAACATCAAGCAACTGATTATATACTTTTAATAGATTGTGTGGCATACTACTTTAATTCAATAAAAAATAAGTTAAGTTTGTCAGAATAATTGGTTTTATCCAAATCTATTACATTGGAATGTTTTCTTATTTTCTCAAGTATTTGAACTTTTGCCATATTTTTTTTCTCATCGCAATTAGAGTTGTATGAAATTGCACCCATGATAAAATCGGATAGTTGCATAAGTAAACTTTCTTCGGAACGAATGTTTTGTATTGTCCGAAAAACACCGTATTTTACATTCAATATATCTTTCAGTTTACGAACTTTTATTGCACTTAATGAGTCCTTTATATCCAGATATACATTATAATGACTCAAAGTGTCTATATTATAATTCAAAAGCTGATAATACATTTTATAGTAAAATTCATCAAAAGAAGAGCAAAATTCTTCGCATTTAATCTTTGACTTATTGACTCCAATTGCGCGAAAACGCAAATCGGTATCAAAAAAGTAATCAACCAAATCCAAGTAGAATCTTACTTTTGACATTGAAACATTTGTCCACTTTATTTCCGCATAAAAGTTATGTTCTTTTTTTAATTCGTCAATACGCTTGCTATGCCGTTTTACCTGCGGATATGCACAACTGATTGATCCTAAAAACATAAACTTCTTATGGTCATGTTGTAAATGACAACTTTCGTCACAATATATGTTAAATGTCTTGCTTATCATTATATGACTTTTCATTAGATATTTTTAACTCCAATCCCCAGAAATGGTTCGTCGAACCGTGTCCGTGACCGACTTTTGCATCCTTTGCAGCCAAAATTGCGTTATATACATAATTCTTGGCTTGCGCTACAGCCTCCTCGAGCGGAAATCCCATAGCCAGATAGGTTGCAATTGCCGACGAAAGCGTACAGCCTGTTCCGTGGGTGTTTTGTGAATCTATTTTTTCCGCAGTAAACGCCTTGTAGCTTCCGTCGCTACAAACAAGAATGTCGGTCATTTTTTCTCCAGTGGAATGTCCGCCCTTGACGAGCACATTCCTGCAATGGCATTCGGCAACTATCTGTCTGCCGCATTCTACCATATCGTCAAGACTGGCGATTTTCCGCCCCGAAATAGCTTCCGCTTCCGAAATGTTTGGCGTAAGCACAGTGCAAAGCGGGAAAAGTTCTGCCTTAAGCGACTGAAGGAAATCAGCCTTTGCAAGCATATCGCCACTTGTAGCCACAAGCACAGGGTCGAGAACAAGATGCCCGCGGTAGTTGTTTCTTGCCAGCGATTCACGAATTGCGGCAACATTCTCCTTGGTATAGACCATACCTATCTTTATGGCATCCACAGGAATATCTTCGAGCACAGCATCAATCTGCGCCGACAGCACCTTTGTGTCCACAGCCTGAATAGCCCGCACGCCGCAGGTGTTTTGTGCCGTGACAGCCGTTATTGCACTGGCGGCATACTGACCGAGCGAGAAAATTGTCTTGATGTCGGCCTGGATTCCCGCACCGCCAACCGAATCGCTACCTGCAATGGTAAGTATATACTTTAGTCCATCCATAAATTTCAATTTACAAATCTGTGTGGCACAAAAAATAGAGCGGATTGAAATTCCCGAATCTGCATTACCAGACTGGTCAACGGGTTTAATCTCAGCCTACTATTTTCAGCACCCCAACAATATGTTTTATTGCCCGACAATGAAAGTCAAGCGTTGCAAAGGTAATAATAATTTGGATTCGATGATTTGAAAATTCGATTATTTATTCACGGTTCTTTCATTTGGACAATGTTGTCACCTATGATACAATCATTAGCATTTGAAAAAATCCGCAGGCTGAGCTTGTCGCGCCGCACTGAGCCAGGTCAAGGGAAGTCAAGGTGATGAAATGATATAATTCGTATTAACCTTACCCTTCGATACTTCGACTGTGCTCAGTAACCGCAGGCTCAGGGGGCGGTTAAATGAAAGAGCCGTGTTATTTATTAAACAAAACTTATTTTCAAGAGGAAATCTGCAACGGATAAGAGAATCGAACTCTTATTTGCAGCGTGAGAGGCTGCCGTCCTAACCGTTAGACGAATCCGTCATTTCGTGCGGCAAAGGTAGCAATAATATTTTAAATAGATATGCTTTTTTGAATAAAAATATTAATCATAAAACATAGCCACATATAAACTGCTGGTTGCTTGTTGTTTAGAACAAAAAAGTCTATACCGCTTTTCAATATCATATAGTGCTGTAAAACAAAAATATCGAACAACAATCAATATAAACACCTCTAACTCAAAAAAACTATAAACTCTCTTTTTTAACATTTAAAGTTAGTAACATCTAATTTTTCCATTGCGATTTTTCATCAAAAGCAGTAACTTTGCTTGTTTTTAATACCATATTAGCAATGGCACTTACAGCAGAAGAACAAACTTATATAGAAGGACTTTACGACGACCTTATAAAGTCGGCAAAACGGCTGAAGACCGAAGATGACATTGCCTTCGTACGCAAGGCTTTCGAACTGGCAAACGAAGCCCACTCGAAGATGCGACGCAAAAGCGGTGAACCATACATAATCCACCCGATAGCCGTTGCAAAGATTGTCGCTTCCGAAATCGGACTTGGACGAAAAGCCATTGCCAGCGCACTTCTGCACGATGTGGTTGAAGACACCGACTACACAGTAGCCGACATCGAAAGGATGTTCGGTCCAAAGATTGCCAGCATTGTTGAAGGTCTGACCAAAATTTCCACCATCCTCGACCAGGACGCTTCGAAGCAAATCGAGAACTTCCGCAAGATGCTTATGACTATGTCGGAAGACATCCGTGTGATAATGATAAAGTTGGCCGACCGTCTGCACAATATGCGCACCCTCGACTCAATGCCCGAATACAAGCAGGTGAAAATAGCCAGTGAAACTAGCAACGTGTACGCTCCATTAGCCGAACGCCTTGGTCTCTATGGCATTAAGACAGAACTTGAAGATCTTTCGCTGAAGTTCACAAACCCGACAGCCTATAACGAAATCACAAAGAAAATAAACGAAACCCAGATTAACCGTGACAAGTACATCGACGATTTCATTGTGCCTCTAAAAAAAATAATGGACGAAAATGGCATAGTCTGTACTATCAAGGGTAGGCTGAAATCGGTCTATTCAATCTGGCGGAAGATGCAAAAGCAGAACATTCCTTTCGAGGAAGTGTACGACCTTTTTGCAATAAGAATAATATTCGACCACCCCGACGACATTACAGACGACAAAGCCCGTGAAGAGTGCTACAGAATTATGTCGTTGATAACCAATGTGTACGAATACCATCCCGGCAGAATACGCGACTGGGTGAAAAAACCTAAGCCAAATGGCTACGAAGCACTTCACATTACCGTAATGGGTCCGCAGGGAAGATGGGTGGAAATACAGATTCGCAGCCGCAAGATGGACGACATCGCCGAAAAGGGAATCGCTTCGCACTGGAAATACAAGACTGGAGAAAAGAGCAACAACCCCGGACTCAACTCAATGATTGAAAATATGAAGGAAACATTGAGCAATACGGAAAGTTCCTTTGATTTCCTCGACGACTTCAAACTCGACATATTCACAAAGGAAATCCACATCTTCACACCGAAGGGCGAAATTGTTGACATTCCCAAAGGATCTACAGTCATCGACTTTGCATACAACATACATACCGACGTAGGAAACCACGCAATAGCAGCAAAAGTCAACCACAAGATGGCTCCGCTTTCACAAACGCTCTACAGCGGCGACCAGGTGGAAATCCTAACATCACGTAAGCAGAATCCAAAGATAGAATGGCTGAACTTTGCAATGTCGGCACACGCCAAAAGCCAGATTAAGAAGGCATTAAAAGCCGACAAGAGCGCCGATATCGACAAGGGACGACGAATGTATGAGAAAAAACAGAAGGAACTGAACCTCACTCTCGAAAGCAAGGACATACGCCACCTTCGCGAAAAACTTGACATCAGCACCGACGACGAATTCTTCTACCAACTCGGCTCGGGTCAACTGAAGGAAAACGACATTACCGAACTGATGACAATGCTCGAAAAGGAGAAAGGCAACAAGGACGGATTCTTCACAAAATTCTGGAAACTAGGATTCGGCAAGTCGAGCAGCCCCAAGAACGAAAAAATCAGTCACAAGAATACCTTCGTGATAAACGATGCCGAGAAACGTTTCTCGCTTGCAACTTGTTGCAACCCAATCCCCGGTGACGAAGTCGTTGGCTATATAACGCCAACCAACACCGTAATAGTACACAAGAAGGACTGCCCTGAACTGAAAAGCCTTGCCGCAACCCACGGCGAAAAAATCGTCACAATCGAATGGGAAAGTTACAAGGGACAGTCGTACGAAGTGCAAATCAACATCGAAGGCATTGACCATCTGGGACTTGTGTACAACATCACCAAACTAATATCGCAGGAAGCAAACGTAAACTCGAATATGCTGCACTTCGAGACGAACGGAGAAATCTTTACCGGAAAAATCAGGCTCTTCGTACAGAACAAGTACAATCTGGACAACCTTATCCACCAGATGCTTGAAATAGAAGGTGTCATAAAAGTATCAAGAGGCGAATAATATGGAAAGAACTGAAATTGCATCGATAATAAGTCTTCTTGAAGACCCCGATAATCAAGTATTTGAAGGAATAAAGAGCGTGATTGTGGAAAATTTTGGTGAATTCTCCAACGAACTCACCAAAAGACTTTATTCTGGTGAATGTGGTGACATTGAAAAAATGAGGATTGCAGAAGTCGCACAACTTTCAATATCAAGGATTTTTCTAAACGAATTCCAGAACTACACGGCAAGACTTACGCCTGAGCCGTCGTTGCTTGCAGGCACCGTAATGATTGAAAAGATTGCCGACAACACCTTCGACGCACTTGAATTTTCACACTATATGCGCGAACTTTCGAGAAGAGTATGGCTACGCCTCAGCGACAACACCAGCATAGAAACATTGAGAGTCATTAGGGAAGTATTTGAAGAAGATAACATTTTCGCCGACGAAACAGGACAGACTCTGCTTAACGGATTGTTTTCCAACGACAACAAGCCATTGCCAAGTTCACTGCTAAATCTCGTATTCCTAATAGTTTGCCAAGAAAACGGTATTAACATACGTCCTGTTCTGATACCAACAAAAAATGGACGAGCAATTGAAATAGGATATGTGAACCTGGATTTGGCAAAAGCCTCAAATATACCGTCGAAGCACGGCGCAATATTCGCAATCGACAGCAAACTGCAACTGAAACGCGACCCTAGGATTTTCCTTGCAGCGCCCCTGCCCTACTACAAGTACCTAAAATATTGGCAGTACGACAGATACCATACAATTATGGAAAATCCCAATAAATATCCCGGATATTATTCGGTGATAATGAAAAAAATAAATGAAGTGTTGGACAAAAGCATAAAATACTAAAAGATGAACATAATTATTGCAGGTTCGGGAAATGTAGGTAGATACCTTGCCAAGAAATTAGTCAAGGAAGGACATGACATAGTCATAATCGACACCAACAAGGAGATTCTCAAGGAAGTGGAATCCTCGTACGACCTTATTTCGCTCTACGGCTCCTGCACTTCGTTCTCGGTGCTGAAGGAAGCCGGCGTTGCCAACTGCGACCTTTTCATTGCAGTTACCAACTCGGAAGATTCAAACGTACTTGCCTGCGTATTCGCCAAGAAGTTCGGTGCGAAAAAGACAGTTGCCAGAATCGACAACATGGAATACCTCTCGCCAGTAAACAAACTTTCGTTCATCAACCTCGGAATCGACCGTCTGATATATCCAGAATACATTGCAGCACAAGAAGTTGTTGGCGTAATAAAGCAGACTGGAACAACCGAAATATTTGAATTTTCTGGCGGTAAACTTACGATGTTTGTCATAAAGGTCGATGAAAATTCGCCTTTGCGCAACCTGATGCTCAAGAACTTCTCCACACTTACAAACCTGCGCGACTTCCGAATTGCCGCCATTACACGCGACTTCGAGACGATAATCCCAAACGGCGAAACCATACTACAAACAAACGACTACATATATATTATAACCCTGCCAGAAATAATGCAGGAACTTCTTGCCGCAATAGGTATTTCAAAGTTGGAACTGCACAACATTATGATTCTTGGCGGTAGCCGCATCGGAATCCGCACATCAAAGTTCCTTGAGTCACAACTGAACATTAAACTTTTTGAGATAGACCCCGAAAAGAGCAAAAAACTAGTCGATATGTTACCTAACACCATGATTATCAACAGCGACGGACGCAACATTGACAATCTGCTCGACGAAGGTCTTGAGAAGACCGATGTTTTCACCGCTGTCACTGGCGACGACGAGACAAACATCCTTACCTGCCTGATGGCCAAGCGTTACGGCGTAAAAAAGGTAATTGCCGAAATCGAAAACCTCGACTACATAGATGTTGCGTCGCGTATGGGTATCGACACCATAATAAACAAGAAGCTAAGTACGGCCAGTATGATTTACGCACTTACGATGAAGGCGGAAGTAGCTATGATAAAGTGCCTTACAGGAACAAAAGCCGAAGTTTTGGAATTCATCGTATCGAAGGATGCCATCGTGACAAAGAACCAGCTGAAAGACATAAAGTTCCCGCAAGGAATAATAATCGGAGGCATAGTCCGTGGCAACAAGAGCTTTATCGCAATGGGCGACACGCAAATACGTCAAGGAGACAGCGTTGTTCTATTTGCCCTACCTGATGCTATCGGCAAGATTTCAAAGTATTTCTAAGGAACAACAATAACGGAAACCATTAATCTTTCTTTCTACTAAATGGCAAAAACTTTTTGCAAAAAAAATTGCCAACAATAAAAAACAATTTTAACTTTGCTCTCCGTTAAAAAACACAGAAAACATGAACAACGCAAGGAAAATCAGCAAAGATTTATACTGGGTAGGTTCGAGCGACCGCCGACTCAATCTTTTCGAAAACATAATGCCTGTGCCTCAGGGCGTATCGTACAACGCATACCTGCTGAAGGACGAGAAAAATGTACTCTTCGACACATCCGACAACTCTGTTGCCGACCAGTTCTTCGAGAACATATACTCGCTCATCGGCGACAACGAAAAACTGGACTACATAATTGTAAACCACGTTGAACCGGACCATAGCTCGTTGCTTTGCCGTACCGCATACGAATATCCCGAAGCAAAGATTATTTGCAGCGCACAAGCACAGAAGATGATTCTGCAGTTTTTCGACTGCATAGCAACAGAACGTTTCATCACCGTAAAGGAAGGCGACAAGATGAGTTTCGGCAAGCACGAATTCACCTTCTGCACCGCCCCTATGGTTCATTGGCCAGAAGTTATTGTCAGCTACGACATTACAACAAAGACTTTGTTCTCGGCAGATGCTTTCGGAACATTCAAGGCTCTGAACGGCAACCTTTTCGCCGACGAAGTCAACTTCGACCGCGACTGGTTGGACGAAGCACGCCGCTACTACACCAACATTGTCGGCAAGTACGGCACACAGGTACAGAACCTTCTGAAAAAGGCATCCGCACTCGAAATCAACATGATATGTCCACTTCACGGACCAATCTGGCGCGAAAACATCGGCTATTTTGTTGACAAGTACGACAAGTGGAGCCGCTACGAAGCCGAAGACGACACCATATTAATAATATACGGATCGCTATACGGCCACACCGAATCGGCAGCCAACATTGTCGCTTCACGCCTTGCCGAAGCCGGACAGAAGAATATTGCAATGTACGACGCATCGGTTACGCATCCCTCCTACTTGCTTTCGGAAGCTTTCCGTTGCCGCAGGATTGTAATCCTTTCGTCCACCTACAATGCCGAAATATATACACCCGTGAAGATTTTCATCGACGAGATGAAATCGCACAATCTGCAGAATCGCGTGTTTGCAGTTGCAGAAAACGGCACATGGACGCCGACAGCAGGAAAGCAAATGCGCGAAATGCTAGCATTCAACAACAATGTCATCTGCGACACCACGCTCACAATCAAGTCGGCATTGAACGAAAGCCAGAAGGACAGCGTTGACAAATTTGTAAATGAGATTTTGAACAAATAATTACTAACCCTAAAACAGACACGAATATGAAGAAGTATGTTTGTAAGATTTGCGGATATGTTTACGACCCGACAGCAGGTGACCCTGATGGCAAAATAGCTCCGGGAACCGCATTCGAAGACTTACCAGACGACTGGACTTGCCCTCTCTGCGGAGTTGGAAAGGAAGACTTTGAAGAAGAATAGTTCTGCGTAAGAAACTAAAAGAAAAACAAGGCATAATCGTGGTGGTTATGCCTTGTTTTTTGTTTGCGAAATTGGCAATTTGATACCCAATGCAAAATTTGGGGCAAAGATATTCTTTTTGCAAAAATAAATCCGCCGCAAAGATCACGAAACCCTTTGTTGCTACAAATGTCTATTCCCAAGTAAAGTTATTTTCTGCTCCAATCTCAAAGTGGTATTTGGCGATGCCTAGGTCGAGATGAGTATAACCTATGAATGAGAATTTTGTCTGCGCTTCCACACGATTGCCGTCATGCAGAATGAACTTGAACTTCTGCTGATTGATTGCTGTCGGGGCAAGAAGTGCCGCATCTACACCTTTCTTGAACCATTCGGGAATAGGCTCTTGGACTTGAGCCACATCAGCGAAGGTTTTCTTCTGCGGATGCTGAACGCCTTGCGTAGTACCATAGCCGAAAGAGATGACGCATTTCAACTCTTCTCCAGTTCCAATGGTATAAACATATCTGACCTTCTTGAACGTTCCGCCGACCCAACAGGTGTTCATGCCGAGTGTTTGGATGAGCAGCACCAGTTTTTCTCCATAGTAGCCGGCAAGCACACTGCCGTAGTTGCCTTTGGGCGCAATGATAGCAATATAATTGTTTACACCCTCAAACTTGCCGTATTTCGGCAAATCTATTCCATTGCGGAAGGCCTTGGGCTCATTGGTAACCAGTTGGAAATGCACACCGCCTTCACGGTTGCAAAGGTCGATGCACTTTTGTATTGCCTCGATTTTCTCAGCCTCGATGGGCTTGTCTAAGTATTTCCGCACGCTGTGGCGGGCTTGGATTGCTTCGATTTCGGTCATATTTGGATATTTGAGTGCAAAGATACTCTTTTTGAGAACACACACCGCCGCAAAGGCACGGAAACCCTTACAGAGAAATAATTCTCGCCTTATTCCACCTTTGTAATCTTGAAGATATTAATCACATCGGCATCGGGGCAGCAGACGCAAATGGAATTGTCGGTCATTCGTGGCAGCGTACCGCCATAGCGTAGAATGTCGATGTACGGAAACAGCACATGCATCGCCATAGGGCAAATCTCACCGCGCTGGGTGTCAAAGTCCCAGATGTCACCGTTTTTGTGTCCACGATGGCAGTTGCACGAACCTTTCTTGTCAACAAGTTCAATTTGTATCTTGGGTTTCATAGACTATGCATTATCCATTCTATAGGTCAGCCTTCACAAAGTTCAGTCATAAATTGGTCTATTGTTTTGACATTTACCTTGGGAAAATCTATCGTTTCGAGAACTTTAAAATGGGAGTCATTGCTAACTATATAGTCAGCATCAGCGATAATGGCGCAGTCAACGAATTTGTTGTCGTCAGGGTCTTGGGTAATGAGTTGAAAATGGTATTGCGGACTGAAAAATAAGCAGTACTCGCTATTCAGAATTGCTCTAAGAACACCATCTGCAACAAATGGACTTGCAACTCGAGAAAGCAGTTCTTCGTACTCGCTGATAATTTCATTGCTTACGCATATCATATACTTGCCGTCCCTAAATGCTCTCCACGCGGCATAGTAATTACTGTGGCGTGATATCATCTGCAGAAGGCAGTTTGTGTCGATGACTACTGCTCTCATTGCCTGTTTTTGTAAGGTGTACGATAGTGGGCGGTTTTAAGGTCTTCGAGTGTTTGTTCATTCCATTCGCCCGATTCCCACAACTGATCCATTTCCTTGTCAACCAAGTCAAAGAAATAATTGGAGATTGCCTGTCGCAAGCCTCTGATTTCTTCTTCGGTACGCAAATGGGCAACTGCGTTCAGCACCTCAATCTGTGCAGGTGTAAAGTTCGTCTTCCTTTCTGCCGTAGTTTCCATAACGAAATTTTTTCTGGTTCTAAATGCAAAAGTAGTCATTTGGTTCAAAACGACCAAAACTTTTTCATCGCTTCTTTGGCAACTTTGACCTCACCAACTTATAAGATGCAGTTATTTGCTCTTTCACAAAATCATCGCTTAATTCGTTTAGGTACAAGTCGTTCCAGTGCGTTTTGTTCATGTGGTAGGCTGGACGCACACCCGAATATTGGTCTCGCAGTTCCAGACCTATTTCGGGGGGCAGTTTTACGGCTACGCGCGGTTCGGGAGCATCGAGTTGCATAAGCAGAAACCACTTGCCGCCAATGCGCCACGAAATCCACTCATCTGCAAACAGCTCCTCGGTAACCTCGGGACAGATGCCCAATGCAAATGCTCTTACTTCCTCGATGTTCATTGCTTTTTTGCTTTGATAAGTTCTATTGATTCCTTACCACTGATGTGCTCGATGTCGAGGCGTAGAATATGGAGATGGCTGAACCCCTTGTCGATTTCGCGCTGTAGTCCGGCATTGTCGTTTGGATTGTAACGCTCGCCTAACGACCGCAGGGCAGCAAGTTTCTCGGCTTCATCCTCGATTATATGTATTCTGCCAAAAACAATCACGCTGCGGAAGTAGGTGGTATATTCCTCGTTGTGTACATCGTCTTGGGCAATTATCGTAAATGAGCATTTTTCCTCGGTGCCGATTGCATCAATTTTGTGTCCTGTTGTTGCCGAGTGGAAAAATATTTTGCCGTTGTGATAGACATAACTCATTGGTACTCCGTAAGGATACCCACCATCACCGATGAGCGAAAGGACGCCTGATGTTGATTTGTCAAGAATGTTCTGGCATTCTTCGGGTGTAAGTTGCTGCTTGTTGCGGCGCATTGTTCTGAAATTCATATTATTCTACAATTTTAAGTCCTACAATGGAGATTACAAGGGTGCAAAGGAAAAACACTTTCCAGAATGTGGCTGGTTCGTGAAAATAGAATATCGAAAGCAACACGGCACCTACGGCACCTATTCCCGTCCATACCGTATATGCAATGCCGATAGATATTGTTTGTGTGGCTTTGGCGAGTAGTACCGCACTCAATACATATAGCAATATAAAGCCGATAATCCATAGCCACCAGTCGTTTCCAATAGCACATTTCGATTTGCCGAGGCAGAAAGTAAAGCCCATTTCGCAGCCACCTGCGATGATAAGAGTTAGCCAGTCCATAAAAGTCATTTTGCGCTTATTGAGGGCTGCATGACTATCACGGCGACTCCTTCTAAAGCGATGGCAAAGGTAATTCGTTTTTGCGACTTGACAAAAAAATGAAACAATAGCTCTGTGAACTTAACTTTTAGTTCGGTATAGACAATCCAACAAATGAGCCGTAGGCGGTCGCTAATCTTAACGAAGACGGATTTCCGCGACCTTTTTACTCATCGCTGAAAGCGAACCTTTAGCTCGCGACACGAAGTGAGCATACCTTGATTGCCGCCTTGGCTGTTTTTTTCTGTCATTGCGGAAACCAGTCGGAACACGCGATGCTGAATGAGGAGCGTTGTGAAGACGGTTATCCGCAATCTCCTTTGTGTTACTAATGGGAGATTGGCTCCGCCGAACTAAAGGTGCCGCATAAATGAACTCACAAGCACCGTTCCTTGTGCTGTTCGTTCTATTTTGCGGAATGACACGAACGGAGCGTAAAAAAGCATTCTGTTTGATGTCGAAATGAAATGAAGACAAGTTAATGCTTTTTAGCGTAGTGTAACCGATTTTTAGCGAAGCAGACGCAGCGGACATGGTTTTTGTTTACTTTTTGCCAACAATTGTCCAAAGACAATCATGAGCACCGCTGAAAATCAATAGTAGGGGCGAATAACAAGTAAAAGCCTCCGCGGCATGAGCGGAATAAATTATATGTCCGATTCTTTCAAAAGATATTCTGGCAAATAAGGGACAGCGAACACTAGCTCGCCCCGTCTGGGTGCTTCAATAATGCCCGCTTCAATTAGACG
>Ga0310696_10002820_pt1 | contig 22402 bp, 14 predicted proteins | sample AusTroGonzalo_MG_4_FD_203885 | JGI IMG/M metagenome (GOLD analysis project Ga0310696, IMG submission 203885) | Bovine rumen microbial communities from tropical cattle in Woodstock, Queensland, Australia - Gonzalo_02 (v2) (version 2) | ecosystem: Host-associated > Mammals > Digestive system >...
ATATTCCGCAGAATGTCATAGAAGAACTGATAGAACAGGCCCGTAAGGATGCTCCCTACGAGTCTTGTGGCTATCTGTTGGGTAAGGACGGTGATGTGACTGAGAATTACTGGATGGAGAACATTGATCATTCATCGGAACATTTCTCATTTGCTCCCAAGGACCAGTTTGCGGCACTGCGTTACGCACGTGAACACGGACTCAAGATTCTGGCCAATTGGCACAGTCATCCCGCATCGCCTTCACGTCCGTCTCAGGAGGATCTGCGCCTGGCTAATGACCCCACAATACGTTACGCCATACTTTCACTCTTGAACGGAGATCCCAGACTGAACTCGTTCAGGATCCTGAATGGTGAGGTGGTTGATAAGGAGGTGCATCTGTGACACAGTAGGAACCGTCTCTATCGTGCGATATCTTGGAGTACCAAGCCGGCCAGCATAAAGCCAAATATGGCGGTGATGTGGTCCATTTGTGTCATTGATTAAGGCGGAAATTGACCGGAACGGTGTATTGCACATTGACGGGAGTTCCGTTCTGCAAACCGGGGTTCCACTTGGGCATTGCAGATACTACCCTCCTGGCTTCAGCGTCAAGCAATGGGTGTACACTTTTTATCACACTGGCGTTTTTAATGGAGCCATCCTTCTCTACTACAAAAGTTACAAGCACGCGCCCATATATTTTAGCCTCTCTGCATTCTTCTGGATAATTGACATTTGCCTTGAGATAATCCATAAAAGCCTGCTGACCGCCCGGGAACTCCGGGCTGACTTCTGTTATATAATAGACGGAATCCGGATTGTTTTTCATTTCATGGTCCTCATCAATGTGTTCAACTCTGATGTCTGGGTTTTCCGATGATTTGGTATCAGATAATATGATAAACTGATCATTCCACTTCTTGTCCGGCAAACTGTAAAACACTTCGGGCCAAGAGTATGCCATCTTGCCGGGCTTGAGTGCATATATGACATCACCATCATAGAAAACAACCATGATATCTTCAGTATCATATGTTTCACCAGCCTCTTTTTTCTCAAGTCTCTTCATGGCATCCTCTATTTCAAGATCCCTGCGCTTCTGCGCTTCACCTATGTTTCCGTCAACCGTCTTAAGCAGTTCATTTGCCAATGTGGCGTCAATCTCTTTTGTCTTGGCAATTCCGGACTTTTTATATACCAGTTCATACTTGCTCCCCTTCTTGACAACATACATGCTGAAATAATTGTTTCCCCAGGGATCATCCACAGCATAACCGCCTACGAAGCCTTCTGGAGCCTTCTTCTGCATATTTTGAAATTTCCACGAATCCTGATCCATCAGCTCCCATGTTCCGTCTAATGGATACCCGGCCGCAAAGGCAAGCTGTGACAACAATGCAAAGCCCCAAAACAGAAAAGACATCTTTCTCATAATACAGTTCATTAGGTTATTCATATGTTAAACGTCACGACATTAGAAATACGTCTCGAGTTGAAGAAAAGTACAATTGGGGTCTGTCCCCAATTGTACTATTTTGTGGCGTCCTGGAGGACCAGGCCGGCCAGGGTGAAGCCGAATATGGCGGTGATGTGGGCCAGGGAGCCGTTGGTCTGGCCTTTGGTGATTTGGCTCAGGGTCTCCTCTTTTTCTTCTGGCTGCGGTCCTTTGTTTTGCAGCAGTTCATCAGAATATACGCACTGAAACTTGCGTTTGGGGTATTGGTCGTTCTGCTTAAAGCGTTTGCGCAGCATGCGGGCCAGCGGATCGCCCTCCACCTTCCAGAACTCCGTGACGCGGATGCGGGTGGGGTCAATCTTAAGTGCTGCTCCCATGGATGAGAAGAACTTTGCCTTTGACTTGGTTGCCAAAAGTATAAGCAGCGCTTTGTCCTTGAGTGAATCTATTGCGTCAATAATATAATCGTAGCTGTCCAGGTCAAACTCTTGGGCCGACTCCTCATTGAAAACCTTTTCTATAGTAGTGACTTGTGCCGATGGGTTTATACTTAAGAGACGCTCCTTGAGTGCATCAACCTTGACCTGCCCCACAGTCAGTGTGGTGGCCATAAGCTGGCGGTTGATGTTGGTTATACATACGCGGTCAGAGTCAACGATGGTCAGGTGGCGAATGCCCGAGCGTATCAAACTCTCGGCACACCATGAACCAACGCCTCCCACGCCGAATATGATGACGCGCTTGCCGCCAATCTGCTGCATGGCCTCACTACCCAGCAGCAACTCGGACCGTTTGAATATAGAATCTTCCATAGACATGGTGCAAAGATATTGATTTGAGTCCATCGTTTGTACGCGGGAAAACGTTATATTTGCTTTCACTGTAATCCGGAACCCTTCCGGAAAGCAAAACTGACCGATATGTGCAACAGTAAATAAGGACAAAAATGATAGAAAACCCCACCTATTTTGCAAACAAGAGTGCTGCCGATGCCGGAATACCCGTTTATGAAGCGGTTATTGAGGAGACCAAAAGGCCGATGGAGATTGCCTTGCAGACACTCCTGAAAATCGTTGATGACAACAAGGATACCGAATATGGACGTAAATACGGTTTTGCTGATATCCATTCGATAGAGGACTACCAGGCCAAGGTTCCGGTGATAACATATGATGATGTGGCCGAGTCTCTGGATCGTATGAAGAACGGTGAAAAGAATATTCTTACCGTTTATCCATTTGACCATATGAATGAGACATCGGGCAGTATAGGTGCAATGAAGGTCATTCCGTTGACTACCCAAATGACCCAGATGTTTGTCAAATACAACCGTAATTACACCGATGGTTTGATGGGTAAGTATCTTGATCCCGAAAAGTGGATGTCACTAAGGACTTTCTGTACACAAGAGGGTAATCACAAGGTTCTTCCGTCGGGCATCAGCGTGGGCTGCGCATCGTCAAAGATGGTTGATTACATAGGCGGTCCAGAGAAAGCCGACAAGTTTATGCGCACCCTTTATACATCACCCATTGATGCGTCGGCACCTAAACCGGGCGTGGATTCCAAGTATCTGCATGCCCGTTTCTTTCTTGAAGAAAAGCATGTGGGCGGTATTGTTAGCGGATTCTTCAGCTTGGTTACACTTTATTTGAAGTACATAGCTGATAACTATGAAATGCTCATTGATGATATTGAAAACGGTACCATCAATCCGTCTGTTTCAATGGTTCCTGAGGCTCTGGAGTCTGTCAAGGCTAAGATTTCTCCCAATCCGAGCAGAGCACAAGAACTTAGAGAAATATTCAAGAACGGTTCTGATTTTCCTTTCATACCTAAGGTGTGGCCCGATATGTATTACATTGTCGGTGTTGGAGCCGATGGTTTCAGCAACTTTGACAAGACCATTTCTGAAAAATACGGAGGTGATAAACTGATTCGTATTTACAGCGGTGTGACTGCATCCGAAGGCCTTTTCTCAGTTCCCGCGGGCATTAATAACCCTGACAGCATTATTGCTCCGGGCGCAGGATTCATGGAATTTCTGCCTGTTGATGCTGGAGATGATTTCTCCAAGCTTGTAACAATGGATAAATTGGAGGTTGGAAAGGTTTATGAAATAATCTATACCAACTTTGCCGGCCTGTACCGTTACAGAATGAGCGATGCCATTCAGTGTACCGGATTCTTTAACAAGACTCCGCTTGTGCAGTTTATGTACAGGGTAAACCGTACTATCAATCTGGTTTGTGAGAAAACCACCGAAAAGGCTCTTAATGCAACCATTGAAAAGACGGCTCAGGATATGGGTATTGACATTGATGCCTACACTGTTTATCCTAACGGAGATGAGTTCCCGGTTCGTTATGAATTCATGCTTGAGGCTGGGGGAGAGATTCCAACAGATGTTGATCCCAAGGAGATTGCAAAGGTTATCAATGACAATCTGTGCGTGTTCAATGCAGAGTATGAGGATTGTATGAATGTTGACCATACCATTGGCATGCCTATCGTATCGTGGCTTTTGCCTGATACCAATGCCAAGTTCATTGACCTGATGGTGGCGCACGGAAAGTCGCCAAGCCAGCAGAAACCGGTCAGGATCATAACCAATGATGTCCAGAAGCAGTTCTTCATGAAGATGAGAATCCGTGAGGATGCATTGACAAAAGAACAGACCTCTGATTCTGTCGCTCAGTTCAGTAATGAAATCTGTTCTGTCAGTGACATGATATGGGATCATCCGGAGGGCGGATTCAACGAGCACTTTGCTGCCGATATACTGTGTGAGTGCCTCAAGCAGAACGGTTTTACCATTGAGCGACCTGTGGCCGGGCTTGAGACCGCCTTCAAGGCATCGTTCGGTCAGGGAACGCCTGTCATCGGCCTTCTGGCTGAGTATGATGCGCTTCCGGGTATGAGCCAGGAGGCCGGGGTGCTGTCAAAGAAACCGTTGGCCAACCAGTTCTACGGTCACGGCTGCGGTCATAACCTGCTTGCGGGCGGTTCGCTGGGGGCAGCCCTGGCTATAAAGAAATATCTGGAGTGCTATCCGGAGAGAGGAACCGTAGTCCTGTTCGGCTGTCCCGATGAGGAGAAGACGGGCGCAAAGGTCATTATGGCAAGAGAGGGACTCTTCAAGGAGCTGGACCTTGCTTTGGCATGGCATCCGTCTGACATGAACGTTATTCCGTTCGGTACGACATCGGCCACCTGTGATCTGAACTATACCTTCAAGGGCGAGGCGGCGCATGTTGCCACGGGCTTCAGTGACAAATATAATGCGCTTGATGCTGCTGAGCTGATGAACATGGGCCTGCAGTATCTCAGGAACAGGGTTGCCCGCGATGCCCAGATAGACTATGCCTATGCCGATGCGGGCAAGGACTCGCCCAATGTCATTCAGGACTCTGTTACCGTGCACTATTGTATCAGGAGCGCCCGCCGAAAGTATCTTGAGGACCTCATGGACAAGGTGAACGACCTGGCCAACGGTGCCGCCCTTATGACATCGACAAAGGTGGAGAGCAAACTGGTGGGCGCCTGCTCCGGTCTTATCTCAAACTCCATCCTGTGCCATCTGCTTTATGACAATTTCCGCAAGCTTGGCGTGCCTGTATATGATGAGGATGAGATGGCATATGCCAAGTCACTCAAGGAGGTGTCGGGTTATACTCCCAAGGGCCTGAAGTATATGGTCAGTCAGATTGAGGAGAAGAAGATGCGTGACGCGCTGAACGGATCGGTATCGGACATCATGTTCTCACAGATAATACCGCCCACAAGCCATGAGGTTCATAATCCGTCGGCGACCGATGTGGGCGATGTGTCGCGTATCTGTCCGGTGGCTCAACTGAATGTTGCCACCATGCCTCTGGGAGGTGAGATGCACACATGGCAGGCTGTTGCGGCTGGAAAGAGCGGTATGGCTCATAAGGGTATGCTCAAGGCTGCCGAGGTGCTGGCACATACTGCTATTGAGATTTTTGAGAATCCGTCAATAGCGGTCAACGCCAAGGTAGAGCATGTGGAGCGTACCAGCGGACATGAGTATGTGTCTCCGTTACCTGCTGTATGAAAAAGAAGGACCGGCATCCACTGATGCCGGTCCTTCTTCCTTTTATCCTTTTATCCTTTTATTCACTAAATATCTTGGGTCTTATTCTGCTACGCGGCTGTTGATGTAATCCATAGGGATGCTGTTGATTGCAACCTCGTTCTGAGCTGTAACCAGAATCTCGCTGAACTTCTCTGAATAAACTTCCTTGAGGTCATCAATCTTTGCGGTCTTGGTCTCGTCGTTGATATCGGCGCGGCATACATTCTCAATCTCTGAGAGCATCTTCTGATACATGGGGATGAACTCCAGTGCGTCGGCCTGGCTGAGTTCTGCTACTACGTCATTTACGGTGGCGTTGTTCTCATTAACACTCTGAGCGTTTGCTGCGATTCCGATGAACAGTGCTGCAACGGCAGCGAAGATAGTCTTTTTCATAATCCTTATTTTTTTTGTTTTTGTTATTACTCTTTTTTGTGGGACCCGCTTTCTTGCGGCTTCCGAATATATGAGTCAAAAAGTGGGCGGAAGTTAAGTGGGGAGTTAAATATTTATACTCCGTTAACATAATCATTAACAAACTGCCATTTTTGAAAACATAGTTAACATAAAGAAAATCAGCGACAAACAAAATTTGTCGCTGATTTATCCTTTTAGCTTTAACTTGCTTATTTGTAAACTATGGAGTTTTTTATCTTGTGGGTGTTTTTTCGCGGCGTTCACATATAATAGTATCGAAAATGGGAAAGGTTAAAAATGAAAACCTCATCAAAGGTTGACCTTGCACTTTACCGGGGCCGATTCGCGCTGGAGCCTGTTAAGCGCCGTTACCACATATATATACTGTGTGGAGCCGTCACGATACGGAAGGTTGATGAACGTGCGGCGGGTAATGGCAACGATATTCTGAGGGTTGTCAATATTGATGTCCTGTCCTTTCTCAAAACGGTAAACCACATACTGTACGGCTTTGTCAAGCTCCTTGCGTGCTTTGGGGGCGGTCCAGAACAGCACCGGGCCATCGGATGTCTCAACCGGCATGAGCTTGCGCACCTTGCCTGGGGTGTTGGCGGGCATGTAGTCTGCAACGGGTTGCAGGGCAGGCGTAGTGTAGTATTCCTGTGCCAGTACTGTCATGTAGCCAGATGGATTATCTACAACTGATTTAGCCGGCCAGAAACAGTTGCCCTGCAGGCCGCCCAGTATGCGCTCAAGGTTTAGCTTGTGACGTTGCTGATTGCTCTCGGGGTGGCTGGGATCAACTCCTGTGACGGTACGTTCCACATCCTGTCCCAGATACATCAGACAACCGCCTGCGTTATCTGACCACCACTTGGCCAGGATGGCGTAATCGGCTGCCTTATAGCCGGTGTTCCAGTAGGTCTGCGGTATGCAGTAATCCATCCAACCCTTCTCAATCCAATAGAGCACGTCGGCGTAGAGGCCGCTCCAATTTTCAAAACCGGTGGTCTCGCTGCCCTGGGGGTAATCCGCTGATTTGTTGCGGTAGATACCAAACGGTGATATTCCAAACTTGACGTAGGGCTTTATCTCCTTTACGGTATTGTAGAGCTGTTCTATAAAGAGGTTCACATTGTCGCGGCGCCAGTCATCCTTGTTCTTGAATCCGCGTGGGTCTTTGCGGAACGATGCGTCATCATTGAACTTGAGATTGCCGTCGGGGTAGGGGTAGAAATAATCGTCAATGTGGAAACCGTCTATGTCATAGCGGGTAACTATATCGGCTGCCACCTGGCAAATATAGTCGCGGTTTTCCTGAAGCGCCGGGTCAAAGAGTGCCAGATCGCCGTATTTGATTATACGCTCGGGATGAACTCTCATCTGATGCGTAGGCGCAAACTCGGTGGTGGGCTTGGTCTTGGCGCGGAAAGGGTTGATCCATGCGTGCAGTTCCATGCATCGGGCGTGGCACTGGTCAATCATGAACTGCAGCGGGTCCCAATCCTCATCGGGGGCCTGACCCTGCGCTCCGGTCAGGTAGGCGCTCCACGGCTCCAGGTCCGATTTATATAGGGCGTCGGCCTCAACGCGTACCTGAAAGAGTATGGCGTTAAGGCCGCATGATGCCAATGAGTCCAGCTGGCGTGAGAGCTCGGCTTTGAGCTCTGCTGTGGGTATGCCTTCAAACTGATGGTTGACCGCCTGGATCCATGCTCCGCGAAACTCGCGCTTGGGCGCCGCTGCGAATGTGAACGCAACGGTTAACAGTGCAAGGAGCAGGGTGGCGGCGCGCTTCATTTATTTCTTGGGCAGGCTGTTATACTCCTCAAGGGCCTCGGCTAAGAGCTTGAGGGCTTCCTTAAGATCCTCAATATTCAGCACGTAGGCCAGTCTCACCTGGTTGCGGCCATACTGCGGATCAGAGTAGAAACCGGTGCCGGGGGCCATCATGATGGTTTTGCCGTCGCGGCGGAAATCGGTAAGGCACCACTTGCAGAACTTTTCGCAGTCATCAATAGGCAGCTTGGCGGTAGTGTAGAAGGCGCCCATGGGTATGGGTGAATATACTCCCGGTATCTTGTTGAGTCCGTCAATAAGGTACTTACGACGGGCTATGAACTCCTCGTACGTGGCGGTCATGTAGTCACGCGGGGCCGATATGGAGGCTTCGGCAACAATCTGGCCTATAAGTGGCGGGCACAGGCGTGCCTGACAGAACTTCATAACGGCGTCACGAACCTGCTGGTTCTTGGTGGCGATGGCACCGATGCGGATTCCGCACTCTGAGTAACGCTTGGAAACAGAGTCAATCAGGATAACGTGATCCTCAATGCCCTCCAGGTGGCAGGCTGAGATATAAGGTGAGCCGGTGTATATGAACTCGCGATAGACCTCATCGGAAAAGAGGTATAGGTCATATTTCTTGACCAGGTCACGCAGCTGGAGCATCTCCTTGCGTGAGTACAGGTAACCGGTGGGGTTGTTGGGGTTACAGATGAGTATGCCTTTGGTACGCTCGGTAATGAGTTCCTCAAACTTCTCAATGGGGGGCAGGGCAAATCCGTCCTCAATGGTTGAAACAATAGGCTTGATTACAGCGCCGGCCGATACTGCAAAGGCCATATAGTTGGCGTATGCAGGCTCCGGGACAATGATCTCATCACCAGGGTTAAGGCATGTCATGAACGCAAACAGAACCGCCTCACTACCGCCACTGGTTACGATGATGTCATCAGGTTCGAACTTGATCTGATACTGCTCGTAATAATCGCACAGTTTCTTTCTGAGGCTCAGAAATCCCTGTGAGGGGGTGTATTCCAATACCTTGCGGTCAATCTTCTTGAGCGTGTCAAGGCCAATCTGCGGTGATGGCAGGTCGGGCTGGCCAATGTTAAGGTGATAAACCTTTACTCCCTCGGATTTGATCTTCTGTGCTATGCCTGACAGTTTGCGGATAGGCGAACTGGGCATGATTTCAGCGCGGTTTGAAATTTTCATTTTGCTGTTTTGTATTCTGTTTGCGTATATTGAAATGCAAAAATACAACAAACCGCGGGCTTAACACCCACGGTCTGCCATTTATTTTTATAAAAGGTATTCTTAATGAATACGTTTGCCCAGGATCAGTTTGTCGCCCGATGCGTCAACAGTCCAGATTTCAGGCTTGCGGCCGGTACCACCGTCGTGGTGAACTGAGTAGAGCAGCTGACCATCGAAAGACTTGAATATCATGCCGTGACCTGAGTTGTCGCCCTTGAATGATACCTCTTCCTGAATCCACGGACCCTTTATGCTGCCGCTCTCTGACCAGGCTATGCCGTTCGCATAACGGTTCTCACCCCAGCTTGACCAGAGCATACCCAGACGGCCGGTCTCGGTGCGGAACATCTGCGGGCCATCGGTTACCCAACCCGGCATTCTCATACCGAATGTGGCCTCGCCAATGGAGTTCATCTCCTTTGACCATGCAGCTTCCGATGCGCGGAATATGGTGGTGGGATCGGCCAGACGGTGAGTCAGGTCCTTTGACAGAGGCATGTAAGCCATTGTTCCGTCAATAATCTGTGTCCACTCGTGTACAAATACCATATATACGGTGTCATTCTCCTCATAGAGAGTACCGTCTATGATATCCCAGTCGGTAGGACCAAGGCAGAATGTTGAATCCTTAACCAGAGGCAGGTAGGGGCCGTCAACCTTGTCCGATACCAGCAGCTGTGTCTGGTTCAGAGGTACGTTGTAACGGCGCGGAACCTGTTCGATGCATACACCGTGGTTGTTCCAGGTGCCTGCATAGTAGAACTTGTCGCCAAACTTATGAATCTCGGCTGCAGCAACAAACTGTCCCTGCATCCATGTGCCTGATATGTCAATCACGTTGTAGGGACCGGTCCACATCTCCAGGTCGGTGCTCTTGTAAAGGGCGCCGCCTGTACCGGTAAGCCAGTAGGTCTTGGTCTCGGGATCGGGGTAGATGAACGGGTCGCTCATGGAGAGTTCCTTGAGTGATACTGTGCGAACCTGCTGCTGAGGGCGCTGCATAGCGGGCATCTGCATAGCAGGACGCTGTGTTGCCTGACCCTGTCCCTGCGGGCGCTGTGAACGCTGACGGTTGGCACCGCCCATGGGCATCATGCCGCCAAAGTTACGCTGTCCGGGATTGGCGGGCGGAGCCTGCTCACCGCGGGGTACGCTGATTATTACGTTGTTGTCGCGAACTTGCTGGTTGTTAGCTGACTGGTCGCTCACATTTGAACAAGATGCGGCAAGCAACGGAAGTGCTGCCGCAAATAAAAACTTTCCTTTCCTCATAAAAACTTATAGTATTTAGTAATCAAGTCTCTCGCTGGACGCAAACATAAACATTTTTTTCTCAATTTGTTGCATTGTTCCACATTTTTGGGAGTAACTTTGCGTGATTGAAATTTTAACCAGTTACTTGACTATTATGCTTAAAAAGATTTTTATGGCTGCCATGCTGTTTGCGGCAGTGGCATGCGGATCTCAGAATGAGGCCAAGACAAAGGCTCCCAAACCTGACAAGAATTTTTATATCTATCTGGCTTTCGGTCAGTCCAACATGGAGGGTAACGCCCGTATTCAGGACCAGGACCGTGAGGGTATCAGTGACCGCTGGCTTATGATGGCCGCAGTTGATTACCCCAAGATGGAGCGTAAGATGTTTGAGTGGTACACCGCTGTTCCTCCTCTTTGCCGTGAGACAACGGGTCTTACTCCGGTTGACTATTTTGGCCGTACCATGGTTGAGAATCTGCCCGAGAAGGTGCGTGTGGGTATAATCAATGTGGCTGTGGGCGGTTGCAAGATTGAGGCCTTTATGAAGGATCGTGCCCAGGAGTACGGTGACAACTGTGAGATGTGGATGAAAAACTGGATAGCTCCTTATGATAACAACTGCTACCAGCGTCTGCTTGATTGCGCCAAGGAGGCTCAGAAGGCTGGTGTTATAAAAGGATTCCTGATGCATCAGGGTGAGTCCAATATCAACGAGGAGGATTGGCCGGAGAAGGTAAAGTATGTATATGAGACTCTGATTGAGGATTTGGGCCTTGATGCCAAAAAGGTTCCTCTGCTGGCAGGTGAGGTTGTCAATGCCGATGTTCAGGGTCGCAGCGCATCAATGAATGAGATTATTGCCAAGTTGCCCGATGTCCTGCCTAACTCATACGTTATCTCATCGGCCGGTGCTACAACGGGGTTTGATCACCTTCATTTTGATGCCGAAGGCTACCGTGAAATGGGTCGCCGATATGCGTACAAAATGCTTGAACTTCAGGGTGTTACTCCTAAAAAATAAGAATACAACGCTTAAGCTATTATAACTAACTGAATATTAGCCAATTAATGCTTTTAATGCGATTAACTTTGTTTTTCTTGCTTTAAAATATTTTAAGTAGCATCGTATTGAAAAAGTACCGACCTTTGCGGTCGAAAACAAAGGATAATTCTCATAAGCATTAATTGGTTAGTAATTAGGTTAGTAATTAGGTTCGGGCCCGAGAATTTGTGAAAATTGCAAGGCTCACTCCAAGGGGAAAAGGTCCCTGCGGAGGAAATTGAAAAAATTGAGTTCACGCGAGTGAATTCATTTTTTTTTATCCCTATTGCGACAGCAGGCTGGCGATGTTGTCGCGATATGAGCGGGAAACAGGTATAGGGTTGATTCCTTCCTGATCCAAGATGACGTACAGGTTGTCGCGGTCGTTGTTGAAGAACTTGACCTTTGCTATATTTATAAGGTATGACCGATGGCATCGGGTAATATAGCCTTCCAAATCGTCTTCTATGTTTTTTGCGGTGGTTCGGATCATGGTATTCCTGACTGTGCCGTCCTGATCATAAAACACTTTTACGTAGTTATCCTCAGATACGGCGTAGAGAATGTCCATAATCCTGAGCGAGAGCTTGATGTTGCCCTTGATGTCATGGATTGAAACTATAAGTGCTCCGTCCGGTCTGGAGGGGCTGCTTCCGGCCTGAACTTTCAGTCCATGTGCATAGCCGAACAGGTAGGCTATCGTATATGGAATGAGCAGAATCAGGAATATACAGAACAATGCCCTTGGAAACAGTTCAGCCAGATTGGCGGTACCCTGTTTTACAAGTAATGTGATTGCAACATAAATCACGGAAACAGTAAGGACCTCGGCCAATGAGAAAAGCACCAGTCCCACAATGCCTACTCCGAACCTGCGGTTAAGGTCCATGAGCAGAGCCTTGCTTGACAGCAGGAACAGCACTGAGAATGCATACATGGTTGTTGTTCCCAACAGTTTGTAACTCTCCCTGAGTGTAAACCAATAGGTCGATGAAAACGGTGAATACAGCTGCAGGAACAGAATGGAGAACACCACTATGAACAATACCGTAAGGAAAAGAAATTTCCGGGTAAACATATAGTCGGGTAACCTGTTCATACCGTGCATGATTAATGTCATGCGAAGATAAGCTTTTTTATAATACGTCCCAAATCAGGGGTGTGGGGTGAATTGCCGGAGGCTTTTTTGCGGCAATTCGCCACATCTGAGCATCAGGACATCCCATTGACAGGGTTTTTTTACTTCATCGGCCCTTGTTTGGGTACCTTTGCGCTGCAAATTCAAATCAAAAGATATGGCAAGACTTATTTACAGAACTCCTGATTGTGACATGAATGCCACAAGCGTTATTAAGATGTATGAGGACAGTTTCCGTCGTCATTGGGACAACCTTGCTTTGTCCGATTTCCGCGGCGAGAGAATAACCTACGCCGAGCTGGCCAAGCGTGTGGCTCGCGTACATATTCTTCTTGAGAACGCCGGCATCAAGCCCGGAGACAAGGTCGCTCTCTGCGGAAAGAACTGTCTGGCTTGGGGCGTGTCATTCTTTGGAGTATATACATACGGTGCAATTCCCGTACCTATCCTGAATGATTTCAAACCGGGTAACGTACACACTCTGGTCAACCACTCTGAGGCAAAGCTGCTGATGGTAGGTGATGTGGTTATGGCCGGTATGGTGCCCGATGAGATGCCCGATATCCTGGGTATGATACTCATGAACGATATGTCACTGCAGTTCTGCCGTTCAAAGGAACTGGAGAATGCAATGGCCACTCTTGACGAGTGCTTTGACAAGAAGTATCCTAACGGTTTCAGCAGGGATGACATCAAGTATGAGGCCGAGAAGGACACAAACGCTCTGGCCGTGCTGAACTATACTTCAGGTACCACCGGTGACCCCAAAGGCGTTATGGTTCCCTATCGCGCAATGCTTGTAAACCTCAAGTTTGCCTGCGGTGTACTTCCTCTGACCAAGGGTGAGACAGTAGTTTCAATCCTCCCGATGGCTCACATGTTCGGTTTGGCATTCCAGCTTATGTTTGAGCTGCTGCTTGGCGCAAGCATCTGCTATCTGGGCAAGATGCCTTCACCCAAGATCCTGTTTGATGCATTCGCTGAGGAGAAGCCCAAACTTATCATCACCGTACCTCTGGTAATAGAGAAGGTAATCAAGCAGAAGATACAGCCGGTTATGGAGAAGCCTCTGATGAAGGTTCTCATGGCCATTCCCGGCATCAACCGTATAATCGGCGGCAAGATCCGCACCAAGATTATCGGCGCATTCGGCGGTGAGATGGATTGCCTCATAGTAGGTGGCGCTGCCTTGAATGCCGATGTTGAGAAGATTCTGCGTAAGATACACTTCCCCTACACGGTGGGTTACGGAAGTACAGAGTGCGCTCCGCTTATCTCATACGTTGACTGGGAGAAATATAAGGCCGGTTCATGCGGTATTGCCGTTCCCGGTTGCCCCGTTCAGGTATTCAGCGATGCTCCCGGAAATATCGGTGAGCTTCTTGTAAAGGGCGACAACGTAATGCTGGGTTACTACAAGAACCCCAACGCTACCCGTGACGTTATTGACCCCGAGGGCTGGTTCCATACCGGTGACCTTGGTACTATCGACAAGCAGGGTTACATATTTATCAAGGGACGCAGCAAGAACATGATTCTTGGCCCTTCAGGTCAGAACATCTATCCTGAGGAGATTGAGGATATGTACATGAATCTGCCTATGGTATCTGAGGTTCTTGTTGTAGAGCGCAGCCGTAAGCTCGTAGCTCTGGTATTCCCCGATTACGAGGCAGGCAAGGCTGCCGGTCTGAATCAGCAGCAGGTTCTGGCACATCTTGAGGATGACCGTAAGAAGATCAACGATATGCTTCCCGGTTACTCACAGATATCCAAGCTTGAAATCCGCACTGAAGAGTTTGAGAAGACTCCTAAGCGTAGCATCCGCCGCGGACTTTATAAGTAATTGAGAATTGAGAATTGAGAGTTGAGAATTAGAAAAGGCTTGCAAAAATTTGCAAGCCTTTTCTGTTATTGGCGTTCTGCCTATTAATTCTCAATTCTCAACTCTCAATTCTCAATTTATTCCCAAGATCTGCTTAATCAAGGGGATCACCGCCGTCTTCAGTGATTTGTCATTGAGCCTATGTTCTCCGTCAAACCGCTGTGCGTTGGGGTAGTATTTCTTGAACATGTCATAGCAGTTGACCGTGGTGTCATGCATGCCAAACAGCCCGTAGGTGTTCTCGCGGTCAAAATCGGTAATGCCCTTGAACTGCTGGCGCTCCATCATGTTGAAGTTCTTGACAATCTGCCCGGTTATCTTGAACGTTTTGGCACCGTCTTTGCGTCCGTTCTGGAAAGGATATGTGGTGTTGGCCTTCATCACCTTTGACATAGTGGACATGTTGAATGACGGGTTTACACAGATCTTTTTGAATCCGAACATCTGCTGAGCGTACATGGCTCCCATTGAGGTTCCCACAATGATGTCGGGCTGCTCATCGGCTACAAACTGCTTCAGATAGGGTAGCGCATCGGCCGGATCTACGGGTATATCGGGCGCAACAACCTCAAGTTCGGGAAGCATGTGGCGCAGGCTCTCCACCGTGCCGCTTGCTCCCGATGACATGAAACCGTGAAAATAAACCAGCTTCATTACTTGCCGGCCTTGAGTCCCTTGATGACGGCGTTGGTGAATCCGGCCTCCTCCATGGCGTTCAGACCCTTGATGGTGATTCCGCCGGGAGTGGTTACCTTGTCAACCTCCTGCTCGGGGTGTGAACCATGTGCCAGAAGCAGTTCAACTGCACCCTTGATGGTACCCAGTACAATCTCCTGAGCATCCTTGGGGTAGAAGCCCATCTCTACGCCGCCCTCAACGTTGGCGCGGATGTAACGGAATACATATGCTATGCCGCATGATGCCAGAGCGGTACCAGCGGTCATCTGCTTCTCCTCAACCTGCTTGGCAAAACCTACCTGACCAAAGAGCTTCTGCACCAGGTCCAGATTCTTCTTGCTTGCATTGGCAGTGCAGTAAAAGAATACGCCTGCGCCAACCTCAACGGCTATGTTGGGGATAAGATATACAATCTGGGGCAGAGCACCGTCCTTGCTGAACAACTCGGCCAGTTTCTCTGTGCCTACGCCAGCAGCTATTGAGATTATGAACTGCTTCTTGTAGTCCAGAGCATCCTTTACCTCCTCAACGGCCGATGGCATGATCCACGGTTTAACGGCAAACAGAACAATGTCGGCATCCTTGACAGCCTTGGCATTATCCTTTGATGTGCCTATACCGGGCACATCTTTCTTAAGTGCTTCAAGTGTGGCATCACTACGGTCGCAGCAGGTTATATCCTTTGCAGCGAACACTTTCTTTGCGGCAAAACCGCGGGCAATAGCGCCTCCCATGTTTCCGGCGCCGATAATCGTGATCTTCATAATCCAATCCTATTTGATTGCGCGAAGTTACACTTTTTTTTTATAGGTGTTTCTGAATCTATCTCTTGAGATATTTCTTTCCATTTATTATGAACATGCTACCAGGTTGCAACTGTTCCAGAATATCAGCCGTAATGATACGTCCGGTCATGTCATAAATGATAGCATTATCCGGAGTCTTATGGTCATACTGTATGACCGGATCAACAGATGTATCAATCGCTATACTCTTGAACAGCTTCCAGCCATCGGTTGCCCGGAAGGTGTTGACAGCTTCGTCAGGAACGTAGAGCATTGCATTGTTGAATACCTTCCGGGTAAAAGGTCCGGCATATGAGTCTTCAGGGAAATTATCACCTATAGGTTCCAGAAAGATCCTGTCAAGCACCATCCTTGGGGTTGCAGTTGCTGATCTTACGGATGACAGTGTTATTTCGATACTCTTGCATTCCTCTGGGAATTCCAAGTCTTTGATAAAAACAGAGTCATATTGAGTACCACTTGCGTTATACGTTTTAATCTTTGGTCCTTGTCTTGCGGAGAGTATAGTTTGGGTTGTGCTATCTTTTAATGTGGCGTAAACATTAACGCTGAATATGTTAGGCATCTGATCCGAGTTGGGAAGTACGCCTACAAACATCTTGTATTGTCCGGGTAAAATATCTTCAGGAACGATGGATAATGACCATGTAGTTGTAATTGGATTTATCTCTGAAACAGTTCTGCCAAGTTCATTGTTATATATATGTTTAACCAACTCAAGACCATTGGAAAAACCTGAAATGCTGTTATTGTCTCCGGTCATTATGGTCTGCGGAGTTGTATTTATATGCATTATACCAGGATTGTTGCTGTGGACTGCAACACTTTTGATGTTACTACAACCCGCGAAAGCATTAAACCCTATCTCTGGAGAACCCTCAAATGTGACCCAGTCAATAGACTGGCAGTTTTCAAATGCCCGGTCTCCTACAAGTTTTACACTACCGGGTATTCTGACAAACTTCAGTCCGTTACAATCCTTAAATGATTCAGCTGCCACTTCAACAACTGTTTCCGGAATCCGATAACCATCCTTGCGCTTACTTGGGCACAACAACAATTTGCTACCATCTGCATTCAGTAGCACACCGTCAACTGATGAGTAATGCGTATTACCATTTTCTACGGTTATCTTCTCCAAATTGGATGCCATATGGTATTGTCTTGGAATGTAGTAGTAAGTGTTTTGTGGATTTTGTCTTAAACGTTCTAAAGCTGCAGAAAATGGAGTGAAATTGAATGCATCGGAATCAATATAGTTCACATATTCTGAAACAATAAGCTCGCAGATTCCTTCGGTCAGGACGGTCGTTAAGTCTTTTATACTGTCATCCAGTATTGTAACAGATTTAACAGGATTCAATTTGTAAAGATTGAAATCCATGGCAGTTTCCTTGAACATGCTGAGTTCAGGATCCTCTGTGTCCCGCCAGTATTTCATGAGTTTGGTGTTTTTAAATGATACAGCAACAGATTCAAGTTCATTGCATCCATAGAAAACGGATCCGACACATCCTCTGTCTTCAGCAAGAGACGGCGTATAAGCATATTCATTATTAAATTCCTTGCCATAAACAGAGTTGTTTGTCTGGGTATTGTCCTGAATATCGCATTCATATACAGCTTTTATGGTTCTGGGAATATAAACGCTCTTCAAGTTGTTTAAACCACGGAAAGCATTTGCAGGAATGGTATCCTTCCAGTTGAACTCATAATTATACCCGCCGCCTTTTGGTCCGGCTGTCAGCAAACTCGTGCATCCTTCAAAAGAATAGTTCTCATATCCATACCCGTAATAATCATAACCTCCTTCAAATTTCACGATGGTAGATGGCAGGGAGAGATATGAAAGAGAACGGCAGTTGTTGAATGTTCCATTTTTAATAACTGTTACTCCTTCAGGAATAATGATTGATTCCACAGAACCACATTCGGAAAAAGCAAAAGCTTCGATTGTATCGACATTTTGTGGAATGTTTATTGATTTTAGATTGTAGCAACCGTAAAGCATGCCTTCCTTTATAGTCTTTATTCCGTCCGGAATTGTAATTGAAGTTAGCCGGTTACAGTTTCTAAATGCATATGCACCTATTTCTGTCACACTTTGAGGTACATTGAGGATTGATAATCCATCACATGCATCGAATGCGTAATATCCTATCTTTTTTACGCTGGAGGGGAGAGTCAGCGAATAAACATCTTTAGGAAGTGTCGGGTATCGCTGATCCCGCAAATTGCTGGCAAATGCATAAGAAAACGCCCAATCCTGGATAATCTCTATTCCGTCCGGTATTACTGTATTCTTACATCCTAAAACCAGAGTTTTTGTTGAGGGCTCTATAATTGCATTGCAGTTATTGTTGCTGTTATAAACAGTATTATAAGGATCTACAGTTATTGAATTCAGTCCAAAACATCCCAGGAAGGCACCGGGAGCTATGAATGAAACACTGGCTGGAATATGTAAGGATTCTAAACTATAGCATCCGGCAAAAGCAAAGTCTCCAATAGATTTAACACTAGATGGAATAGTAACAGATGTCCTTGTGTCCCAGTCAAATTTGTTTTCAAAAGCGCAATAGCCTATAGATGTAACGTCATTTGGGATAATGGTGTTTTTACATCCAAGTACCAGATAGTCTTTAGAAATCTGGCTGTAATACTGAATACGGTTTTGTTCATCATTGTAGTATATTTCAGTATTTGTGCGTCCAATTACCGCATTGCAGTTGTTACGGCTGTCATAATACGGGTTTTTGGAATCCACTACGATTGATTCCAAGTTCTGGCATCTGCTGAATAACGTGGGTTCTATATATGATACGGAGTCTCCAAATACAATGTGTTTGAGGTTACCTACGGCATATTCTATATTTGACATGGGTATTTTAGAATTCCAAATCAACGTTTCCAGATTATAGATGTTGTAAAACGCTTGGCGGCTAATTCTTTTTACGCTGCTGGGAATTGTAATAGACTGTACAGATCCAAAACACCCTACATTCCATGTTATCTCAGTAACGTTGTCACCAAACACCAGGTTTTTGAAGTATGATTGTTGTACTGTATTTGATGGTTGATTATTTGAATTCCAATACAGTGTTCCGATTCCATTAAATGCCGTGCTGCTGATTTCTGTGGCTGTTGCCGGTATTTCAATCGTGAGATTATAACAACCATGGAAGGCATTGTCGCCTATGCTGGCAACGCTTGCAGGGATCTCTATTGAATTCAAGCTTGCACAGTCTTCAAACATTCCGGTCTCAATAGCAGTAATACTGGAAGATAATGCTGCTGTAGTCAGCCCGGTACAATCCAGAAAGGCCCATTTCCCAATTTTTGTTATGTTGTTGGACAGGTTAATTGTTGAAAGGTCTTTTCTTCCCCAACAGGCCGCCTCGCCTATTTCATTGGCAGTCGGTGAGATGACAGTGCTTTTGCAACTTGCAATCAGAGAATTCTTCCTTGTTTCCATTACCGCGTTGCAGTTGCCTCGGCTGTCATATACAGGGTTGTTGGCATCTATTACAATTGATGTCAGGTTATCACAACCATAAAATGCTCCATTAGGGATGTATGTGATACTTGCGGGAATAAAGATAGATGTCATATCTTTACATCCTCTGAATGCCATATCGCCGATAGCTCCAACCACATAACTCTTGCCTTCAATGGTGACCGTTGAAGGAATTGTAACATTTCCTTTGCAATTATCGGTAATACCCATAGTGGAAATGGATACAATTGTGTCATTTCCGTCAAAATAGTCATAATATATTTCATACGGATCCGGTATTAACTGACCATTCCTGTCATATCTGAAGTATGTCGCATTACCCTGATTGTCATACTCACAGATGATATATCTGTTATACTCTTTCGGTAGGTCCCGGTTGTCTCTATATACGAGTTTTCCGTCTTCTTGGCGCTCATAAAGCTTATGGAAATAGGGATTCTCTATAATGTGATAGAAAAAGCCGTCTATATTGTATGCTTTAGACTGGGCAGACACACCGGCAATCCATAAAACCAGGGCCAGTGATGATATTATAATCCTTTTTATCATAATTGCATGCATTTTCTTAGTTAAACAACTTTATATCAATGCCTGTCTTCAGGGCCGTTCTCTCCGGAATAGACAGAGTGGGGAACAAGTTCCAGGAAATTGAGTGGAATATTTGTGCTTAAATTACCATTAACCTGTCTAAGTCTGAGATAGTAGTCCTTTCCTGCTTCCAAATACATCTCACAGACTATCTTGCGGAATAAGTATTCTTGATTTCTAAGACGGTCTGAAATACTGTTTCCATATGGTGCATAACTGTCCGGATACTTCATATAACCGTTGCTGCGCATCTGCCTGTCATTAGCGGTTATAGCGGCCTCAGTTTCCGTTTCATTACCCATATCCAGATCGCTGTCTCTTATGTATCCGATTTTTGGATCTGTTGGGCTGATTGTCATATCAACGGGCGTTCCGCATGGGATAAAATCACCTCCTTCTTTGCGTATATAGTACAATATTGTGCCGCTAGATTCAGCATAATAGTTTGGGGTATAGCCGGAAATGCGTATTTCATATAATCCGCTTGACGGGACAGGTGGCAGGCGGAATGTAATATCAAAATTACCTCTTAGTGCCAGCTCGTCACTATAATATATGCCCCAGTCCTTATCCATATACCTGACTGCAAAAAAGGTTTCCGGAGTGCAACTTACATTCTTACAGTAACCCTCTTTGAATGCATATACGGCAAAGGATGTGGGATTGTTGCCCATAGATTGCCTCATACGTCCACGTGCGCCGCTGTTAATGAAATCAGGAGAGAGTGTAGAGAACATCACTCTCATTCTTGTGTTTAGAGCGTTCTTGGTATGCCGGTCAAACAGCAACAGACTGTCAACAAAGTAGTAGCCTCCATTTAATGCACTAGCAGTGCTTATTCCAGGTGTATCTTCATATCTCCAGATTCTTATACCCTTTGATTCAAGGTTTCCTGCAGTTATTGTTCCCTTGCGGTTTATAAAGATGTTTTTGCCGTTATTGCCGGAGCCCCTGTCATAAGGCGTGCTTATACGCATAATTGCATACGGGTGCATTGTCTCATAGAAGTCTTCCATATCTATTGCATCGGGACAGGCCTTTTTATAGTTATCCACAACATAACGATCTGTATAGTTCATCATATTTCGGTTTAACCAGCATGGCAGGATATGGTATGAAATGAGTTTATACAATGAACTGTTTCTGTCTGTATCGGGCAATGACGCTCCTTCAGGATAGACCGATCTGGCTTTTGCCTTGAGGTCATTGATGGTTCTTATTCCGTAAACACTTTCCAATACGGAGTCAGTAACAACAAACAAAGTGTATTTAAAAAGACGTTTATCAGGCCAGATTGCTCTCTGTTGATGACCATTACTAAAAGTTTCATATGCGGTTTCATATTCAACTGCTACTCTTCCCATATACTCCAGGCAAACAAGTGTGGAATCAAATTGTGGAGACGGATAACTGAAATCTATATATTGTTCCAGCGTGTCTGACAATCCTGTCATTTTTAATGCTTGAGCAAAGAGAGTTGCTTTGTGGGCCGATGAAGCATTTTTGTTATTGTTGTCCAAAGACTCGGGAAGGAAATAGATGCTAGGTTCAATAATACGGTCAACCACATTCACAAAACCGTTTGCCAAAAGATAATCCTGGCTTATAATATTTGATTTTTCATTGATTGTATTGCTGTAACGTACTATGGAGTCAACCGTTTCCGGATCAGTATAAAAGTATTTGGTATAATTCACATATGAATACACCAAAAGACGGTTCATCAGGTTATAACCAGGAATAATATCCATAGCCATCTCTCTGTCTTCTACAAATCCGGCAAGTGTATAACTACCTTTGCAGATATGTGTACGTGCAATTGAGTCTAATGATGATAACGGAATGTTCTCTATACTGTTTATATTTCTTTCTGATAACCAGTTCCTGACGGCATCATTGGTTGGTGCAAAACATGTGTATCTGTGACCGTCTTTGTCGTTAACTGTGCTCCATACATCAGTTTTCTTGAGAATATAGACAAAATCAGAGAAGATGTTTCCAGGATACTCCTCCAGATAAGTCGCTATTGTACGGTTATCTTCTGAAGGTTCCTGTGCGCATACAACAATTGGAATTAAAGCCAATACGGCGGCAAAAGCAATGAATTTCAGCTTCATTTTCAGTCCTTTTTATTTTATCATCCGCCGGGCACATTGCGGAAAACACAATAAAGAAAGCGTGAGCCCCAAAAACGCATTCTATTGAAATGATTGCGACAAATATACACATTATTAAATAATATGCAAACTATTTTAAAAAATGTAATGAATCGGTCGAATGCCTGGAACGAGAGAGCGGTCCCGGAGGGCCGCCAAGCGTAATGGAATGGAGCGTTTTCGCGTTAGCGAAATAAAACAAGGTCATCTTCACGAATCCATCTCCACCCACAAAAATAGGCGCCCATTAGGACGCCTATTTTTGTGGGTGAAGATGGATTCGAACCACCGAAGTCGAGAGACAGCAGATTTACAGTCTGCCCCATTTGGCCACTCTGGA
>Ga0310696_10002821_pt1 | contig 22402 bp, 18 predicted proteins | sample AusTroGonzalo_MG_4_FD_203885 | JGI IMG/M metagenome (GOLD analysis project Ga0310696, IMG submission 203885) | Bovine rumen microbial communities from tropical cattle in Woodstock, Queensland, Australia - Gonzalo_02 (v2) (version 2) | ecosystem: Host-associated > Mammals > Digestive system >...
CTCGTTGGGAGCTTTGCCCTTGTCTTCGCCGACGAGCTTGCCGCGTTCGAAACGCGCTTCGCGGAACTTGCCGTCGCGGAAACTCCGCACGGTGAACTCCGCCGAGAGCGCGTTGACGGCCTTGGTGCCGACGCCGTTGAGGCCGATGGCGAACTGGAACACGTCGTCGTTGTACTTGCCGCCGGTGTTCATGACGGAAACGCACTCGACGAGCTTTTCGAGCGGGATGCCGCGCCCGTGATCGCGGACGGAGACGCGTCCTTCAGGGGTGAGGGCGATGTCGATGCGGCGGCCGCACCCCATGATGAATTCGTCGATGCTGTTGTCGATTATCTCCTTGAGGAGTATGTAGATACCGTCGTCGGGGTGACTGCCGTCGCCCATGCGCCCGATGTACATGCCGGGGCGCAGCCGGATATGCTCCAGCGCGGAGAGCGTTTTGATGGCGTCCGCGGTATAGGCGGTCTGAGCGTCGGGCATAGGTGAAAAAGTCTCCTCGGGATGAACTCGCATTTATCTGTCAAAAATAACACGCGAAACGGATTTTTTCAAGTTGTTTTTTCGCGAAAAATGACTCCTGACGCCCTTGCGGCGAAGTGCGGGCCGCGCTATATTAGGAACACACCGCCGGGGGGGCGGCGAGCCTGTCCCGCCGCGGTCTTGGCGAGGGCGTGAGCCTCAAACGGTGAAACGCCGCATTTTTTGGGTGTATTAAAACTAAAAAACAATTCTCTGAGACCGAAACGCGGAGCCCCGATCGGGGCGAGCATTGGAGAGTCGAAGAGCGGGGCCCCCGCGAAAATGCGGTGAAACCCGAAGCCCTCAGGCGAGGGCGTGAGCCTCAAACGGCGAAACGCCGCATTTTTTGGGGTTCTTCATGCCGGCTTAGCTCAGCGGCAGAGCAGCAGTTTTGTAAACTGCGGGTCGTCGGTTCAATCCCGACAGCCGGCTCCACTTTTTTTGCTTTGCCGTGCGGCGCGGATATTCGCGTCGCGCGGCGTCGTTACTCGGTTACATACTTCAGTATGCTCCCTCGCGCCGCCTTGCCCGCCGCGTCGTCCCGCATCCGCATGGCTTCGCAAAAACGGCGTAAAACGGCGTATGTTTGCTTTGCCGTGCAGCGCGGATACTCGCGTCGCGCGGCGTCGTCACTCCGTCACATATCTTTTCTCCGTTTATTGAAAATAAACTCTTCATTATGCGGAGAATCGTTTTTTCGCTGGGTTGCATACCCGGGCGGGGCGGAGTATATTACTCGCGGCGGGTAAAACAGGGCAGGGGGGCAGAGATGATTTCAGAGACGCTGACAAAGAAACTTGCGGCATTTCCGGCGCCTGACGCAGGCGAGAAATGGCTTTTCAATCAGGAACCGGATGTTTTGGAGTTTACGCCCGGCGTCCGGCTGTTGGGCAACATGCCCCGGCGGCGCAGTCTCGACATCCCGCGTTCCCCGCTCGGCATCGGTTTCGAGACGCTCGACCGCGATACCTTCGATCCGGCGGACGCCTACGACCTCCTCGGAGAGAGCGGCGTCAAGTTCGCCCGCTGTCAGACCGGGTGGATGAAGTGCGAAAAGACGCCTGGCAGCTATGATTTCGTCTGGCTGGATGACGTTGTGGACAACCTTGCATCCCGCGGCATCGAAACGTGGTTCAGTTTGAGCTTCGGCCATCCTGCGTACACTCCGTCCCCGCTATACGACGAGATGCGCGCGCAGGCGGAGCGCGAAGGAACGAAACTTCCCGGCCGTCCGCGCGGTTACGTAGGCGAAGTTCCGTATCTCCACGGCGACGCGGCGATGGCGGCGTGGAAGCGCTACGTTGCGGCGCTCTGCGCGCATTTCAAGGGGCGCGTCCGCAAATACGAGGTGTGGAACGAACCGGACGGCGACGTATTCTGGCAGTGCGGCGGCAAATCGTCGGGAAAAGACGTCTTCGGCCGGGCGAAGGATTATGCGGATTTCGTGCGCGCCACTGCCGAGGTTGTGCGGGATAACGCTCCCGGCGCCGAGATCATCGCCGACGTGGCGCAGCCGACGTCGCGCTACATTCAGGGACTCGGCCGGGCAAAACTTGCGGATGTCATCGACGTTTTCAGCATCCACCTCTACACGCCGCTTCCGGAAGACGGTCTGCGCGAAACGGTCGATTTCATCCGGGCGAATCTCCGGCGCGGCGACGGGCGGCCATTGCGCCTCATGCAGGGCGAAAGCGGTCGCGCTTCCGGCAAGTCCGCGCACTTCGCGTTTCCCACTCAGCTCGGTCAGGCGCGGTTCATGGCGCGGCGGTATCTGGGCGACTTTCTCTGCGGAATGGAAATGTCGTCGTTCTTCACCGTAACGGACTTCGTCTGCTATTACGCGGACGGCAGCGACCAGTATTACGGGATCATCGACGGGCGGACGCATCGGCCCAAGCTCGCCTGGCACACGCTGAGCGCGCTGTCGTGGGTATTCGACGGGCTGGAGATCGCGCCGGACAACTTGGCGGTGATGACGCCTCCGTCGAATTTCATGGTCGGTTCCAGGCTGCCGTTCACGACCGTTCGGGGGGCGTTCCGGCGCAAAGGCGTGCCGCTTTTTGCGGTGTGGGTGCCGGAGCATGTGGAGCTGTCTTCGCCGATGCTTTACGGGCGTTTTCGGTGTGCCGCTTCCGAGTATGCCGCCATTCCCGATCCGGTGATCCTCGATCCGGTGCGGTGCAAGGTGTGGGACGCTTCGGGACTGCGGAATTCCAAGCCCCGGAGCCTCGATCTCTACGGCGAGGGGTACATGCCGTTCCCCGTGACCAACTCGCCGCTGCTTTTGACCGATGCGTCGGTCTTCGACGAATTGTGAGTTCTATTCGGGCGGATTGAGCTTTACGGCTATCACCCGCGAGTGGAGCGTCAGCGCGACGACGTAGACGATGAACGCCCATATTTCGAAGGTCGAAAAGATCATCTCGCGTCTTTGCGGGATGAACGTCGAGACCAGCAGGACGATCCCCATGGCGATCGTATATCTGCCGCCGACGCGGTTGCTTTCGCGCCAGACCGCGGGATCGGTCAGCGTCCAGCTGTAACGGACTCCGGCGACGCGGTTGCGTTTCAGCGTGGGCATCAGAATGCCCAGCAGCACGAAGAAAACGCCGATCCCGACGAAAACCAGCATCGGCTTGAGCTGGAGGTGTTCGCGCGAAGGCGGCGCCAGCAGCGTCACGCCGTGGATGTAGACGAACAGCGCGACGGTCAGCATCAGCACCCGGCGCAGCTGCGGCGTGCCGTCCGCATCGACCACTATCTTCGCTTCCAGAAAGTTGGCCAGCACCACCAGTACGGTCGTTATCAGCGGCAGGATCAGGAATTCCGGCAGCCGCGCTCCGAGTTCCGCCGCGCCGCGTCCGCGGTCCCACATCAGCACGCACTTGGCGGCGACGGGCAGATAGAGCGCGGCGGTCAGAAGCCACACGTATTTGTTCACGAGCTTTTTCATTTAGATTTCCGTATTTTCGTCAGTTTTTCCATGCGCGCGAGAGCTTTTCGAAGAGGTCGGCGACGACCGCCCGCAGGTCGATGACCTCGGATGCCGGCAGTGCGCAGGCCAGAGCGAACCGGTCGCCCGCCCCATAGAAGGTGTCGGTGTCGAGCACCGCCATGATGGGAAGCGTCTCCGCCATTCGTCAATTGACCTCCGTCGTATGATCCCGTGCGGCGTAAAAAAAAGACCGCGGCATAATTTATGCCGCGGCCGCCGGTTTATCAAGCGCAAAGCGCCGGATTTTGTCAGTAACCGAGGATCTTCTTCAGATTGTTGTAGCTGATCCGCGCACTTTCGACGCCCGGATAGTTGCAGATGTCCTGCTCGTAGATCAGCCATTCGCACTTGGAGCCTTCCAGCGCCTCGACGCATTCGGCCAGCGGGATGTCGCCGGTGCCGAGTTCGGTGAAGGTGTTGGTCACGGGGTTGCGGTCCTTGAGGTGCAGCAGCGGCAGACGGTCGGCGTAGCGCTTGATGTACTCGACGGGGTTCACGCCGCCCTGCGCGAGCCAGTAGACGTCCAGCTCGACGTCGAGGTCGTCGCCGACCAGCTTGTCATAGGCCCAGCTTCCGTCCGCGAGCTTGACGAACTCCCAGTTGTGGTTGTGGTAGGCGTAGCCGAAACCGTTTTTCGCCGCCGCCGCCTTGACCGCGCGGAGTTCCTTGTAGACGGTGTCGAAGTTCTCCATGAACTCCTTTTTCAGACCGGAGCAGACCATGGTCTTCATCCCCATCGCCTTGGCGTAGGCGTAGTCGCTGAATTCGGGATCGCCGCCCTTGACGCGGCTGGTGTGCATGGACGGCGTCTTCAGGCCGAGGCTCTTGACGTAGTCGGCGACTTCCTGCGGAGTCTGCTCGCCGAAGCGCGAGACGAACTCGACGCCGTCGTAACCGATGTCGGCGATCTGCTTGAGCGTTTCCTTGAAGTTCGCGTCCAGCGCCTCGCGCACGGTGTAGATCTGGATGCCGATAGGATACTTTTTCATTTCTTCCCCCTTGAGGTATTGTATGATTCCGAACCGCCGTTTTCATCTGTAAAAAACGACTGCGGTATATTATATGCCGCAGTCGCGTTTTTATCAAGTGCGAATGCAGGATTTATCTCAATAATTGAGTGAATATCGTGCCGATTTACCGTCCCTGGGCCGCGGCGTATTCGCGGAGCTCGCCGACGTTCGCCGCGAGTTTGTGGAGCACGTCCGCGACCTGCTCCGCTGCGCCCGGCGCCGACATCTGCATGTGCATGGTGACGATGGTCGAAGTGCAGACCGCCTCCGCCACGGGATCGCCCGCGTTGCGCCAGTATTTTTCCGACAGGTTGAAGAGCATGTGATGGCGGACGAGTCCGTAGGTGGTGTACATGCAGGTCATGCCCTCCGCCTTGAGCGCGGCGGCGACGTGCTTGGCTTCGATCCCCCGCCACATGTCGCCCGTGAAGCTGATGCCGCGCGCGTAGTAGCCCTGACGAGTCGCCTTGCGTCCCGGCGCCTGGAAGGTCACGCCCGGAATGTCTTTGCAGGCCTCCTCGGTCGCCTTGGCGAAGTCGGCGCACTGCTTGAGGTATGCCGGAAGCCCGGCGATCTGACCTTCCATGATGACCGCTTGGATCGCGAGCCCGCGGTAGTTGTGACAGCAGAGGTCGGTCGGGGGCGGCGTCTTGGCGCCGCCCTGCGCGTCGTTGCGCGAGTAGCCGATGTGCTTCAACCGGTATATGAGATCGGCGAGTTCGAAATCGTCGGTGATGCAGATGCCGCTTTCGCCGCCCGAGAGCGTCTTGGACTGCTGGAAGCTGAAACTGCCGATTTTTCCCCAGCTGCCGACGCCCCGGCCGTTCCACTTGCCGCCCTGCATGTGGGCGCAGTCTTCGAGCACGGCTATTCCGTGCCTGTCGGCGATGGCGATGATCTCGTCGAGGTTGGCCATCGAACCGTAGAGGTGCACCGGGATCACCGCCTTGGTGCGCGGAGTGATCGCCGCCTCGAAAGCCTTGGGATCGAGACACAGCGTATCCTTTTCGATGTCGGCGAACACGATGGTGCCGCCGACGTATCTGACCGCCATCGCGGTCGCCGGCCAGGTGAGCGACGGAACGATCACTTCATCGCCGGGGCCGACGCCGAGCGCCGCGAGCGCGCACTCCAGCGTCACGGTGCCGTTGGACATGAGAATGCCGTATTTGGTGTCGTGGAAAGCGCTGTACGCTTTCTCGAAGGATTGTTCGCTTTCGCTGTTGAACGACCATTTGCGCGAGCGGTAGACCTCGACGATCTTCGCCTCGGTCGCGTCGTCGAGCGGCGGCCAGGGAGTCGTTTTGGCATCTCCCGCTCCCAGAAGCGGAGTCCCGCCGTTGATCGCCAGTTTGTTCATGTCTTCACCTCCATATTTTATGGGTTGTGGAAAAGTCCGGGTTTTGCGTATAAAGTAAACGGATTTCGGGTGAAAACAAGCCGTATTCGACGGTTTCGATTGCCTATTCCGACCATTTTGTTGATATAAAGCACCATGCGGCGTCCGACCGCTTCCGAAACGGTTACGGCCGGGGCAGGGCGCGTCGCGGCGATGTCATGGGCAAAAAAATACGGACGGGAAAAATCCCGTCCGCACTCTTTTGCCTGAAAGGCCGTGCTGTATTACGCAGCGGCGACAGCGGCGGCGAAGACCAAAACCCACAGGAGAATGGCAACGACGCTGATGATGCTCAGAACCAAACCCGCGATGGCGCAGCCGACCGGTTTGCCATTCTTCTTGTTGACGTTGATGCCGACCGCGCCGAGGATGAGACCGACGATCGCCAGGATCAACGCGATCCAGTTAAGAAAGGGGATCCAGCAAAAGACGATGCTGATAATGCCAAGAACCAACGATGCGACGCCCATGATCTTCTCCTTGGGTTTTTGAAAATAATTTTACTCGGCATAATACGGATCGTGTCTCTCCGGTGTCCGTTTCGTTTGTTTCCGGACGTTTTTTGGAGAACCCCAAACCGTCTCATGCACTTCTAGTTCTAATATATTGTATTGGCTTTTCGTTGTCAAATGTTTTTAACGCTTTTTTCGAAAAATCTTTATTCACGAAGATATTTTCTCCGATTCGGCATCATCCATGCCTGCGCCGTGTGCGGGTAAGCCTCCGGCGCACCGGATTTTGTGGATTTTAAGAAAAAATCATAAAATCCGCCGCCGGGGTTGAAAAGTTTTGCCGACCGCGCTAATTTATCAGAGTGACTCGTCATACGCATAGGGAGGCGCGACATGCAGGAAGAATTGATGCAGACATTACGTTCTTTGTGTGAAGAGGGCGCCTGCTATTTGTCTCCGTCGGATGTGGATTTTAAGGAACCTCTGCCGGCCGAAGAGTACACACACCCGTATTATCAGCCGCAGCGCCATTGGAGCCACGTCGAAATGATCCGGCTGGTCCACGGCGAAATGGCGCTTCACGTCAACGGCGTCTGGCACCGCCTCGCCGACGGCAAGATGCGGATATTTTTGCAGGGAACGGTCCACTCCGAGCACTATCTGCGTCCCGACATTCCCTATACTTTGCTGTGGCTGACCATCGTGCCGCGCGGCATAGACATCCATTACACGGTCTACACCCCGGAGAGCGGTTACTACCGCTCCGACCGGGGGGGGAACCTGATACGCACCTCCACCACCGGCGACGACAAACGCCGGGGCCGCGTCCGGATCGGCTCGCCGGTGTCGGCGAACTTGTGGCGCTGCGCTTCGGAGGCGTCGCCGTTCCGCCCCCGCTTCCACTATCAGCTGATGGAGTGTCTGGACAGTTCGCTCCGCAATCGCAACTTTGCGATAGACAGCGAAAACAACCGCACCAGCGTACTGCAGGAGATCCGGGAGTATCTGAACGAATATTACTACAAACAGCTGTCGATAAACGATTTGGGCGCGATGACCAGATTTTCCGCGCCCTATCTGAACCGGCTCTTCCGCGAGCGTTATCAGATGTCGCTGCACGATTATCTTTCGCAACTGCGCCTTTCGCATGCGAAGATACTGCTGCGCGACGATCCGACCATGCCCATCGGCAAGGTGGCGGAGGCGGTCGGGATACCGGATCAGCGTTACTTCAGCCGCTGTTTCCGCAAGGAGTTCGGCATGACTCCCGGCGAGTTCCGCGAGCAGAACGTCAATTGACGCCGGTCAGCGCCGGTCGGCGAGGATCTTCTCGAAGTTTTCCGCGAGTATCGGGACGAGCTCGGCATCCGGCACCGGCTGCGACAGGAAACCCGAGAGTTCGTAGGATTCGTTGTGCAGCGCCGCGTCCGATCCGAAGAGGAAACGCGACTTGTCGAAGCGCCCGAAGAGCTCGAACCACTTGTCCGTCGAGCAGAACCACGCGGTATAGTCGAAGTAGATGTTGTCCGCCTTTTCCGCGTCGTCGGCAATCCGCCGGCCGCCCGCGGTGCTGCATCCCGTGTGTCCGGCGATGAACTTGGCGTGCGGGTAGCGCTGCGCGATCTCCGCGAGGGGTTCGATCTCCGTCGTCCAAGTGTGGATCAGTATCGGCAGATGGTGCTTTTCGGCATACTCGTAGACGATGGTGTAGCGCGGATCGTCGAGCGATACCAGCCAGTAGCCGGGGAGCAGTTTGAAGCCGATGAAGTAGTCGCGGCCGAAAAATTCGTCCAGTATCTCCTCGTTCACCTCGTCGCGGTGCCACGGGTTGACGACGAAGTACCCCCTGAAGCGGCCGGGGAACTGTTTCGCCAGCTCCTCGGCTTCGCGGTTGCCGCGGATGAGATCGCTGAAAAGCGCGCGGTTGGCGATCAGGATCGACTGCGAAACGCCGTATAGATCCATGACGCGCACCATCTCCTTTATCCCCTCGGCGGGGTGGGGCTCAGGGAGCATCCAGCCGCGGGTGTTGGGCCCGGCGAGGTGGGTGTGGATGTCGATGACCTTGACGCCCGAAAGCGGCTTGCCCTGCCGGAAGTTTTTCCAGAGCGGCTTGTCGGCGAACTCCGGTTCGTGCGCGAGTTTGTGATCGAGCGGAGCGATGCCGAGCAGTTTTTCCAAGTTCCCGTGAGCGATGAGTTCGCGCTCTTCGTCCGTTATCTCCGCGTGGGCGAGGGCGCCGACCGCCGCGCCGTACTGCGACAGATGCCCGAAGCCGAAGAAGAGCCGGTCGACGCCGAACTTCTTTATCACCAGCTCGATGGTGTGGCGCATGTGCATATACGAGGTGTCCACGCCGATGTTTTTGTGCCGCCACATCAGATCGAACGTTTCTCCCAGACTGGGCCACAGCTGGCGGCAGATCATGAAGTACGCCTTGGGGTAGCGTTCCGCCAGCACGTCCAGTTCCGTGAAGTCGGTGTGGGTAATGCCGTTGTCGACACGGTCGATGAAGAACACGGGGCGGAAGTCGTGCAGTTCCGAGAGCAGCCGCTCGATTTGCTTGAGCGGGAAGCGCGACATCTTGAGCCGCAGCTCATAACAGCGGTTGCCCAGCCTCGCCTGTTCCTTGAGCCAGTCGAGCGTGCCGTGTTCGAAGTAGTCGGAGGGGGTGAGGACGAAGACCGGCTTCAGACGGTCGCGGTACGGCGCGATGGCGTCGAGCAGTTCCCTGTTGCCGCAGACGGGCGAGTAGTCCTGCGCGACGACGCTGTATACCAGCGAGCGGTCGATGCCGAGGTAATCCAGATGCGCGATCAGCGATTCCGGCGTCGGGAACTCCGGTTCGGCGTAGGCTCCGCGGCCGATGACTTGCGGTATGGAAAAGTAGTTCATGGCTCCGCCCCCTAAAAAGTTTTTTTTCGAAAGATCGGCGCCGCCGGGGATATCCCGGCCGGCGGCGCCGCCGGTCGTCAGAAGTTCAGATACTCCTTGGTCTCGAGCAGGGACTCGCGGTGAGGCAGCAGCGGCATGTATTCCAAGCCGATGTACCCTTCGTAACCGAGCTTGTCGATCTCTTCGAGGACGAACGGATAGTTGGTCTCGCCGCGCTTCGGTTCGTGCCGTCCGGGGATCGCCGCCAGATGGAAGTGACCGATGCGCTTGATGTTATGGCGCAGGAAGTCGATGATGTTGCCCCCCATGATGCCCATGTGGTAGATGTCGTACAGCATGTTGATGTTGTCGCACCCCGTTTCCTTGCAGATGGCGATGGTGTCGTTGGCGTCGTTGAGGAGATATCCCGGATGGTCGACGATGGTGTTGAGCGTTTCCAGATTGAGCGAGAAGTTGCGCGACTTGAGCTTTTCGCCTGCCATGGCGAGGCTTTCGACCAGGACCGAGCGCTGCTCCTGATAGCTCATCTTGTTGAGCTGACTTCCGGCGGTGACGATCGCCCGGTCGCAGCCGATGGCAAGCGCGTTGTCGGCGATCCGGTCGACTTTTTCCAGGAAGGCGGCGCGGGTTTCCGGGTTGCTGGGGCTCGTCTCCTTGGTGCCGGAAATCAGCACGCTGATGAGCCGGATGCCGTTGGAGTTCATGAGTTTGAGCTCGGCGAGGTCGGCGCCGCGCCACGTTTCGGCGTACTTGAAGCCGCACTCGCTGAAATGTTTCGCCCGAAGGTCATAGGGTTCGTCCTTGAAGAAGATGTCGAAGTAGGCGGCGAATTTGAGCATGATGTTATCCTTTGATTTCGTGTTGAAAATACGGCATCCGACGAGGTACCGCCGAATGCCGTTTGAGTTGTCGCTCCGAACGAAACGGCACGAGCGTCAGATGTTCAGATGCTCCTTGGTTTCGAGCAAGGACTCTCTTCCGGGCAGCAGCGGGACGTATTCCAGCCCGATGTACCCTTCGTAGCCGAGTTTGTCGATTTCCTCGAAGAGGAACGGATAGTTGGTCTCGCCGCGTTTCGGCTCGTGACGCCCCGGGATCGCCGCCATGTGGAAGTGACCGATGCGCTTGATGTTGAAGCGCAGGAAGTCGGTGATGTTGCCGGTCATGATGCCCATGTGGTAGATGTCGTACAACATATTCACGTTGGCGCATCCCGTCTCCTTGCAGATCGCGATGGTGTCGTTGGGATCGTTGAGGAGATATCCGGCGTGGTTCACGTCGGTGTTGAGCGTTTCGAGGTTGATCGAGAAGTTGCGCGACTTGAGCATTTCGCCCGCCTTGGCGAGCGTCTCGACCAGAACGGAACGCTGTTCCTGATAACTCTTGCGGGTGAGCTGGCATCCGGCGGTGACGATCGCCTGCTTGCAGCCGACCGCGAGGGCGTTGTCGGCGACTTTGTCGACGCGCTCCAGAAAGGCGTCGCGGGTTTTCACGTCATTCGGGAAATACTCCTTGGCGGTGACGGTGTTGACGAGGACGCTGACGAGCTTGACATCGCAGGAGGTCATCGCCTTGAGGTCATCGAGGTTGTCGCCTTTCCACGTTTCGGCGTATTTGTAACCGCACGCGCCGATGAGTTCGGCCTGACGTTCATAGGATTCGCCCTTGAAGAAGAGGTCGAAAAATGCTGCGACTTTCGGCATGGTTTTCTCCTTGGTTCGATTGAAAAGACGGCATCCGGCGACAGTGCGCCGGATGCCGTTCGATTTTTGACGTCAGACGGTCTTGAAGCCGTTGTTGATCTTTTCGATCTTGGCCTTGATCTGCTCTTCGGTCAGGAACGGGTTGATGCCGATCGTGCCCATGTGACTGATGATCCGCTTGGTCTCGGGCCACGAATCGACCGTGTAGTTGAGCTTGATCTGCGCGTTGTGCGGGCAGGTGAAGGGGCAGCCGTCCTGAGTCGCGGCCTTCTGCTCGAGGATGTGTTCCCAGTACCACGCCATGTGCCAGTTGCGGACGCCCTGCGTCTCGTTGAGCGCGTTGCCGCCGATGCCGAATTTGGCGGTCTGGACGCGGACGGCGTACTCCTGATCCTCGAACATCAACGGCAGCGAGTAGCCGCAGACGCCTTCGTTGTCGTTGGTCTCGACCCACTTGACGCCCTTGGGCAGATTGATGCTCTCGCGGAGACGCTTCCAGGTCTTGCGGCAGGTGTCGTTGATCCAGTCGAGCTTGCGGAGCTGCGCCAGCGCGACCGCGCCTTCCAGCTCGCTCATGCGGTAGTTCTCGCCGCAGAAGAGCTCGCCTTCCTGACGCTCGCGGGCGTAGCGCTTCGGACGCCAGCAGGCGGCGGTGTCGTGCCAGCTCTGGGCGCGGGTGTACTCGAATTCGTCCTTGCACATCACGACGCCGCCTTCGCCGCAGGCGATGACCTTGTAGGCGTCGAGGCTGATGCAGCCGAAGTCGCCCCAAGTGCCGAGGTACTTGCCCTGGAACTTGCCGCCGCAGGCCTGCGCGGTGTCTTCGATGACCTTCAGATTGTGCTTCTTGGCGATCTCGGTGATCTTGGCCATGTTGCAGGGCAGACCGATCATGTGGACGCAGACGATGGCCTTGGTGCGCGGGGTGATCGCCTTTTCGATGGCTTCCGGAGAGATGGTCAGCGTCTCGTCGATGTCGACGATGATCGGCAGCGCCTTGGCGACGACGATCGCGGAGACGGAGGCGAAGAAGGTGTAGGCAGGGACGATGACTTCGTCACCGGGGCCGACTCCGGCGGCGACCATGGCGGCGATCAGCGCGCTGGTGCCGGAGTTGACGGCGAGCACGTAGGGCACGCCCATCTTCTCGGCGAACTGCTTCTCGAATTCGACGACCTTGCTGCGCTCGTTGTAGTAGCGGAAGAACACGCCGGCGTTGGGTTCCGGATCTTCCTGTTCGAGCAGGGCGCGGATCTTCGCCTGCGTCTCCTTGGAGACGTTGAAGACGTCGATGCACTCCATCAGCTCTGCCGTGCCGAACTTCACCATTTGCGGTTTCATATCTTGCCCTTTCTCCTTGTGTGGTTGGGTTGTTTTTTGTTCCCGGCGCCGCCGGATTTTTCGGTCACGGTGATAAATTATCCTTTTTGACGTTTAAAATCAAATCTTCCGTTGTGGGAGTTTCGTGCATTTTATGTGGATAAAAAGCGAAAAATCGCAAAAACGGGATAAAAATACGGTAAATGTTCCGGTAAACATCAAATCGCGGACGCGATATTTCAAGCGCAATGATGTGGAAAATAATCACCCTTCCGGATGGCCGCCGGACAAAAAAACGGAGCGCCGGGATCCGGCGCTCCGCAGCATACGCGTTCCGCGAAAAGCGGTTTATTTCTTCCGGTCGACGGCTTCGAGTTCCGCCTTGTCGGCGAGCGACATGTTGCCCTCGACTCGGCCGTCGTCAAGCGGGTTGACGATCCTCGTCTTGAGGTCGCGGAAGAGCCTGAACAGATCCCGGACGCCGCCGATGCCGAACCAGACCGCGGTTATCGACGCCATGATCGCCGGCACGACGAGCACGATGATCAGGAAGTAGACGGTCCACCAGCTGGACGGCCACGGCGAGACGAGGTTCCATATCAGCACCATCAGAAACGCCAGACCGAACTGGTAGATGATGCTGTACGAGAAGATGCCCCACGCGATGACCTTGTCGCTCGACGAGTATTCCGGCGTGATGCCGATCAGCTTGGAGAATACGTTGCGGAAGGTCCACTTCATCTGCGTCTTGACTTCGCCGTCGAGCGCGTACTTGCCGCGGTGAAGCATGCGCTCCAGATTGAAGAGCTTGTCCTCGCGCCAGCGGATGCCGAAAGGCTTGAACGAGATCTTCAGCGTTTCGGAGAGCGACACCACCACGTACAGCGTGATCGTGATGCAGATGATGATGAACATCATTTCGTAGGTGTTGATCGGGCACTTGACCGCGCTCATTTCCCACCTGACGTAGGGCTGGAAGGGTTTGCTCACCCGGTCGAGGAAGACGCCGACCGGCTCCACCCAGTTGTGCGCTTTGAGGAACGGGTAGATCTTGTCCGCCCAGCCGCGGTTCAGGAAGATCCCGAAGCCGCCGAGGATGACGCTCGAGATCATCGCCGCGAACGCTCCCGCGGTGGTGCCGAAGCGGCTGTAGAGTCCGAAGGTCATGATCGCCCCGGCGCCGCCCGTCCACATGATGATCATCAGCGCGATGTACATGTTGATGTAATCGAGCTGCGACATGAAGAAGCTGCCGATGAAGAAGAATACTCCGACGCCGATCGTGACTCCGCGGATCATGTTCATGTGCTGTTTGGGCGTGAGACCTTTTTTGAGCAGCGGCAGTATCACATCCTGCGAAATGGTCAGCGCGGCGCTGTACATCCGCGAATCGTCGGTCGAGACCATCGCCATGATGAGCAGCAGACAGAAGAGTCCCAGCATTCCCGGCGGCAGCATGTTGCGCATGGTCACCGTCATCATCATCTGGTGGAAGAGAGTGCGGAACTGCTGGAAGAGGGCGTTGCCCTGAGCTTCCGCGGCGAGCAGGGCGTCGGCGCGCGTTTCGCCGGCCTCGAGTTTACGCTGTTCCGCTTTGTTTTTTTGTCCGTCGAGCAGCTTCTGATGGACGACGTTCAGATAAGTGGAATCCTGATTGTTGTCCTGGCTCTGCGGCGGATCGATGCCGATCCGGTGCTGCTGCGGCGGTATCTTGGCCGCTTCGGCGATGATCTCGTTGCGCGTGGTTTCGTCTTTCACCAGATCGGTGGTGATCTGTTCGGTGAGCTGGTCGCGGACCTTCTTGCTCTCCACGGAAAACGCCTTGTAGTTGAGCATGACGATGACGGTTATGGCGATCACCACGTAGAACATCTGGCTCAACGCGCCGCGCCACTGACCGAGCAGATTGGCCATCTTCTGCTCGTGGGCGGTCTTGGCGGCGGAGGAGTTGCCGGCGCCGATCCACACCGCGCGGTTGATGATCAAGGTCAGAATGCCGACGCCGACCTGGAACGGGTTGAAGTCGCGCATTTCGCTGACGTCATAGGGGTTGAGGCAGTTCTGACCGATCACGCGGTCCTGCATCACGGGGACGATCTCGGTGTTCCAGTTGAACTTGCAGAGAATGAAGACGACGAAGAGCACCAGCAGCGGGTAGCAGAACATGCCCTGGATGGTGTCGGTGATGACCACGGCAAGCGTACCGCCCATGCAGATGATCGAAACGGCGATGGTCAATATCAGCAGCGTCAGCAATATGAAGGTCGGGATCTTGAACCCGAAGAGCGGCAGTGTGGAGGGCAGACCGAGGAAGTAGATGAAGAAGCGCGCGCCGACGGCGGGCATGATCATGTTGGCGAGCATTTCGGAGATCGAACGCAGAAAGGCGGCGGTGATCCGGAACGGGCGGTTGTAGCGCATTTCGAGGAACTGTCCGAGGCTCATCGCCTTGGTTTCGCGGAAGCGGTAGAAGCAGAAGCCGGTCAACCCCATGAAGACCGTCACGGGGATGGTCAGGTAGTTCCAGAAGGCGAGCGAGAACCCGGTCCGGTAGGTGGTCTCGATATAGCCGATGAGTCCGATGATCGACAGCGCGTTGGCCATGTCGGCGACGCTTATCACATATCGTCCGCAGAGTCGACCGGCGGAAAGGAAGTCGGCGACGCTCCGGATGTACCGGCGGGAGTAGTACCCCATATACAGCACGAAACACACCGGCAGTATGATGATGAGCCAATCATATACGGTCATGACGAACAACTCCTTCCCCGCAGTCGTCGCGGCAATTTTTTATATTGAAAATTTTTTTTGCAAAGTACGCCTATGTTCGGATAATCTAGCACGGAAACGGCGTTATTACAAGAGCGGAGCGCGCTTTTTTGCCGGATAAAAATACGCCGCGGCGAAAGGCGCGATGCGAAGCCGCCGGAGCGGGATCGAAAAGATCAGAACGCTTCCAGCGCTTCGATCAGTTCGAAGTCCTCGGAAACCTGCCGTCCGCGGGTGGTGAGATAGCCTCCCGTCATCAGCGCGCTCGGCCCGGAAAGCATCAGCAGCGCCTGAAAGTCCTTCATCGTCGTTTCGCGTCCGGCGCAGAATTTTATCGTCTTCCGCGGGTTTATCAGCCGGAACAGGGCGAACGCCTTGGCGGCGTCGGCGGGCGGGAGCGGCAGCTGCGCGGCGACCGGCGTGCCGGGCACCGGCAGCAGCACGTTCAGCGTGATGCCCTCGACGTCCAGCTCCTTCACGGCGAAGGCGAGTGCGATGCGGTCCTCCCAGTTTTCGCCGAGCCCGAGGATGCCGCCGGTGCAGTTCGTCAGGCCGAACTCCTGCAGATAGCGGATCGTCCGGATCTTGTCGTCGATCGAGTGGGTGTCGGCGATCAGCTCCGCATAGCGCGCCGGGTTGGTCTGCAGGTTCATGTTGTAGCGCCACACCCCGTGGTCGGCGAGGAGTTTGGCGCACTCGCGCGACAGGATCCCGAGCGACATGCAGAGTTTCATTTCCGGCAGTTCGCGGCGGATGAGATCGACGGTGTCGAGTATCTGCCGGAACTCCGCGTCGGGTTCGGTATAGCCGTATCCGCTCGTGACGTAGCCGAAGGTGGTGACACCGGTCGCGAATACTTCGCGCGCCGCCGCGAGCACCTTTTCGGGCGGGAGCAGGGGGTAGGTGTCGATCCCGGTCCGATAGTGGGCGCTCTGGGCGCAGAAGCGGCAGTTCTGGTTGCAGCGTCCGGATTTGGCGTTGATGATCGAGCAGGCGCCGAACTTCGGCGCGAAGCGGCTCCGCACCTTGTTGGCGAGCGACACGAGGTCGAGGATGTCGGCTCCGCGGACATGCTCGGCGAGTTCGTTGGCCTCCAGTCTGGTCAACTCCTCGCCGTCGAGGACCTTGTAGGCATTCTGTATTTCCGGATGTATGTGCATGACGAACCACCTCGTTATGGATGCGTGAAAGACAGTGGGGGATGAAGACGGCTACTTGTTCGACAGCCGACGGTGAAGCGTCCGGCGGCTGATGCCCAGCTCCTGCGCGGCGCGGGTTATGTTGCCGTGATTGCGCTCGAGCGCTTTGGCGATCAGTTCGCGTTCGCTGGATTCCAGCGTGCCGCCGGAATCGGCGGGGCTTGCCTCCGCGTCGGATCGCGCGCCCGGCGCGTCGCCGAAGCCCTGCGGCAGATCGTCGACCGTGAGCGTGTCGCCGGATGAAAGCACCACCATGCTTTCGAGGCAGTTGCGCAGTTCGCGGATGTTGCCGGGCCACGGGTGCCTTTCGAGCGCGTTCATGAGTTCCGGGGAAATTTTGAGCTCGCCGCGCTGATTTTCCCGCGCGAATTCGCGGACGAACTTTTCCGCCAGCAGCGGGATCTCCATCGGACGCTTGCGCAGCGGCGGCAGTTCCAGCGTCACCACCGCGAGCCGGTAGTAGAGGTCCTCGCGGAAGGTGTGCTCTTCGACCATTTTTTTGAGGTCGCGGTTGGTCGCGGCGACGACGCGCACGTCGACGGTGATGGTCTCGGTGCCGCCGACTCGCTCGAAGGAGCGGCTCTCCAGCACGCGGAGCAGTTTGATCTGCGTTTCCGGCGATATTTCGCCGATCTCGTCCAGAAACAGCGTGCCGCCGTCCGCCAGTTCGAAGCGTCCGCGGCGCTGCTGGACGGCTCCGGTGTAGGCATCCTTTTCATGGCCGAAAAGCTCGCTTTCCAACAGCGTCGGCGTCAGCGCCGCGCAGTGGACCGGCACGAACAGACCTTTGCGTCCGCTGCGGTCGTGGATGAAACGGGCTACCACCTCCTTGCCGGAGCCGCTTTCGCCGGTCAGCAGCACGGTCGTGCGGCTGGGGGCGGCCTTGGCGGCGGTGGCGAGCACTCTGGTCATCGGATCGGCGGGATCGTCGGGGAAGAACGGCGACGCGTCGCCGCTCCCGGCCGCCGGAGCGGAGCCCTTTTCCGGAGCCGCCGCGGCGTTGTCCGCCGGACGTTCCCGGCGCGAGGCGAGCGCGGCTTCGATCTTCTTTTCCAGTACGTCGAGCTTTATCGGCTTGGCGAGAAAATCGAAAGCCCCGTGTTTCACCGCCTGGACCGCATCGTTGATCGAACCGAAGGCGGTCAAAAGTATGCACACCGGCTGATTCGCCTTGCTCTGCGCCGCTCCCAACACGCTCATTCCGTCGGCTTCGGGCATGCGCAGATCGGTCAGCACCAGATCGAAGTCCTGCTTCTTCAACAGCTCGATAGCTTCGCCGCCGTCGGCGGCGGCGGAAACGTCGAAGCGCCGTTTCAAATAGGTGCTCAGCGCCGTTCTGGTGTTGTATTCGTCGTCGGCGATCAGTATTTTCGGACGCTCCGGCATCGTGTCACATCGCCTCCGGTGTCGCAATGGTCAAGGTGCCGAGCGCATCGGCTATCACGGTGCGCACAGCGAGCGCCAGCTCCAGCCGCGCGGCGGCGAGTTTGGCGTCGCTGCAGTTGAGGATCGGACAGTCGCGGTAGAAGCGGTTGAACGCCTTGGCGAGGTCCAGAAGATAGTCGGCGATCCCGGAACAGTCGCGTTTGGCGGCGGCGGCGCGCAGCGTGTCGGGGTAGAAGTACAACTTCACTGCCAACTCTTTTTCGGGGGGCGTGTCGAGCAGCGCCCAGCCGTCGGAGTCCGCCTCGGGTTTCATGCCGCGTTCGGCGGCCTTGCGCTCGATGGAGTTGATCCGCGCCGCCACATACTGCACGTAAGGCCCCGTGTCGCCTTCGAAACGCAGCGACGCCGCCGGATCGAAGATCATCGTGGTGCGCGGATTGAATTTGAGCAGCATGAATTTGAGCGCGCCGAGTCCGATCTCCTCGCCGCGCTTGGCGAGTTCGGCTTCGCTCAATCCTTCGCCGCCGCGTTCGCGGCACGCTTCGCGCGCGAGCCGGCTCATCTCGTCGAAGAGGTCGTCGGCGTCGACCACCGTGCCCTCGCGGCTCTTCATCCGGCCGTTCGGCAGATTGACCATGCCGTACGAGAGGTGGTAGAGGTCCTTCGCCCATTCGTAACCGAGGCGGCGGAGTATCTCGAAGAGCATCTGAAAGTGCAGATTCTGCTCGTCGCCGACCACCCAGATCATCGTGTCGGGCGTGTAGTCGTCGTGCTTGCGGACGGTGGTCCCCATATCCTGCGTGATGTAGACGCTGGTGCCGTCGGAGCGCAGCACCACCTTTTTGCCCATCTTGCCGAGGTCGCAGATCACCGCGCCGTCCTCGCGTTTGACGAAGACCTGTTTTTCCAGCCCGGCGGCGACGATGTCCTTGCCGAGCAGATAGGTCTCGCTTTCGAGGTAGGTGTGGTCGAAGCAAATGCCCATGCGCTTGTAGGTCTCGGCGAATCCGGCGAACACCCAGGAGTTCATCAGTTTCCACAGTTCGCGGACTTCCGGCTTGCCGGCTTCCCAGTCGCGGAGCATCTGCTGGGCGGCGCGCCCGATCTCGGTTTCGAGGAAGAGTTCGTCGTTGGACCTTTCCGCCCACTCCAGATGCTCCTCGCGCACCGCCTTGACCTCCTCGGCAAACTCCGCGCTGAAGCGGACGTAGTATTTGCCGACCAGATGATCGCCCTTCATGCCGCTGGATTCCGGCGTCTCGCCGTTGCCGAAGCGCTGATAGGCGAGCATCGACTTGCAGATGTGGATGCCGCGGTCGTTCACGAGGTTGATCTCGATCACGTCGTGTCCGACTCGCTTCAGCAGCGACGCGAGCGACATGCCCAGCGTGTTGTTGCGCACGTGCCCGAGGTGCTGGGGCTTGTTGGTGTTGGGCGCGGAAAATTCGATGAGGATCCGGCGGCGTTCGGCTTCGGGCAGCAGCGCCCGCTTCAAAAGTTCATCCGGCTGCGCGGCGGTTTCGCGCAGCAGTGTTTCCGCCTTGACCGTGACGTTGACGAACGCCTTGACCGCCGTCGCCGCTTCCACCTCGTCGTGCGAAGCGAGAAACGCCGCCGCCTTTTCGGCCGCCGCCATCGGATTGCCCACCTGCGGCGCGAGTTTGAAGAAATTGATCGTGTAATCGCCGTCCTGACCGGCGGGGCAGGGGACTGGTTCGATGCAGGTTCCCTCCGCGAAACGGGGGAATTCCGCGGCGAGATATTTTTGCAGATCGCGGATGAAGTTCATGATGCTTCCGGTTGTTTGATATTATCCTCGGCGGCCTGCCGCACACAGTGCACGGTACCGCGTTTTCAAAGTGTCGTTTTGACGACCGTGCTTTCGCCGGCCATGTGCGGTTCAAGCGCGTAGTCGCCGAAGTTGACGGGGAGCAGCGCGCTTTCGCCCGGTTCGATCTTCACCTCGCCGCCGTTTCTGCCCAGTATGCTGACCGGGGCGTCGATGGCCGTGAGCAGATGGAAACTCGCGTCGTTCAGCGTGCAGTCCCGCCACGGCGACGTGAGCCGCAGATCCGACACCCGGAAGAACGGGCAGACCGTGATGACGTCGAATTTGCGGTTGTGCCGCGTCTGGTTGACCGATCCGGCGATCCGCGGCGACATCCGGTTGGTGAAGTCGATGGCGGCCATGCCCTGAGCGACATGAAGTTCGCGCGGCTTCCCGTCCAGACCGAGCCGCCCCCAGTCGCTCAGACGGTAGGTGGTGTCGCTGTTCTGCTGGATCTCCAGCAGCAGATTTCCGGCGCCGATGGCGTGCACCGTTCCCGCCTGGATGTAGTAGGCGTCGCGCGGCAGCGATTCGTAGACCTGAAGCTGCGATTCCAGCTCTTCGGCGTCCCCGGAACCGAGCAGTTCCGTCAATTTCAGCCGGGTGGCCCGCGGCTTGAGTCCGGCGAATATCTGCGCTCCGCGCTTGGCGGATATGATGTACCACATCTCGGTCTTGGGCTCGGCGCCGCCGCCGATCCGGGCGCAGGAACCGGCGTCCGGGTGGACCTGCAGACTCAGCCGCTCGCCGGCGTCGATCAGCTTCACGAGCAGCGGGAAGCGCGTCATGCCGCGCCCCTTGCTCCCCAGCAGGGCGACTCCGTAGTGCTTGACGAGTTCGCCGATGGTCGCTCCGGCGAGCGGACCTTCCGCGACGACGCTGTTCACGTCGTCCCGGTCGGCGATCTCCCAAGACTCTCCGATCGGAGTCCCCTCGGGGACTTCGCGGCGGAGCACGTCGCTCAGCTGTTCGCCGCCCCAGACGCGGGGCTGATAAACCGGACGGAATTTAAGCGGATAAAGTTCGGATTCGCTGATGAAGTTCTTGCTCATCGCCATTCCTCCCCCGGGGAGAGCGAGTATTTGCGGCAGGCGTCTTCGAGTTCCTTGGCGACGCGCACCGGTTTGCGGTCGGCGTTGACGCTGGCCAGCGTCACTTCGCCGCTGACGAGCACCCGGTCGTTCAGACGCACCTGCGTGCCGATGCGGAGCCGGACGCGTCCCAGCTCCAGCACCGTCGAACGCAGCGTCACGAGATCGTCGTAGCGCGCGGGGGCGAAATAACGGCACTTGGCTTCCGTGACCGGCAGAAACACCCCCAGCTGTTCGAGACGCGAGTAGGGGAACCCGACCGAACGCAGCATCTCGGTACGCCCGCGCTCGAAGAAGGTGAAGTAGTTGGCGTAGTAGACCACCCCCATCTGGTCGGTGTCACCGTAGCATACCCGGTAATCGCAATCAAAGAACATGTCAGAGAATCTCCTGTTTTTCCGGAACTCCGGAGTTCCGGCACTTGCGAACCAAAAGTTCCACGACCTGATCGATGCTCAAGTCGGTGGTGTCCACCATCACGGCGTCGTCGGCGGGGCGAAGCGGAGCGGTTTCGCGTTTGGCGTCGCGCTCGTCGCGGCTGCGGATGTCGTCCATTACCGAGGCCAAGTCGGCTCCGGCGGCGGTTTCGCCCTGCTGCGCCAGACGCCGTTTCGCCCGCGCTTCCAGCGAGGCGGTGACGAAGAATTTCACCCGGGCGTCGGGGAAGATCACCGTGCCGATGTCGCGCCCCTCCATGACGATCCACTGCGATTTGGCGGCGTCGCGCTGCACCGAAAGCAGAAAATTGCGGACTTCCGGCTGTTTGGAGATCAAACTGGCATTGGCGGCGCACTCCGCGGAACGCAGGGCGGCTCCGGGAGCTTCGCCGTTGAGAAAAAGCGTTTCGCCGCGGAACTCCAAATGTTGCGCGGCGAGAAAATCCGACGGCAGATTTCGGTGAGGATCCAGTCCGGCTTCGGCCGCGGCCAGCGCCAGCGCCCGGTAGAGACTGCCGGTGTTGATATAGGCGATCCCCAAGTACGCGGCCAACTTTTTGGCGACGGTACTTTTACCGGCCCCGGCGGGGCCGTCGATGGCAACTACGGTACTCATGGCACATCCCCCGCTGCGGCAGAAACGCCGCACCGTCGCCGGCGTCAGTTACCGGAACGGCTGCGCAATCTGCCGCTCTTCAAAAATCCCTCGTAATGACGCATCGTAAGATGCGATTCCAACTGGCTCATCGTTTCCAGCACCACGCCGACCATGATCATCAAGCTGGTGCCGCCGAAGAACTGCGCGACGATGAAGGGGATCTTGAACTGATTGTAGAGGAACATCGGGAACAGCGCCAGCACCAGCAGGAACACCGCGCCGCCCGCGGTCACGCGCGTCATGGCGGAATCGAGGAAATCCGCGGTCGGCTGTCCGGGGCTGATGCCGGGGATGTAGGCGCCCTCTTTTTTGAGGTTGTCGGCGATCTGCAGCGGGTTGAACTGGTTGGCCACCCAGAAGAAGCTGAACACCAGGATCAGCACTCCGTAGGAGATGATGTATCCCGTGCCGTCCTGACGGAAGGTCGACTCCAGAGTTCCCCAGATGGCGCTGGCTCCCTCGCGGCGGGCCATCGCCATGAACAGATACTCCGGAAGCATCAAAATCGCACCGGCGAAGATGATCGGCATCACGTTGGCGAAGTTGACTTTGAGCGGCATGTAGGTCGAACCGCCCATCATCTGCTTGCCGACGGTCTTGCGGACCATCTGGATCGGAACGCGGCGGTATCCCTGCGACAGCAGGATCGTCGCGGCGGTGACGATGCAGAATACGATCAGCATCAGCAAAAGATGCACCGGACGGAAATTGCCGGTGCCGTCGATGCCGGCTTTGGTCATG
>Ga0310696_10002822_pt1 | contig 22393 bp, 13 predicted proteins | sample AusTroGonzalo_MG_4_FD_203885 | JGI IMG/M metagenome (GOLD analysis project Ga0310696, IMG submission 203885) | Bovine rumen microbial communities from tropical cattle in Woodstock, Queensland, Australia - Gonzalo_02 (v2) (version 2) | ecosystem: Host-associated > Mammals > Digestive system >...
ATATCCGGGCAATTCTTATTGTTGTTGCTCTGATGCTTGTCAGTACCTTGGGAAAGACCGTGATTAACCGGTTTTCCGCCATGCTTCAGACCGAGGCAGGTTATGACACCTGTGCCTTGAAGAGGATCGAGATCGGCGAACATCTGAGATATCTGCCCATGGGTTATTTCAACGACACAAGTCTCGGTCACATAACGTCAGTCACGACCAACACCATGGAGCAGACCGGGGACATAGCGACGCGCGCCATAATGATGGTGCTTCAGGGCAGTATCACGACGGTCGTGATAACGCTGTTCATGTTTGTCTTTGATTATAGAATCGGGCTTATTGCCCTTGCAGGTATAGCAATCTTCCTTCTGGTCAACCAATGGACGAACAGGAGTGTGGCAAAAGTGGCAGATGAGAAACTTGCTTCCGACAGGGACATGGTCGGAGTAATTCTGGAGTATATCCAGGGAATCGCCGAAATCAGGAACTACAACATCATAGGTCAGAACCAGTCCCGGGTACAGAAGGCGATTGAAAGAAAGAAGAAGGCTGATATCACCGCCGAGCTTGCCGCCATACCGGCTGTCGGAGTTCAGAATTTCCTTGTCAAACTCATCGGAGTTGTGATTGCAGGGGCATCAATCTGGTTATATCTGAACGGATCGATGGAACTGGTGCACACAATCGTCATGCTTCTCTGCTCATTCATGGTGTTTGAATCACTGGACACCGCAGGCATCTATACGGCTCTTCTCAAAATCATCGGAAAAGGTGTTGATCTGGCCAATGAGATTCTGAGCATTGAGCAAATGGATATCAATGGCGAATCGATTGTTCCTCAGAACAGGGACATCCATCTGGAGCATGTGGGATTTGCTTATGAGAACAGGAAGATAATCGATGATGTAACGCTGGACATAAAGGAGAGCACCACCACGGCGATTGTGGGACCCTCCGGCGGCGGAAAGACTACGATTACTTCGCTGATTGCCCGATTCTGGGATGTGCAGGAGGGGGAGGTCACTCTGGGTGGCAGAAACGTGAAGGATTACAGCTTCGATTCCCTGATGGAGAACTTCAGCTTTGTTTTCCAGCGGGTTTATCTGTTTGAGGACACGATTGCGAACAACATCCGCTTCGGAAAACCTGAGGCTTCAATGGATGAGGTGATTTCAGCGGCTAAGAAAGCAGCCTGCCATGACTTCATCATGGCATTGCCGGACGGATATGAGACGGTGATTGGCGAAGGCGGAGCCACATTGTCCGGCGGCGAGAAGCAGCGTATCTCTATTGCCCGTGCAATCATGAAGGATGCCCCGATCATCATCCTGGACGAAGCGACAGCAAATGTGGACCCGGAGAATGAGAAAGAACTGACCGAGGCTATTGAGAACCTTACCAAACAGAAGACCATCATAATGATTGCACACAGGCTCAAGACTGTGAGAAATGCGGATCAGATCATTGTGGTAGACAAGGGGAAGATCGTCCAGAAGGGCAGACACGAGGATCTTGTGAAGCAGAATGGAATCTACAGGAACTTCATCATCGGAAGGAAGCAGGCTGTCAGCTGGAAGCTGTCATAGAGCAGTGACGGAGGGTGTATGTTCAAAACTTCATTGAAGATTGAAGGAATGATGTGCGGGATGTGCGAGGCACATATCTGTGATACAATCAGAAAGGCGATTCCATCTGCAAAGAAAGTCGTTGCATCACGTAGACGTCAGGAGGCATCCTTCCTGACAGATACCGAAACGGACACGGAGGCGTTGAAGAAAGCAATCAATGCAACAGGCTATAACTGTATATCGGTAGAATCGACACCATTTGAAAAGAAAGGTTGGTTTGTCCGAAGATGAATGGATACCCAATAAAGAAAGTGCACTTCAAGTTCCCTGTGTCATATGAAGGAAGGTCAATCTACGAAATTACCCCACCTTTTTTAACTGCCGTCGAGACGGTAATTCCGTTGTCTCGTAGTCTCACATGATTCCTATATACGAATACTGGAGGCATTATGGGTCCTGATATGTGTGTCCCCTGCGGAGAAGGTCTGGTTAATATCCGTGTCGGCGCCCTGATTGAAAAGAATGGAAAACTGCTCATGGTACAGAGCAGCCGCGGCTATCTGTACTCTGTCGGCGGAAGGATCAAGATGGGGGAGACTGCACAGGAGGCTGTTGTCCGCGAGGTCTTTGAGGAGACCGGCGTGAAGATGTCTGTCAAAAGGCTCATTGCCGTCCATGAGAACTATTTCTACGGAGATATGAAAACCAATCAGGGCAAGCTGATCTATGAGGTATCGTTCTATTTCCTGATGGATGTGCCTGAGGATTTCGAGCCCGTGTGCAACAGCGTGACGGAGGAGGGTGTCAGGGAAGCACTTGCGTGGGTTGGTCCGGATACTGAAAAGAAGATATTCCCGGATTTCTTCCGGGAGGAGATTCTCAATCCCTCAGGGTCTGTCAGGTATTATCTGAACGATGAAAGAGAATGAAGCCTTTATCTCCCTGACGATAGGAAAGCACCTCGAATAAGCCGAATCCATTGTTTTCTCAGAAGGACAAGTATCCGGAACAACAAACGCTTATCAACTGTCGTAAAACCCGCTACAATGTTTAATAAAACTACTGGGCATAGAAAACAGGCGAAGTCAGATGAGAAACAAAGCGAAAGGGTTTTGCGAGAAGAAATTCACATCCATGTTGATCTCCGGCACATTCACCAAGGCAGTCATGTACATCATGTTGCTTTGCGACAGCATCATTGCCGGTTACTTCATAGGTGAGACAGGAGTTGCCGGAATCAACGCGATAGCACCGGTCACGGCCATTGTCACATTCTTCGGAGACCTTGTCTCGACGGGCGTGGGAATTGTGTTTGCAAGAGAAGTCGGGGCCATGAGGAAGGAAAGGGCCGATGAGATATACAGCCAGGGCCTGATTGTCAGCATAGGTCTCGGGCTGATATGCGCGCTTCTGATTCTTGTGATGAAGAACGTCTACTTCGGAGTCAGCGGCGTTTCAGGTGCGATCCTTGAGAATGCACTGAAGTATTACCGGTGGGTTCCCATCAACGCCTTTCTGACAATCGTCATCTTCTATCTTGAGCAGATGGTCTACAGTGACGGAGATGAGCTTTGCAACAACATCTGCTACGGATTCCAGATCGGAGGAAACATCATTTCCTCCATAATCCTGACCAAGTACTTCGGGATGGCCGGTATCATCTTCGGTTCGATAGTTGGAAACAGCCTCGGTATCCTGACCTGCCTTCTGCATTATCTCAGAAAGAGCAATACCCTGCACTTTGTCTGGCACCTGAAATTCAAGGATTTCCTGCTTACTTCAAGATACAGCATAGTAGACTCCTCCGTTTACATCTGCTGGGGACTGATGGACTACGTTCTGATCAGCGTTGTTTCGGCCAAATACGGTCAGCTTGGTCTCATTGTCCTTGCAGTTGTCGTCAGCCTTGTCGAGTTCAGCGTTGTGCTCGACGGAGTAGGCATGGCCATGCAGCCGTTGATGGGAACCTATTTCGGGGAGAAAAACCACAGGCTGATAAAAAGGGTCATGAAATCCGGATACAAGGCCGCGGTGATCGAAGGTGCGGTTGCAACTGCTTTTATCTGGGTATTCGCAAAACAGTTCTGTGCCTTATTCGGCATAACCGGCGGAGAAAGCCTTGCCCCTTCAATGGCGGCTCTGAGGATTGTATCGCTCGGTTTTGTATTCTGCAGTACGGTATCGCTTACCACTTCCTATTACATGCTGATCGACCACATAGGAATGGCAACATCCTTTGCCTGTCTTCAGAACGGTCTGCTGTATATTCTTCTTCCGATGCTGGGCTCATCGCTTTTCGGAATGAACGGAATGTGGGCGGGCTTTGTCGCAGCTCCTGTTCTGACCCTCTGCATCGCCATGCTCGTCGTCTACAAGAGGTTCGGGAAGGATAACTTCCCGTTCATTCTCAAGAGTATGGACTCCGAGATCGAGGTCCTGGACGATGTCCTGACACCGGAGAACACAGTCTCCTTGTCCGAACAGGTCAGAGACCTCATGCTGTCCCACAGATACTCCGACGATGATGCAAACCGTGCGGCCCTCTTTGTGGAGGAGATTGGTTCAACCATCCTGGAGGTCAACGGCAGGAGCAGAAAACCTGTCCTGATAGAACTGTCACTCTTCTTCCGAAAAGACTCGGTTCTTGTCATCGTTCGCGACTCCGGAGCACTTTTCGATGCCACCGATCCCAATCTGCCGGTCAAGGGCCTGAGCGGTTTCGTCCTCAACGGTCTGATGGAAGCACAGAAGGAAAAGGAGTACCTCGTGACCACGGGTTACAACAGGAACCTGATTCGTTTCGTGAGAAGCTGATCAGGTGTTGGGATTATGGTGAATATCATAACGTTGGTCAGAGTGGTCTGCAGTGTGGCGTTGTTGTTTTGCCCGGTATTCTCCGCGATACAGGAGGGACATTACATCAGGACGGGGCGCTGTTGTCAGCCGTCAACCCCGTAGAAAACCTTCCTGATCGTATCTGCATCGGCCCCATTCCGCAGGATTCCCACAGTGCCATCCGGGTGCCGGTGAAGAGAAGAAGCAACCGTTGAACTGCTCTTTTTCGATTTCTATGGTCGATATCTGGATTTTCCTCTGATATAATGGTTCCCGAACCACTAGTGAACAACTCAGTGAGAAATGAAGGGTATGTATAAAACAACACATCTCAATACGAAGCGTTTTGCAACAATATTGCTGTTCCTGTGCATGTCAGTGGCCCTGATTCTGCCATCTGCCTATGCTCAGCAGGCACAGAAGACCGTACGTGTGGGCTGGTATGAGTCCCCGTTCAATGCAACGGATCAGTTCGGCCGCAAGTCCGGCTATGCCTATGATTATCAGCAGAAGATAGCTGCCTTCACCGGCTGGCAGTACGAGTACGTCGAGGGAAGCTGGCCCGAACTGCTGCAGATGCTCATCGACGGTGAGATAGATCTGATGAGTGATGTCTCCTATACGGACGAGCGCTCAAAACTGATGCTGTTTCCTTCACTGCCGATGGGTGCGGAGGAATACTACATCTACATTTCTCCGGACAATGAGGAAATCAATAAGGACGACTTTTCCACTTTCAACGGCAAGAAAGTGGGTATTAACAAAGGTAGCGTGCAGGTGGGCTTCTTCCGCGAATGGGCGGAGGCAAACGGGGTCCGCGCAGAAATCGTGGAGATGACGGAGAGTCTTGATGAAGCAATAGAAATGCTGGTCCGCGGTGAACTCGACATGTATGTTGTGCTGGATGGCTATTTTGATCCCCATCTTGCCGTGCCTGTCTGCAAGGTCGGTGCTTCCGACTTCTTCTTTGCAGTCAGCAATTCCCGTCCCGATCTTCTGACAGAGCTTAATTCCGCCATGAACAGGATCCAGGAGGGAAACCACAACTATAATCAGCAGCTTTACGACAAGTATCTGAAAGCCCACGGCTTCAACTACTATCTGAGCACGGAAGAAAAGAGATGGCTCTCCGAGCAAGGCACCATCCGCGTCGGATACCAGGACAATTATCTGTCGTTCTGTGATGCGGATGATAAGACAGGACAGCTTACAGGTGCTCTGAAAGACTATCTGGAAGACGCCTCGACCTGCTTTGAGAATGCAGATCTCAGTTTTGAGGCCATAGCATATCCGTCTGCAGCGGCTGCAATCGAAGCACTCAGAACCGGTGAAGTGGACTGCATGTTCCCTTCGAACCTGAGTATTTCCGACAGTGAGGTGTTGGAACTTGTCACGACACCGTCTCTGATGACTTCTGAGCTGTATGCGGTTGTCCGCAAGGCTGACCAGCAGACTTTCATGCAAAAGGAAAAGATAACTGCCGCCATTGTAGAGGGAGACCCGAATTACCACTCCGTCCTGATGGACCAGTTCCCCGACTGGAAGATGGAATCCTATCCGGATATCCAGGCTTGTCTGAAAGCGGTGGCGGACAAGAATGCCGACTGTGTTCTGATCAGCAACTACCAGTACAACATCCTGGGCAGACAGTGTGAGAAGCTCAATCTGAGTGTGCTGGCCACCGGTAAGAACATCGATTACTGCATTGCGGTGCATAGAAACAATACAGAGCTGTATTCGATCCTCACGAGAACCGTCGATATCGTCAACGATACGAGCATCAACGCGGCTCTTTCATACTATTCGGCAGAAGAAGCGAAGACCACTCTGATTGATTTCATCCGTGAAAACCCTGTTGTGGACATTGCAGTAGTTGTCATAATCCTCTCTCTGCTGGTCGTCATTGTGGCGCAGCACCGAATGATCAGAGCAAAAAGAGAAGTCGAGGAAAGCCATCACCAGGTCGATGTTCTCAGCGAGCGCGTTTATACAGACGCTCTCACATCCGTTAAGAACAAGGGCGGCTTCAACGAATTCATCACTGACATCCAGAAACGGATCGATAACAAGGAACAGTCTGAGTTCGCAATTGTCATACTCGACTGTGATGACCTTAAACATGTCAATGATCAGTACGGCCACGATAAAGGCGATGTGTTCATAAAGACAACGAGCCGGCTGATCTGCAGTGTTTTCGAGGATGGCTCCATATTCAGAATCGGCGGAGATGAATTCGCCGTTGTCCTGCAGGGAAAGGATTATCAGAACAGAAAGGAACTGACACAGCTGTTCGAGAAGAAAGCCGAAGATATCATCTCTTCGGCGAAGAACACATGGGAGCAGCCCAGAGTGACGCTGGGAATGGCCGAATACGAGCCCAAATCGGATTCCTCAGTCGATGATGTCATCCGCCGTGCAGACAAGGCCATGTATGCTAACAAGCATACGCGGAAACAAACACCTGCGGAAGGTTAAAACAAAGGGTCTGCATTTACAATGCACTGCAAACAGATTCTTTATGAGTCTGGGTTTGCTATAAGTTGGAATCTTACTTCAAAGTTCCGAATGCGGATACAGCCTCGTCCACGGTCATGTTGCCGTTGCTGACCTGCCATCCTGCCTTGCGCACCTGCTGGTCCGGGGCATCGTCCAGGCCGAGTTCCGACTGGTTGATCACGTGAGATGCATCCAGCTGGCCGAACGCTGCGTAGATGTCGTCCAGGGCCATCTCGTTGCACGGGGTGACCATTCTCTTTGCCTTGGCCATGCGGTTCAGCTCATCCGCGTTGACCAGGAATCTCATGAACTCCTTGGCCATTTCCAGGTTGGCGCTGTTGCCGTTGATGGCGAAGCCGAGCGATATCGAGTTGAGGAAGTATCCGCCCTGTTCGGTCGAGGGAACGGGCTGGAAGCTGTAGCGGAACGGGTTGGCCGTGAAGGCCTCCGACTGGCTTTCTCTCTTCTCTGTGCCGGATACGGTGTTGCCGGATGCAAGCATCATTGGGACATCGCCCTGGAAGAAGCGCATGATGACGGCGTTGTAGTCGTTCTCGAGCTTGTTGCAGTCCTCGAGGTTCACGAAGCCGCGGCTCATGAAATCGGCGGCAAGCTCCAGTGAGCTTCTCATGTACTTGCCTGCGCCTTGGTTCATGGCGTTCAGGTCCGAAAGGGCGCTCTGGTTGCCCTGGATCTGTGCGCAGAAGTAGGGGAAGTAGAGCGGGAAGAGAAGGAAGTTTCCTCTGTTGTAGGCCATGATGGGGTTCTCGTAGCCGGCCTTCTTGAGCTTCTCGCAGGCCGAGACAAGCTCGCTGTATGTCTTGGGAACGGCGATGCCTTCCTTCTCGAAGATCGTCTCGTTGACCATCATGCCGTATGTGGTTGTGTAGACAGGCACCGTGGGGACCTTTCCGTTCTCATCCGTGTAGATGAGGCTGCTTCTGATGCAGGAGAGGTCGATTCCCAGAGCGGGGTCGGCAAGGTCCACCGCAGTATCGTAGATGGAAGCGTACTTCTCCTGGTAGACCATCCACGGATAGGTGAAGAAGATGTCCGGCGCCTCGGCGCTGCTCAGGGCAGTGACGATGATGCCGTTGTAGTTGTCCAGGTAGGTGTAGTTCAGCTCGACATTGGGATAGTACTTGTTGAACAGGTTGAACTCCGCCTCAAGGGCCTCGAAGTTGCTGTAGTGACCGACGATTGTGACCTTGCCCTGGGTGGATGCATCCAGCCTGGGGGTGAAGCCGGCCTGTGCCGTCTGAGTCTTGGACTCCTCCTTGCGTGAGCATGATGATACGCAGAGTGCGACCATCAGAACCAGAGCCAGAATAATAACCTTTACAACCTTTGTTTTCATGCCTTTGCTTCCTCTTTTATCCTTCTGATTTCTTTGAGAACCAGTTTCATATCCACAGGTTTTGCGATGTGCCCGTTCATTCCCGCCGCCATGCACTCGGCCACGTTCTCCGAGAACGCATCGGCGGTCATGGCGATGATCGGGATGGCCGAAGCCCATGTGCCGCTGAGCTCACGGATGGCCTTTGTTGCCTCAAGACCGTTCATCACCGGCATCTGGATGTCCATGAAGACCAGGTCGAACTCGCCCTTGGGAGCCTTCTCAAGACGCTCCACGGCAAGCTTTCCGTTCTCGACGCGCTCCGTGTTGACTCCGTGCATCTGGAGCATCATGGAGATGATCTCCCAGTTGATGTCGTTGTCCTCGGCCACCAGGATGTTCATTCCTGCTATGTCCGCATCCTCGTCTTCCTTGTCGGCGCCCTGGGCCTTGTTGCCCAGAACCTCGCTGATCTTGTAGTAGAGCGTGGAGCGGAACAGCGGCTTTGAGATGTAGCCGGTCACTCCGGCATCCTTGGCCTCGTTCTCCAGGTTGGACCAGTCATAGGCGGATGTAAGCAGGATCGGTGTCTTGTCTCCGACCTTTGCACGGATCTGCCTTGCTGCCTCTATTCCGTTCATCTCCGGCATCATGCAGTCGATGATCACAATGTCGTAGCTGTGCTTTGATGCCATCTCCACACCCTGAGCCCCGCTTGAGGCGGTGTCTGTCTCCGCTCCGATCGAGACCAGCGTGTCCTTTGCCGATACCAGAAGCACCGGGTCGTCGTCCACCAGCAGCACGCGTGTCGGCGGAAGCTTCATGTCGTCCCTGGGCCTGTCTGCAAGCGGGATGTTCAGCGTCACGGTGAAGGTCGTTCCCTTGCCCACCTCGCTGTGACAGTCGATGGTTCCGTCCATCAGGTCGATCATCTGCTTGGTGATGGCAAGTCCAAGGCCCGTGCCCTGGATGGTGTTCACGCGGCTGTCCGTCTCACGGGAGAAGGGCTGGTACATGCGGGCCATGTACTCCGGCGTCATTCCGATTCCGGTGTCCGCAACGATGTACTTCAGCTTGATCGTGCCGGGTCTGTCCCCCGGTTCCTCCATGATGTCAACATCGACACGGCCGCCGGGCTCGGTATATTTGATGGCGTTGGAGAGGAGGTTGATGTATATCTGGTTGATGCGCAACTGGTCGGCGTTGAGGTACTCGTAGTCGAACTTGTGGATGCGGAAGTTGAAGTCGATGTTCTTTTCCTTGACCATGGGCTGGGAGATGCTGACCAGGTTCTCGGCACATTCGACGATGGAGAATGGGACGGGGTTGAGGGTGAGCTTTCCGCTTTCGACCTTGGAGATGTCCAGGATGTCATTGATCAGCGTCAGGAGGTGGTTGCTTGCAAGGTTGATCTTGCGAAGGCTCTCACGTACTGTTTCCTTGTCGTCGATGTTCTTGCCCGCGATGGTGGTGAAGCCGATGATGGCGTTCATGGGGGTCCGGATGTCGTGCGACATGGTGGACAGGAAGTCCGTCTTTGCCTGGCTGGCCTTGTCCGCCGTTGCGGCCGTGACCTTCAGCTGGCGGTTGAGGATCAGCAGGATGCCAAGGTTGAAGACCAGAAGCAGGACAGAACCTGCGGCGACTATGACGACGAGCCTCCAGTTGTTTTCAGACTTGGTGAGGTCGGCCTTGGGAATCAACGTCACGATGATCCAGTTGTCGGTCGAGCTGACGCAGGTGTGTGCCACGAGGCAGAGCTGGCCCTGGGAGTTGTTCATCTCCAGATAGCCGGGCTGGCCGGAGACGTCCTTCTTCAGGTTCTCCTGGATGGCGGAGCTGGAGCTGTTGTAGGACTGGTAGAACTCGAAGAAGTTGGAGTTCTTGAAGGAGTGGCCCTTGATGATGTAGTCGCCGGACTCATCGATAAGGGAGATTTCTGCGTTCCTGTAGTCTTCGGTGGGGAAGACCCACTTCTTTTCGAACGAGGACACGGGAATGACGCGCAGAAGGACCGCACGTCCTTCCCTGAGGTTTATGTGGCTGTAGAAGGCTATGGACTGGATGGCGTTGACGGGATTGGTGTAGGCGCGCGTGACGTTTACCGCATCGTCGTTGTCAGGGTCCGAGAAACCTTCGCTGAAGATTCCGATGTTGGCGTATGAGATGGAATAGTCGGAAGGGTCGGTGGCCTTTGCATCGGTGGACAGGCCGGAGCCTCCCTCGAAGAGGATGTGGGCCATGACTCCCGGCGCGATGATGGAGTCGCGGACGAACGAGATGGCCTGGTCTGCGGTCATGTCGTGGCTGTTGATGTAGTTCGCCCAGCTGTCGCAGACCTGCTGCTCTCCGACGAGGTAGTTGGTCGTCACGCTTTCCATGGCCACGGTCATGTTCACAAAGGCCTCGGTCATGGACATGACCATCCTTTCCTGTTCGTTGTGGACGGAGAGTGTGACGAAGGCCAGGACGGCCACTATGATCAACACGTTTCCTATGAGCATCAGGCTCTTTTTCATCGGGCTATACCTTCCTCATTCATTATACATGTTTATCGATTTAGAAAAACATCAAAAAAGACCGCCTCATCGGTACTGGGCATGCGAAAAATCGTTGTTTGACGGCCCCGATTGTATTATTGTAGACATATCTGAGGAAATATCGAATGAAGAAACTGGTTGCTGTACTTGTTTGTGTCCTGATTGCAGGCTCTCTCTTCTCCCTGGATTTCTTTGAGGAGTTCAAGAACCCGAAATCCTACATACCCGACCACGTGGTCCTGTTGACAGGAAACGACCTGTTCAACTACGGCATCTCACGAAACGACGACGACCAGCTTTCCTATTCGTTCGATTTCCAGGTCGAGGCCCCTGTCTGGTATGTGCGCCTGAATATGAACGGAATCACCAACAGAGGATGGAGGGACGGCTGGGACATGTGGGATCACTCCAAACCGTACACCCCTGGTGCCCCCGTCCACAGAGGCAGATACGATTCGATCGAGACCGTCCTGGGCCTGAAGTTAAGACCCATCGAGGAAAAATACTACATTCATCTGTATCCGGAAATCGGTTTTGCCCTTCTGGGTGATTACGGCTGGGAGTGGGGCCAGAACGCAATCCACAGGATGATGAACATCCACGAGGTCACGCTTCCTTACGACAACCCCGGAGAGAAGGATGTGGCCATGATGCTGGACGGCAGGGTCAACATCGGATACAAGCTCTTCAACTACAGAAGGACAAGCCTGATTGCAGAGGTCGAGGCATCGACCAAGAACATCCTGGGCTTCCAGTCCGAGAACCAGATCCTGGGAAGAGTCTCGATTTCGACCGAGACGCACGACCTCCTCGGAATCCACTTCGGCTACATGTATGCCACCAACCTGAACGAGGACCCCAGCTACACCCAGAACCTCTATCTCAGATATCTGAACGGCTTCAGACTGGGCTTTACCATCGACACCGGAATCATATCCCTCAAATACACGGCCACACCCGGAAGCCTCTACGGCTTCGGATACCTTGGCATCGATGTCATGGGCTTCTTCAGACCCAGAAGATGGCAGCAGAGCGATGCCTTCCTCCGTCTCTCCAAGGCAACCTTCTACGACCGCGGTTACAACGTCGTGAGTCTGGGACTGCCGATCTACGGAGGCCTTGACCTGATGGTCAAGAACTCCTACCTGGGCGGAGATCCCATCAGCCCGCAGGAAGAGGCTCAGGCCGACCTGTTCAAGATCGAGAGGTTCAAGAGAGACTACTCGTTCTTCACCATCGGACTGAGATACACCTTCCCCGAGATCGTCGACAACTATGTAACCCCGTACCTCGAGATCACCGGCGGACTTCAGGTGATGAAGATCGACGTGCTCTTCAACCAGCTCGATGACGATGCGCTCGGATCTTTTGTGTGCCCGTCAATGGTTGTGGACCTGGACAACTACTTCGGCGTGATCTCCCTCGAGGCCGGTATAACGGGTCTTCCCGAGGATCTGATTGTCTTCGAGGATACGAGCATCCAGATCGAGCTCTTCACGGGACTCAACATCGTTCTTGGCGGAAATACCGATGAACTGTCGTTCTACAGAATCATCGACAAATACTGGGAAGACCCCGAGAAGCATCCGCTTGTGGACATGGGTCCCTCGGCACGCTTCATGGGATATCTGGGAATCGGCATAAAACTCGGTTTCGACCTCTGATCAATCCGGAATAATCCGGCCATCCGACGCTTGTAACGGAGGGCTGTTTTTCATACCATAAGGTTAGTAAAAAACATCTTCCGAAGAGAGGAATAAACAATGAAGAAGTATCTTGCAGAAGCAATCGGAACAGCGGTTCTGGTTATTCTCGGATGTGGAACCGCCATGCTGGTCGGCTGCAACGCAGCTGTCGGCGGAGGTTACATCCTCACCGCACTTGCATTCGGTCTCACCATCGTCGCAATGGCATACTCGATCGGCAACATCTCCGGTTGCCACATCAATCCGGCCGTCTCGCTCGGAGTCTTTCTCACTGGCGGAATGGATGCCAAAGAGTTCATCAAGTACGTCATCTCACAGTGTGTCGGCGCCCTCTGTGGCTCTCTGGTGCTTGCAGCCATCTTCGGACTGGGCAAGATCCAGGACATGACCGGCGGATTCGGATCCAACGGACTTGCAGGTGTCAACGGTAACGTCGTTGCAGGTCTGCTCGTTGAGATCGTTCTCACATGCATCTTCGTGACAGCCATTCTCGGTGTCACCAGCAAGAAGGCCGGACACAGCTCCTTCGCAGGTCTGGTCATCGGTCTGACTCTGGTCGTGGTACACATCCTCGGAATCGGCCTCACAGGCACTTCCGTCAACCCGGCCCGTAGCCTCGGACCCGCAATCGTCGCAGCCATCTTCGGCGTCACCACAGAGCCTCTGGCATGCGTTTGGGTCTTCATCGTCGGACCCATGGTCGGTGCCGCTCTGGCAGCCGCAATCTACAAGTACCTGGAAAAGTAATCGCTTTTCAGGGATGAGTGCTGAAGAAACCACCTGCGGGTGGTTTCTTTGGTCTGGGGGAGGACCACATGATCAAAGTTGCATTTTTCGATACGAAGACATATGACAGGCCGTCTTTCGAGCATTACGGCAAAGCAAACGGAGTGGAGTTCAAGTTCTTCGAGCCCAAGCTCACCGAGGACACCGTGGAGCTTGCCAGGGGTTTTGATGCCGTCTGCGTCTTTGTCAACGATTCGGTCACGCGCGCTGTGATCGACAGGCTGCATGAGTTCGGAGTGCGCCTGATCGCCCTGCGCTGTGCGGGATACAACAACGTGGATGTAAGCGCGGCTTTCGGAAAGGTTCACGTGGTCCATGTGCCGGCATATTCTCCGTATGCTGTGGCCGAGCATGCGGCGGCACTGCTTCTGACATCGGTCCGGAGGATCCACAAGGGCTACAACAGGACGAGGGATTTCAATTTCTCGCTGAACGGCCTGACGGGGTTCGACCTCCACGGAAAGACCGTGGGAGTGGTGGGCACCGGACGTATCGGAAGGATCTTCATCGACATCTGCCGGGGATTCGGCATGAATGTCCTTGCCTATGACAAGTTCCCCAAGGACGACGGACTTACGTACGTCAGCCTGGACGAGCTGTTCTCAAAAAGCGACATAATCTCACTCCACTGCCCGCTTACCGACGATACGCGCCATCTGGTCAACAAGGCTTCGATCTCAAGGATGAAGAAGGGCGTTGTGATCATCAACACATCAAGAGGTGCCCTGATCGACGCGGAGGCCCTTCTGGAGGGAATCAAGTCCAGAAAGGTCGGTGCAGCATGTCTTGATGTCTACGAGGAGGAGGCCGACATCTTCTTCGAGGACCGCTCGGGCCACATCCTCGACGACGAGCTTCTGTCCAGGCTCATCTCGATGCCCAACGTCATTGTCACATCCCATCAGGCCTTCCTGACGGAGGAGGCTCTGAACAACATAGCCGAGACCACGGTGAGGAACATCCTCTCATGCTTCAACGGAGACGGTTTGTGCGACAACGAGCTTTGCTACAGATGCGGAAACGTGGAACAGTGCAGGAAGGAGAGGAAGCAGAAGTGCTTCTGATCAGGCCTCTCCGCCGTGGCCGAAAACGGTTCGGATGCTCTCGTAAGGTCCGAACGCTATGACCCTGTCGCCCTTGGCGAGGACCGTGTCCTTGGTGAGGGTGATGGGTTTTTCATTTCTGGACACCATCATGATGTTGATGGAGAAGTAGTCCTTGATCTTGCTCTCGATCAGGCTCTTCTCGGCCATCACGGGCGGAACCTTCTTGAGCTTGATGTCCGCCAGGATCTGGTTCCCGAAGTTGGACATGATCGTGATGGCGTTGATCTCCTTCTCCTTTTCTGCGTTCTTCTCCTCCGGCTTCTCCTCGTGGCCCTTGAGCAGGAAGGCCTCCCTGATTGAGGCGAGGGGACCGAATGCGATCAGAACGTCCTTGTCCGAGAATATCGTGTCGGCGGTGACGTAGTGGTTCTGGCCGTTTCTGGTGTACATCAGGATGTTGACGTTGAACCTCTTTCTGATGTCGGAGTCCACGATGCACTTTCCTTCGAGGAAGGCGGGAACCTTGTACAGGTAGATGTCAACGACTGCATCCTTTCCGTATGTGTCCAGGACGGAGATGTAGTTCTCCCTGGCCGCCTTCTTGAAGACCCTTACCGTCGCACCTTCGATCGTCTTGTTCAGAACCTTCTCAACCACGGGGATGCGCAGGATCAGGAAGAAGGCGATCATGCCTCCGAACCACATGAAGATGACGACCAGCTGGGCGTCGAACTGCGAGAAGTCGATGCTCAGGAACAGGTTGATGAACAACGATACGATGACCACTGAGAAGAAGTATCCGCTGAGCATTGCCGCGGTGGCTATGCGCCTTCTTGTCTTCTCGCTCACCACTATCTCGGACTCGCCGGTGGTGTAGCCGGCGTTCGTCAGAAGGGAAACCGACTGGAACTGCGCCTTCTCCTTGGGAAGTCCCGTAATCCTGAACAGGACGGAGAAGAGTTTTATCAGTGCATAGTAAATGATTATGACTGTTACGATTAGTGTGATTGCAGAAACAAGGCTCATATTCAGACTCCACAGTAATTCTGCAGAAAAGCCAGTCCTGCCGTCAATAGAATTTCAGAATGCATTTGAAAACAATTGGCGGGAGGATGATAATAGGGGCAATGACAGCAACACTTATCATCGATTTCATAATTGCCCTGGGTACTCTGGTCATCGCCCTGGTCGTTGCCAGGAAGGAGGATTTCTCAAAGGCCCTTCAGTACTTCACCGTTCAGTCGAACCTTTTCTGTGCGGCAGTGAGTCTGCTTGCAGCCGTATGGGCGCTCTTTACGGCAGAACCCGGGTGGCTTCTGATTGTGAAGTACTCTGCAACCTGTGCAGTCACCGTCACATTCCTGACCGTGTTCCTCTATCTGGGTCCGCGTTACAAGAACTGGAGCTTCCTGCTCGGCAGCTACAATTTCTGGCTGCACGTGTTCTGTCCTCTTCTTGCAATAGCATCGCTTCTTCTCAGAGGCCCTGTGAATCTGTCCTTCCCCGTGGTCTTCGCAGGTCTTGCGCCGGTCGTCGTCTACGGAATGCTCTATCTGTGGAAGGTGATTCTCAGTCCGCCTGAGAAGCAGTGGGACGACCTTTACGGTTTCAAGACGAACGTGAAATGGGCCCTGAGCATGAGCGCCATGTTCACCTTCAGCTTCCTGGTCAGCCTGGGCCTGTGGGCTCTGCTGCGCGTAGCATAAAAAACGGCGCCGGCCTGATCTGAGGCTAGCGGCGCCGCAAGGTTTCTGAAAAGCCGAATCACTTCTTCTTGTTTATCCTCTTGCTTATGTCTGAGTAATCATCCTGACGTAACGGTCAGAACGTGTAGGATACTCCGATCGATGCCTTGAAGCCGTACGAGAAGGCGAAGCCGCTTGATTCGGCCGGTTTTGCATCCTTGACACCCGACTCATCCTGTTTTTCGTACTTGTCCTGTCTTGCGATGGTGAAGAATCCCACCTCGGGTATGGCGGTGAAAGTCGCCGATAGCCTTGCCGTGATGTTGTAGCTGAAGTTTCCGTACAGTCCCACCGAAAGGTCGGTGACCGTCTTGAGGTCGGCGTAGTAGTAGGGCTTGAAATCATCATCGGTCTTGACCAGAGTGTATCCGACGTTGGTCCTTCTGAGACCGACTCCGGCTCCGGCAATCAGCTCCCAAGGACCGAGCTTTAAATCGAACCTGTGGGCGAATCCGAAGTGGGCGGAGAACGTGTTGAAGTACGTCTTGTCCGAATGGTTCTTGTAGTCGGTGTCCTTCTCCTTGGCTTCCTTCAGGTCGGCGGCAACATCGTCGCGTGTGATCTCCTTGCCGATTGTGACCTGCAGGGGAAGGGTCATGGAGACCTCGGCATAGAACATGAATGAACTTGTCAGATCCAGCTCCATAGCCGCGTCGAATCCCAGACCGTATGAACCGAAGTTCACGCCGCTGAGTTTGCCCGAGTTCTTGGCATCGATGGACGTCTTGCCGTCCTGGAAGTCGAAATTGCCCCCGGTTCTGACCGTCACGTCGTATGAGGCGAATGAACAAAGGGGAATCAGAATAAGAATCAAAGCAATGGAAAGTTTCTTCATAAATCACCTCACATCTGGAGCATCTGAATGTTGTTGTAAAGGATATGGCTCTGCATGTTGAAAATCACCAGCTCAATGGCGTCCATCTCCACAAGATGCTCCATCTTGAGCATCTCGGCCACACTTGATTTGCCCTGGTCGAAGAGGGAAGCAGCCTGGTCGTAGGCCTTCTTGTCGGCTTCGTACTTGATGAGGAAGACCTCTCTCTTGTTCTTGTACTCCCTGATGGCCTCGTTCATCTCGTTGCACTTGGTTCTGTACTGGGCCAGGGCCTCAAGCCACTCCTTGTGTGCCACGGAGGCATCGTACTGAAGCTTCTCAAGCTCAAGCGACTCCTTCCTCAGAGTCTCGTTGGTCAGGTTCCTCAGAGTCGTCTCGTACTCGTTCCAGTTCAGCCTTCCGGTCACTTCCTGGGTCTGCTTGTCGTAGGAATAGTTCGTGTACAGCAGCTTGAGCCTTTCGGTCTCGGCTGAGGAGAGCACCTGCGGGGTGTTGCTCCATGACAGGCTGAAGGAGAGGGTGGGGCCGGTGATCTTCGAGCCTGAATCTGCCCTGAAGTCGTAACCTGTATTGAACGACATGTCCACGGACAGGTTGCCCGAAGTGTATGTCGCACCCAGCTCTCCGTTCAGGACGGTGGTCTTGTAGACGAAGTTCTCATCCATGGTCACCTTGGGCTCGATGCTTGCCTTGACGTTGAACTGGCTGCTCTTGCCCGTCTTCTCGTCGATCTGCTGAAGAATCGTCAGATAATCGTAGTACTTGGACATGACCTCGGTGTTGCCTTCCTCAATGGGCTCGAACTCGAGTGGGTATTCCTGGGCGGAGTCTACGAAGGGAGCGTCCATTCCGTAGTTCTTCTTGAAGTCGGCGAAATCGGACTCTCCCGAATCTATGGCCTGCTCGACCTCCTTGTTCTTCATCTCAACATCGGCATACCTGAGTATGGCTTCCGGAGAATCGGCCACGAGCTTTCCGTCCTTGATGTCCTGGTTGTACTGGGACTGCAGTAAAAGCGCCTCCGTGTTCAAATCGCGGATGCTCTCCGACCATTTGAGGGCCTTGATCAGGTCCTCCAGGAAGGAGTTCTCGAACTGCATCAGGCTGGACCTGTAGTTATTCGTGTTAACCTTGTCCGCCTGGCCTTCCTTGTAGTTGGTGGTGTCCCAGCTCTTGAACTCGAAGCTCTTGGACAGCCCTGCGTGCAGGGAGTAGCTGAATCCGTCCAGCGTGTACCTGTCCGTCTCCCTGTTCCAGTTGAAGACAGGTCCTCCGACGGACAGCCTGGCCTCGTAGGTGACCTTGTCCTTGTTCTCAGGAGTGCTGAATCCGACCTCGAGGGTTGGCAGGGTGATGGAGGCAGGACTTCTCAGATCGTCCTTTCCCGTGATCTCCAGACTCTGGAGGCTGATGGTCCAGTTCGGTCCGTTCATCAGGCTTATGACCTGGTCGACGAACTCGTTGCGTCTGGACTGGCTAATCTCCGCTCCCTTCTCGCTGTTCGCAAGCGCCTGGTCAAAGGCCTCCTCCGCACTTATCGCGCAGAGGGCAGAGCAGAGAAGCAGAGCAAGAATCAGTATTGTGAGCAACCTTTTCATGTGAATGATTATAGCATTCCGACCGTCCGATTCAACGAAAAAACATCATTCTGAATTGTTTCTTGACCGTTGGAGAATCGGTTTGTAAACTTGTTCGTATAGGAGAAAGAGAAATATGAAGAAAATCATTCCTTTCCTGATGGTCTGTGTTCTGCTTCTTGCAGTGGCCGTCAGCTGTAACAACAATCCCGGTTCGAAGGGCGGTGACGTCAAGAGACCCGCAACCCTGACCGTGGGCAATTACAGAGAGTACTATGAAGTCGGCGCTTTGGTGAGGGAGATTAAGGGAACCCTCTACTACACGGATTCCGACGGAAAGATCACAACTCTGAACTTCCAGGACGAGGGTGTGACCATCACCGGTTTTGACTCCACCGTTCCTGTGGAGAAGAAGAGCATGACGGTCTCCTACAAGGGAATCGACTGCGTTGTCACCTACAGCATTGCCTCGATTGAGAAGGTTGAGATCGAAGGAACGTATGTCTTCGAGAAGAACACCACCTATGAATTCAAGAAGGACAGCAACGAAATCACAAAGGAAGTCTGGAGCAGCTGGGACGACTTCTACAACTGCGGAACCGAAGGAAAGAAGGATCCTGTGGTATCCAAACTGTCCTATACCCGTGAAATCAACACAAGCGGAAAGACAGTCATCAAGATCGAGGGTGACAGCTGGCCCTATCATCCCGACGGAAGGGGTGGCATCGAAGGAAAGCCCAATGCCTATGACTACGGTGACTACATGCCGGATACCTGCTTCTACGTGAGCACGGAGAAAGAGGATACCAGAATGGTCACAAATCCGAACGCACAGGGTAAGTACCTTGTCTGCGCATTCAATTTCTACGGTGATATGTACATGTGGTTCACTGAAAATGTGGATGCTGGTACACTTGCAACTCTGAATGCTGGTAATGGAATCAAGGTTGAGGCAAAGTACTTCTGTTTCAACACGGTCGGAGTGGAAATGCAGAGATCTACCGTGACCGGACAGGAAGCAAAGGCCAGCAATCTCAGGCTCACAATCAAGGACGGATACACCTCAGCGACAAGGGCATTCTCCATCGTCAGTGAGGCCTACACAACAGCTGAACCCAAGTACTACGGTTACAACTACATCATGAAGCTCACGGCAATAGAGCCGAGCTCGCCGTTATGAAAAGCTGAATTCAATTCACGGCTGCCGCCATTTCGCGGCGGCCGTTTTTTTAGTTTATCTAACATGTATTTCTTGACATGTTCATGCCATGGGTGAGAAATTGAGATTCATGGAGAGGTTTGCTCGGTTCGCGGAGAAACCGCTGTTAATCATCTTTTTCGTATGTGCTCTTCTGATGTCGTCTTCGTTCGTCTTCGCAAAGGACGGCGGGACAATCACGGCATCGTTCTCGACATTCGGCCACACGGTCGGTTGGGACTACGCATACAGCGCCGACTACTTCAGCCGGCCCCAGGATGAATACAACCACGACCTTGCAAGGCTTTCTCTGGGAATGGCCCTCTCTGCGTTCAGAAGCGAGGAGGACCCCCAGCACCAGGACAAGGACATCATCGCGTTCTTCCAGTCTCTGGGATTCGACATGATCGAGACGGACAGCTACCGCAACCAGCCCACTTCCTATTCCATCAGCTACGGCTTTGCCCAGCTGAAGACCGGGAACTCGACAGTCCTTGCCCTTGCAGTGTGCGGAGGAAACTACGGAGCGGAGTGGACCAGCAACCTCACCGTGGGGGATGAGAACAGACCCGTGGGATTCCAGGATGCCGCAACCAAGGTTCAGGCAGCCCTGAAGGACTACATGGAACGCAATCCCATCAAGGGCGATGTTAAGCTCTGGATTGCCGGCTACAGCAGAGGCGGTGCCGTTGCCAACATCACGGCGGCCGACTGCACCGACTCAGGCCTCTTCAAGGCCGTCTACGCCTACACGTTCGCAACCCCCAGGACAACAAGGACCCCCGGAAACTACACCAACATCTTCAACATCCTTCAGAAGAACGACGTGGTTCCCAAGATCCCGCTTGCAGACTGGGGCTTCAAACGCTACGGAAGGGACATGTACCTGGTATCACCCGAGATTGACATGGACCGCATGGCCGTCGTGGACAGCGCCAGGGACCTTTACAGGCAGATGATCGGCTCGGAGATGATGATGAACTTCGAGCTCAACTACCATCTTCGCATCCTGTGCGACTACCTGCTGCTTCTCATGCCCGATTCGGCGGCATACACGCAGTACCTGCAGCCTCTGATCCTGGACATCATGACCAGCAGCGAGGATACGACCAATGCCCTGGACGTCCTTTTGCGGGCCCTTCAGAAGTACGGAGAGAACGACACGCAGCACGGCGAGGAACTGAAGGCCATGCGCGACTACATCGGGACGCTTCTGAACACCTATGTCCTTCAGGACGGGCTGAACCAGCTTCCCGCAAGCGAATGGGACCCCGAGTTCGGAGCCTACAACTTCTTCAACGACCATTTCCCGTTCGAATACATCGCCATGATGTTCTCCTCCGACGACCCCGATCAGGTGTTCTCCAACAACACCAGATACGTCAGGATCGTCATCTACGGAAAGGTTGATGTCAGGATCCTGGACGGAACACAGGTCATCAAGACCGTCCTTGCAAACGGAACCGAGCTTGTTAACGGAGTGGAATCCCCCTCGTCTATGCCCGACGTCGTCTACTCCAAGAACAAGGTCGTCATAACCCTCCCGGCGGACCGCAGCTACAACATCTCGGTCCAGTCCGAGTCGGACTTCCCGCAGTCGATCACCTACACGGGCCTGATCTTCTCCGGCGACACCGTCATGGCCCAGTCCGACGACCTCTACTCGTACCTGATGACCTACCGCCAGAGCGCCACGATCAGAACCTCGTCGAACGGCAAGGCCATCGAGCCCGAGGGCAGCGACTTCACCGACGTCTCGCTCTACGTCGAGAGCATCTATTCGCCCACCACGGCAATGAAACTCGAGCACAACAACGTGATCCACCTCACCATCTCGGGCCTTGTGAACAGGATTCTCATCATCCTTGCCGTCCTGATCCTTCAGGCTGTGGCATCGCTGGTGCTTACCATCATCAGAATCGTCAGGCACAGAAAGAGAAAGCCCGTCGTGGCCCTCATCTGGCACTTCGCCGTGGCCTCGATGTTCATGGTCCTTGAGCTGTCGCTGTGGTACTTCGTGCCGGTTTTGACACTGGCCAAGTTCATCCCGGCCATCCTGGTCTATCTGGTTCTGGTCATCTATGCCATCAAGGGCTACAGGACCAACCGCAGGAACCTCAAGGTCTTCTTCATCCTTGTCGGCGCACTGACGGCGTACCTGATCCTGGAAAGCCTGCTTGCCGGCGACTTCGCAATCTGGAAGGCAATCCTGCTCACAGGAGCATATGTTGCCTTCATTGTCCTTGCATTCAAATACCTCTGGGCCGGTGCTTCCGGCAATGACAAACAGGAGGATGTTCCCATGGATGACGGCAACACCATTCGTCTTCTGAAGAAAAAGAGAAAGGGCATTTTTGGCCTGATCTTCAGCAGGGTGGGTCTTGTGGCCCTCCTGATCGTGATCGAGGTCCTGCTCCTGCTGGCTGTCTACCAGTCTCTCAGCTACTACTTCAAGTGGATCACCCTGGCCCAGTCGATCTTCTCGGTGATCATGGTCTTCTACCTGTTCAACTGCAGCATGGATGCCACGGCCAAGCTCACCTGGATGTTCATAATCATGCTCATCCCCATCCCCGGAACCATACTGCTCTGGCTGACCCAGAAGAACGTCGGACACAAGATGGTGAAGGAGAGGGTGGAGAAGATGATCTCCGAGACCAAGGATGCACTGTCCCAGGAGAAGAAGGTCATCACGGACAAGGACATCGTCGAATCGGGAACATCGGAGCTGTGC
>Ga0310696_10002823_pt1 | contig 22392 bp, 25 predicted proteins | sample AusTroGonzalo_MG_4_FD_203885 | JGI IMG/M metagenome (GOLD analysis project Ga0310696, IMG submission 203885) | Bovine rumen microbial communities from tropical cattle in Woodstock, Queensland, Australia - Gonzalo_02 (v2) (version 2) | ecosystem: Host-associated > Mammals > Digestive system >...
CCATGTACGACATGTTGGTGAGCATCAGGCACAGGAATATGGCCGAGAAGTCCAGCCGCTTGAACATCCTGATGTCCAGCAGGGGGTGCTCCCTGGTCCTCTCGAAGAATATGAACGATACCATCCCCGCCAGGAACACGATCGCGGACGAGGCGGTGACGGCCGCCCTCTCAGGATAGGACGCCATCTCGAGGGCCAGCGTGCCAGCCGCAATCGAGATGAACAGCAGGCCCGCCCCGGCCCAGTCCACCTCTCTCAGAGGGCCCAGGGCCCTCTTCGGCGCGGCGTAGAGCAGGATAGGGATGAAGACCAATCCTATGGGCACGTTGATCAGGAATATCCAGTGCCAGCTCGCCAGATCGACTATGAACCCGCCCACGGCCGGCCCCAGCGCGAAGCCCGCGGATGCGCCTATCGTCAGCACTGCCATGCCGAACCCCAGCTTCTGCGGGGGCAGGTGCTCCGTGCAGCATATGGGCCCGGCGGCGCCCATCATGGCCGCCCCCAGCCCCTGAACCCCCCTGGCGACGAGCAGGACATCCATGGACTGGGACAGGCCGCATACCAGGGACGAGGCGGTGAATATGGCGATCCCCCAGGCCAGGATCCTCCTGACGCCGCCCTTGGCGGCCAGCCTGGCGAACGCGACCAGCGTCCCGGCCAGGACCATGAAGTAGATGATGGCGACCCACGCGACGGTGGCGGTGTCCACCCCGAAGTGCTCGCCTATGTCCGGCAGCGCCACGTTCACGATGCTGCCGTCCAGGCCGTCCATGAACGTGACCACGAATACCACTGCCATGAGGGCGGCTGTGCGGCGGGGGTCCAGTAGGTCGGCCATGCACCCACCATCGGCGGGACCGCTATAACCTTTGCGCGGTTTTTTAAGCGGGCGTGCGCGTACGACATCCATGAACGCCAGGATAGGCCTCTGCCAGATGCCCGCGGCCCCCACCCCGGAGGCGAACCTCGGAACCGTCAAGAAGATCCTCGCCAGGGACGAGGCGGACGTGCACATCTTCCCCGAGCTGTTCCTCACCGGCTACGGGTACCCGCTGGACGGCAAGGACATGAGGGTGGAGCTCGCCATGGGGGAGATCTCCAAGATCTGCGAGAGGGAGGACAGGGCAGTCGCCATCGGTATGCCCAGGTTCGCGTCCGACGGGAAGGTCTACAACAGCCTCGCGTTCGTGTCCCCGGACGTGACCGTATGCTACGACAAGGCACATCTGGCACAGTTCGGCCCCTACGCCGAGCCGGAGTTCACGGCGGGCAGCGGGCCTGCCATCGCCGAGTACCACGGGATAAGGTTCGGGCTGTCCGTCTGCTACGATGCGTTCTTCCCGGAGATCATGCACGGGAACTCCCTGAGGGGGGCGGACGTCAACATATGCGTGGCGGCCTCCGCCGCAGGCTCCAAGCCCTATTTCGACAAGATAGCCGCCGCCAGGGCGCTGGAGAACGTCACCTACTTCGCGTTCGTCAACAACATCGGGCCCCTGTCGGGGCTGATGATGCACGGATGCTCCAGGGCCTACGGCCCGTTGGGCGACATCGTCGCCGACTGCGGCACCAAGCTCAGGGAGGCCGTGTTCGAGTTCGACCCCGTCGAGCTGGCCAGGGCCAGGAAGGTCAGGCATCACCTGGACGATTTCAGGAAGGACATCGCCTGGCTGCCCGAGCGATCGGCCCATCAGGCCCGATTCTCTGAGGCGGCGGTACAGTGTCGCCCTGCTGATGCCCAGGATGTCCGCCATCTCCCCCGCAGTATATCTCCCCGAGTCGATGTCCAGCTTGACCTTGCGGAGGGTCTCGATGCCGATTTCCTTCCGCCTCCTGCCCACGCAGGGCGGGTCCGGCTTCTTCGGATTCTTCGCCTTGTCTGACAGGAGCACCAGCCTCAGCATCCTCCCGACGGCTACGGCCTCTTCGTGATCCAGCTTCCTGCCGGAGACGGACATCTCGGCCCCGGACCCCAGGGCCCTCAGCATGTCCCTGCACAGGGCGACGGCGTCCCGCCTTATGCCGTCCTCGAAATCGCGGCTCCGGGGCTCCTCGTAGCGGATGACGTACAGCCTGTCCCCGGAGTATATCATGTTGGTGCGTATCAGCCACTCCAGGCGGTCGTAGTGGTCCAGCCCCACGCTCCTGAGCTCGTCCCAGAGGCCGATGCGGTTCCTCGGGGGGCTCCTCTCTGTCATGAACACGGGCTGCATGTTGCGCCTGACGTACCTCTCGCGGCGGAGGTCCAGGTCGAGGCCGGGAATCCCGCCGACCTGCACCATGGGGAGGATGTCCATCACCCGGTAGTCCGGGGTGAACACGTACTCGTACTCCCCGTCCTCCCATTCAGTGTAGTCCAGCCGGCATATGCGGTACTGGATTCCGAGCTCGTCATCCCAGCAGATGAGGGCGGAGTTGGTCACCGATCTCATGGTCGCAGCCTCTCGTAGGCAGGTTCCAGCATGAGGGCGAAGCGGGATTCTATCATATGCCTGTAGAACCGCTTATGGACCTCCGAGATGCATTCCACCCCGTCGATCACGGCGGAGATGCGGTCGATGTCGTACCTCGGCACCATCCTCTCCAGGGCCCTGTTGCATTCCTCGAACTCCATGCTTGATATGACCTCGTGATAGGAACTCTTCCTCCCGTTCAGCTTGATCTGTGAGGTGGGGAACTTGAACACGCGCTCCTCGGTAAGCTCCCTGGAACCCATTATTTGGGTCATCATATCTTCGTCAATCATCTGCGGGAACAGGCAGGAGCCGTTGTCGAACACGGGCGCGAGCTCGTAGCGGCCGCTCTCCTTGATGAATCCCCAGTTGGAACCGTGGCGGTCGAAGTTCCCAAGGAGGGCGTCCACTATGTACATGTTCCAGAATGCGTCGGTCGTCGATTGGACGTCGGTGAGCTTCGTGTTGAATCCGAGCATCTCCATGACGTCCTCATAGGTGTACTGGAACTGCTCCTTGTCATGCTCCAGGGTGCTCTCGCCCACGTCGTTGAACGGGACGAACATGCATCCGTCGCGGACGAAATCCCTGCAGGCTACCACCTGCTCGCCGTGGAATGTGCCAAGTTCGGTGTTCTGTGAGCGGATGCCGAACAGCTCGAACACCCTGGACCCTATATGCTCTGATACGTGGTTGAACCTGTATCCCATGGAATCCTTCGTCTGGAACTTGAGGATCCACGGCTCGCCCTTGTACACGATACCTGTCTTCCTCTCGGAACCGGAATAGTACCTCTTGCTGAGTGGGCATCCTGAGAAATCCATGGCATTAGTATATTCTCAAAATATATAACAATTTTGAGAATAATTAAATGATATACTGGATACCACGGGAGCGCCCCACAGGAGGGTTGGCCCCGCCCCCCATAAGATGCGATCCCCGACATGGAACGATACCGAACTGTTTTTATATCGCGATAAGTTCCCCGACAGTGAGCCGAGATAGTCCAGCCCGGTAAGGCGCGAGCCTGGAAAGCTCGTGGGAACTTTCCCTCGGGAGTTCAAATCTCCCTCTCGGCGCCATCCTCTCATTTTCATGATTCAAAGTTACGTTTGCGTCATCCTCTCAAGTCGTCCGCGTTCAGGGCCGGGGCGGTGAAGAGGCCCTCCAGCTGGTCGTCGCATCCTATCGCTTCGGAGAGCATCCACAGGCTCTCCAGGGAGATCATCCCGGTGCGCTCGAAGCGTTTTATCGTTCCGTACGGTACGCCGCTCCTGTCGGCCAGCTGCAGCTGAGTGAGGCCGGCCTTCTTGCGGTACGCTTTGAACCTGGACGCCAGTTCCATCATTTTCTCTTTCAGCGATTTCTCATGGAAGATGTCACTCAGTTCAAGATAAGGCTTCATGATAATGGATAATATTTTGTCTATTTATGTATAATTTTTCAGAAATGGATAATATTTTGTCTATTAATCCGAGATAGTAGGATTAGAAAGCTTTACAGCAATCATGTTTCCGCATGAACAATCGGAGCCGGGTGCAAAATTATTTTAGTAATCGAAGTTAGAATGGAAACAATAAGCACAGGATTTTTTCGGCATGAGGAGTCAATTTGGTGGCTTGCCCAGTTCTCCAGGTATTCTCCTTCAATTTTGGATATCGATCTGAAAGCACCAGGGAAACGAGAATCAATACCCAGCATCATGAGGCGCTCCACCACGTAAGTGATCCAAACAGCATCTCCGAATCTCATTTGCACTTCCAATTCTTTTATGAAGGCATCCCAGTCGAATCTCGGAGAGTAGAGCAATAGACGATTGCAGTCATCGACATCGCCTTCGCGCTCGGTGATGGATTTCAGTAGGAAGACATCCTCTGCAGAGCATGAGTACAGGCACACATTATCGGATTCGAAATGTGTGCTCGCTCTAGCTATCATGGTGTCTGACAGTTGCAGTTTACCGCATATGCTCTTTGCGAACAGGTCGATTCTGTACTCTCCTCTTTTCAGGATTTCCGATAAATTCGCTCTTTTCATTCCTTCCGTAGGCTTATCTCTCTCGAAACCAAGATCGTCCAATGCGCATAGAATCGCATCGTATTCCTCTTCAGAATAGACAACCACATCAAGATCCTTGGTGAAACTTTTAGAGCCTAGATACATCATCGCGCCACCGCCTATCAGGTACAGGTCTCGACATGGCTATGGATCGCTTCGGAGATCTCCTGCATCAGCTCCTCTATGTTGAGGGCATCATCGATCATCCCTTCACCATCCACATCCTGTCCTCGATGTCCTGACGGGATGGCCAGTGTTCTATGCGGCCCCCGGACATTATGATGCGATGGTTCGCAAGGAAATCGGGGGAGGGGTTCAGCTTCCCCTGGTTCATTATGTAGAACAGCTCGTTGAAGAGCCTGAGCCTCCAATCATCTTTCGCATCGGCTATGAGGACCGCTTCCTCGAACACGCGGTCGATGGTCATCTCCCCGGCATATGTGGTGAAGAAGCGCATGCGATCGGGAATCCCCTTCATCCCGAAATCTCCGAAAGCCGAAGGCCCCGCAGGTCTGAACTCTTGGTCCCGCCTGGAGGAGAACACCACATCCCCGCCGATCCTGGCCAGTATTTCGGAATCGTTCGGCAACCTGGGGTCGGACACCTCCATGTAGTCCCCGTAGCTCCTGAGGAACGGCTAGATCCTCGGCAATGCGTCATCGTCCAGGATGTATGCATCATCGACCCTGCGGACGAAACCTCCCTCCCTTTCTGTTTTCAGGACCTTCCTGACATGGGATTCGGACAGGCCGGTAGCCTCTGAGATCTCCCGGACTGTCATGGGGGAAGAGAGGGATGCGAGGACTTCCAGTCCGCTACCGGAGAGGAACCGGGCCATGCCGGGGCTCTCGGACATAAGTGCCAGCAGGCGCTTCGCATGGGGGCAGCAGCTTATCTCGATGGGGTCCTTGCCCTAGACGATGTCCTTGGATCTCAGCATCCGGATCTTCCTGTACGTCTCCGGGACTGATATCCTGAGGCATTCGGATAGTTCTGCTACGGAGCACTTCCCCTGGGACATGTGGAAGAGTATCTGGAGCTCCTTGTTCCCGAACATGCGATCACCTAGATACAGGATATTTTGCTGATATTTAATAATACACCCTAATATTATTGAAAAATAATAATTTAAATTATTAATCAATAAAATTAGCCAATCTTATTGAATAAGGACATTCATACTATTCAGATGATCTGGCTATGTGCATCTGCTATGGCTGAAGCATCTCATCGACGATTCCGAAGAACCGCCCTTGAGTCCTGCGGGCGCGCGCACCTTATATATACGCGCCCGAAATAGGGAGAATCCACGGTGCGCACATGATAGTCAACGCAGAACTGTACGTAAGGGACATGCCCGGCCAGCTGGTCGGATCCCTGGACCCCATCTCACTGGTGGACGGGAACATCCTCGGAGTGGTCCACAACCGCGACAAGATAGTCAACCACAGGATCTGCATCAACGTCACCTTCGAGGTCGAGGACAGGGACCAGCTCTGCAGGCTGAAGGACATCTGGCAGTCCAAGGACATCGTCATCTCCTCCCTCAACTCCGTGCACCAGACCTACACCATGGACTACCTCCTCATCGGGAAGTTCGACTCCACCTACATCGAGCAGCTCATCGGCGAGGCGTCCAAGACGATCCAGATGGACGCGTCCGACGTCAGGTACACGTCCAAGAACGACAGGAACTCCACCCGCACGGCCATGATCTCGGTGAAGGCGCACAGCACCGAGGACATCGACAAGCTGGACTCCTTCCTGAGCAACAGGTGCGGCGATGCCGGCATCACCTACGTCAGGGGGCTGTGAGATGAGGCTGTTCATCTGCGGGTTCGGCACCGTCGGCCAGGGATTCGCCGAGGTCCTGGAATCCAGGAGGGCGTTCTTCGAGAAGAGGTACGGGACCCAGCCCGTCATCGTCGGGATAATGGACTCCAAGACCTACGCCATCGACGAGAAGGGCCTGGACCCCCTCGCCATGGTGGAGAGGAAGAAGTCCACCCGCAGGGTCGGCGACGACGAGTACACCGACTCCGTGAAGGTCCTGGACTCCGTCGACTACGACCTCCTCGTGGAGGTCAGCCCCACGGACATCAAGACCGGGGGAGTCGGACTGATCAACATCACCCACGCCCTGGAGACCGGCAAGGACGTCATCACAGTCAACAAGGGCCCGCTGGCCCTGAGGTTCCAGGAGCTCATCGCCCTGGCCAAGGCCAACAAGTGCAAGTTCAGGTTCGAGGGATCCGTCGGAGGCGCGATGCCCATCATCAACCTCTGCAGGGAGAACCTCATGGGCGAGAAGATACAGTCCATCAGGGGTATCCTGAACGGAACATGCAACTTCATCCTCAGCAAGATGGACAAGGGGCAGCCCTTCGAGCAGGCGCTCAGGGAGGCCCAGGAGATGGGGTACGCCGAGACCGACCCCACCAACGACATCGAGGGATACGACACCGCATGCAAGGTGGTGATCCTGGCAAACTCCGTCTTCGGCAGGAACGTGAAATTCAGCGACGTGAAGATCACCGGGATCACGTCGATCACCGAGGAGGCCATCTCCATGGCCGCCTCGCGCAACATGGTCATCAGGCTCATCGGGGAGGTCTCCGAGACCGCGCTGGAGGTCAGCCCCAGGCTGATCCCCAAGGGCCACCCGCTCGCGCTCACCGGCACGCTGAACACCGCGCAGATCATGACCGACCTCGCGGGCCCGGTCACCGTGTCCGGCCGCGGCGCCGGCCGCAAGGAGACGGCATCCGCCATCCTGAGCGACCTCATCGCAATCATGGACGAGAGGCTATGAGAGACCAGTCCCGCATCATCATCTACGACACCACCCTCAGGGACGGCGCCCAGACAGAGGGCATAACGTTCTCCGCGGAGGACAAGATGGAGATCCTCCGCCGCCTGCAGTCCCTCGGGGTGGACCTCATGGAGGGCGGATGGCCCGGGTCCAACCCCACCGACGATTCCTTCTTCGAGTCCGCCGGGCCGGTGGACAACCTAGTGGCCTTCGGCAGCACCCGCAGGAGCGGATGCCCCCCGGACGACGACCAGAACCTGGTCGCGCTCGCGGAGTCCCCCGCCATGTGGTGCTGCATCTTCGGGAAGGCATGGGACTTCCAGGTCACCGACGTCCTGTCCATAAGCCTGGACGAGAACCTCGCGATGGTCGAGGGCAGCATACAGTTCCTGGTGTCCAGGGGCAAGAAGGTCATCTTCGACGCAGAGCACTTCTTCGACGGCCTGAGGTACAACAGGGCGTACGCCCTCGATGTGATCAAGGCGGCGGAGAGGGGAGGCGCGGAGTGGATCGTCCTGTGCGACACCAACGGCGGCTCCATGCCGTCGGAGATCACCGACGGGGTGGAGGACGCGCTCCTCACCGTGGAGGCCCCGCTGGGCATCCACTGCCACAACGACTCCGACCTCGCGACCGCCAACACGCTCGCCGCTGTGGAAGCGGGCTGCACCATGGTGCAGGGCACCATCAACGGCCTCGGCGAGCGCACCGGGAACGCCAACCTCTGCGCGGTCGTCCCCGACCTCATGCTCAAGCTTGGATACGACACCGGAGTGGACCTTCAGAAGCTCACCTCCGTCTCCCGCTTCGTCGGGGACATATCGAACAGCATGCCGTCGGACCGCATGCCGTACGTCGGCGAGAACGCCTTCGCGCACAAGGGCGGAGTTCATGCCGCCGGCGTCTCCAAGGACACCCGCGCCTACGAGCACATCGACCCCTCGCAGGTCGGCAACTCGAGGAAGGTCCTCGTATCGGACATGGCCGGCAGGGCGAGCATCGTCGAGAAGATCAGGTATCTCGGTATGGACGTCGGAGATGATGAAGCGGAGATCGTCGGCATCGTCAAGGAGATGGAGTCCGACGGCTACCAGTTCGACGGCGCCGACGCGAGCTTCGAGCTCCTCGTCAGGCGCCACAGGGGCGAGTTCTCCCCCAGGTTCTCAGTCACCGAGTTCAGGGTCCTGATGTCCTCCTCCGGAGTGCTGGAGGCGAGCATCAAGGTCTCCGACAGGGACGGCAAGGTGGAGCACACCGCCGCTGACGGGAACGGTCCCGTCAACGCCCTGGACAACGCCCTCAGGAAGGCGCTGTGCAGGTTCTACCCTTCACTGGCTGACGTCAGGCTAACGGACTACAAGGTCCGCGTGCTGGACGAGGCATCAGCGACCGCGGCGCGCGTCAGGGTCCTGATAAGGACCGCGGACGGCAAGCGCAGCTGGACCACGGTCGGAGTGTCCGACAACGTGGTGAGCGCATCGCTCGATGCGCTGATCGATTCTTTCGAGTACTATCTCATGAAGACAGAGGAATGCAAATGAGCAGAGTCATCGTAACGCTGGTCGGCAAGGACCATGTGGGCATAATCGCCACCGTCTGCAACTACTTCGCGGACAACGGCATCAACATCCTGGACATCAAGCAGACCACCGTCCAGGAGTTCATCAACATGATCATGATCGTCGACGTCACCGGGTTCAAGGGCGACTTCAAGGCCCTCAGCGACGGCCTCGCCCAGGTGGGCGAGAAGGTCGGCTGCATCATCAAGGCCCAGAACGAAGAGATCTTCGAGATGATGTACAGGATCTGATAGCATGGTGGAGCTGAAGGAGGTCTTCGAGACCTACGACATGGTGTCCCACGAGAACCTCGATGTGAGGACCATCACCATGGGCATCAGCCTGCTAGACTGCATCGACCCGGACCTCGACGCGCTGTGCGAGAAGATCTACAGGAAGATCACCGAGTCCGCGAGGGACCTCGTGAAGGTCGGCGACGACATCGGGTTGGAGTTCGGCGTGCCGGTGATCAACAAGAGGATCTCCATCACCCCCGCAGCGCTCATCGGCGGAGCGGCATGCAAGTCCCCCGAGGACTTCGTCAGGATCGCAGAGACCCTGGACCGCGCCGCCAAGGAGGTGGGTGTCAACTTCATCGGAGGTTACTCCGCGCTCGTGCAGAAGGGCATGACCCCCGCGGACAGGAACCTCATCCTGTCGATCCCGCAGGCCATGAAGAGGACCGAGAGGGTGTGCTCCTCGATCAGCCTCGGGTCCACCAAGATCGGCATCAACATGGACGCCGTCAGGCTCATGGGGGACATCATCGTCGAGACCGCCGAGATCACCAAGGAGAACGACTCCATCGGATGCGCCAAGCTCGTGGTGTTCTGCAACCCGCCGGACGACAACCCGTTCATGGCGGGAGCGTTCCACGGAGTCACGGAGGCAGACAGGATCATCAACGTCGGAGTCTCCGGGCCCGGCGTCATGAGGAACGCGCTGTCCAAGGTCAAGGGGGAGGACTTCGAGGTCCTCTGCGAGACCATCAAGAAGACGTCGTTCAAGATCACCCGCGTCGGGCAGCTGTTCGCCAAGGAGGCCTCTAGGAGGCTGGGCGTCCCGTTCGGCATCGTCGACCTCTCGCTCGCACCGACCCCCGCGGTCGGGGACAGCATCGCCGACATCATCCAGGAGATGGGCATGGAGCGCGTCGGCGCCCCCGGCACCACCGCCGCGCTGGCCATCCTCAACGACCAGGTGAAGAAGGGCGGAGTGATGGCATCGTCCTACGTGGGCGGGCTCAGCGGAGCGTTCATCCCCGTCACGGAGGACAGCTCCATGGCAGAGGCTGCCGCCATCGGCGCGCTGACCCTCGAGAAGCTCGAGGCCATGACCTGCGTGTGCTCCGTCGGCCTCGACATGATCGCGATCCCCGGATCCACGCCCGCGACCACCATCTCCGGAATCATCGCCGACGAGATGGCCATCGGCATGGTGAACCAGAAGACCACCGCGGTCAGGCTGATCCCGGTCATCGGCAAGGGCGTCGGGGATTACGCCGAGTTCGGCGGCCTGCTGGGCGAGGCGAAGATCATGCCCGTCAACACCTACGGCTGCGCCGACTTCGTGAACCGCACCGGCCGCATACCCGCGCCGATCCACAGCTTCAAGAACCGATCCCGAGGGCCCTCAGGGTCCCGGGATCCCTTTCCCCGTTGTAGAACGTCTCCAGCACCCTGGGGAACAGCTCGTCGTCGCTGACGAGCTCGAACAGTGTCATGCACGAGCGGAGCTTCACCGCATCGATGCCGCTGCCCATCAGGTCCTCCGGTTCTATGTCGCTGTGCTCCAGGAGGGCCGCCGTTATCTCCAGCAGGTTCTTCGACAGATAAGGGTCGGCCATGTACGCCCTGGCCTCGTCAAGGTCCTCGATGCCGTAGTAGACGGCGTTTGAGCTCCTTCCCAGCACCCTGAGCTGCGGGAAGATGTACCAGATCCAATGCGTCGTCTTGCGACCGCTCCTGATCTCCGAGAGGGCCTTGGTATAATCGCGCCCCTGCATCCTCCTGAAGCGCTCGAGGTCGTACTTCTCCGCCATTGGAAGCGGATGCATGATGATGGATAAACAAAGTGTGGAAAAAATAGTAAGGGGGTTGCGGCACCGAGGTGCCGAAAGAGTTCATCAAAGATGCGTAAGGTGGGGGCAAGGGGATTTGAACCCCTGTCAGCGGGTTTCCACTACGGGAGGAGCGACCTCCCGTGAAATCAATGAGTCATCGCTCCAGTTATTCATCAACTGTCAGCAAACCCATTTTCAATCACTCTCATAACTGGAGCCCACCAGTCTGCCAGGTTAGCCTATACCCCCTGGGAGTGTGATCGAGCAGCGATCACTTCTTACGCATCTTTGCTGCTCTCTTTCTTCTTCTCATTTTCTTCTTGCGCCATTTCCAACGCTGGTTGCCGCGTTTCTTCCAGGCGCGTGAGCCTCTCTTCATGGTTTACCCTTCCTGGACTCTTCATCGCCTTCGCGACGGATCATCCGTTGGCGGGCCCGCGGGGATTCGAACCCCGGGCGTCTGGCTTAGAAGGCCAGCGCTATATCCTGGCTAAGCCACGAGCCCACACTGAGACCACCATCCGCTACTATCATTTAAAGGTTTGTTCTTTGAAAAACGGGGGAAAACGGGCAGCCAGACACCCGTCTGGCCACCCCTTGGATGGTTTCAGAAGTCGATCCCGAAGAGGTTGAGAATCGAGCCGTATCCGAGGAACATCGCCGCGGATTCCGCTATGCAGATGACCCCGAAGGCTGCCAGGACGGGCCACAGGTTCATGAGCTTCCCGATTCCCGTGACCAGGGCCTCGGCGAAGTGCAGGATCATGTAGACGAAAGACCCGGCCACGAACGCCACGATCACCCTCGGCCATCCCTGGGACAGCGGGGTCAAATCGACGCCGACGAGCTCGGCGCCGTTCAGGCCGCCGAGGTAGACGTAGACCAGGACCATGATCATGGCCGCGATGATGACCGCGAAGTGCACCTCGCGGAACGGGCGGATCACCAGGGTGAACGCCGCGAGAACCACTAGCAGGATGGTGAAGTTGCCCCACTGGTTGTAGCGGGTGGCGGCGACGACGGCCATCAGCACGCCGAAGATCACTCCGAGGACCATGAGGGCCTTGTACTTCCCGGATTCCTTGTCCTTGACGTAGTACGCGGCGATGACGAGAGCCAGGAGGCCTCCCAGCAGGAGGATGAGCTGGGGGACGTTGCCGTCGACCCAGGACATGATGTCATCAGTTGCCATGCCATCGGTATCTTGCTGCGGTTATATAGATAATCCAGTTGGATTACCATCCTGCGCATCGCTGCAGGTTGTTCGTCAATCATTTGACGAGGCTAAGGCAACCATATTATCCGTCTACAATCGGTCCGCCCCCATGGATTGCAACGTACATAGCCAGAGGCTCACTTACCACGCAGCCGGGAGGATGCTCTCGGAGAGGGGAGGCATGCCCCTCGTCGAGGTCCTCTCCTGCTGCGCGGACGGCGACCCCTCCGCCGTCCTGCTATCCGACCAATGCCGCATGTCGATAGGGCTGCAGGCGCGCGGCGACGAGCCTGTCCAATGGAGGGGGTGCATCCTCAGTCAGTTCGCCGATGCCATGGAGGCCATAGACGCCGTCAACCCCCAGGTCGTCCTCAGGTGGCGCTCGGAGTTCACCTACACCTTCCCCCGCGCCGCCGTACAGGAGGCCCTGGCCAATGCGATCATACACTGCGATGCCTCGGCCGGTAGCAGGATAGAGGTGGTCATCGGCGGGGAATCGATGGTAATCCGCTCTCCCGGGCGCTCCAACTTCCGCCCCGGAGGGGGCATGGTGCCCCGCAACGCGGCGCTGGCCGCGGCCATGGTGTCCATGGGATGGGCCACGCTGAAGACCAAGGGGCTCATGGCCATCCTCGACGCGTACCGCAGGACCTGGAGCATACCCAGGGCGGAGGATTGCGGGGACGGCTTCCAGGTGACCCTCCCGGCGCTTTCCCCGGCGTCCAAGGACATGGCGGCCGTGATGGACAGGGTATTCGACATCCTCCGCGGCAGGCCGGGCTTGACCGCCGAGGCCATCTCTCGGGAGCTCCTCATCTCCCCGCCCACGGTCCGCGCCGCGCTCTGCAGCATGGAGGCGAAGGGGAGGATCTTCTCCATGGGACAGTCGGATCGCCCCCATTATTACCCCGTGCGAGGTCTGGTCCCCGGGCCAGAGATACAACTATACATCCATTAGTATCCAAAAAAGTGACGTAGACAGAATCTGAAATCTGGTGATTAACTCTTAAATGCTGTATATCTAACATAAAATTGAGTTATTTAAGTAATCCTAAACTAAATTAAATGTTGGATGAATCCGCCAAAGTATTATAAAGTATGAGTTGGCATACCATGCCATCCCAAATCGTGAGACGTCAAGGTTTTCCGATTGTGTGGAAAAAACGAAAGGTGAATATCAATGCACATAATGGAAGGGTTCCTTGACCCGATTTGGTGCGCGGTCTGGTTCGTGATCGCAATCCCGATCGTCGCCTTCGGAGCCAAAAAAGTTATTGAGTTGATGAGGGACCACCCCGAGCACAAAATGACCGTTGCTCTGTCCGGTGCGTTCATTTTCCTCCTCTCCTCGCTTAAGATTCCGTCCGTCACTGGGTCCTCTTCCCACCCGACTGGAACCGGATTCGCTGTCGTCATGTATGGAATCGCCACCTGCGCATTCCTCTCTACCATCGTCCTGATCTTCCAGGCCATCCTTCTCGCCCACGGCGGACTCACCACCCTCGGAGCCAACATCTGCTCCATGGGTATCATCGGACCCGCTGTCGGTCTCGGAGTCTGGCTGCTCATGATCAAGGGCGGAGTCAAGATCCCCATAGCACTGTTCTGCGCCACCCTTGTCGCGGACCTGTTCACCTATGTCGTGACAGCCTTCCAGATGTCCCTCAACTTCGGATTCGAGTACTTCGTCGACTACCTGACCAACTACGCTGTCACCCAGATCCCGCTGGCCATCGTCGAGGGTATCCTGTTCTTCATGTTCGGAATGTACCTCATGAACAACAAGCCCGAGATCTTCGACATCGCCCAGGGTGTCGCCGAGGCCAACGCCAAGAAGGAGGGAGCCTGATGGAGAACAAGTACATCTACATCATTGGATTCGGAATCATCGCGGCGCTCGTTATCGGAACGCTTGCCTACGGAGCGGCCAACGGATTCGACTTCGGCGGATCCGACGACTCCGGCGGCGAGATCGCCCCCGGAGAAGGCGGCGACGAGTACGAGCCCTGGTGGAACGGAATCTTCGGGGACTATGAGCTCCCCGGCGAGACCGAGTCCCTGCTGTTCGCGGTCCAGGCCGCGATCGGTGCCATCATCATCGGCTATTTCATTGGCCGTAGCCAGAATAGAGGCGCTTGATGCAAACAGGGGGGCATGTCCCCCCATTTTTTTCATTCAAAACGATTTCACTGTGTTTGATTTAAGGTGTGAGGATGTCGGAAGAATCTCAAATGGACACGTTGGCATACAGCTCCAGGATGCTCTCGTGGGCCCCCCTAGGAAAGCTGCTGTTAGTCATCGTGGTGCTGATCGTCAATATCCTCACCAGATCGATGGTCGTCCCGATCATCACCCTGATCATAGGCCTCGGCCTGATGGCCTATTCCACCAATTTCAAGATCCCGCTGTTCATCGGCCTCGCCATCCTAGAAGGCATAATCATCCTGGTGATCGGAGCGGGACTGATCTCCGTCACCGGAAGCGACTCCAGCCCGGTCATCTGGGAGACAAACATCCTCTGGTTCAAGATCCACATGACCGTGGACAGCTTCAACACCGCATGGAACGTCTTCCTGCGCTCGATCGCGGGAATCACCGTGATGATCTCGTTCGCCACCTCCACGCCCATCCCGCACCTGTCCCAGGCCCTGAGGCAGCTGCACATGCCGCGCGAGGTCTGCGAGCTGATCGTCCTGATCTACAGGTACGGTTTCCTGCTCCTCGAGAGGATGGAGTCCATGTGGAACGCCGCCCACTGCAGGATGGGTTTCAACGGCTTCACCAACAAGATCAAGACCGCCGCGGCCATCGCCGTCGGCATATTCACATCATCGTCCAACCTGGCCGACAAGGCCCAGATCGCCCTGAGCTGCAGGAACTACCAGGGCATATTCCCCGTGTACAATGCCCCGCCCAAGGTGGGCATCAAATGGGTGTGCCTGGTCGTCATCGTAGCAGTCGTGATCTACTACATCGGCATCAACACGCTGGACGTGGTCAACATGGCCGAGATATTCTTCGGCAAGGACGTGGTAGGATGAGCGAGTACATCTTCGAGACCGAGGACCTCACCTACAAGTACAGCTCCAGGCAGGAGAAGCCCTCCCTGGACAATGTCAACGTGAAGATCAAGAAGGGCGTCAGGACCGCCATCCTGGGCGCCAACGGAGCGGGGAAGTCCACCCTGTTCTACCATTTCAACGGCATATTCAAGCCCTCATCCGGCACGGTCAAGTACGACGGCACCCCCCTGGACTACAACAGGGATGCGCTGACCGAGCTCAGGAAGCACATCTCCGTCGTGGTGCAGAACCCCGACGAGCAGATCTTCTCCGCCACCGTGGAGGAGGACATCGCGTTCGGCCCGATGAACTGCGGCATGGAGCGCGAGGATGTGGAGAAGGCGATACAGGACTCCCTGTTCAAGGTGAACATGGAGGAGTACCGCTACCGCCCGACCATCCAGCTGTCCTACGGCCAGAGGAAGAGGATCGCGTTCGCCGGAGCGCTGTCCATCAGGCCGGACGTCCTCATCCTGGACGAGCCCACCGCAGGCCTCGACCCGCAGATGTCGCAGGATGTCATCGAGCTCGTCGACCAGATGGTCGAAGCTGGAACCACGGTCATCATCTCCACACACGACGTGGACCTCGCCTACGCATGGGCAGAGGAGATCCACGTGCTGAGGCACGGGAAGCTCGTGTTCTCTGGCGTCCCCGAGGACTTCTTCGCGGACCTGGAGCAGGTGTTCCTCACCGGGCTCACCGTCCCGCACACATACTCGGTCAACTTCATGACGCAGAGCATCAAGGGGGAGAAGCTAGATCCGTACCCCAGGACCAACAGCCAGATCCTCTGCAAGATGCGCCACGGCGACAGCGCCACCGGGCACATCAAGCTGGTCCCCGTCGGCGAGGGCGCCGACATGGTCGAGGAGGAGGGCGCCGTGGGCGTCTACGGATCCGATTCCCGTCGCCTCTTCGCCTCGAAGGACAGGGTCGCCGACTATCACTTCAACGCCATCGAGTGCTGCCTCATGGAGGCCATCAACGGCAGGCCGTCCACCCTCTACTGCGACGAGCGCATGGTGCCGTTCGTGGAGGGCCGCATAGCGTCCCTCGACAGGTTCGGCAGCCACGTGGAGGTGGTCAGATGATCGAGGGCCTCACAAACGTCGTCGAGGTCGACGACGTCACGTTCACCTACGAGGGGGCATCCAAGCCGTCCCTGGACCACGTCACGGTCAACATCAAGAAGGGCGTCAAGACCGTCATCCTCGGCTCCAACGGGGCCGGGAAGTCCACCCTGTTCTACCAGTTCAACGCCGTCGAGAAGCCGGACTCCGGCCAGGTGAGGGTCCTGGGCCAGCCCGCGAAGTACCGCGGGAAGAGGCTCAAGGAGATCCGCTCCCAGATCGCCGTGGTCCTGCAGAACCCCGACGACCAGGTCTTCTCCTCCACCGTGGAGGACGATGTGGCCTACGGCCCCAGGAACATGAAGCTGCCCCCCGAGGAGATCAAGGAGAGGGTCGAGAGGGCCCTGTTCGAGACCGGCCTCACGGAGTTCAGGGAGAAGAACACCCTGCAGCTCTCCTACGGGCAGAGGAAGAGGCTCGCCCTCGCGGGCGCCCTCGCCATGAGGCCCGAGGTCCTGGTCATGGACGAGCCCACGGCCGGCCTCGACCCCCAGATGGCGCTGGAGCTCATGGAGCTCGCGGAGCAGCTGCACAACAACGGCACCACCATCGTCATCTCCACCCACGACGTGGACCTGGCGTACGCATGGGCCGACGAGATCCACGTCCTCAGGAAGGCCGAGGTCATCTACTCCGGACCGTCCGAGGGATTCTACTGCGACAACATGAAGGTCCACTCCACAGGTGTGATGCAGCCGTCCATGTTCGTCATGAACAAGAACCTGGCCGACATCCGCGGGGAGGACCCCGCGCCGTATCCGCGCACCGAGTCGCAGCTCATCTCCAAGATGGTCTCCGGACCCAAGGGAAAGCTCCATGTGATCCCGGTCACGGACAAGGTGGACCACTACATGCTCGACCCCGTGTTCGAGCACACCGACGACGTCAAGGTCGGGGTGTTCGGGACCGAGTCGCGCAGGCTGCTGTACGCTAGCAAGATGCCCGCGGACTTCGTGTTCAACGGATTCGAGTCCTGCGTGGGGAGGTGCCTCAGGGGCAAGGACGCAGTCCTGCTCTGCGACGCCGACTGCGTGAACCTCATCGAGGAGAAGATCGCCGACCTGATCCAGTTCGGCACCGTCCTCGAGTACAAGGTCTATCCCTGAAACGGCAAACGATTCTGCCCGGGCCCTTCGGGGCCCGGCATTCTTCTCATCCATTCACAGGCAAATCGGTATCAATTGTCAGAAGAAACGTAAGGGGTTTGGCCGGGCGGGTCCCCCCGCCCGGGATGATCATGCTTTCTTCGCAGGCGATTTCTTGGCGGGCGCCTTCTTCGCGGTCTTGGCCGCGGGTTTGGCAGCCGCCTTCCTGGTGCCGGGCTTGGGGCCCCTCTTCGCTTTGGCGGGGGCGTCCGTGTCCTTGCGGAAGCAGAGGAACCAGTCGTAGCAGATCTGGCCCTCCTTCTTGTCCTCGACCCTGTCCTTGGCGGTGCCGCAGGATCCCGGGGCGGGGAGGATGACGTCCATTCCGGGCCTCCAGTCGGCGGGGGTAGCGACGTTCTCCTTGTCGGCCTTCTGCAGGGCGAGGATGACCCTCTTGATCTCGTCGAAGTTCCTGCCGAGGGACGGCGGGTAGTAGATCATGGCCCTGATGATGCCCTTCGGGTCGATGAAGAACACGGACCTGACGGCCTGCGTGTCGGAGACGGAGGACTGGACCATTCCGTACTTCTTCGAGACGTCCATCTTGATGTCCTCGATGAGGGGGAACTTGACCTCGATGTTCTTCATCTTCTTCCATTTGATGTCCTGGATCTTCCTGAGCCAGGCGATGTGGGCGTAGATGGAGTCGACGGAGAGTCCGACGAGCTGGACGTTGAGCGCCTCGAACTCCTCGGCCATGCTGCCGAAGGTCATGAACTCCGTGGTGCACACGGGGGTGAAGTCGGCGGGGTGGGAGAAGAGGATGATCCATTTGCCTTCGTAGTCGGCGGGGAAGTTGATCGGTCCCTGGGTGGTGTTCGCCTTGAAGGCGGGGGCGGGCTCGCCGATCATGGGCATCCTGGGGGCGCAATCATCGCAGCAACCGCATCCGGAGCCGGAGCAGTCATCGCAGCAGTCGCAATCTTTCTTTTTATCAGCCATTGACTATGACCTCCTAACCTGTAATGGGTTAGCTGGTTAATAAAAAGGCGCATTTATTGGAGTTAAATAGCAGACGATGCATCCAACAACGATGAGAGCAAGCGACGATGATGCTGCGGGGATCATCGATGCCGCGGCATCCGCCTTCGGCATCGTGGACGGGTCCACCGACGAGTTCGACGGCATGGGCCCCTACCAGGTGCTCGTCTCCACCATAATCTCGCAGCAGATATCCGAGGCATGCACCCGCAGGATATGCTCCGAGCTGTTCTCCGTGTATCCGTCGGCGGACGACGTTTACCGCGCGGACCCCGCCGAGATAGAGAGGATCATCTGGTCATCGAGGTACCACGGGCAGAAGACCCGCGCCATCGTCTCCGCCACCAGGGCCATCGTCGAGGATTGCGGCGGCGAGGTCCCGGATGATCTCGAGGGATTGCTGGCGCTCCCGGGCGTGGGCCGCAAGACAGCCGCATGCGTCCTGAAGTTCGGCTTCGGCAAGGAGAGCGTGATCGTGGACTCCCACATCTCGAGGGTCTGCCGGCGCACGGGGATATCCGACGGCAGGAACGCCGATGCCGTCCAGAGGGACATAGAGGAGAGGGTCCCGATGGAGATGTGGGGGAGGCTCGACAGGGCCTTCATCGCGCTCGGCAGGGAATACTGCCATCCGAAGGACCCGGACTGCGGGAACTGCCCCGTATCGGGGATATGCTCCAAGATAATCTGAGAAATGACGGCGGGGCGGTGCCCCGCCGATTGGAAGGTTTCAGGCCAGGACGTCCTGCATGCTGTAGACGATCCCCTTCTTCTGCTTGGGAACCCATCCGGCGGCCATGACGGCGCCCGCGACGAAGATCTCCCTGGAGTGGGCCTGGTGGCGGATCTCGATCCTCTCGGAGTTCCCGATGAACATGACGGTGTGGTCGCCGACGATGTCGCCGCCCCTGATGGCGTGGATGCCGATCTCCTTTCCGCGGGGGCAGACGCCCTCGCGCCCGCAGACCTTGTCCTTGCCGCCCATGGCGTCGCTGAGGATCTCGTAGGCGGTCATCGCGGTCCCGCTGGGGGCGTCCTTCTTCTGGTTGTGGTGGGCCTCGATGATCTCGACGTCGTAGTCGTTGCCGAGGTACTCCGCGGCCTGCTTGATGAGCTTGAAGAACACTCCGACTCCGATGGAGTAGTTGGTGGAGATCACGGCGGACACGTTGTTCTTGATGACGGCGTCGGTGATCATGGTCTTCTGCTCGGCGGTCAGGCCGGTGGTGCCGATGACGAGGTTGACGCCGGCGGATGCCGCAGCGGGCGCGTTGACGGCGGTGGCGGCGGCGATGGTGAAGTCGATGAGGACCTCGGTCTTGGAGTCCTTCAGCGTCTGGACCAGGTCCTTGGGGTCGGTGACCTTGACTCCGAGGGGGCCGGCTCCGACGATCTCGCCGATGTCCTTGCCGATGTTGACCAGGTCGAAGGCGGCGGAGAGCTCCAGGCCCTCGGTGGCCAGGATGCGCTTTACGATGAGCTGGCCCATCCTTCCGCAGGCCCCTACGAGGCTGACCCTTGTGGTCATGCGACCACCTCAATGGATGTGAATGCGAACATGATATCTGGCGGGGATATCGGATGCACTACATTAATACAATCTGTAGCGCGCGAGCGCCAGGAGGTTGGCGTCGGTGGTCAGCGGGGGCACCCCGCACTCGGGGGTGATGACGCCGTATCCGGCCTCGGCTGCCCTCCTCGCATCGCTCACGACGTCCTCCGGGCCCTTCAGCATGAGGGTCTCCACAGCGGGCACCCCTCCGGCCAGGACGGCCCTGCCGCCGACCTCCCTCACGACGTGCTCAGGGTCATCGAAGGAGCACACCGAGAGGGCGGTCTCCCCCAGGGAGGCTAGCCTCCTGAGGACGTGGCCCGTATGGCCGCAGCAATGTGCCAGCGAGAAGGATTCCCTGATGCAGGAGAACACCTTGCCGTCGAACGGGACGACGAAGTCGTCGAACGTTTCCGGCGGCATTATGTCCTCCGACCCGCCGGTGATCATCATGACATTGTCGCAGACCTCGGACAGCATCTTGGCGTACTCGCACTGGTACGGGAGAACGGCCTCCGTCCATCTCCTGACCGCATCCGGCTCCGTGATGGAGGCGATCATCATCTCCTCCATGCCGATGAGGTGCCCCACGACCCCCATGGGCCCGAAGATCCCGGCGGTCAGGAACAGTTCCGGATGGTCCCTGGAAAGGCGCCTTCCGGCCTCCACGTGCATGGAGCATCTCCCGGAGAGGAACTCGTCCATCGGCGGTAGCTCGGGGAGCTCGGACAGGTCCGCGCCCCTCCAGGGCGACCCGGATACCATGGGCTGCATCCTCTCGGTGCCCGGGAGGACCGTCGCCCCGAGGCCCTCGGCCTCGGCGGTAATGTCGAACGGGATCCTCACGGTGTCGAAGCCGTACAAGCGGGACATCTGAAGTGCCAGCTCGATCATCTGATCGATGTCGAAGTTGGCATCCGGCCACCTGCACCCGCAGGCGTCCATCTGGGAAAGCGTCCCGGGCTGGGTGAAGACCGCGGGGGGAGCCCCGGCGTCCATGCCGTCCATCGCATCGACGATCTCCGACTTCATGGGTATCAATCGGAAGGAGGGATGAAAAAGATAATGGGGAGGGGGAGGCCCCCCCCCGGTTTCAAGCGATCTTGGTTCCGGCGGTGGGGCCGGCGGACTCGTCCCAGACCTCGCAGACGTCGAACGTCCAGACTGCGAAGCAGGGCAGGTTCATGGCGGCCATGGCCGCCTTCAGGTTCTCGAAGACGGGGCCGGAGTCGGCGCGCGCGGGGTTGGCCAGCACGAGCTCGTAGGATTTGGGCCCGGCGGTCACTGAGATGGCGGCCTTCCCGCAGTCGGCGAGGTTCTGCTTGGCCCTCTTCATGAGGATCTCCCCGACGCCGACTTTCCCATCGGGTCCGAGGAAGATGCTGCCGCACACGATGGCGTGGGGCTGTCCGGCCTTGGAGGCGGTGACGAGGACTTTCACGGATGCCTTGTCGGCTAGCAGGTCTGCGACTTCTTTCGGTACTGCAACCATATTATTCACCTGTGTGTATTATCTCGCAAGTCGTTTAAATGGGCTCGCTAACACCGATGTTACCTCGTGCCAGCGGTTCGCCCGTTTCTATCTCGACGAGGGTCCTGAACTGGTTCTCCGCGCCCCATCTGGCGAGGTCGCTGAGGATGGGGATCAGGCTCATGCCCCTCTCGGTGAGGGAGTACGACACCTTCAGGGCGCCCGTGTCGTCGACGGTCCTGCTGACGATCGCGTCCGCCTCCAGCTCCTTGAGCTGCTTCGAGAGCATCCGGGAGGAGACCTCCCCGATCCTGTTCAGCAGCTCGTTGAACCTCATGCTCCCGTTCTGGGCGAGCAGGCAGATTATCGTCGGCTTCCAGCGCCCCTCTATCACCGACATGGCGGCGTCGAGCGCGCAGTTGAAGCGTGGTTCCTGGACCATGGATACGGGGAAGGGTTGCAAAGTATAATTATGTTACTAAGTAACATTGTGTAATCAATATTTCACTGATATTGGATGCGCGACCTCGCATCCCGGTCGATGGCAGCCATTGACTGGTGGATCATCGGGTTCCAGGCACCGCATTTCGAGGGTCAAAGTGCGTGCCGAACAGGGAAACAGTATCGATATGGGCCATAGCCGCCATGTGCCAGAAGAGAGAAATCGGATCAAGGCGTACCTGTATGCGGAACGCTGTCGGGCGACCGACGCCTTCAATCCGATGCGGAGTTGGACGGTAATGGTGCCGACCTAGCGGCCTCCAGGTGCCATCTCTATCCATTTATAGATTGTTGGCATACCACACCAGCGTGAAACTGCGTTGGATCATCCCGTTCGCTGTCGTAGCTCTCACGATTCTAGTAGCCCCGCAGAGCAGCGCCGAT
>Ga0310696_10002824_pt1 | contig 22392 bp, 25 predicted proteins | sample AusTroGonzalo_MG_4_FD_203885 | JGI IMG/M metagenome (GOLD analysis project Ga0310696, IMG submission 203885) | Bovine rumen microbial communities from tropical cattle in Woodstock, Queensland, Australia - Gonzalo_02 (v2) (version 2) | ecosystem: Host-associated > Mammals > Digestive system >...
TTTTGGCCGATAATCCCCGAAACGATATTTATAGCCGTGGACAAGATGGAGATGATCGCAAGGTTGGCCCAGGAAAGACGGGTGGAGACTATGGTCGAGAACATAGCCAAGCGGCCACTCGCCGCCGAGCTGAAGGACCTCGCCCAGATGGTCTACCTCGTCCTCCTGGAGTATGACGAGACCAAACTCCAGGACCTATGGGACAACAACCAGATCAACTTCTTCATCGCACGGATCATCCTCAACCAGTACCGTTCATCCAACTCCAAGTTCCACAAACTCTACCGGGTCTATGAGCGCAAAGCGGAAGACATCGAGCAATACCGGGAAGCCTGAAGCGGCGTTCCGTGAGTTCAAGGACATCGAGGCCGACTACAAGTACGACCCGTCCATCTTCACCCAGGACGCGGAGCGGGTGGCGGCTGTCAAGTACATCATCGACAACAAACTCTCCAGGGTGGACAAGACCCTCATCCTCATCTATGCGGACTGCCTGTCCTCGCGGAAGATGGGGCAGCGGCTCGGCTTCTCCCACATCACCATTCAAAAAGAAATCAGGAGAATCAAGTCAATAATCATGGAGGAATACAAACAAATGATTGCAGTATGGAAACCGATACCGGGGTATGACCGGTATGAAGTAAGCGACCAGGGCGGCGTAAGGTCAAGCGACCGGCTCGTCACCATTACGATACGGGGAACGGAATGTCAGTCGCTCCGGCGTGGCCGCACCCTTAAACCCGCCAAAGATAACTGCGGGTATCTCAATGTGCGTTTATCGAAAGACGGTAAGTCGCGCAGCTTCTATGTACACCGGCTCGTTGCCGCGGCGTTCATTCCGAACCCCGATAAATTGCCCCAGGTGAACCACAAGGACGAGGACAAGACGAACAATGTGGCGAAGAACTTGGAATGGTGTACGGCGAAAAGAAACAGTTCCTATGGGACGAGACCGGCCCGTCTGCAAACGAGGGTCGCGAAGTACACCGTTGACGGCGAACTACTGCAAGTCTACGATTCGGTCAAGGCCGCAGCCGTTGACACGGGTTGTCACTACACCTCCATCACCCATTGCTGCAAGGGGGATGTGAAGACCGTCCGCGGGTTTGTGTGGAAGTACATAGAAGAAGATGCCACCACGCGCATCTCTGCGGATGGTGGCCAACAATGTATGTCAAAAGTAATTGCGGAGTAAAGATAGTAATTATTTGGCTAATAATCAAATGAAAGTCTTTGTTCATATCGAATGCGAATCTACTGCGACCGATCCCGATGTAATGGTAGAAGTCGAATGTGATGGCACCCCTCGCGTTGGGGATTTGTTCTATACACGGAAAGATGTAACGCGTGACCTTGAAAGACAAGCAAGACAAACCGGTGACTATGAGGAATGGTACTATCCGAAAAACGCACCATTTGAGTCGCGAAGATTGAGTTTTGCCGATGCCATCTATGTGAAACAAGTCTCTTGGGAGTTCTCCGATGATGGGGTGTATCGGTGTCACATTGAACTTGGAGGCCCGCAATGAACCCCTGGACCGACCTTCTCTTCCTCACCGTCATCGTGGTGTTCATCGTGGACGGCTCCGGCTTCACCGAGTCGTGGCTCCACGGACTGTCCCGATGGCTCCGGCACCCCGTCACCCAGCTCAAGCCCTTCTCTTGCTCACTCTGCATGACATGGTGGTCCGGGATCGTCTACCTTCTCGTCACGGGCCGGTTCTGCCTCCCGCTACTCGCGTATGTGGCACTCCTGGCCTTCCTCTCGTTACCGTTTTCCGAGGTTTTGATATTTATCCGTGAAAAGTTGCTGGAATGGATACGCAAGGCGATGTGATGCGGCGAGACCTCATCGTCCGGCAGATACGGAAACTATCCGCCCAGATGCGGAAGGACATCATCGGCACCGCCCTCCGCGAACTGGACGAGGACATAACACGGCCCTACGGCCCCGACCGATACAACGTACTCAAGGAGATAGCCGAGATCGCCACGGGGTACAAGCTGACCGATTCACGCGCAAGGACGAACATCGACATCCGCGCGATCGTGGCGAAGGAGATGGCGATGGAAGGCTATTCTACCACGGAGATCGGAGCCTTTATGAACCGAGACCACTCCACCGTCTCCTATTACACGCAGACGATGGATGCCGCCCTCCAGATGCCACAAGCCTTCGCGGATTTGATACGAAAGAACGAAAGATTTAAAAGCATACTATACGACTATGACCGACGAACTCTACAACGCCCTCTCCAAGTATGAGGACACCTTCGACCGGGTCAAGCGGAGGGTCTACACGCCCTCCCCCGGACTCCCGGCACTCCAGACGATGCTCACCGCCATCCGGGAACACCGCCCCAACTACCACACCAACCTCGGCTGCTCGTCCTGTGTCCGTTCCCTCGTCCTGGAAGCCTCCGGCCTCTACTACACCGAGAAGATGCGCCGCGAGAAGGCCCAGGCCGAAGCACCGGCTCCCGCCGAGGAACCCAAGCCCAAGAAACCCCGCAAGAAGAAGACCGCCGATGCTTAAAGAATCCAAGAATATACCGCTTCGGGTGATCTCCCGAAACGATGGACAGCTTGAATGGCTCCCGAAGAACCCCCGACAATGGACGAAGGATGATGTCAACCGGACCGCGAAGTCCATCATCGAGGACCGGGACTTTCTGGAGGACCGCCCGCTTCTGCTCGTTCCCGATAAAAAGGACGGGCGGTTCATCGTCTTCGCCGGTAACCTCCGGCGGGAGGGTGCGAAACTCGCGGAGCTGGACGATGTCCCGGCGGTTGTGTACTACCCCCAGACGGACGAAGACAAGGTGACCGTCAAGCGGCGGGCCATGAAGGACAACGGCTCCTTCGGTTCGTGGGACTTTGATATGCTTGCGAACGAATGGGATGATCTCCCGCTCTTGGACCTCGGTGTCCCTTCGTGGGAGACGAAAACAACCGCACAAGAAACGACCCAAATCGAGACGAAGGAAGATGACTTCAATGAAGATTCTTCCGAAATTGAAACCAGGTGCAAACCCGGAGACATTTGGCAACTCGGAGAACATCGTCTTTTGTGCGGAGACTCTACCGATGAGAATAACTTTGTCCGCTTGCTTGAAGGAAACGAGGCTCGGTTGTGTGTCACATCGCCTCCTTACGGTGTTGGAAAATCGTATGAGGAATACGGAATCGAACCGTGGAAGAAAACCATTTACGGAGTTATTGATGCCATAACCAAACACGCAAGGATAATCGTTTGGAACATTGGAGACTTATTTTCCACCGGAACGCAATTCATAGAACCCACATCGATGTACTCCACCGAAAAGATGCGCGAGTGTGGTTTTCTACCGATGTATGCGAGGATATGGAAAAAGCAAGGTGGGAACTTTGCCGGGACAAATCCGTATTATACCGTATCAATGAAACCCGTTCAGGAATATGAGTGGATTTTGTGTTACGGTAAGGCAGACTATGAGAAGGACTATGCCCCGATAATAAAATGGATGTCGGAACAAGCAAAGGCAGCAGAACTCGACAATTCCATCTTGAAAGAAATCACTGGTGCCGGATTTATGTATGGGCATTGGTTTACATCGCATCAATGGGCGATGCTTGACCGGGACAACTATCTCAAGATCGCCGAGTATTGTGAGGAAAATGGGATTGATGCGTTCAAGCGAGATTACGATGAGGTTAGGAGATGGTATGATAATTTGAACATCTACGGAAAGGTTTTATCAAAAGAAGAAGAATCCGCATGGGGTCAGTGGTCGATATGGGAAATCGCCACGGTGAACAGGCGCACCGGAGACCACCCTGCCGAGTTCCCAGTAGAACTTCCCGCAAGATGTATTAAAATGCACTCTCGTCCTGGGGACATTATTCTTGAACCGTTCTGCGGTGCGGGTACAACACTAATAGCAGCCGAGCAGCTTGGTCGGAGATGTTATGGTGTCGAACTCGACCCGCACTATTGCGACATCATTCTCGCACGATGGGAGCAATTCACGGGAAAGGTTGCACAACTTGTAACTCCTGGCGAGAAAGTGTCGTAAAACGAAAGTGAAGTGGGGTTATGGCGAACGAACAAAACCTTACATATCCACCCATCCGAAGCAGGGAGGAAGCGGAGAGAAAAGGCCGTGCCGGGGGCATTGCTTCCGGCAAGGCCCGGCTCCGCAAGAAGCGGGGGCGCGAATTGATGCAAGCAATCCTCGCCCTGAAGGAACAAGACCCCCGACTCATCGAGGAAATGGCGAACTTCTGGGGCATCGACCCGAAGGAGGCCACAAAGGAGGTCGCGATGAATGTCCGGCAAGTGGACAAGGCCATCAAGCGGGCCGACACCCAGGCGTTCAAGGCCGTGCATCAAGTCGCGGGGACTCTTGAGGGCGAGGGCAACGGCGGCACCGTCCTCAACATCATCGTCCCGGAAAAGGCCGTAAAAGCCGCCGAGAAATGGTCCACGAAGGAGGGCGAATGATTTACACCCCGGTATATGACAAGACCCTGGACGCGATCCTCGCAACGGACCGCTTCGTATCGTCTTGTGGCGGCACCCGTTCCGGCAAAACCTTTGCCAATCTGCAAGCCATCTTCGCCCTGGCAATCCAGGACAAGAAGCCGACCATCACATCCGTGGTGTCGGAGACTTTCCCGCACCTCAAGCGCGGAGCCATCCGCGACTTCCAGGTGGCCCTCGGTGACTACTGGGACGAAAAGAGCTGGAGCAAGGGCGAGTCGGTTTACACACTCCCGAACGGTTCCGTCATCGAGTTCTTCTCCGCTGATAGCCCCGCGAAGGTACACGGCCCCGCCCGTGACCGCCTATTCCTGAACGAGGTGCAGTCCATCCCGTATGAGATTGCCCGCCAGCTTTTCGTCCGTACCCGTGGTCTCATCGTCTTGGACTACAACCCCACGCATTCCTTCTGGGCGAACGAGTTCATCGAGACACGCCCGGACTGCGTGACCATCCACTCCACCTACAAGGATAACCCGTTCCTTTCACCGGAACAAGTCCGCGAGATTGAGGCGAACCGGCACGACCGCAACTGGTGGCAAGTCTACGGCGAGGGGAAAATCGGAACCCTGGAAGGATTGATCTACCAGTTCGACCAGATTGACGAGATGCCGGAGGCTGACGGCTTGCGCGAGTCCTGGGGCATCGACTTCGGTTTCACCCACGACCCGACCGCCATCGTGCGTGTGCTGGCAGACACGGGCAAGAAGGTCGCGTACATTGACGAGATAGACTACCGCACCGGTATGATGAACAACGAGATCGCGGCGGTGTTGCGTGGCGAGAATGTCCCCAGGTGGGTGCATATATGGGCCGATGCAGCCGAGCCGAAGTCCATCGCGGAGATCGGCGTTGCCTCCGGTTGCAATGTGCTACCCTGCGACAAGTCCGCGCCGGTGCGATCCGAACGGCTCAAGTTCCAAATCCTATGGATGCAGGGGTGGCGGCTGTATGTGACCAAGCGGTCGCTCAACATCATCCGCGAACTCCGCAACTACACCTGGGAGAAGGACCGGGACGGGAAGCTGACCGACCAGCCCGTGGATGTGTTCAACCACGCCCTTGACGCGGTGCGCTATGCGATGTACTCCGAACACGCCGGAAACGAGGGTGCCGGACAATACTCCCTCGGTTTCAAAAGAAGAAGACTGAATGAAAACCGCCATCATTGACAACTACCGCGACCTCCCGCTCGGCAAGTATGAGGAAATCGTCGCGTTATGCAAGACGGAGATGACGGAGGTCGACCGCAAGGTCGCCATCCTTTCTGTCCTCACCGGACTGACCGAGGACGAGGTTCTGCACCTGCCCCTCGCTACCTTCACCGAATATTCAACGAAGGCGCGGTTCATCGAACACGAATGTCCGGAGAACCTTATCCCCGGCGTGGCGAAGTCCTACCCGATCGGCGGCTTCGTGCTGCTTCCCGTGACGGACATCCGCAAGATAACCGCGGCCCAGTACATCGACTTCCAGACGTTCGCGCAAGACCGCGAGAACAAGGTTGTCGAACTGTTGTCCTGTTTCCTCATCCCCCGCGGATGCGACTACAACGAAAACTACGACGTGCTGGACGTTCACACCGCCATCCGGGAGGAGATGTCGGTCGCGGAGGGACTGGCCCTGCTTGCTTTTTTTTTCAAAGGGTGGCTGACATCAATTCGCAATACCCTGTCCTCTTCGGAAAAGATGATAAAGAGGGTGAAGAACCCGACGAAGAGGAAGGAGTTGATGGAGAGGAAGAAGGCCCTGGAGGATTCTTTGCGCGTTGGGGTTGGGTCTCTCACGTCGACGGAGTGAGCGAGACGATGCGCACGTCTTGGGACTACGTCTTTAAGATGACCGCCATCGAGTTCCTGAACATCATCTGCTACCGGAAGGACAGGGCCGAGGAGGAGAAGAAACAAATCGAAAAATGGAGGAAAAGCAACTGATATGGCAGACGAACTTTTGACATTTGAACACACCACGGCGGTCTTGCAACAGCTCGCCGACGAGGTGAAGGCGAGATACATCGACGAACTCAAGCGGAACGACCACGTCACGAAGTTCGGCAAAGACCGGCTCATCGACACGATCTCCACGGTGGTCACCATCGACGGGAAGTCCTTCACGGCATCCCTCAAGATGAACCACTACTGGAAGTATCTGGAAGAGGGCATCCAACCGGCGGGAAAGTACAACAACCCCGGCTGGAAGTCGTTCCCGTTCATCCTCAACTGGGTGCAGATCAAGCCGGTGATTCCGCGACCGCCGCAGACCATCAAGCCGTCGAAACGCACGTTGGAATCGTTGCAGAAGTCCGCGGCAGGGGCCATCGTGTACAAGCGCAACCTGGAAGGCGATCCGGGGACGCACGGGTTCGAAACGGCGCGGGATGCCATCCTCCCGGTGTACTACGAACGCATCAAGGACGCACTCACGGAGGACATTGGCGACTACATCCTCAAGGTCTTCAACTGGTAACGAAAGGGTCTCATTTCCGATGAGGCCCTTTTTGATATTTCATCGGAAAAGAGACTAGATATGGCAGACCCCATTTGGAAAGACCACTTCTCCGACCTCGGCTCGGTCGCTTCGCAGTATTTCCGCATCCAGGTAGGCGGCACAACTATCTACCAGGGGAAGGCGGTACGCGCGGCCTCGTCCGGCAAGCTGTACGTCCGCATCAACGACATCTGCGCGGACTATATGTCGCTCCGTCCTGCGGATGTCCCGGCGTTGTCCGGATCGCCGTCGCTGGCGTTCCCGGTGTCCTTCACCGTGCAGAAGTCCTCCAACGGCTCGTCGTGGTCGACGGTGGAGACGGTGGCGTTCAACGACGACTGGTCTTATGACTCCAGTTTCAACCCTTCCACCGACGGTATGTCGTTCCCCATCACGGGACGCGCGGACATCCGGCAGAAGATATTCCAGACGCGGTACGCCTCCGGCTCCGTCACGGCTGGATGCCTGTACGGTTCGACCTCTCGTTCCATCACCTTGTCCCTCGACACCTCCGGACACTCCACGGCCTTCTCCGAGGCCCTTGTCCACGCCGGGGTGGGTAACGTGATGTTCGACTGCAACACCTACAAGACGTACAGCAGCAAGACATTGACGCAGGTGACCATCGGAAACGCGGTGTGGACGGTGGTGCAGAGTTGCGCCCGGTTCGTGTTGTACTACAAGAACCCGTTCGGCGGTTACGATCACCTCCTGATGGAGGGGACGTACCGGAGGAAGAAGTCCATCTCCCGTGACCTTTTCGTCGCGGACTATGACAACCGGACGTTCCCCCAGCGGAGGGAGGAATGGAACTGGCAGAACGAGGTGACGGATGCGTTCGAACTCCACACGGGATTTATGCCGGAGAGCGCATCGGTGCGGATGGTGTATCTCCTGGATTCCCCGGACGTTTACCTCTGCGACCTGCTCAATCCCTCGGTGATCATCCCCTGCATCATTTCGAACGATTCCTATGACATACAGACCTACCACAACAACGGTCGGCAACTGATTGATTACGGCCTCGAAGTCCGTGTCGCGCAAAAGGAGTACCGGCGATGAGGAACAAGGTGAAACTCTGGATTGAGAACCGCTACGCCGACCTGGATGACGGTTCGTTCCTTCTGCTCAACTACACCGCGGAGGACTTGTCGAACCCGACCATCGTCAAGAACTCGTTCTCCCGGCAGATCACGTTGAAGGGAACGCCGAACAACGATGCCATCTTCGGGTACATCTTCCGCAACGACCGGAACACGTTGTACGGTTCGCCATACACCGGGCCGTACTTCGACCCTACGCGGAAGACCTCGTTCATCATCTTCAACGAGGCGAACGAAATCCTTGAGTCCGGCTATTTGAAGCTGGATGAGATAGTGACCACCCGGAAGAAGCACGAATACAAGGTGACCCTTTTCGGCGGTCTCGGCTCGTTCCTGTACGGCTTGTCCTACAAGGCGAACGGCGACAAGATGACCCTTGCCGACCTTGACTTCGGCGATTCTCTCGGATTCACCATCAACCGTTCGACGGTCGAAGAGGCGTGGGCGAGGCTGGGAGGCGACAGCGATGCCGACCTCAAGTACGACATCATCAACTTTATGCCGGGTTACTTCGGTCTCCCTCCGTCCCCGTTCGACACGAACAAGTGCGTTGTCCGCGCGGAAACGGCTGGACTTCCAACCAGAGACGGCTATTATTATGCCGGATACACCGTGGTCACCCTCAACGACAAGGTGACGGGCGAGGAAGCAAAGGACTACCGGAGTTATTTGCAGAAGCCGGTGATCAAGATGCAGAAAGTCATCAGCGCGATCTGCAACTCCGCGAACAACGGCGGCTACACCGTCAACCTGGATGCGGCCTTCTTCAAGAACGATAACCCGTACTGGGTGGATGCGTGGCTCACCCTTCCGATGCTCAACGACCTGAACATCGACGAGGCGACCGTGACGAATCAGCAGACGATAAACAATACCGGCGCGTATTCCATCGTTGGCGGCATCACCGGGAACGTCGGCGTGACGGTGAACCTGAACCTCGCTTGCGATATGATCGGACTCCCGAACTACGACTATAAGATGTGGTGCCGGGACACTTTGGGGAACGTAATCAACTACCTCGTCGTAACCCTTGACTTGTTCGACTCTTCGAACAACATCATCTCCACCGCCGTGTACCGGATCACCACCTCCGGCCTGACTGTTTCCTCGATGTATCCGCAGCCAGACTTCACGTTCCACCACATCGACGGTGGCGGTTTCTTCGTGGACTTGAACGGAAACCCTGTTACGTTCCCGTTGTATATCGAAGGACGCGATGCGGTGAAATTCCAGATAGAAGTCCTTTCCGAGACGTACTACTGGGGTAGTGCCGGATTCAATCCCGGCTCGGTTAGCGACAAGATGTGGAAAATGGGTGAATCGGATGCGAGTAACAACTTCTGGTTCCGCTACGGTGTTGACACCTCCACGGTGGATGTCGTTGGCGAATCGTCAACCACGGTACGGACGGGAACGAACATCACGAAGGCGATGCTCCTTTCCGGCAGCAAGACCCCGGCAGACTACCTGCTATCGTACTGCAAGATGTTCGGGTTGCAACTCGTTCCCCAGAAGGATTCAAAGACGGTGGACATCGTCCTCCGGAAGACCCTGTACAACGGCGGCACGGTGAACATCAACGGGCGTATTGACCGGAGTCGGGAGATCACGAAGCGGCCTTTCTCGTTTGACGCGCGTTGGTACCTGTTCGGGAACGCGGCGGTCGGAGAATACGCAGATTACTACCGGAAGAACTACGGACGCGAGTACGGGCAGTTCCGGGTGAATACAGGGTATGAGTTCGACGCGGAGCAGAAGGTGATGACGGAGGGGATCGTGTTCAACAATGCCGTCTCCGTGATGGAGGCATCGGCCTACTTCTGCGACCTGGTAATGAACGGAAAGAACATCCCGTCGGTATTCCTTTCGGGCGGTAAGTTCCTGATGTATATGGGAAGCGAGAGCAAGTCCTTCGACTTGCCGAGTGTCGTATCGGCGGCGAAGACGTGGATGAACGCATCGTACCCGATGCACGACTACATCGACCGGGTGCAGTTCCACGGACAGGAGAACGCCCACATCAACGAACGGGACACCCTGGTATTCTTCCGGGGGATGCGGGACACGTCAAGTGAACACCTTTCCCTGACCGATGACTTTGACGATATGCTGTACCTCAACGGGAACACCCCGTGTTGGCTTCCGAACATCTGCGACTACGACGCGAGTTGGAAGTTGTCTGCCCTCCCGTTGTTTTCGCGTTGCATCTGGAGTGGCGGTGCGGCCACCTACCAGTTCGATTGGGGCGATCCCCTGGAGATGCAGATTCCGGGAGGTTCCGTGACGGCAAATTCGAACATCTATGACCAATACTGGAAGAAGTACATCGCTGACCGCTACGATGACGACAGCGCGGTTGTGACGGCCTACGTTGACCTCCGGGGGTACAAGGTGGATGAAACCCTTCTCCGGAAGTTCTATTGGTTTGACGGGGCGTTGTGGGCCTTGAACCGCATTATCGACCACGCCCTGACGACTGACGGCCCGACGAAGTGCGAGTTCGTCAAGGTACAGGATTCCACCAACTACACATCATTGTAAGGCTATGGCAGAACAAGTTGAAGTACCCATCATAACCGCTTCGGCGGTGCAGAATCTCGCAGACCTCAAGGATGCCATCAAGAAGGCGAAGGAAGGTCTCGACGGGATGACCATCGGAGGCGAGAAGTACCAGGAGCAACTGGATGAACTCATCAAGATGCAAAACTTGATGAGGAACGCGATGTATGCAACGACCGGCGATATGGACAGTCTCAAGAAGGCATCCGAAGGAGTCGGGACATCGTACAACGCGCTCGTTAAACGGATGGCAGACCTCAAGCGGGAGTTCCGCGCAACGGAGGATGCAGCAAAACGGATGGAACTCGGAAAGCAGATCACCGAGTTGAACGATGCATTGAAGCAACTCGACGCAACCCAGGGCGTTTTCTCACGCAACGTGGGTATGTACGCGGACACCCTGAAACACTTCCCCCCTACCTTCGGAAAGATTCGAAAGGAGATGGGGGACATCGGCGAGACTTTGAAGATAATGGGGAAGCAGCCGATTCTCGGTATGCTCGGCCTCCTTGCTCCCATCATCATCAAGATAGCGGACGGTCTCAAGGACAACGAGAAGGCGATGGCCGGTATCAAGAAGCTGATGGATGCCCTAAAACCCGTGACGGATGTCTTCGCCGGTCTGCTCGACAAGATAGCCGACATCCTGATGGACGTGATCAACGAGGTTACGGCGTTCCTCGGATCGTCCGGCCTGTTGCAGAGTGTCATCAAGGGTGTGATGGGCGTGGGTAACGCCATCCTGAAATTCGTTGTCGCCCCGTTCAAGGGCGTGGTCGAAGCGATCAAGGTCTTCCGGGAGAAGGGCGTGAAGGGCCTCGGCGATGCCGCGAAGGCGTTCGGTAACGAGATGAAGAACGGTGTGTCCTTCAAGGAGAACTTCACCGCAGGTCAGGCCGTGGCCGACACGATGCTAACCGGGATGGCATCCAGGAAGAAGAAGGCCCAGGAGACGGGAAAGACCATCGTAACGGAAGTGGCGAATGGAGCCGAGGAAAGTATCGACGAAATGATCAAGAAGGCGTTTGACCGTGCGGAAAAAGCCGCCGCGGAACGTCTTGCAAAACGTCGGGAGGACGAGTCCGTTGTCGATGACCTCATCGCCCAGAACCTCGACGAGATCAACGCGGAGATGGAGGCGTACTTCGAAGCCGAACGGATAATGGAGGAAACCTCGGTCAAGATGGCAGAGGAAGCCGCGAAGAAGAAGATCGCCGCGATGGAAGCCTATGCCTCCGGCACGTCGGACTTGTTGTCTGCGCTTGCGGATGCCTATGAGAGTAACGGCGAGCTGTCCGAAAAGGAAGAGCAGCGGGTGAAGAACCTCCGCATCGCCGCCGCTACGATTGATATGTTGCAGGGTGTCGTGACGGCCTTCTCCACGGCGCACGAACTCGGCCCGGTCGCCGGGCCTATCGTGGGTGCTATCAACGCCGCCGCCATCGTCGCAACGGGGGTGGCGAACATCAACAAGATTCGTTCGACATCCGTGTCCGGAAGTACCGCGCCTTCTTCCGAGTCAGCATCCGTCCCCGCGGCTGTTTCTGCACCGAATGTGGAGACCGCAGTCCCCACCACAACGGTGGTCAACGGTGCCAGTACCACCGCGGCCCTCAATGCCGCCGCGCAGCCGCAGAGGGTGTACGTCGTGCAGTCCGACATCGAGGCTGTCGGCACCCGCGTAGCGGTCACGGAAGGGGAGTCCAGCTTCTAAAATTTCCGATTTATCGCTTTTCGATATATCACGGCAAAACGACAATTCTATGGTAACAATAGACGGTTTCCCGGTGTTCGACGCACTCGTCACGGATGACGAGACCGGTATTCTCAAAATCTCCCTCGTTGACGAACCGGCGGTGATGACGGACTTCGTGGCCTTCGACAAACAGCGGCCCGTCCAGATGTACGCCGTCCAGGACGAGGAAAAGCGGCTGGTCTTCGGCGTAGTGATGCGGGCAGACTTCCCCATTTACCGCAGGGATGACCGCATCGGCGAATACTATGTGGTGTACAAGCCGGACACCATCCGGAAGATGGCCGAGAAGTATCTTGCCGATTCCCGGCAGAACAACGTGAACACTATGCACGAAGACGGTTCCGACGTGGACGGTGTCCAGATGGTGCAATGGTTCATCCAGGACTCCACGCGCGGCATCGTTCCGCAGGGGTTCGACGTGGCAGACGGCTCCCTGTTTGCCGAGTACCACGTCGTCAATGACGAGGTATGGGACGCGGTGAAGGCCGGGACGTACAAGGGGTTCTCCCTGGAGGGCGTGTTCGACTTCGCACCGGAACACGAAGTGGACGAGGTGAAGGATATGGTCGAAGACTGCGACGGCATATTCGAAGCGATGTACAAGCAAGTTCTAAACATTATCAACGGAAAGAATATGACAAAGATTGACAGATTCAAGGCTCGTCTTGCAAAGCTGCTGGCGGCCTTCGGAAGCATCTCAACCGACAGGGGTGTCCTCTCCTGGGACGGAGAAGAAGACCTCAAGGCGGGTGACGAGGTGTTCATCCTTGACGGCGAGGGCAATCGTTCCAAGCCGGAGGATGGCGACTACATCACCTCCGACGCGAAGACCATCGTCGTAGCGGACGGACGGGTAACTGAAATCAAAGACCCGGAAGCCGAGGTGGATTCCGAGTTCGGACGCAAGACCACCGACAAAGGCGAACTGACCTGGGAAGGCGAGGAAGACCTCAAGGAGGGGGATGCTGTCTTCGTGGACGGTGAACCCGCACCCGACGGGGAGTACCGCACCGAGGACAACAAGGTGATTGTGGTTGTCGAGGGAAAGGTCTCTGAAATCCGCGATGACGAGGCCGAGGTCGCTCCGGAGGACTCCGTGGAAGAAAGGATGTCCCGCGTGAAGTCCGCGTTTGAGGAATCCTACGATGAGAAGACGCGGAAGATCGCGGAAGCACTCGCCGCGGAGTTGGGAGACAACCCTAACTGGTACATCCGCAATGCGGGTGACGACTTCGTGGTTATCGCCGAGTGGGGCGAGGACTTCGTTGACCACTTCTACCGCTACGCCGTTACTTGGGACGAGGAAGGAAACGCATCCGTTTCCGGACGTACCGAGGTGAAGGAGATGTTTGTTCCGGTGGACTATGAAGACCCGTTCGCAAAGGAGAACGCGGAACTCAAGTCCGAGAACGCGACCCTCAAGTCGCAGGTCGAAGAACTGTCCCGCCAGTCTGCCGCGAAACCCGCCCACGAAGAGGTCAAGACTTCCGAAAGGGAGGTGAAGACCGGGATCAAGGGACACGACCGCCTGTCCCGCTATCTCGATGCCACGAAATAAAAATTTCCGGCTTATCGTCTTACGATATTTCACGCAAAAAGAAAACCATCAAAAACTCAAGAACTATGGCTGTTACCAATTTTCTCGTGTCTTCCCTTCCCGACTATGTGAAGAATAACGAAGACCTCCTGATCGCCTCCTTCGGTCTCCCGAACAACGGCACCCGTCGTTTCATCGGCATCCAGACCGGCATCAAGAAGGCCGCGTACCTCAACTATCTTGGCTTCACCGGCGTGTTCCAGGATGGTTCCTCCTGCGGTTTCAACCCGCTTGACGAAATCGCTCTCGGCCAGAAGGAGATCACCGTCGCCACCATCAAGGAGGACGGCGAAATCTGCCCTGAAACCCTGCTCGGCAAGTGGGGCGAGTGGAAAGTCCGCGTCGCCGCCACCGAGAACGAACTCCCGTTCGAAGCCTATATTATGAACGCCCTTCTCGACAGCATCCGCAAGGAGATCGAGAAGCAGATTTGGGTGGGCGACACGGGCGGTTCCGACCTCATCGACGGTTTCCTCACCCAGTTCTCCGCCGATGCGAACACCGTCACCGTCACCCTGACGGGTGTCACGGGCGCATACGACGCAGTCAAGGCCGTGTACTTCCAGATGACCGCCGAGGCCCTTGACCGTGGCGGCATCATCTTCGTCGACCCCGTGGTGTATCGCGCCCTGATCAACGATGTCACCGTGCTGAATATGTTCCACTACACCGGTGATGCCAGCACGGAAGAGTTCATCCTCCCCGGCACCGATGTCCGCGTCATCAAGACCCCCGGTCTCGCCGGTACCTACGGCATCGTCGGAACCTTCGGCGACAACCTCGTTTACGGTTGCGATATGGAGGGCGACAACGAACTGGTTGACCTGTGGTGGAGCGAGGACAACCGCGTCTTCCGTTATCAGGTCAAGTGGAATATGGGTGTGTCCTATCACTTCTCCGAGCATATCGCCTGGGGCGTGATGGACGATGCTCCGACCCCGCTTGGCACCTGCCCGTGCGCGGCTCCCGCGGCTGATGACGGTGGTGGTGAGTAAGCCTCATAATTTCGCCAGAAGCGACTGATCACCCGGAGGGGCGGGCAATCCCCGTCCCTCCTTCGTTTAACGAAAAAAACAAGGAAACAATATGGCTTGCACACAGACTTTGACGGGAATCTCCCGTGACTGCCTCGGCAACAACGGCGGTATTGCCGCCGTCTGGCTTGCCAACTTCGACAACGTGTCCTCGCTGACCGAGGCTTCCGGTGCCATCACCGCCATCACTATGGCGAACTCCGAGAAGTTCAAGAAGTACGTCTTCCCGCGCAATGCGTCCTCGATGACCTCCAATTACGCGGTAAGTGCCGAGAACGGAACCTCCTATGTGGAGACCGATCTCGTTATGGTGTTCACCCGTATGGATACCTCCAAGCGGCTTGAGATCGTGGCACTCGCCCAGGGCAATCTCGTCGCCATCGTGGAAGACAACAACGGAAACAAATGGTATCTTGGCCACGACTACCCTGTCACGATCAATGCTGGAAGCGGGGAAAGTGGAACCGCGAGGGGAGATCGTAACGGTTATTCAATCACCCTCCGCGACGAATCCCAGCAGCTTCCCTTCCCGTTCACCGGCACCATCCCCGTGTAACGTACCGAAACCGAACCGCATCACACCCGACCTCGCAAGGGCCGGGTGTTTTGTTTTCCGAAAAACGGCGAAGATATATATCAAGGCGTATGATATACTTGAACAACACAACCGAAGCGCAAGCGGTGTTCATCCCGCGTGACACTTCCGTCACGGGTGCGCTCCGCTTCAAGGCGCGGAGTACCGTTGGACTGGATGTCCCAGTCACCGTGGCGATGCTCGACCTTGACGGTCACCGCCTTTGCTACCAGCTTGCCATCACCCTCCCGGAAGGGATTGCTTCCGGCGAGTACGAATACGAACTGACCGCGGGCGGCATCCCCGTCTCCACGGGCGTGATGGTGGTGAGGGACGGCCTTGCGAAACCCGAAGAATACAACAAAACGATAGAATATGAGCAATACGAAGGACAATAAACTCCGGGCGAACATCGCGTTCGCGGCCCTCGACCCTTACCTGGAACGGAACATCGTCTCCCCGAAGGAGACGGTGGTACGCGGCAAGGACTTCGTCGAATGGGGCGATTCCAATGCCTACCCGGATTATCTGCTGGACTTGACGAAGACAGTCCCCACCTTGCGGAGCATAATCTCCGGCACGGTTGACTTCATCGTCGGTGACGACGTGAGCATCGTCCCCCTGCATCCGAACTGGAAGCCGGGGCAGATGAACCAGCGTGGAGACAACATCGCGGAGCAGGTGGAAGACCTTGCGCGTGACTATGAGACCTACGGAGGCTACGCGCTCCAGATCATCCGGGACTTCGCCGGGCGTGTCGCGGAGGTGTACTACCTCGACATCCGGTTCATCCGGACGAACAAGGAGTGCGACGTGTTCTGGTATTCCGAGAAGTGGGGAGAGAAGGGCAAGAAGGACGCGATTATGTATCCGGCCTTCCGGTACGACATCGCCGAGAAATGGGCGACCCTCACCGACGAGGAACGGAACAGGAACGCCTCGTCCGTCCTGTACGTCAAGACCACTCACTCCCAGGTGTACCCGATGCCGGTGTACGCCGCATCCGTCAAGGCTTGCGAAATGGAACGGATGGTCGTGGACTATCATATAAATTCGTTGGGAAATGGATTCACCTCATCCCTTATTGTCAACTTTAACAATGGCCAGCCGACTGACCAGATGAAGGAGGAAATAGAAGAGGACTTCACGGAGAAGTTCACCGGAAGCGGAAACGCAGGTCGCGTGATGTTCTCCTGGAACAAGAACAAAGAGTCGGCCACCACGGTAGAGACACCCGACATCACGGACTTTGGCGAGAAATACAAGGCCCTCGCGGAGACGAGCCGTCAGCAAATTTTCACGGCCTTCCGTGCGAACCCCAATCTCTTCGGCATCCCCACCGAGGGGAACGGTTTCGCAAACGAACAGTATGAAGAGTCCTTCCGTCTCTACAACCGTACAGCCGTGGCCCCCGTGCAGAAGATGATCGCCGACACCTACGACCGCATCTATGGCTCCACGGATGTATTGAAGATTATCCCGTTCTCGCTCGGTGACAACGACACCGCTACAACCCTCGCGGCACAGCTTGGCGTGGGCGGCACACAGGCAATGATGTCGGTGGTGCAGAGTCCGGACTTATCCATTGAACAAAAGAAAGGTACACTTCAAGTCTTGTTCGGACTTGACGATGAGAGTGTGGCGAAGATTCTCGCCATCCCGTATGTTGCACCCGTAGAAGAATAGGCTATGGCAGAGTTTCTTTTAACTTCCGAATCCTTCGTGAAATCGGTTTCCAGTATCTCCGACAACATTGCCGGAAAGTACATCCAGCCTTCCATCCGGGAGGCACAGGAGGTGTCGCTCAAGTCCATCCTCGGATCGTGTCTGCTCGACCGGCTCAAGGCCATCGGACTTGCGGGCGAGTTCAACCTCCCGGAGAACGCCCAGTACAAAGACCTCGTCGACCGTTGTCAGTATTTCCTTGCCTACACCGCCATTGTGGAAGTCACCAACAAGGTGTCCTACAAGATCGGCAATTTCGGCGTTTCCAAGTCCACGGATGACAACCTCCAGGTGGCGACCCGGGACGAGATCGGAAAGATGCAATACTATTACCAGTCGAAGGCCGACTTCTGCGCCCTTGAACTCCAGCAATGGCTTCTTGACAACAAGGCCTACTTCCCGGAGTTGAACGATTGCGCGTGTGCCAAGATCAAGGCGAACCTTTATTCCGCGGCCACCTGCGGCCTCTGGCTGGGCGGCCCCCGCGGTAAGGTAGTCCGTAACAAATGCAAATGCACGAAGCGATGACACTATCCGAAACAATACGGCTCGTCGAGACGATGGCATCCGGACAACCTCCCGTGAAGTCCATCGTGCGCAACGACATCTTCCGGCTCAACTCCCTGCCGGATGCAAGGTACGCGGTGTTCGGCTGGACGCAGGGGACGCACTCCGGGAACGTGGAGTCATCCTTCTACACCTACCGCTTCACCTTCTTCTACATCGACCGGCTCACCGAGAACAAGTCGAACGAACTGGAAATCCAGTCCGTCGGCATCCAGGTTCTCGACAACGTCCTCCGGCAACTGGAGGAATCGAACGCGATCCCCGTGGGCGACTGGCAATACACCACGTTCAACCAGCGATTCCTCGACGAGTGCGCGGGTGTGTTCGTGTCGGTGGGTATCGAGGTTCCGGTGAACGGACTCTGCGCCGATTCCTACTTCGACTTCAACGACGACTTCAACGACGACTTCGCGGCGAACGGAGTCACAATATACTAAACGGCTATGGAAGAGACTTGGATTGCCATCCTTGCGGGAGCGATTTCGACGATCGTCTCCTCGTTCTGCACCTGGTTCTTCACCAAGCGCAAATACAACGCGGAGGTTGATACGAACCTCATCACGAATATGCAGGAGAGCCTTGAGTTCTACAAGGCCCTCGCGGACGATAACAAGCAGAGGCTGGACGAGGTGCTGCAAGAGAACGCAGACCTCCGTCGGCAGGTCGCGGAACTCCGCGAAATCGTTGACAAGTTGAACTCCACGCTTGCGTCCTACGGATTGAAGAAGTTGATGGAGGGGGACAAATGACGATTGAACTGGAACGCAGGTGGAAGAAGTCGACGTACACGATCGGACGGTTGTACGTTGACGGCGTGTATTTCTGCAACACCCTTGAAGACCGTGACCGGGGTCTCCGGAAGACCGACCCGTTGTCGGTGATCAAGACGCGGAAGGTGTATGGCGAGACCGCCATCCCGACGGGGACGTATGGGGTGACGTTGAACGTGTTGTCGCCGAAGTACGGTGCGATCTCCTGGTATTGGCAACTCTGCCAGGGGAAGATGCCGCGCCTCCTGAACGTACCCGGATTCGACGGGATTCTCATCCACCCCGGAAACGACCCGACCCAGACCCTCGGCTGTGTGTTGGTGGGGAAGAACACGAAGGTCGGACAACTCACCGAGTCGAAGGCGACCTTCAAGGCCCTTTACAAGGAGATGAAGAAAGCCGCGGATGCCGGGGAGGAAATCACGATCACCATCGAATGAAGAATGCGTTCGTCATATTGGTCGCCGCCATCGCGGTATCCTGTTCGCCGAAGATCGTGGAGAAGGTGGTGTACCAACACGACACCACCCAGGTGGTTCGCATCGACTCCGTTCGCTACTGGCAGAGGGATTCCGTGTATATCCGGGAGAAGGGTGACACGGTGTATCACTATGTGGAGAAAATCAGGTACCGCGACCGCTTCCGTATCGACACCCTTGTGCAAGTGCGAGAAAGCCACGATACGACCGTTGTGGAGCGAAAGGTGGAGAAGGAGTTGTCCGTAGGACAAAAGGCCAAAATCGGTGCGTTTTGGTGGCTTCTCGCGGGCCTTGCCGCGTGTGTCGGTTGGATATTCCGGAAACCGCTTCTCGCGCTGATCAAATCATTACTGAAATTCTAACCTGTGGGGTCGGTTTCCAAAATCCGGCCCTTGTATATTTCACGATAAACAGTCAATAAAATGGCATCATACAATGAACTCAATGCGCTCATCGACGCATACATCAACAGGAACGGAGTCCAGGCCATCACGGGCCAGGTCTTGAACGGTGTGTTGAAGACTATCGTGGAGCAGATCGGACGGGGTTATGCGATGATGGGTGTCGCCACCCCTTCGACCGACCCCGGCACCCCGGATGCTCCGGAGACGTACTATGCCTCCACCGCCGGAACGTACACCAACTTTGACAACATCCAGCTTGCCACCGCGGAACTTGCGATGCTGTGCTACGACCCCGGAACCGGATGGTCGAAGCAGACGATCTACGACGGGTTCGCCCAGGTGAACGCCACCGTGGGGATGGATGTCGGAACGCCGACGGTGCAGGTGACGTACCAGAACGGTGTCCTTTCCTTCGCGTTCGACAACCTCAAGGGCCACGATGGTCTCAATGGCGAGGACGGTATCGACGGAGAACCCGCCGGGTTCGGAGAGGTTCAAGCGATGGTCGATAACAACGTAGGAACGCCGAGTGTTGAAGTGACTACCGACGGCCCGAACACCGCGAAGAACTTCTACTTCGATTTCCACAACCTCAAGGGAATCCAGGGCGACACGGGTGTCACCTCGGTAGTCGTCACCGTGGACAATACGTCCGGGAACCCTCAATGCACCGCCTCCCTCCTGGATCAGCAGCTTACCCTCGCCTTCACCGGCTTGAAGGGTGCGCAGGGTGACACGGGCGTGTCTGCCGATTATCCGATCACGATCGTAAACAACCTCACGACGAACGATCCGACCTCGGCCTTGAGTGCCGCCCAGGGTGTCCAGCTTGAAAGCGAAATCAGTCAGTTAGAGGCCGAAGTGGATGGCATCCCGAGCCATACCGACACTATAACACAATTCCCGGACACGGGTAAGTTTTTATATGGGAATGGGACACTTACTTCCTCCGATTACAATATTACTGATTACATAGACATTGAAAACGCAGAAAAAATCACACTTACCGATGTTTATGAATCCACAACGGGGGTTTTGTCTTATGTAATTTATGATAGTTCAAAAAACAAAATTGGCTCCAATCCCGCACCAAGCACAACAGGGACGACCACGCACATTTTGACGGAACTCCCGGAAGGCGCAAAGTATATTCGATGCACCGAAAATATTCATAATCCAGCGAGTATTGATATTGATTTTGCCGCTATCCCTGGATTGGTTGGGAAGGTCGCTTCATTGGAATATGAAGACCAGCAAAACAAGGGAAGGATTTCCGACCTTGAAGGGGATGTCGCATCTTTAGATGGCCGGGTAACAACTCTTGAAGAAAATCAAATTGACATACAGCGTACACTCCCTGCCGAGAATGTAATAAAGGATTTTACAAGTTATGTCGGCTACCACCTAAACACAATAGGTGGAAGTATGCAGGCAAATGCCAATTTTACATCATCCGAATTTATCGAAATAGATGGTAATTCCAAATATACTTTTGGAAGGAAGAACAAAGAATATGGCGGTTATGAAACGATAACAGCACAAGAAATCTGCTATTATGACGAGGATAAAACATTCGTTTCGGCAGAAACGAGCAAAACAACTATAACATCTCCACTTACTGCCAAATATCTTCGCTTTTCCGTTCTATCCACCGCCTATTCTACAAATATCGGCATAGACGATTTGACGGAGGTGCAATTGGCACAAGGAGAGGAACTTGCCCAAACATTTGGGCAAGATATATTTGGAAGTATTATGCCTTTGAACGGGTTGTATGGAAAAAAGTGGTTGCTGATAGGAGATAGCAACACGGAACACAATTTCCGGGCAAATGCAAAATACGATGATTTTATATCCGCTTATACAGGTGTCATTCCGACAAATATCGGAAAGTCCGGAGCGGGATTTAGGGTGTATGAAAACACAAACTATGTGTATTTAAATATCCTAAACTCGTTTATTACCGATAATCCGGATTATGTCCCGGACTTCATTACAATTATGGGGGGGACAAACGATGTGAATTTTGACGGCTCAAATATTGGAACATATACCGATGAAACGAGCGCAACCGTTTTCGGATATATGTACCTTCTTATTGAAAGAATCAAAGAAGTATATCCCAATGTCCCGTTTGCCATCTGCACACAATTCCCACAGGAGTACGGAGATTCAAGCAAGCAGACACTTTTGGAATCGTTTGTGGAAGGGGAAATGGATTTCTGCAAATACAGGAATGTCCCTTGTCTTGACTTATTCTTCCGTTCCGGTTTGCGTCCGAACGAGGCCGGATTCAATGCCCATTATTATTCTTGTTCCGCATCGCCAACCGGGGACGGAATCCACTTGAACTATTATGGGCAGAGACTTATTTCGGCAAGGATTCGTGAATTTCTTCTCGCTTATTTTGGCGAAATGTAAGCACTTCCGGCCCTAATTGATTGAACGATATGCACTACAAATTTTATAAAACAGGAGAATGGAACATCCCGGAATTAAACCAAGTGGATGTTCTCGGTGTGGCCGTAGATGAAAGCGGAAAAGTGGTTGCCGAACACATTTCATCAAACGAATCGTGGCTTGTGTATGACCTTAAAAGGGACATTCCTATACAAGACACCGACACATATGAACTTGTGAACTTCCGGCCCTAACTGACTAACTTTTTATGCTCGATAACCAGGTTGTTAAAGGAGTAACGGGGCCGTCAAACGGCGGCCCTTGCAAAAACAAACGGTCATTCCGTGAACTTTACAAACGGATTGCAGAATCCGAGTGGTTTCGCAAATCGTATCGTGGAAAATCGCTTGGGGAC
>Ga0310696_10002826_pt1 | contig 22382 bp, 19 predicted proteins | sample AusTroGonzalo_MG_4_FD_203885 | JGI IMG/M metagenome (GOLD analysis project Ga0310696, IMG submission 203885) | Bovine rumen microbial communities from tropical cattle in Woodstock, Queensland, Australia - Gonzalo_02 (v2) (version 2) | ecosystem: Host-associated > Mammals > Digestive system >...
TTCCGCAAGATGAGAACTCCTTTGAGGGTCGTCCGAGACGAGGACGTTGATAGGGTGCAGGTGTAAAGACGGTGACGTCAAAGCCGAGCACTACTAATTGCCCGAACGCTTTCGCTGCTCAGCAGTAAGTTGCTGGGAACAGTAAGAAGTCATATTTTCAGGTGTTGGAGAAGATCCGATTGAAGGTTTTGCTTGTGGAGATTGTCACCTTATACGGTTGCAACGTTCAATGTTAAACGTTCAACGTGAAGATTTATCAGGTGGTTATTGCGGCGGGGTCCCACCTCTTCCCATTCCGAACAGAGAAGTTAAGCCCGCCTGCGCCGATGGTACTGCAATGCAATGCGGGAGAGTAGGAGGCCGCCACTTTTTTCAGAGAATAGTCCTGTAGTCGTAAGATTATGGGACTATTTTTTTGTTGTTTCCTTTCTTTTTCGTAACTTTGCCATCAAAGATGGCGAAGTATGAAGAGAATACTGTTGATCATTTCACTATTCGTAGTGGTTGGCATGGCTGTTCTGGCTATGACGAAGCCTGACAGGCCGCAGCATTACAATGCTGTGAAGGTAGCAGCGACGAAGGTGATAGATCACGAGATGCATGCCAATTCGTTGACAGCCGAATATGCTACGATAGGCACGATGTCGGCACTGAATATGCTTGACGATTACTTGTCGAAGAACCTGGTGGTGCACGACCATACCTTCTACACTGTCGGTATGCTGAGATATCAGGAAATGTTTTTCCCCATCTCTATTGGTGTGTTTGGACAGGTTCATCTGACTGTTAGTGAGGATGACTTGAAGAAGGCTCTGAAGATGCCCGAGATCAAGGACATGATGAAATCTAAGAGTGTCGAGGAAGCAGTGAGATTATATATGAAAAAGAGATAGTAATATGATGAGAATGATGATGAAAAAACTACTTTCACTCTGTGTCATGGCAGTGTTGGGTTCTGGATATGTTTCGGCCCAGAATTTAGAATTAAAAGACATTACGAAAGGAGTATTCCGTGGTGAGTCGATGGCCGCAGTAAAACCCTTGAGTGACGGAGAATCGTATGCTCAGTTGAGCAGTGACGGCCAGCGCATTGAGCAGTACTCGTTCAAGACAGGTAAACAGGTTGGTGTGCTGTTTGACACAAAAACTGCCAAAGGTGCGACGATAGACAAAATCGAGGACTATATAGTGAGCCCTGATGGTCAGCGATTGCTCATCCAGACCCAGTCGGAGCGTATCTATCGTCATTCGTTTACCGCCAACTATTACATTTACACGATTCGCAATAATCGTCTGGCTCCTCTGTCGGAGAATGGTCCCCAACAGACTCCCTTGTTCTCGCCAGACGGTCTTCAAATTGCTTTCGTGAGAGACAATAACATCTTCATAATCAAGATTTTATACGATAACGCGGAAGTACAGATTACGAAGGATGGTAAACGTAATGAAATCATTAATGGCATTCCTGATTGGGTGAATGAAGAGGAGTTCGGACTGGCCCGTTCGATGGTATTTACAGCCGACAGCAAACAGTTGGTATGGGTTCGTTACGACGAAAAGGCCGTAAAGGAATTCTCTATGCCGATGTTCAAGGGTCTGCAGCCCGAACGAAAGGAGTATGCAGACTATCCTGGCGCCTACACCTATAAATATCCGATTGCCGGCGAGGTGAATTCAAAGGTAACTGTCTGGAGTTTTGATATCAGTAGTCGTCAGACCCGCCAGTTGCAGTTGCCACTTGATGCAGAGGACTATGTGCCTCGTCTGAAGATGACCAGTCAACCCCAACAGGTGGCTGTCTACACGTTGAACCGCCATCAGGACTGTCTGCGCATCTTTATGTGCAATCCATTGTCGACGGTGTGCAAGCAGGTTATTGAGGAAAAGGTGAGCAAATACGTCAAGGAAGAGGCCATGGATGGTATTCAGATTACCGATCATCATATTCTTTTGCCCAGTGACCGCTCAGGCTGGATGCATTTGTATCTCTATAATCATAATGGTCAGCTGCTGCGTCAGGTCGACAATGGTGACTACGAGGTTAGTGATGTCTATGGTTTTGACGAGCAGACAGGTAATGTCTATTATGCTTCCCATGAAAATGGTGCTACCGACCAACGTGTGTGGGTGGCTCATCAGAATGGCAAGCGCGAATGTCTGACTCCCAAGGCAGGTTGGAATACGGCAATTTTCAGTACCGACTTCAAATATTTCATCCATACGTGGAGCAATATCGATACTCCGCCCATCTATTCACTCTGCAACAATACCGGCAAGGAACTGACAACGCTGATTGACAACAAGAAACTGCAACAGCAGCTTGCCGGCTATCAGCTGGGCAAGCGCGAACTCTTTACCTTCACCACGTCGGAGGGCGTCCTATTGAATGGCTGGATTGTGAAGCCTGCCAATTTCGATGCCTCGAAACGCTATCCTGTCATTATGTACCAGTATGGAGGCCCCGGTAACCAACAGGTGGCAAACCGTTGGAATATCGGCATGTCCGGTCAGGGAGCCATCTTGGAGCAATATCTGTGTCAGCAGGGCTTTCTCTGCGTTTGTGTCGACAATCGCGGCACGGGAGGACGAGGCGCTGACTTTGAAAAGTGTACCTATCTGAAACTCGGACAACTGGAAGCCCGAGATCAGGTGGAGACCGCCCTGTGGTTGGGTCAGCAATCGTATGTTGATAAAGAGCGTATCGCCATCTGGGGCTGGAGTTTCGGAGGCTTTAACACGTTGATGGCCATGTCCGAGGGTAGGGAAGTGTTCCGTGCTGGCATTGCCATTGCTCCTCCCACCTCATGGCGTTACTACGACTCCATCTACACTGAGCGTTTCATGCGCACCCCGAAGGAGAATGCCGCAGGCTATGATGATTGTCCGATAAGCCGCGCTGAGAAACTGCATGGATCATTGCTGCTGTGTCATGGTATGGCCGACGATAATGTCCATTTCCGCAATACGGCAGAGTATACGGAGACTTTGGTACAGGCAGACAAGGATTTCCGTCAGCTGGTGTATACCAATCGCAACCATAGTATCTATGGTGGGAATACACGTAATCACCTGTTCCGTCAATGTGTGAAGTTCTTTAAAGAAGAACTGAAGTAATAAAAGAAAGGGAACCTTGTCGGGTTCCCTTTTCTTATTTAATATTCCGATTATTTCTTTCTGACGGGGTCACAGGTCAGTCCGCAGCCCAGTTTCTTGAAAATCTTGCGGTCTACCTCAGAAAGCATTACCGTCGAGTGTATTTGACAATCGCGCAACTGGGGCAGCTGTTCCAAGGCACGTCGGCAGTTGTCGTCATATTGTGAAACGACACTAAGAGCTACCAGTACCTCATCGGTATGTAATCTTGGATTCTTGGCTCCAAGATATTCGGTCTTTGTCTTTTGGACGGGTTCAATGAGACTTTGTGGAATCAGCTTTGCCTCATGGTCGATGCCTGCCAGATATTTGGTGGCGTTGAGCAATAATGCTGCCGAGCAACCCAGCAAGGGTGACGACTTGGCGGTGATGATCGTTCCGTCTTCAAGTTCGATAGCCGCTGCAGTGTGTCCACTCTCCAGCTGTTTTTCATAAGCAGCAGTAGTCACAGGGCGGAATGCTGTCGTAATCTTTGCCTGATTGAACAACAGACGGATCTTGCTCACCTCATTCTCGTTGTCTGCACCATCGGCCAGTTTGTTGGTAGCTGCATAGAATCGGCGGATGATTTCGTCTTTTGATGCTTTGCAGCAAACCTCATCGTCGGAGATGCAGAAACCAATCATGTTCACTCCCATATCTGTAGGAGACTTGTATGGATTCTCGCCATAGATTCCTTCGAAGAGAGCTGTCAGCACAGGGAAAATCTCGATGTCGCGATTATAGTTCACAGCAGTCTTGCCGTATGCTTCCAAATGGAACGGGTCAATCATATTGACGTCGTTCAAATCGGCGGTAGCAGCCTCATAGGCAATATTTACCGGATGTTTCAATGGCAGGTTCCACACGGGGAACGTCTCGAATTTAGCATATCCGGCACGAATGCCACGCTTGTTCTCATTGTAGAGCTGTGAGAGGCAGGTAGCCATTTTACCACTACCAGGACCGGGGGCCGTGACGATGACAAGTTCACGACTGGTTTCCACGTAGTCGTTTTTCCCGAATCCCTCGTCGCTGGCTATCAGTTCCACGTTATGAGGATAACCATCGATGGGGTAGTGTACATACGACTTAATTCCCATTCGTTCCAAACGGTGACGGAACTGGTCTGCTGCATGTTGTCCGTTATAGTGGGTGATTACGACAGAACCTACCATGAAGTTGCGCTGCATGAATTCATCACGCAAACGGAGCACATCCTCATCATAAGTAATGCCGAGGTCAGCACGGATCTTATTTTTCTCAATGTCCTCTGCGTTGACGACAATCACAATCTCGATGCTGTCGCGCAACTGGGCCAGCATACGTAACTTACTGTCAGGTTTAAAGCCAGGCAACACCCTTGATGCATGATGGTCATCAAACAGTTTGCCACCCAGCTCCATATACAGTTTCCCGTCGAACTGGGCAATACGTTCACGAATGTGCTCTGACTGTATCTTCAGATACTTCTCGTTGTCAAAACCAATCTTCATTTTTTTTCTTAGTTTTTGAATTATGCCTGCAAAGGTACGAAAAAAAATGAAAAATGGTGTTCGTTGCTTGAAGTTTTTTCGTACCTTTGCAGACAAAAAGTTGACTATAAATGACGAAAGTACGTTTTTTTCTCCTCCTTTCCGTCCTCGGCTTTTGCTTTGCTGCCATGGGACAAAGCCAGTCAGAACAGCTGTTGGATGAAGCCGACAGTCTCTATTCCGTCCAGCAATACCAGCAGGCGCTGTCTCGAGCCCAAGAGGCATTACCTCTAGCAAAAGGTACAGAAATAGAAGCCGATGTGTTGAATCTGTTGGCAGTCATCAATATCCGCCTGTCTGACTACGAGGAAGCTGCGAAGTATGCCAAGCAGTGCTATGCCCTTGACGAAAAGACAGGTGATCCCGATGTGATGTCGTCGAGTCTGAACACCCTCGCGGCCATCTATATGGGTGCTAACCAACCCAAAGAGGCTGAGAAATACGTGCTAAAAGGCATCGAGCAGGCAGAGAAAGCCAACAATCCCAGTCGTATGGCGGTGTTACAGGCTATGGCTTCCGAAGTGTATCATGCTCAGGGCGACGATCAGAAGGCGCTGCCGTATATAGAGAAAGCCTACGAGATAGACAAACAGTCGGGTAACGAGGGGCGTGCGATAGTTCGCCTTGCGCAGAAAGCCTCTGTGCTCATTGGTCTGCACAACTACCAGGAAGCCGAGAAGACGTTGAAGGAGGTCATTCCCTTCCTTCGCCAAACTCCTGACCGTCAGTCGCTGGGTATTGCCCTCAACAAGTTGGGCATGGCACTGCTCTCCCAGAAGCGCGAGCAGGAAGCTGTTCCTTATTACCAGGAAGCTGCAGATATCTTCCAACAGTTGGGCGACCCCTATAACGAGGTTCATGCCCGTCGCGGCCTCTACGAAAGTCTGTGGAAACAGAATCCTGACGAGGCCAAGCTCCAACTGGATCGTTTCAACGACCTAAAGGACTCTATATATAATAATGTGTCGGCCGATAAGTTGGCCAAATACAATGCCGAATTTGGCAACGACTGGCTTCAGATCGAGAACCACGAGCAGCGCCAGGCCAAGTGGTGGGCTATCCTTGCTGCCATCATTGCCGTCATGCTTGCCGTCGCCATCTGGTTCTGGATGCGCTATCGACATCAGAAACAGATTCGCATCAATGCCGAGCTCTCTGAGCGTATTAAGGAGTTGCGCGAGAAATACGACATGCTCAACGAACAGTATGACAACGCCCTTACCACCGGTAATCATGACGACGGCCCTGAGTTGGACGCTACCGACAACGAGTTCTTGTCGAAGACTATCAATGTCATTAACGAACTGATACTGACCGGACAGATTGATGCCAACCACGTGGCTGAGCGCTTGGGACTGAGTCTTTACCAGTTCCGCCAGCGATTGGCCACACTCACCGACGAGACTCCCCAGTCGTTCATCCAAACCATTCGCATGCGTCGTGCCCGCCACCTGTTGGACAACCATCCTGAGATGAATATTTCGGAAGTTGCCATGCTTTGTGCCTATAACGACACGCCAAACTTTACGCGAGCTTTCAAGCGTACCTTCGGTATTACGCCGACGCAATACTTGGAAAAGCAGCAATAATTGTCTCATTTTCTTTATCTGACGTAATATTTCATCCTTATTACGCCAAATGATAACAGAACTACGCGAAATGATAACAACGTTTCGCGTTTTTTACCGTACCTTTGCAAAAAAATTGCGAGGACAGGCTGCACCTCAGCATAGAGCAAGCTCTCTGCATTCGGTTTGCACTGTCTTTGACAAGCGAATTCAACAACGTATAGAATGGCAAAGACAAAACAGCAGTTGAAAGCATTGAATTATGCGATGGACTATCTGGAGGTTCTGCTCAAGATGGAAGATGTAGTTGGGGGCAGTCTCAACCAGCGCATCGATCAGGCCGTTCGTAAATATATGGAAGAAAGAGATACATTAAACGTTAAACATTAAATAATAAACAATTATGAAGAAAGTATTATTCAGCCTAGCCGTAACCGCAGTAGCAACTGTTGCTATGGCATCCGCCGCAGACGGTCAGGGACTCGCCGAGGAGTGGGACGTCAGCGTTCGTACCTTCGACATGGACAGTGAGCCCAAATACGAGGTGATTATCCGCGACAGCGAGGGTAAGACAAGGACCGTTGGCGAACGCACGGGTTTCGACTATCCTCAGGATATGCTGGAGACCTTCGGCAATGTTTGGGAGACCGACGTGAACTTTGACGGTCACACCGATGTGTTGATTTGTTTGGGCAAGATGCCGGCCAGCGACCAGACCTTTGTTCAATACGATGCTTGGGTCTATGATACTGAGGATGGCAAGTTCTACTGCCAGGGCACCTTCCGCGATATTTGTAACCCTGAGATTGATCGTGAGGGACGCCGCATCTTGAGCCATTACATTGCCCGCGACGGCAAGACACGCGTCTATTCTGCTCACTACTGGCAGCGCGACGGCAACATTGCACAGGAAGGCGAGACGTGGACCGTAAGCCCTGACAAATAAACGTTAGACATTAGAATATACATTATATAATAAACAATAAACATTAAACATTAAAACATTATGAAGAGAACATTTTTTAGTCTTGCAATCGCAGCCTTAGCAGTTGTAGCAATGGCATCGTGTGGTAACAAGTCGGCTCAGAATGCCGAGGGACAAGAGGTCGAGAGTCAGGAGGCAGAGGCCAATAACGACAGCCCCGCCATGCGACTGCTCAACAGCGTACCCTTCACCGAGGAGGGACTCGTGAGCATGGTGACAACACCTGAGAAGGGAACCCTGACTCCCGAGGAATTCGAGGCTATGTATCTGGCTTACTCGAAGGTGGCTATTGACGAGAAGACTATGGAACTTGAGAAGAACTTTGTCAGCAAGGCCCGTAATACAGCCTTCAAGAACCGTAAGAATCCGGAAAACTTTAAGGAAATCCTCAAGCAGCTGATGAGCAACCCGTCGCCGCAGGTGCGCGGTCAGGCTATTGTTGCCAGCACTGGTAAGCTGTTCGGTGCCAAAGGTAGCGAGGTTTCCAACGACCTCAGCACACTCCAGAGCGAGCAGCATCCCTACGTCATCAAGTGTGGTGTCGAAGCGCTGTCCAACGAGCTGAAGCGTCCAGAGGTGGCTAAGTTCGTGCTGGCTCAGGTTGATAACGAGAGCCCATTCGTACGCAGGAAGGTAGCCATTGCTGTAGGCAACAGCTGGAGCAAGGGCGTTGACGGTGTAAAGGAAGCTGCCCTGAAGCTGATGGCTGACCAGGATGAAAATACCCGCAAGTTGATCCTCAGTGGTGTGGGCAAGCTGGCCGACGATTCCTTCGTGCCTGAGCTGGTAAAGGTGCTCGACGACCCTGCACAGGAGAAATTCCACGGTGACGCTATTCGCGGCCTGAGCACCATGTGGCTCGACTACCCCTTCCACAAGAACACCAGCAAGGCTGCCTACGATGCCACGATGAACTACTATAAGAAGAAGCCTCGCACCAACAAGGTTCCTTCATGGGCAGGAATTTCTGCTTTCAGCACTGTGGCTGAGAAGGAGATTGGTGCTTGGAAGGCGAAGGCTACTTATTTCAAGCCTGCTGAGTTTGCAAAGGTGTTGACCGATGTTGTCAACGACCCCGAAGTAAGCTGGCTCGCAGCTGCACCTGCCGCCAAGGCTATCAAGGCACTGTGCTCTAAAGCCGATGTGGAGAATCTGAAGAAGACCGTTGAGGCTAACACCAGTCTGAAGCAGCAGAAACAGATACTCGAAGCCATCGAGAGGGAATTGAAATAATTATCTATGTTGGCAACCATTAAGTTCAAATAAATGAAGACCGTAATTTCAACCATCGCTATGCTGTTTCTGCTCTGCCTGACGACAGCGGGGCAGAACAAGCAGGCCGAGGTCGCCAAGATCCGTAAGGCCTACGCTACGGCAAAGGCTGACGCTGAGAAGGCCAAGAAGGGCACAGATCCGATATTAGGTCACATGGAGGTAACGAGCAGTCATGTCGAGCCGGGTGTCGGACCGCAGAAGGAAACGCTGCAGTATTACTATCGCCGCACGGAGGACCAGACGACAGGCATGTTCCGCTATAAGCCGTTCCTCATCACCCGCAAGTACAACATTGGTGCGCAGGACTTCTACGAGGAGTTTCTGTTCATCGATTCCGACGATGGACTGAACTTCTTCTTCAAGAAGGGTGGCGAGAACGAGACGCGCTACTATTATTGGAGTTGGAACGGCGCAGGATCACACAGCGTCATCAAGGGCGAACCCCTGATGGACGAGGTCTTTGCCCTCCGTCTGTCATCGGACTTGGCCGAGGCATTTGCCCGACTAATGAATAGAGATTATTAATATTTAAAGATAAAAATTAAACATTAAAACGAGATGAAAAAAACAACAGTATTAAAGACCCTCGTGGTCGCAGCGTTAATTTTTGGTGGTGCTAACAATGCCAGTGCCCAGTTGGGCGGTCTAATGAAAAAGGCCAAGAAGGCCGTAAAAGAGAAGGTAGACCCAGGTTCCACTGCTACCGGTGGGGACGTCGCTCCTAACGGATGGGCATATCACGGTGGAAAAGTCCACAAGTTCATACCTATTGAGCGTGCTGAGATTTTGAAATTCCTGGAGTGCAACCAGACTCCCGACATGGAGACTGTTTACTCCTATTACGACCTGCCCTCGAGCGAAACCATCAACGCTCCCGCCAAGGAAGACTATTCAGACGTTGCCGGTGACCTGATTCGCCTGCTCTGGGATTTGCACGACGTCGAAGGCAAACTCGGCGGCAAGAATGCCGAGGGATGGCTCAAGACCATCGACAAGGACATGGCCGAGAAAATCAACCGTGCCGCATCGTACGGAACGGAACCCGCTGAGGTCGCCGACAAGTTCGACGCCGAACTGATGCGTGTCAAGGCCCTGTTCCACGACAAGCACTTCCCCAACGAGCCCAAGTTGGTGGGCGCCGACAACTCGGCATGGTTCGCAGAGCGCGAGGCCAGTCGCGCAGAGTTCAAGTACGGACTGAACAACCTGAAAGACGTTGGCCCCAACGCCAACAAGTACAAGCCCCAGTTCGAGGCCCTTGTCAAGAAGAATCTCGCTCCCACAAAAATCCTCGGCGTATATCTCGTCTCCGGTTTCTGGCGCGGACTCTACCTGCCCAACTTCCCCCAGTACAGCGACTACGCCAGCGTGCAGGAAATTCCCATGAAGGCCTTCTACATCAAGGGCGGCAAGTACTACTACGTGACGGGCGGATTCCGCAAAGGCTATCTGAAAACCGACCCGGGCATGACCAGCAAGCCTTTCACCGACTACAATCCCGGTCTGGAAACCCCGATTGAGATTCCTGCCGATATTGCCAAGAAGTATTTCAAGTAATCATAACGATGAAGAAAAATACAGTTTTAAAGACCCTCGTGGTTGCCGCGCTGCTGCTGGGTGGTACTGGTAGTGCTTCGGCACAGTTCGGCAGCCTGATGAACAGGGCAAAGAATGCCGCCAAGAGGGAAGCGAAAAAGCAGGTCGACGAGACCAAGAATGCCGTGAAAGAAGAGGCTGAGAATGCCGTTAACGAGCAGGTTGCCGAGGTAAAGGGTATTGAGGTGCTGTATGGCTCTGACAATACGCTGGTTGGCACCTACTATCCCAAGCGCCAGGAGTTTGAACTCGTCACCATTCATAAGGACGGTCCCAACGAGGGCAAGCATATTACCTATACCTTCCAGGACGACGGTGCCATCATGGGTGACGACGGCAGCCAGAAGGGTGAGATTAAAGGTGATATGGTTTCCTCGGGCAATGTGTATAATATGGAAGTGAAGTCCGACGGTAAGGTGATGTGGGAAGGCGAAGAGTTGGGTGAAATCTATGAGGACGGCAATGTGCGTCTCTTCAATAGTGCCATTGCTCGTACCAGTGCCCCTATGGACCGCAAGATCCTGGCCTTCTGCGTCTATGGCGTACTCTACAAGGCCGACAAGCTTCGCGAGTTGCGTAAGAATAAGGACGTTACCATTACGCGTACGGTAGTCACAACGCCCAGCGGTGGCGGCAGTTCTTCCAGCAACGAGACGATTCTTTACAAAGGTGGCAGCATTGTCGGTAAGTTGCGTGCGGACGGTACCGTCTTTGTCGGCGGTTCCAACAAGGGACAAATTCGTCCCAACGGCAGTATCTACGTAGGTGGCAGCAATGTCGGTACGTTGCGCGACAATGGCGACGTGCTCTACAAAGGTTCCATCATTGGCCGCATTGAGTCGAACGGCGACATCCGCATCAAGGGCAGCATTGTCGGTAAGGTGGAAGCCAACGGTAACATCCGCAAAGGCGGCAGCATTGTCGGCAAAGCCAAGAACATGATGAATCTGCGCCACGTGGCCATTTTCTATTTCTTCAATTTCTATTATAATCTTTAAAACAATTATCATTTATCAGGGGGAGTCTTTTCCCCCTGATTTCCCGTTAAGAAAAAAAGTATGGGCAAAACCAATGTGGTTTCAATTCTTTTTCGTACCTTTGCAGCGCGGTAGTTTGAACAACTCTGCCACGAATCAAGAATAAACTAGCCTATAAAACTTTTTTCTATCAATATTAAATATTATGGCTTATACAGAAACAACAACAACGGGTTATGGAACCCGAGTAGGAAACTCATTCAAGGCCATCGGTAGCGGCTTCATGCTGTTCCTGGCCGGTACGGCACTCCTTTGGTGGAACGAAGGTCGTGCAGTCAAGACCGAGAAGATGCTCGAAGAGGCAGGCAATGCCTATGTCGAGATGGCAAACCCTGACAAGAAGGACGCTTCTCTTGAGGGCGAACTGATCTGTGGTACCGCTCTGGCTACCACCGAGGACTCTCTTGCTGATGCTGAGTTCGGCATTGGTGCCAAGGCTATCGCTCTGCGCCGCACGGTAGAGTACTACCAGTGGGTGGAGCATTCACAGGAGAAGAAGGAAGACAAGCTGGGTGGTAAGGAAGTGACAACTACGACCTATACCTATTCCAAAGAGTGGGTGAGCCGTCCCATCGAGTCCAGCCAGTTCAAGGATCCCGCTTATCAGAACAAGAACACGGTGCTGGCTACTTATGAGGATGCCGATCAGTGGGCTGAGAACGTGTCATGGGGTGCCTACAAGCTCAACGAGAGCCTCATTCACAGCATCTCTTCCCGTGAGGGTGTAGAATTGGCTATTGCTGAGGACCTGATGAAGCAGTTCGACAAGAGCACGCAGGCCGCCTACGAGCGTTTCTATGGTGTGCAGCAGAAGACGCAGCAGCCCACCCAGCAGCCTACGCAGCAACCCGCCATCCCTGATTCCATCAAGGCCCTGCTTCCCGATTCTGTCAAGGCTGCCCTCGACGCACAGCAGGCTGCCAACGACTCCATCAACAAGGCCATGGCTAATGCCGAGAACAAGAAGGACCTGGAGTATGTACATCAGGCCAGCAATGTGCTTTATTTCGGACGTGTGCCTGGTTCTCCTGAGGTCGGTGATGTTCGCGTCACCTTCGAGAAGGTCGTTCCCGCCAAGGTTACTGTGATGGCTGTTGTCGATGGCGACACCTTCAAGCCCTTCAAGGCTAAGAACGGCAAGCGTTTCCAGACCCTCGTTATGGGTAAGAAGACTGGTGACGAGATTATCGAGGACGCTCAGGATGCCAATACTATGTGGACATGGGCATTACGTATTCTTGGTGTGTTGATGGTGATTGGTGGTTTGAAGGGTATCTTCGGATTCATCGAGACCATTCTCAAGGTCGTTCCTTTCATTGCCGGCATCTTCGGATGGGGTATCGGTCTCGTTTGCACCATTATTGGTATTGCTTGGTCGCTTATCATCATTGCCATTGCCTGGCTGTTCTATCGTCCGTTGCTGGGTATCAGCCTCTTGGTTCTGGCAGGCTTCCTAGTTTGGGTATTTGCCTTCAAGGGCAAGGACAAACTGAAGGAACTGGCTGCCAAGGCTAAGAACAAGAGTGCTGCTCCTGTTCCTACTCCCGCAGAGGCTCCTGCTCCTGCTCCCACAGAAGCAGAGTAAACTTAAGAGTTAATAGATAATAGTTAGGGGCACCTCCACGTTGGAAGTGCCCCTATTATTATTCTGTCGGACGTAACAAAAATTACTCCGAACGGAATTTTTTTTCCTCCGGACAAAAATTATTTTCGCTGCTTTTTCATTTCCTCGGCCTGCTTCTGCATGGCTTCCAGGCGAGCGGCCAATCCCGACTGTTTCTTGGGGTTGTTCTTGTTTGCCTGATAGTTGGCCTCCAGAATGGCCAGCAGCTTGGCATCGTCCGTGGTCTTGCGCAGCGTGTACATGATGGCTGCCGACATGAACAGCGACACGAAGTAGTAGAAGTTCAAGCCTGAGCTGTAGTCGTTGAAGATGAAGAAGAACATTAGCGGCATGATGTACATCATCCACTGCATCACCTTCATCTGCTCAGCCTGCTGACCCACCATCTGGTCCTTCTGCTGCTGCATCGAGAACCAGGTGTACAACAGCTGTGCACCGCAGAATAGGATACACGTCAGTGACAGGTGATCGCCGATACCCCAAATGTTTTTGCTCCATTCAATGATGGGGTCGTATGTCGACAGGTCACTCATCCAGAGGAAAGACTGTCCGCGCAGCTGGATAGCGTTAGGTACGAAGAAGAACATGGCCAGCCAGATAGGCATCTGGATGAGCATAGGCAGACAACCCGACAGGGGACTAACGCCGTATTTCGAATACAGCGACATCATCTCCTGCTGCTTCTTCATCTGGTCCTCAGGCTTGTCATACTGCTTGGTGGCCTCCTCGAACTTGGGTTTCAGCACGCGCATCTTTGCACTCGACATATAGCTCTTCTTCACCATCGGGAAGGTAATGACCTTCAGCAGAATGGTAATCAGAATGAGCACGATACCCATGTTGAATCCGAAGCCCGTCAGCCAGTCGAACACGTACAGCGTGAACCAGCGGTTAATCCAGCGCAGCAGCCACCAGCCCAGGTCTACGAGCTGTTCCAGGTCAAGGTCTTTGCCAAAGGCGCTCTGCTGTTCTACGTCCTTGATGAGTCGGAAGTCGTTGGGTCCGATATACATCTCAAATTCCGAGGCTTTCTGTCCTGTGGGGTCAAACGCTGTCTTCATCTTGGCATCGAACTGCTTCAGATATCCTGAGCCCTTCTCCTCCATTGTGCTGGTCAGCTGGGCACCGGCAGCGAAGTTGTCTTTCGAAATCAGCGCTACGCTAAAGAACTGGTTGCGGAATGCCACCCAGTCCGTCTGCTCTTCAGTCTCTTCCTGCTTGTCGCTGCTCTCCGACAGCTTGTCGGTACTTCCGCTCTTGCTTTCCTTGTAATAGATAGAGGTATAGCGGTTCTCAAACGAGAAACCTTTCTCCTGCTGGCGGCAGTGGTCTGTCCACTCAATCTCCATCTCCTTATACGACGGAGCGAAGAAGTTGGCCAGTCCGCGGCTTTCGAACGAGAAGCTCAGCAGATAATCCTTGCCCAAGCGGTATTTCAGCGCTATCTCGCCACCGTTCTGTGCCTTGGCTGTCATGGTTACCGTCGAGTCCGTCTGCTCCGAGGGCGTGAAGAACATCTCGCTGGTCACGATGTTTTCCTGCTTGCCGGCCAGCATGAAGGTCATGTTTTGGTCCTGGGCATCAAATAGCGTTACGTCGGGCTGGTCGTCAATGCTCTTAAAATCCTTGATAACTGCCTTGCGGATGACGCCGCCTTTCGTGTCGAGGGTCACTTCCAACTTGCCGTTCTTCAGCATAATCTTTTCCGACGTGCCGGTCAGGGCAGTGTGGAAGAGGGCAGTGGTATCGACGGCAGCGGAGTCGACGGCAGAACTGTCGACCACAGCTTTTTTGGCTTCCTTCTGGGCCTTTGCGGCCTGCTCCTGAGCAACGGCCTGTAGGCTGTCTTGCAGGCGTGCGGCCTCGATCTGTTCTGCCGAAGGCTGGTTCCACCAGCTGAATCCTATCAGTACGGCAGCAATCAGCACGAAGCCGATAATAGTGTCTCTATTCATATCTAAATAATTATTTTCTTGCAGTTGATTTCAAAATCGACTGCAAAGTTACGAAAATTTTTTCTTTTTCATTCCCTATTCCTCATTTTTTTGTTATCTTTGCGCTCGAATATGCAAACGAATAAGCAATTGATTATGAAATACAAGTCCATTTTTATCGTATTCTTAGCGCTGCTGACAGCCTCTGTGGCGTCAGCCCAGCGTGCCAGGAGAAATGCATCGAAGGCCAATACGGCTTTGGTAGTCAAGAACTATATCGACTCGCTCCGCGTGTTGCGCCAGCAGCTCGATTCCGTGCAGCGTGTCAACGAGGCGTTGCGCACGGAGGCCGACGACGGACGCTACTTCCGCCTGTTTGCCCCCACTACGTTCTATCATTCCGGTGCCCGCCGCATGCTGTCGCTCACTCCTCCGACGGGCGACGACGTGGCCAATGCTGTGGATGCTGCCCTGCTGTCGCTTTATATGCGCCGTCCCGATCTCATTGGCAGCACCGAATGCCAGCTACATCGGGCAGGCACCTTGCGCGACGATGTCAATCAGGAGGTGAAACAGCAGGTAGAACTGGTCGAACTGGCAGCCCCTGTTCCTGAGGAGCCCGTCATTGAGGCCCCCGTTGCTGTCGAGGTGAAGAAACCTAACTTTTGGAAGTTCAAGTTCGACGGCTCCTTGCAGTTCCTCCAGAACTACGTGTCCGACAACTGGTATAAGGGTGGTGAGTCTAACTACTCTGCTGTAGGTGCACTGACGCTCGAGTTGAACTACAACGACAAGGACCGCTTCACCTTCGATAATAAACTTGAAACCAAGCTGGGCTTCCAGACGTCGCGTTCCGACACCGTCCATAAGTTCAAGACCAACAACGACCTGCTGCGTCTTACCAGCAAGCTGGGTCTTCAGGCGCACAAGAAGTGGTACTACACCCTGCAGCTGCTGGCTTATACGCAGTTTGCACGGGGCTTCAAGTCGAATGACGAGTTTGTCTATTCCGACTTCATGTCGCCCTTCAAGCTGAATGTCGGTATTGGTATGGAGTATAAGGTTGAGGCGTTGGACAAGCGTCTGACGGGTTCACTCAACTTCCTGCCGCTGTCGTTCAACTTCACCTATGTCGGCCGCATGGATCTCGCTGCGCGCAACGGCATCTCGGGTGACCATCACACCACCGAGGACTTCGGTTCGCAGTTCACGGCCGACCTGAAGTGGCAGATTGCCGAGCAGGTACTGTGGAAGACGCGCCTCTATGCCAACACGTCCTTCCACCGCATGCTGATGGAGTGGGAGAACCAGTTCGAGCTGAAGGTGTCGAAATACATTTCCGCTAACCTCTTCCTCTATCCGCGTTTCGATGATTCGGGCAGTCGTGATGACGATATGGGCTATTTCCAGTTCCAAGAATACTCCTCCCTAGGCCTCACGTACACTTTTTAAAAGTAAAAGAATAAAAAGGTAAAAAAGGCTGCGCATCAGTTGTTGATGTACAGCCTTTTATGATTTTGGCATTGTTTTTACCCTTTTACTTTTTCTCCGCTTCCGTCATGTCGCCCTCGATATAGAGTCGCGTCATTTCCACAGAGCCGTTCGTACGAACGGTGATGCTCTTCTTGAAGTGTCCGGGGAACTTACCTGCACCGTTGTACGTCACCTTGATTTCGCCCTTCTCGCCGGGCTTAATGGGTTCCTTCGTATATTCAGGCACCGTACATCCGCACGAGGCAATAGCCTGATTGATGACCAGCGGCTGTTCCCCCACGTTGGTAAAGGAAAACACACACGTCACCTTCGGGTTGCTCTCAGAGAACGAACCGAAGTTGTGGGTAGTCTTTTCGAATTTGATCTGCGCAGGTTTCTGCGCTACAACTGCTGTCAGCGCAAAGGCCAGCATTACGGTTGTCAATATCAGTTTCTTCATTGTCTTTTCTGTTTTAAGGTGATAAATCGGTGCAAAAGTAAGGCTTTTTCTTTAGAGTTGTATTCTTTTGCGGTGGTTTTTAACAAAATTTATAGTCAAAATGATAGAACGTTGAAGAATTTCTTCGTAACTTTGCGCCTGTTAAATGTAAATACTAACTTAATGCATAAACAAAATGAAAAGACTGATTTTAATGTTGATGGTGATGGTGGCCTTTGCTGCTACTGCCGATGCTCAGGGATTCCTGAAGCGACTGAAAGACCGTGCTGTGAATGCTGCCGAGAATGCAGTATCTAACAAAGTCGACAGCAAGGTGAGTGAAGAGACCAACAAAGCCATGGACGACGCGCTCGACGGAAAAGATGGCGAAAAGTCCGATAAAAAGAGTAAGAATAGCAAGGACGACAATGCCGAGGCTGACGATAACCCTCAAACCGCTACGTCATCCGATTTCAAGCGTGGTGACGTTATCCTGTTTCAGGATGACGTAACCGCTGAGACTGTTGGTGAGTTCCCTTCCAAGTGGGATTTGCTGGATGGTAATGCAGAGGTGAAAACTCATGGCGGTGTGAAGGCTATCGAGGTAACCAACAATGGTGTTATCACGCCGTTGATTAAGGAACCGGGAGCTTATCTGCCAGAGGAATTCACCATTGAGTATGACTTCTACTATTGGACAGGTGGACGAGATGATATGGGATTGAATGACATGAAGCTCACCCTCGCCAGTAATACAGACCGTTCCACGTGGGCAGGCTATTATGGTGAAGGAATTGCCTTTTGTTTAGTACATGGAGTATATGATACAGAAGGCCATCACTATTACTATAATAATGGAAATGGAAATGACACCAAGGATACAGCCTTTGAATATAAATTCAAGAAAGGATGGAACCATGTGGCTATCTCGTTCAATAAGCGTGCGCTGAAAGTCTATTTTAATGGTAAGCGTGTTGTTAATATCCCAAGAGTTGTGCAGCCTACATGGATGTCGTTCCAAGTGCCTTTCGAGTATGAGAATCTGACCTTCATCCGCAACGTGGTGATTGCCAAGGGTGCTGTCGAACTTTACGACCGTAATGCACAGGATTTAAGTGCTGTCGAAAAGGCTATAGCCGAGACGGGTAAGTTTGTGACTAACAATATCTTATTCGAAACAGGTAAGGCTACACTAAAGCCCGAGTCGATGGAGGAAATCCAGAAGGTGGCTGACTACATGAAGAAGAATCCCACTGCCCGTTTCGAGGTGCAGGGCCATACAGACAATCAGGGTTCTGACGCCGTCAACGACCCCTTGTCGCAACAGCGCGCCGAGGCAGTGGTAAAAGCTCTCGAAGGCTTAGGCGTTGATGGTTTTAACCTCCGTGCCGTCGGTAAGGGCTCTCACGAACCCGTTGCCGACAACAAAACGGAAGCCGGCCGTGCCAAGAATCGCCGTGTGGAGTTTATTAAAAAATAAAATTGTATAAGAGAATACTTTTGGCGGCTTTGCTGCCGATGTTTTGTGGCAGTGTCGTAGCGCAGCTCAAGCGCTATGACACTGACTTTACGTTGTCGCGGAAACATTTCGTGATGACAATACCTGTCGAGGTGGAACGCGACCAGATTTTCCTGTCTGTCACCGTGGGTGACCGTCCCTATCGCTTCAAGCTCGACACGGGGGCTAGCCAGGGTGTCATCTACGACGATGTCGATATGCCCGGCCTGCGGGAGTTGGGTTACATCAAGTCCGAGGATGCCACGGGGGCCAGCCGTCAGGTGACCACCGTCGAACTGCCGCCCATGACCCTCGACTCGCTCACCATCAGCCATTTCAAGGTGCAGCGCATGCACCGCCCTGTGGTGCGCCCGGACGAGGACGGCATCATCGGCTTTGCCCTTTTCCACTACGGTCTGGCAGCCCGCATCGATGCTAGGGCAGGGCAGATGACCCTTACCGACCGGAAGAATTATTTCAAGAAGGCTGAGGGCGAGACCCTGAAATATCGCTTGAAATGGCATGTGCCCTACGTGAAGGTCAGTCCCTTCGAGGGTGCGGTCGATGAGGTGCTCTTCGACACGGGCAGCCCCATGCTCTATGCCCCCAACAGCGAACGCCTGGAGCAGATGATTGCTGCCGTGCCCGATGCCGAAGAGCAGATAGAAGGCGTCACCTACGGCAGACGGGTGCAGGGCCATTTCGGTCCCGAGAATGCCAGCCGCATCACACTGTTAAAACTCGAACGGTTGGAGTGGGGCACCTTCCGGTTCCAGGACGTCCATTGTGCCACCGTGCAGGGCGACTCCCATGTTGGCGCCCCCGTGCTGCATTATGGCGCGCTGGTCATCAACCCCTTCCGCCGGCTGCTCGTTTTCCAGCCTTACGACGGAGCCACTTCCTGTCACGTACCCCCTCCACCGATCAAAGATGAATAATAAATTGATGAAAACAACTCATTTTACAACCCTTCTCCTTCTCATGGCAATGACCGTTTCAGAGCCTCTTTCAGCGCAGCATCTGGTCAGTGTCACGCCCGACAAAAACAACCAGAAGGTCATCAAGCGCTATAATTGCTATTCCCATCGCCAGGGTTATCCTGGTGAGACGGTTAGGGCAGTAGGGTATACCGCTGTGTTTGGTGTGAAGAAAAATTCCGTCATGTCTACCGACGACGTCGAAGTGAACGTGGTCAAGCGGTGGGTACAGGATGCGGTTATCGACGACATGGAAAACCGCATGTATTTCATCGAAATCAAGAACAAGTCCGACCAGACCCTTTACATCGACAAGAGTCGTTGTTTCAGAATCTACCATGACAGTACGAGGTACTGTTACTTTGTCCCGGAGCGCGACGATACAAGCTATCTCCATCGCGTCTTAGCCATCCCGCCTCATAAGAAGAAAAACCTGTCAGACTATCATGCCGTAGTCATAAACAACGGAAAATACCCGGAAGTCAAGATCATCGACTATCCCGAGGACTTCCATTGGGACGCAAAGGCTGCCGGCATCTGCGAGGGCTATCTGGCTGACTATGAAGTCAGGCAGTTCACCGAGGACAATTCGCCCTACTACAGATCTTTCGAGATAGCCTATTCGAAGGATGAGGACTTCTCCACCTACTCCCTGCTCACCATCAATTTCTACATGCGGCAACTGATAGGCTGCTTTTATCCCGAACTTTATCGCGACAATGATATCTTCGACCTCCTTGGTGGCAATCAGTATACCATCACCAATTGTGAGTACGGCTATGGGGGCGTTAACCGTTTCAGACGAAATGAAAGATAGCTAACTAATCTTCACGCACATCATGGTGAGGTCGTCGTTGGGTTCTGCGCCGTTGCGGTGTTTCTCAACCTCGGCCTTGAGGGCGTCAATGATGCTCTGGGCGGTGTCGAAATGAGTGGTGCGCAGCATGTTCAGCAGACGTTCGTCACCGAACTGCTCCTGCTGGCGGTTCTCGGCTTCGTTGAGTCCGTCGGTGTAGATGAACAGCGGGCGACCCTTGATGGTGTCAATCTCCTCGCCTTTGAACTCCATTCCCGGCCACAGACCGATGGGCGTGTTGGGAATCATCTCGAGGAATTCGCCGCCGTTCTCGCCGTCTCCGATGACGGGGGGATTGTGGCCGGCATTGCAGAAGCTGAGGTGACCGGTCTTCAGGTCCAGCAGTCCGAGCCAGAAGGTCACGAACATGCCGCTCTCGTTGTCGTCGCCTGAGAGGGCTTCGTTCATGCGGGTGCAGATCTCTGCGGGCATCATCTGCTGGGCGGCCAGCGTGCGGAACAGTCGTGTGGCCTGCGCCATGAACAGCGAGGCGGGCACACCCTTGCCCGAGACGTCGCCCAGGGCAAAGTAGAGCTTGTCGCCGATGAGCACGTAGCCGTACAGGTCGCCGCCCACCTCCTTGGCAGGTGTCATCGAGGCATACATGTCCAGGCCCTCGTAGTCGGGGAACGTCGAGGGCACCATCGACATCTGGATGTTACGTGCAATCTGCAGCTCGTTCTCTATTCGTTCCTGCTCGGCGCGCATCTCTGCCATGCGCTTTGCTGCACGGCGGCGCACCAGGGTGTAGATGATGAAGAATATGGTGAGCAGAATGATGGCAATGACGAGTCCGATCAGTCGCTGCTGCGACAGCGCTATCTTCTGCTGGGCAATCTCGGCATCCTTCTTCTGCGTCTCGTAGATGGTTGCCAGGTCGGCGGTGGTGCTCTCACGCTCATGGATGATGGCCGAGTCGAGGTTCTCCAGGATGTAGTTGGCCACATGGAGTGCCGAGTCGCGGCGGCCTGCATGGTAGTTCGACTTGAACTTGCCGTTCAACTGTAGGAGCACGTCCAGCGACAGGTCGACGCCCAGATCTTTGTAATAGTCCTCCAGGCCCTGCAGCTGGTCGGCACTCTCGCTCCATCGCCCGGCCAGCATCAGATAGTCGGCGCGGCCCAGCTCGCCCTGGCGGGTCTTCGCGTAGTCCGTCGTCAGGTATTTCTGATAGGCCTTCTCCGCTGTTTCGGGACGCTTCAGACCCATGTCGTTCTTCGCACGCAACAGATAGTTCGTCGCCAGGCGCAGGTCTTTCCATGCCGGGTCGGCGTCGTCCAGCGTGTCCAGTATGGCTACGAGTGAGTCGTATCGCGCCAGCCACTTTTCGGCAGCCTCATATTTTTCGTCGTCCTGCAGACGCGTAATGGCCGACGACACATGGCTCATCGTGGCAATGATCGACGGCGCATTCGGCATCGCCCTATAGGCATCCATAGAGTAGGTGTAGGCTTCCTCGGCGGTCTGCTCGGCCTCGTCCATCATCCTCATGGCAGCCTGTGCGTTGGTGATGGTTTCGTAGAGGTTCGACAGCAGGTCGTTGCGATAGTAGATGTTGCTGATCTGCTTCACCCGCTCCAGCGCGTCCGTTGCCGTGCGCAGCGCCTCCTCGTAGTGATTCTGGTAAGCCAGCGAATAAGCCAGGTTCGTCACGCAGAAGAAGTAGGCTGCGCTGTCCTTTTCCGTCTGGGGCTCGCCCGCGGCAATGGCTGCCTTCAAAATGTCCACGGCCTTCTGCACATCAACATTGTCTTCAGCCACGCTATAGTCAACAATGGCTTTCTTCCATACCGATATGTCGCCCGCCTCATACAGGCTGTCGGCCAGCGCCGTCAACTGCTCGTGGGTGACCCCCCGTTCATAGGCATCGTTAATCATCGAGTCAGCCAAGAAGGCTTTGTCCTTGACGATGTTATAGTCGCCGTCGCTTTTGCACGACGACAAAGACACGGAAACTACGATGGTCACCACGGCGCCCGCAATCATTTCATAGAGTATTTTTCTCATAAATTCGTTTTTGTTTGATTAATCTGTTGCAAAAGTACGACTTTTCATCAAATTCTCCAAACGTAATGGGGGAAAAATTGAGGTAGGACTACGTTTTCGCTTGAAAATAAAAATAAATACGCATTTATTTGGTTTATTGCTTACTTTTTTGTACCTTCGCAGCCTGAATTCAGGATTTAATGCATTAAATAAGTATATTATGGCTAAATTGAAAGGTGCCATTGTGGTGGATACCGAGAGGTGCAAGGGATGCCAGCTGTGCATCATTGCATGCCCTCAGAAGGTTATTGCCCTGGCCAACAAAGTGAATCTGCACGGCTATCCCTATGTGGAGGCTGTCAACGAAGAAGCCTGCGTAGGCTGTGCTTCGTGTGGCATCGTCTGTCCCGACGGCTGCATTACTGTTTATCGTAAAAAAATGGAGGAGTAAGCTATGGCAGAAGAAA
>Ga0310696_10002828_pt1 | contig 22377 bp, 18 predicted proteins | sample AusTroGonzalo_MG_4_FD_203885 | JGI IMG/M metagenome (GOLD analysis project Ga0310696, IMG submission 203885) | Bovine rumen microbial communities from tropical cattle in Woodstock, Queensland, Australia - Gonzalo_02 (v2) (version 2) | ecosystem: Host-associated > Mammals > Digestive system >...
CGTCTTCGGCGTGGACGCCTGTCAAGCCCTCTTCGACGCGGCGCAGGAGAAAAAGGCCGACTTCATCTTCGTCCACCACGGCCTGAGTTGGGGCGGCGGACTGCGCCGCCTCACGGGAACCACCGCCAAGCGCCTCTCCACGCTGTTCTCCGCCGGGATCAGCCTCTACGCCGCCCATCTGCCGCTGGACGCCCATCCCGTCTTCGGCAACAACGCCGCCCTTTCCGATATGATCGGTCTGAAGGAACGGGTCCCGTTTTTCGAGTACGACGGCAGCGAGATCGGCTTTTCCGGCCGGCTCGCCGACCCGGCCCCCTCCGAGGATATCGCCGCGTACCTTGGGGAGAAACTGGGGGCCGAACCCCTCTTTTTCGGCGATCCCCTGCGCAAAGCCGCCCGTATCGCCGTCGTCTCCGGCGGCGCCGGGCTGGACTGCCTCGAAGCCGCTTCCGCCTCCGGATGCGACCTCCTCGTCACCGGCGAGTTCGAGCACGTCATGTTCCATCCCCGCCGGGAACTGGGGATCGGCGTCATCGCCCTGGGCCACTACGCCAGCGAGACCGTCGGCCCCCGGGCCCTCATGCGCAAGGTCGCCGAAACCTGGGACCTCGAAACCGAATTCATCGACCTGCCGACGGGGCTGTGAGCCGATGGAAAATATTTCGTATTTTGAAAGATTTTTTAAAAATTCTCCAAATTTTCCGTTTGCAAATTTGCCGAAAGCGGGTTATTTTTGATAATGTTTCGCCCCGGACAGATGGGCGGAGGTTGTTAATAAGTTGTCAATAAGTTGTGAACAAAAACCGCATTTTCGTTGTAACTTGGCCAACGGGAGCAGAAAGACGGGGACTTTACGTTCCTTCTGCCCGGCCGGGGGGCCGGAAAGCGGTGCGCTGACCTGATTTTGAGCTCAAAACAGCTCGAGATCGGGCGGTCCTCGGAGGGGGCTTTTCAGGCTCCTTCAGGGGGCGCGGAGCGGCGGATGTCGCCGTAACTGGTTGATGTTGCGCCTGGCTGTGCGGAATTGTTAATAACTTTTGCTTCACGCCGGTCGTGGAGCCGTGTTTTTCGGGCGGGCGCATGCCTGTTTGTTGCGGTTTCATCTTCAGGAGACGAGATCCGTGGCAGGTGTCTGTTTGTCCCGGCCCGGCCGTCCGGGTGACGAACGCGGGGCAGGTGTCCGGGTCACGGGCGCGTCTCCGGGTGACGAACGCGGGGCAGGTGTCCGGGTCACGGGCGCGTCTCCGGGTGACGAACGCGGGGCAGGGCGGATGCGTTTTGTTCCGGCCGCGCGTTCGGAGGAAGCGTTTTTTTGTGTTGGATTGGATTTGACGAAGAACAGTATGAAAACGGATTTTTCAGCGATATGGACTGTCGCCGCGGAACGCCTGCGGCAGATGAACGAGACCTGTTTCCGGCAGTACATCTGCCGTCTCGTTCCTCTGCGGTGCGCCGACGGCGTCCTGACGGTGGGCGTGCCCGATGATTTCTTCGGCGATATCGTGAGAAATCAGTTCGGCGACCTTATTCTTCAGGCCCTGACGGATATCGACGGCGCCGATTACACCTACGAGTTCGAAGCCGGTCACGAGGCCCCGCTTCCCCCGGCGGTCGAGCCGGCCGCGCCCAAAAAGCCCGAACCGGTCCGGCCCCGCAGCGGCGTCGGCTCTTCCGTCTCCGGCGAGCGTCCGCGGATGAACAGCTCCACCGAGCACACTTTCGAAAACTTCATCGTCGGCGAGGAGAACCGCATCGCCTTCGCCGCCGCCCGCGCCGCGGCCGAGGAGCCGGGGCTCTACAACCCCCTCTTCATCTACGGCACCAACGGCATCGGCAAGACCCACCTGCTCCAGGCCGTCGCCGCCTACATGCGGGGAAAATCGTCGAAGATCCGCATCCGGAGCACCACCTGCGACGAGATGCTCAACGATTTTTACGAACTGCTGGCCCAGCACAAGAGCCTCTCCGAATTCCGCTCCTCCATGCGGAACGTGGACGTCCTGCTTGTCGACGACGTCCACCGTCTGGCCAAGAAACCCCAGATGCAGGAGGAGTTCTTCAACGTTTTCAACACCCTCTACCGGCAGCACAAGCAGATCATCCTCACCAGCGACCGCCAGCCCTGCGAGATCTCCGACATCGACAAGCGGCTCTCCACCCGGTTCGAGTCGGGCATGATCTCCGAGCTCAACATGCCCGGGTATGAGGCTCGTCTGACCATGCTCCGCATGTGGCGCGGCGAGGCCCTGACGAAAGCCCCTCTCTCCGACGAGCTTCTGGAGTTCCTGGCGCAGAACATCTCCTCCAGCGTCCGGCGGCTGAAGGGCGCCTTCCTGCGGCTGACGACCTGCGCCTCCCTCTCCGGCGAGGAAGTGACCGTTTCCCGGGCCGAGGATCTGCTCCACGCCCAGATCGAACAGGAGATCGCCTCGCGGAACGTCTCCCCCGAGACAATCCAGCGCACCGTGGCCGCCCATTTCGGCATCTCCATCGCCGATCTCCTCGGGGAAAAACGCACCCGGAACATCGCCGAGCCCCGCATGGTCGCCATGTACCTGTGCCGGGAGCTGACGAGCTGCTCCTCCACCGAGGTCGGCGCCGCCTTCGGCAAGAACCATGCCACTATCCTCTACGCCGAGAAAAAGGTCCCGCAGCTGTGCGAGGCCAACGAATCCCTCCGCCGCGCCGTGACCCAGATCAAGCATCAGCTCCATCGCTCCTGAGGCGCGGCGCCGCGGCGGCAAGGGCTCCCGGAAAGGGGGCCGTTTTTTGTGCCTTTTTCCGGGCGGCGGTGTTTCGGCTTCTTCGTTCAGGACCATCTGAAGGAGGCCCCCCGGCGCGGCGTCGGGCTCGAACATACCGGCATGTCCGTTTCCTTCGACGTGCCCGAGAGTCGGCGCGCTCGACCGGGATATCTCCGGCTCGACGCCCGTTACGGGCGCCGGAACGAAAAGCTCTGCAACCAGCCCGTTTGGCTGTGAGATCCCTCTCTTTTCGTTCTCACGGGGCCTGAATGTTCGAAAAGATGTTTATTTTTTACATCCGGTGCCTTTTTTATATTAAAAAAATCTGAAGGACGCTTGATATCGGCGTTTCAGTTGTTACATTATAGAAGATCCTCAGATTCGGGGATCCGTCACAGAAGGAAAACGAGATTATGAAAACGTTGAAGATCGGATTGATCGCCACCGGCGGACGGGGGCGTCACTGCTGGAGCGCCCACGATCCCGCAAAGGGCGAGGTGATCGTTGCGGGTTCGGACGTCAACCCGGAGGCTCAGAAGGCTTTCAAGGAACAGTTCCCCGATGCGCAGCTCTTCGACGACTGGCGCGATCTCTTGAAGGTCAAGGAGATCGGCGCCGTCTTCATCTCGACGCCCGATTACATGCACGAGGAAATGGCCGTCGCCGCGCTGGAGGCGGGCAAGGCCATTTACCTCGAAAAACCGATGGCCATCACCATCGAGGGATGCGACCGCATCCTCAAAACTGCCATGCGGACGGGGAGCAAACTTTTCGTCGGCCACAACATGCGGCACTTCCCGGTCGTCCTCAAGATGAAGGAGATCATCGACGCGGGCATGATCGGCGAGGTCCAGGTCGGCTGGTGCCGGCACTTCGTCGGCTACGGCGGGGACGCTTACTTCCGCGATTGGCACTCCGAACAGCGCTACACGACGGGGCTCCTGCTCCAGAAGGGGGCTCACGATATCGACGTCATGCACTGGCTCATGGGCAGCTACACCAAGTCCGTGGTCGGCATGGGCATGCTCTCGGTCTACAACCGCTGCAAGCGCCGCTCGCCCAAGACCCCCGGATGCGCCAAGTGGGACGTCAATCAGTATCCTCCGCTCACCCAGACGGGATTTTCCCCCATCATCGACGTCGAGGACCACAACATGGTCATGATGCAGCTCGAGAACGGCGCGCAGATGACTTACATGCAGTGCCACTACGCGCCCGACGCGGAGCGCAACTACACCTTCATCGGCACCGAGGGGCGCGTGGAGAACATCGGCGACTCCGGGGCCTGCGAGGTGCATGTGTGGAACCGCCGCGGTCCCCGGCAGACGCCGGACATCATCTACAAGCTCAAACCCGTACCCGGCGGTCACGGCGGCGCCGACGACCCCATCACGCGGAACTTTCTTGACTTCGTCCGTTTCGGGGCGAAGACCAACACGTCGCCCGTGGCGGCCCGGCAGGCCGTGGCCGTGGGTGTCCTCGGGCACAAGTCCATGCGCAACGGGTGTTGCCGCGAGGACATCCCGCCGCTTCCGAAAAAACTCGTGGCCTATTTTGAGAACAATCAGGTCAGGTGACCTGCCGGCGTCCGCCGGAGAGGAGACCGGGAAGAACGATTTTCTTCCCGGTTTTTTTCATGCGAGCGGGAGGAAGGCCCCCGGGCGTGTCGCCGGCCGGGGATTTTTTACTTGAACTGTTGCGGATCAGGTGTTATATTTAGATTGTTTCCGTCGGGCCGCCGCGCGGTTTTTCCGCGCTTTTCAGGAAAGGGAGGATGATGATGGTTCTCAGGCATTTGGTTGTCGCGGCGTTCTTGCTGTGCTCTCCCGCGCTTTTCGGTGCGGCCGCGGAGCAGGAAAAGCCCGCCGCCGCCGTTCATGAAAATGTTCCGCTGCCCAATGCGGAGTCCTTGCGGCGCCTGGCGCGCCGGGCCCTGCTGGATGCGGCGGGCGTCAGGATGCACGTCGGGCCCGTGACGGTGAAGGAAAAACTGGCGGACGGCAGTTACCTCGTCGAAGTGACGCTGGAGAGCGGACGCCGCGTCAAGGGGCGGCTGTTCCGCAACCGCCGCCGGTACCGGATCACGGTGGACCGCCGCGATCTCTTTGCCCCGGAAAAGACCGTCGTCATCAAAAAGGATTGAGGAGGGAACGATGAAGTTCAAATCTTTGTTTTTGGCCGGAGCTGTCGCCCTGAGCGGTGGCGTTTTCGGTGCGGAAGAAGGGAAAGCTGCCCCGGCCCGGAACGCTTCCGCCGCGCAGGAAAAGGCCGCCGCGCCGGTGCAGAGCGCTCCCGTCGCGCAGGAAAAGGCCGCCGCGCCGGCGCCCCGGCATTCCGGCAAACCCCGGATCGTCGTCTTTCCCTTCACCACCATCGATATCCAGGGACAGCACTTCCGTGATTTCACGGACAGGAAAGAAAGGGTTTCCCCTCAGAACTCCCTCAGCGAAGCCGAGCTGGAGACCGTTGACGAGGTGATGCTGGGTTACGTGAAGCTCGTCGACGCCGAGGAGGAACGCGCCCGCCGCGCTCATGACCGCGCCCGCCTCGATGCCGAGAACGACCGCAATCTCGCGCGGCAGACGGAACTGGCCGACAAACTGCTCAAGACTCCTCAGCGGGCGGTCGTGATCGGCGCCGCGTACATGGAGGCCGCTCTGGGCAATTACAATGCCGTCGAGCTCGCGGACCGCGGCGAAATCGCGAAAGCCTATCGCGAGATGGCGGCGCGGCAGGCGGGAAGGGCGCCCCGTGCCCTCCCTGACCAGCTGAAGGTCCACGGTGCGACCCATGTGCTTTACGGCACGGTGGCCGATCTCCGCACGTCGGGCCAGACCTTTTCCGGATACGGCGTCAGCACCGCCACGCTGATCTACCAGCTGGACGTGATCGTCAAGATCGTCGAGCTTGAGAGCAACCGGATCGTCTTCTCCGGCGTCTTCACCGGCGAGGACCGGGAGCTCCGTCTCGAGGGCGTCCAGGTGATCGACTCCGAACGCTTCGAACGTCTGATGAAGAGCGCCGTCGCCCAGGCGGCGCAGGCGATAGACCAAAAATTCGACCGTCAGGAGAAAAAATAAATGAAAAGACTGTTTTTGTGCGTTCAACTTGTCGCGGCTCTTCTCGCTTTCGCGCCCTCGGAGACATCCGCCGCGCCGGCGGCTCCCCGGCGGGAACGGATCGCCGTGGCGGAGCCCCGTGCGGTCAGCGGCGTGACCGAGGCCGACATCAACGGCATCTCCGAATATCTGGAGACCAAACTCGGCGGACAGTACGACATCTTCTCGCGCACCGCGCTCAAGGCGATCCTCGGCGAGTTCAAATTCGTCGCCGCATCGGGGCTCGTGGTCGATGACAGTCTCCGGCAGCAGCTGGCGCAGAAATCGGTGGACTGCCTGCTGGTCTACTCGATCTCCAAACTGGGGTCGCGCCTGTCGCTTTCGATGATGGTCGTGAACAGTTCCACGGGGGAGATCCGCCGGGGGCAGCGCGCCTCGGTGACCGCCTTGTCGCTGGATGAACTTATCGGCCGCATCGACACCGCGCTCCAGTCCATGGGACTGCTGGCGGGCAGCGCCGCTCCGGCGGTGAAGAAGCTGGCGATCCTGCCGGTCGAAGCGGCGTCGGGGGTCCAGGCGAACATACCCGGCGCGCTCCATGCCAAACTGTCGAGTTTCATTCTGAAGTCCGGTTCCTTCGAGCTGGTCAGCCGCGATGACCTGGAGCGGATCGCCAAGGAGAGTTCCCTTGTCGACAGTCACCTGGCCGCCTCCGGGCAGTTCGCCAGGATCGGTCAGCTTCAGCTGGCCGATTACCTCGCCGTCGTCAAGGTGGAGCGTTACGACCACTACGAAGTGAGCGGCGGAACGGCGATGGCGGGCAGCATTTCCCCCGCGGGCCGTCTGACTATCCAGATGACCCTGCGCATCGTCGACGTCAAGACCGGCAAGATCATCGCCGCGGAGAGTCTGCGCGACTCAATGAGGAGCACCGACATCCCGGCGGCCTCCCGCCGCGACTGGACGGTCGCGGATTACGACAACGCCTTCATGGAGCGGGCTTCCGCCGCGCTGGGCAACTACCTCCTGATGCGGCTCGATCCCGTGCTGGTGGCCGCCGTCGAGGGGAACACGGTCTACCTCACCCGCGGCTCCGGGGCGGGCATCTGCACGGGGCAGTATTTCCACGTTTTCAACCCGGGTCGGCAGATCGTGCATCCCAAGACCGGTCGTGTGCTCGGCTCGGCCGAGCGTTTCGCCGCCACGGTCCAGGTGATCCAGGTGGCGCCCGATATGAGCATCGCGGCCGTCTGCGGCAAGGCGGAGCAGCCCATCGTCCAGGGGGCGCTCTGCCGCAGCGCCGAGCCCTCCGCCGCGGGAACGCAGTACGGCGTTCCCCCCGCGCCGGCGCCGCAGGAACCCGCCTATCCCATGGCGAACTGATCCGGGGCGCTTATGGAGAAAAAACTTGATCTGCGGCTGATCGCGGCGGCGGGGCTCCTTCTGCTCCTTGCCGCCGGATGCCGTGCCGTCCATACGCCGGCGCACCAGCAGGAACTGGCCCGGCTCTACTACGGCGGAGACGTGGCCGGGGCCGCCCGGTACGCCTCCGCGATCAGCGGGGAAGAGAAGGACAACACTTCCGGGCAGGCGCTGCTCTGGCATCTCGAGGCGGGCAGCGTCAATCTGGACGCGGGAAACTTCAAAGAGTCCCAAAGCTGTCTTGAGCGGGCGGAGAAGCTCCTTTATCTGTTCGACGGGTCGGCTCCGCGTTTCCACCGGCCCGGCCCCGGGACTTACCGGGGGACCCGTTCCGACCGGATATTGCTGCATCTGCTCAAGGGCTTCAACTACCTGGAAGAAAACAAGCTGGAGGATTTCCTCGTCGAGATCCGCCGTCTGCGCGCGGAGCAGTTCCGCTACGTGCTCGACGAGGCCGATCCGGGGATCCGGCTCTATGAGGCGAAGAACTCCGGCCGCTCCGGCGTGGTTCCCTTCGCCATGCGCGACCTCGCCGCGGGGAAGGGGGAAAAGAGCCTCATCTTTCGGGCGGCCCAGCTGAACGACGCCTTCCTCGAGTACAGTCAGCGCCGCCGTCCCCGGTTGCCGCTGCTCTACAATCCGCTGGCCTTCTACCTGTCGGCGCTGGCCTATGCCTTCGACAACGACTACGAGGAGGCCGTGATCGATTTCCGCTATCTGCTGATGCTCGATCCCCTGAATCCCCTCTACCGGCAGGACTGCGCCGCGCTGCTCACGGCTCTCGGCGACGGGCTTCCCGAGGAGCTCAAGGGGACGCCGAAAACCGCGGCTCCCGACGATCAGGTGGTCTGCTTCATCGTGGGCCGGGGGTGTCCCGACGCCTGGGCCAGCCGTAAACTCACCTATCTGCTTCCGGGGAAAGTCCCCACGGACTGGAGTTTCAGTTATCCCGACCGTCGTCCGCAGAAGGATCCCGGTTTCTCCGTGCAGTGCGGCGGCAGGACCGTCGCCGCGGGGTCACATCTGGCCGACCTGTCCGAGATCGCCAACGAGGAGTACTGGCAGCAGATCTTTCCCGGGATGGTCGACCGGGCCTACAAGGCGACGCTGGCGATGACCGCCGCCCACACGGCGGCCAAGGCCTCTCTGGCCACGGCTCTGGCGATGCCCTCCAGCGACTACAAACCCATTGTCGTGGCCGCGGCCCGGGCGTCGGTGGCGGCCACCAGCCGCGCCTCCGTCAACCAGCTGGAGTGGCGGCGCTGGATCACGCTCCCCCGGAGCTACAGCGTGGCCCACGTGCGTCTGCCTCTGCCGGGATCTTCCCGCAAAATGACCCTCGCCGCCAACACGGACGGCGGATCGGTGCAGACTTTCGACCTTGACTTCGCCCCCGAGACCAATCGCGCCGTGGTCTATCTGCGCGATATCGGAAACGGCAGATTTGTGCTTAAAAAATGGGAGAGCATGGAATGATAAAACGACTTTTGAAGATCCTGCCGTCCGCCGTCGGGCTTCTGGCGGCGCTGACGGCCTCCGGGTGCGGCTCGAGCGCCCGCTACATCGAGCCCGGCGGTCCCGAGGCCCTCGTCACCGTGAGCGCGGTCGATCCCGCCGAATGGAAGCGTGTCGCGGGGGAGGCCGCCCAGTCGCTGGTTTCTTCCGGCGCGCTCAAGCGCACCGACGGCGCGCCGTCGGTGGTGATGATCGGCCGGGTGCGCAACTACACGCTCATCCATCTTGAAATGGGGCTTTTGACCAATCAGCTCCGGCAGGCGATCCTGACGTCCGGCCAGGCCCGCGTCACTTCGGCGGTGGGGTACAGCGGCAATCTCGACCGTGCCGTGCGCCGCGTCCGGAACAACGAGAACGACGATCTCTTCAATCAGGCGACCGTTCTGAAGCGGGGCACCGTGGTCGCGCCCAACTTCAGTCTGGCGGGCGCTGTCATCCAGCAGAACACCATTTCCGGGCGCACCGAAGAGAGCTACTACATGTTCCACCTGACGCTGACCGATCTCAAAACCGGCGTCGCCGTGTGGGAGAAGACCGTCGATTTCGCCAAACAGGCCACCCGGCCTCTCTTGTAAAAGATCCCCGAAAGGAGAAAGGATTTCGTATGAAAAGACATTTCTTAACGACCGCGGCGGCGCTGCTCCTCGCACTGGGGGCCGTCGGCTGTCAGGATACGGTGAACACCGTCGAGAACCGCGATCCGGCCATGACTCCCGATTCCGTGGATACCCGGGCCTTCAGCACCGACAGTTTCTGCCGGGACCGGCTGGCCCTGATCTCCATGCGCCGTTCGACGACGCCCGGCGGCGTGATGATGGTGCAGGCCCAGATCCGCAGCGAGCGCTACGGGTTCTGGTCGGAACTCTGGAGCGGCATGACGGGGACCAATCCCTATCATGTGCTCTACCGCTTCGACTGGCTGGACGGGAGCGGCATGGCCGTCTCCACCGCCGCCAATGCGTGGCAGCCGCTGATCTTCGCTCCGGGCGAAGTCAAGTTCATCCAGGGCGTCGCTCCGAACGCCCGCTGCAGGGATTTCGTGCTGAGCGTCCGCGAGGCCCCCTCCGCAAGATAAGATTTTTCAACCCTTCAAAACAAGGATCAGTATCACGATGAGACACTCCACTCTTCTCATGACGGCCGCGCTCTCCGCGGCACTTCTCTGCGGCTGCAGCACGCCGGCCCGGCGGATCGATCCCACCACCCAGGGACTCACGACGGTCCGCGACGTGAATACGCGGGACTGGAACGACGTGGCCGCCCGGGCCGTCAACTCCCTGATCGCCTCCGGGGCCCTCGTCCGTCCGGACGGCCGCAAGGCGATCGTGATGATCAACCAGGTCAAGAACCGTACCGGTTCCCGGGCGCGGACGCAGATCCTCACCAACAAGCTCCGTCAGGCCATGCTGGCCTCGGGCAAGGCGCTCACCACCACGGCGGTGGGGGGCCGGGGCCCCGAGGACAACGCGACGCGCCAGGTCCGCGAGCTGGAGAACGACGACCTCTTCAATCAGGCGACGGTCCAGAAGCGCGGCACGGTGATCTCCCCCGACCTGAGTCTCTCCGGCGAGATCATCAACCAGTCCACCCGCGCCGGGCGGACTACCGAGAACACCTTTTATTTCCACGTGGTGCTGACCGACCTCGCCACCGGACTTGCCACATGGGAGGACAACTTCGAGATCACCAAGCAGGAAACCGTCAATATCTTCGGATACTGAGTTCAGCGGAGCATGAAAATGAAAAATCTGCCGATCCTTGCCGTGGCGGTGTGTGCCGCGGTCCTTGCCGCGGGGTGTTCCAACACGTCGCGCTTCAATTACTCGGCGGCCTACGGGGCCATGCCCGTACTGACGCCGCTGCCGGGAGATCCCTCGGTGGGGGTCCTGCCCGCTCAGGACAATCGCGATGCCGCGACTTATGCCGATGACGACAACGCCAACGAGAGTCTCGGCTCCTACTATCTGGGCATGATCCCCTTCATGCCGTTCGGCTGGCGCACCATGCGCCACCCGGAGCAGAGCGGGGAGTTCGCCACGCTGTCGCAGTTCGACTTCAACCCCTCCGAGGATCTGGCCGAAGCCGCCGCGCTGAGCCTCAAAAAATCCCGGCTCTTCTCCCGCGTGGAGCGGGTGCGCGATCCCCGGACCAGCCGCTGCACCTATCTGTGGCGGACCGTTTTGCGCGACAGCCGCTACCGGGGATTTCTCATCACCTACGGCATCACCTACATCGGTGCCCCCTTCCTGTGGCTGATCGGCTTCCCCGACGGCGTTTCCTCCTCGCGCCTGGATGTGGACTTCGAACTGGTGGAGCGGGCTTCCGGCCGGGTCGTCTGGACTTTCCGCAACGACCTCGACGACAGCCTCTGGCACTGGATGTACGCCCGGATCGGCGCCGACGCCGATCTCTACGCCCGCATGATGAAGTACGCCCTCGCGCGTTCGCTCACCGATCTTGCGAACAAGTATCCCTCCATCATAGCTTCCGCTCAGGCGGCGGCTCCCGCACAGGCGGCTCCCGCACAGGAATCGGCTCCCGCACAGGCGGCGGCTCCCGCGGCCGCCAACTGAAATCCGTGACAAAATCCGGCCGCAGGGAAAGTTTCTCCCTGCGGCTTTTTTTTGACAAAAAAATCAGCCGGCCCCAAGGCCGGCTGAAGAGGAACTTGCGTCTTCGGGCAGCGCCTTATTTGGCAAGCTCGATCGCCATGAAGAGCAGACGTCCGGCGGAGAAAGTGCCGGTGAAGGTCAGCAGGCAGTCCTTGCCGTCGGTGGAGTCGCCGCGGAAAATTTTGTTGTTGTCGATGGTGAAGAGGACCTTGGGCTGGATCTCGTTGACGCCGTCGGCGGTAACTTTGTATCCTTTCACGACGTCGGTCTTGGTCTTTTTGTCATAATCCTTCTGGACGTTGCGGACGACGACGAAGCCCTCGAAGACCTTGGCGGCCAGGGCGTCGCCTCTTTTGGTCTTTGTTTCGAGGATCGTGGCGATGCAGTCCTCTTTCTTCGACGAGGAGCCCTTGTAGATCCGGTCGCCGTTCAGGCGGTAGATGCAGTTTCTCAGAGTGGCCTTGGCCTCTTTGCTCACCATGTTGCCGGGGTGATGATAGATCTGCTGCTTTCTGGCGGCGTCGGAGAAGAACTTCCCGCCCTGGTAGTAGCACAGGACATCCTTGTCGCTCTTGGAATTGCCCTTGAAGATCTTTTCCGCGGCGGAACAGCCGAGGACGAACCCCGCGGCCAGCGCGATCGTCAACAGTTTTTTCATTTGGATCCTCCTTGAAATGATTGTCCGTCCCGCGGTCTGCGGGACGCCCTTAATATAGCACGCCGCGCGGGAATATGCAATCGGCGGAATTTTTTCACGGGGGGCGCTTGACAGGGGTTTTTCACGTGCTATATTAATTGCCATAGTGTGCACTATGGTGATTTACGGAGGCTGGGGAATGCCCGGGAAAAGCGAGCAGATAGCGGAGTCGATCTTATCGAAGATCGTGTCGGGGGAACTTGCGGGGAGACTCCCCGCGGAGCAGGAGCTTGCCCGGCAGTGCGGCGTTTCGCCGGTGACGGCGGCCAAGGCGCTGAACATCCTGCGGGACAAGGGGGTCGTGGAGCGCGTGCCGGGCCGCGGCACCTTCGTGATCGGCGGGGGCAAAACCGTCGTCAAGATCGCGTTCAACCGGTATTTTGCCGGAAAACTTTTCCCCATGCTCGAAAGGCACTTCCCCAATGTGACGGTGGAGCCCGTGAACGACATCATGGAGGCGGACGCGGCGGTCTATTCCACCACTGTCCCCTTTTTCCCCGGCGAGTATTTTCTGCCGTGGCCTCAGGAACGGCTGAACCGTCTGAAAAGCGAGGGGCGGCTCTTTCCGCAGATATTCGAATTTCACAACGTCAACGGCGCGGTCTGGGGACTGCCCTATCTGTTTTCGCCCGACGTTCTTCTTTACAACAAAAAGATCATGCGGCGGATCGATCCCGGTTTCGAGCCCTATTCCCTCTCTTTCGAGCGGTTCCTCAAACTGCGGACGAAACTGCCCCGCGGCGTCGCCTTCTGGAGCGGTCCGGGGGATTCGCTTCTTCTCTCTCTCATTTACAATCTTTCCGGCTGCGGCATGGCCAATCCCGATATCTTCAAGAAGGCGGTATCGCTGACCGGGACCATCGAATTTTGCGGCAGTTTCGATGATTTTCTTGCAGGAAAAGCGCTGTTCTCGCAGGGCAGCCGCTATATGTCGCGGCAGTTGACCGAAGACTTCGACATCTCCCCCATGCCGCTTTACGACGGACGGCGGCCCTGTCATGCAGGTTCCGAGGCGCTGATGGTGCGCAACACCACGTGCCATCAGGAACTGCTCTTCGATATGGCCGAGGCTCTGTTCAGACCCGAGATCCAGAAGAGCATCGGCGTGGTCAAGCGGAGTATTCCCGCTGATGCCGCCGTTGCCGCGTCCTCCCTCGACAGCAGCATTCTTCGCGACGATATTTTCCTCAACGAGATCAAGAACGTGGATTACGCCCACCGGCACATGTCCGACTCCATGGATCTGTGTTTTTCGACGGTCCTCAAGAAGTTCGTCAACAGTCAGATCAGCCGGGAAGAATTCCTGCGGGAGGTGGAAGACAGTTACCGGTTCGGAGAAAAACGCCGTCGGGCGCTCGATGATTTCATGGCGCGCGCCGCGGCCGTTGACTTCTGAATTCGGCGGGTGATCCGTTGTTCGTGAAAGTGTCTTGGCGGAGTTGACCGCTTCGGTATTCGATTTTTACGAAGAAAGAAAGGAGGATTTTTCGGATTGTGTTCCGGTCTTCCGGAACGGGGGTCTTGGGTTTTTTGTATGGAGGTTTTTATGAAAAACGCGGGTAAATCATTCACACTTATCGAATTGTTAGTCGTCATAGCGATCATCGCGATCCTTGCCGCGATGCTGATGCCGGCGCTTCAGCAGGCGCGCGAGAGGGGCAAGGCGATAACCTGTCTCAACAACTTCATGACGATGGGAAAGGCTTATACGTTTTATCTCGACGACAACGGCGGCAAGGTCGGGGTCCAGAATGAGGAAAAGCGCGGCTGGTGGAGCCGCCGCGAGAGCCAGCGGATCTTCGCGGGTTATCTGGGGGATGATTTCGGCTCCGATTCGAAGGGGTGGTATGTCGGGACGGGAACGAGCAAAGTCACCTGTCCGTCGGCCACGCCCCAGTCTCCCGAAACGATGACGGTTGCGACCAACACGCGTCTGTTCCTTGCGCACAGTACCGTCAGCACCCGCAAGTTCAAATATCAGGTGAACTGGACAAAACCGAGCAAAACGTGTCTCAGCTTGGACGGGTCGCACAGTGAGGGACCGAACACCCTGCCGCCCTTCCGCCACAATGGGGGAAATACTGTCCTCTTCTGCGATTTCCATGCTGCGATGCTGAAGAGGATCCCTTCCGGCAATTCCCAGAGTCCGTTTTACGATTCCAACACGTGGAAAGCGCTGTTCTGGAACCCCTGCGAATGGGATGGCACGGTTCCCGTGGAACTTCCAGCCCAGTAACACGTTTCGGAAAGAAATCATTTTATGAAGTTCACGATTTCGCTGTTGGGCATTCTTGCATTGGCTCCCGTGTTTGCCGAATACGGTGCGGGGGAGATGACGACACCCGGAAAAACCTTCTATCTCTCCCTGACGGGAGACGACAAAAACGACGGTGTCACGCCTCGGACCCCGTGGCGGACGCTCGAACACGCCGTCAAACATCTGGACGCGGGCGTGACGCTGGAGATCGCCGAAGGTGTTTATCAGACCGGCAAAGGCGATTCGCTGCGGCGGCAGCCGGACTACTGCTCCATCTACAAAGACGGAAAGCCAGGTTCTCCCATCCGTATCCGGGGGGCGGGCCGGGGAAAGACCGTTCTGACCGGGGCGATCCATTATAAAAATCCCAAACGGGTCGGCGCGGACCGGACCATGGAGTACAAACTCAAATATCCGCCGCTGTACGAAACCGTGTGGGAACACCCCTCGCAGATCAAACTGCAGAAAGTGCGTTTCCCCCGGCTGGTAAAGGAGTATCCCGGCACCTTTCACTTCGATCCGGCGACGAAAACGCTGACGGTCCATTTCGTCGCAAACGATCAGACGGGCGTCAATGTTTCCTATGACCGCATCGGACTGGCCGTGCGGGGCAGTTACGTCTCGATCGAAGGCATCACCTTCACCCATTACTGCGAAGCGGTCTTCGCCCAGCAGAATGCGCAAATCACCCGCGACGTCGATCATCTGACCGTGAAGGATTGCGGATTTTTCAACAATTATTATTCCGGTGTTGTTCTGCGGCGCATGACCAAGGCTCTGATCACGGGCAATCAGGCGATGAACAACGGCGAATACGGTTCGTTCTACATAAACGGCGACTGCTTCGACAACCTGCTGACCGGCAACTGGGCGGGACCGAGTCCGGAGACCCGGCGCGAGCAGAAACCGTATGATTACGGATTCGCCATCCAGCGGTACGGCGGTGAGGGGAGGGGCAAAAACCGGATCATCGGCAATGTCATGGCGGATCAGCTGGCTTTCCGCTGGAAGATCGCCGAACCCGACGGACGCTTCGAAGACAATATCCTCGAGGGACGGCTTCACGCCGAAAGCGAACCCTATCCCGTCGTCATCCGGCGCAATTTTTTCGGCGGCAAGATATCGTGGCGGAGTCTGGGGAACGATCTTTGGGAAAAGGATTTTGCCGGGAGCGGCATCACCTTCGAAAACAACGTTCGGAACATGAAGGATTTCAAGCCCGAAAACAAAAATGCGCTTGAGGCGCTGAAGCTGGCTTTGCCGCAGCCCAAGATCACCTTCCCCTGGTGCCATTTCTCGAACATTGCCGTCAAATATGCGGACAAAGAAAGCGCCGTCATCGAATTCTTCACCGTGCGCAACGACGGCTGGGGCAGCGTCATTTACCGGGCCCGCGGAGAGAAGAAATGGAATACCGTCAAATCCCGCCGTCAGGGCGTCCGACACGTGCTGGCGCTTTCGGGACTGAAAAGCGACACCGAATACGAGTATCAGCTGCTGTTTCAGGGCCGCCGCGGTGAAAAGGCCCGGGGAAAAGTCCTGACGTTCAGAACGGGAAAGAGCAACCGCGCGCCCATGACCATCACCGTGGACCCCGGCAAAATGTCACTGGACGAGGCGGCGCAGATGGCCCGTCCCGGCGATACGGTGCTTCTTCTCTCCGGCCGTCATTACGGCAGTTTCGTTCCCGTGTGCGGCGGTTTGCCCGACAGAAAGATCACCATCAAGGGAGAGAAGGGTGCTGTCATCGACGGCATGTTCTTCTACGGACCTCTGGTCGATCTTACGGGACTCGATCACTGGATCGTCGACGGAATCACCTTCGACAACCCCGAAGAGACGGCCCGCCCGGGACTGGTCCGCATGGACGGCTCCAACGACATCGTTGTCCGCAACTGCCGAAATTTCAGAGAGTTTCCCTACATGGCAGGGCCTTTTATCTACGGGCGCGGCGACCGTTTCGTCATCGAGAACAACATCGCCTGGGGCGGGACCTATCAGCTCCAGCTGCTGGGGAATGACCACGTCATCCGGCGCAACACCCTCGTCAACGGAACGTTTTTCCACATTTTCGCGGCCAATGCGCAGAATATCACGATCACGGACAATATCTTTTACCGTCCGTGCATTCCGGGAAAGAACAATCCCGCGTATATGCTGCAGAATATCAAAGGAAAGATCGTCAGCGACCGCAACGTATATTTTTCGCCCTGCCGGAACCACCGGGCCGGGGGACAGGTCCGCAACAGCAACGGCAAGAATCTGATCGTAAGCGAAAATCTTTCCCACTGGCAAAAAGCCACGGGGTTCGACCGCGAAAGCATCGCTGCCGACCCGCAGTTCATTGATGTCGAAAAGGGAGATTTCCGGCTCAAGCCCCAGTCTTCCGCCAAAGGAAAAGGTGCCGATATAAAATGAAATTCATTTCGGAAAGTCACGAAAATGCCTGGAAGAAGGCCCTGAAACTGCTGGACCCCACGCAGGCGGAACTGGAACACGGTCTGGAACTGCACCGGACTCTTTTCGCCATGGACAATTTCGCCTTTCTGCCCTACGGGACGTGGAACGAGGCCTTTGTCGACACGTGGAACGAGCTCAAGGCCAAAAACATCGGTCAGCGGGAACTGCAGGACCGCATGAACCCGGTGCATTTCGACCAATGCTGTTTCGACGACGCGTGCGCCCGGCGTTTCCGCGCCGTCATGCGGGCCAGCGGACTCAAGTGCATGGTCCACACCGTTTCCGAGGGCAAGGGCCACGAGGCGGATTTCAAGCGCATGTCGTGCAACATGCAGCTTTTGCGGGTGTTCCGCGACACCATCGTTCAGGCGGGAACGCCGGATGACATCCGGCAGATCAACGACGAGGGCAAGATCGCCGTGATCTGGAGCGTCAACGGTCCGCCCCTTGCGGGAACGCTCTGCGATCTCCACGAGGAACTCGAATGGGTCGATGTCTGGAAGCGCATGGGCGTGAGACTGATGCACCTTACCTACAACCGCAGAAACTGTGCCGCCGACGGCTGTGCCGAGAGCGCCGACGCAGGATTGAGCGATCTGGGCCGGGAACTTGTCCGCAAACTGAACCGGGCCGGGATCATCGTCGACGTGCCCCATACCGGCAGGAGAAGCTCCATCGAAGCCGCGCAGGTCTCTGAGAAACCGATCATGGCCTCCCACACCGGCGCACGGGCGCTCTTCGACTACATCCGCTGCAAGCACGACGAAACGCTCCGGGCCATCGCCGAAAAGGATGGGTTGATCGGCGTCTGCGCTTGCGCTGATCTGCTGGGCGGCAGTTCCGATCTGCCGATGATGCTCAGGCACATCCGCTACATCGCCGATCTGATCGGCGTGGATCATGTGGGGATCGGCACCGACGGCATGTACATGCACCCCTGGCCTACTTCGGACAACGTCTCCGACTACAAAAACGCGGAGTTTTCTTCCCGCTGGTGGGGCAACTGGGACAAATATCCCTACGATGCTCGAAAGAGCGTCGAAAGTTATTACGGCAGTCTCGCGTGGCTGAACTGGCCCCTTTTCACCGTGGGACTGGTCAAATCGGGATTCCGCGACGACGAGATCGCCAAGATCCTCGGGCAGAATTTCCTGCGGGTCTTCGAGGCGAACCGGGCATGACGCCGTCTTTGCGTACCAGAGGACTGCTCTGCGGGCTGGCCGCCACGCTCATGTGGGCCAGCGTCTATCCCGCGAGCAGGTTCCTTTTCGGCCGCGAGGCCGAAAACTTCGACGAGTGGTTCGTCGCCTGGCTCCGCAATGCCGTCGCCGTGCTTTTTCTGCTCCCCTTCGCCTGCAGGAAGAACAATCTTCTGCAGATGAAGAGCTCGCGGCTGGGGGACTGGAAGATATTTTTGCTTCTGGCCCTCTGCGCCGCGGCGGAGGATCTGTTGCTTTTCGTCTCCCTCAAATACACCACGGCGGCCCGGGCGTCGGTGATGGCCAACACGTCGCCCATCTTCACGGTGCTCTTCGCCTTTTTCCTGCTGAAGGAGCCGCTCACGCGGCAAAAGATCTCCGGGGCCCTGCTGGGCTTTGCGGGGATCGTTTTTGCCTTCTTCGTCCGTGGCGGGGACGTCTTTTCCTCGGGCGCGTCCCTCTTCGGCGGTGATCTGCTGGCCCTCTTCTCCGGCGTCGTGTGGGCCCTTTTCACCGTCGCCGGGAACGAAGTCGCGGAAAAATACGACGGTCTTTTCACCGTCGCCGTCATGCGGTTTTTCGGACTGTTCCTGCTGATCCCCGTGCTTATCGTCTTCAAGAGTCCCGTGAGCTTCGATCTTCCGCTTCTCGTCTGGATCGGGATCGTCTACCTCGGCTGCGGTCCAAGCGGCCTTGCCGTGGGGCTGTGGCGTCAGGCGCTCAAGTACCTGCCCGCCGGAGAACTGGGCGCTTTCGGCTACGTCAGCGCCTTGAGCGCCGTCGTCTTCTCGGTGATCTTCCTCGGGGAAAAGGTGACGTGGGGTTTTGCCGCCGCCGCCGCGCTGATCGTCTCCGGCGTCTCCCTGATGCTCCGCCGGGGCGGGGAGGGAACTCCCGCGCCCGCGTCCCGGTCCGGCAACGGCTGAAGCCCTCCCCGGCCGGAGCGGGCCGCTGCGATTTTCGACTTGCATTTTTTCCGAAGGGTGCTATAGTAACTTAATCGTTGCTTTTCGCGCGCGTGAGGGGAGGGGCGGCGGACGCCTTTCCCGCAGCGCAAGACCGGAAGTTTTTCAAAAAATCCGGCGGTCTCCGCCGGAGAGCCGCAAGGCGGGATAAAAACATTTTATGGCAGCCCAAAAAGACAAAACCAAGGTCCTGGTGATCGACGACGAACGTCTCATCAGGCTGATGCTCGGCGCGAAACTCAAGCTGATCGGCTATACGGCCGTCTGCGTCGCCTCCATCAACGAAGCCGTCACGCTGCTCAATGACGGCGGCTGCAAGCAGTTCAAGGCCATCATAACCGACATCATGATGGGCGATATGGACGGCTTCGTTTTCAGGGATATCGTGCGCGGTATGGATCCCACCATGCCCATCTTCTTCATGACCGCGCTGGATCCCGAGGAGGGAAGCGGATTCCTCAAGCGGATCATGGAGGACAGTTACAGCTTCTATCTCCCCAAATCCCTCAGGCCGGACATGCTCCTCAAACGCGTGCAGTGCATCGTGGACTCCCGGCGGATCGACGAGATCATCGCCGCGAAGGACCGGGAAGTCACGGAGTCCCTGACTCTGGGTGCCCATCTTCAGCGCAGCATGCTCCCCCCGCGCATCAAGATCACCGATACCGATTTCTACACCTACTGGTGGGAGCCCAAAGACATCGTTTCCGGCGACCTTGTGGAGGTGATCCCGCTCAAGGACGGCGGCAATCTCTACATACTGGGGGATATCCAGGGGCACGGCACCAGCGCCTCGCTGTCGATGATGGCCGTGCAGAGTTTCCTCAAGCAGCTTCCCTCCAGCGACGGTTTTGACGGGGCCACGCCGGCTTCGGTCGCCAATCAGATCCACCGGTTCTTCGCGAACAACCTGGGTTCGTTTTCCTACATGACGGCGCTGATCTGCATGCACCGGCCCGCGGAGCGGATCGTCGACTGGATCAGCTGCGGCGCGCCCGATCTGCTTGTGATCGATCCCAAGATCCCGGAGGCGGGAAGCATCAACCCCGAAGGCCGCGGCGGTCTGCCCATCGGTTTGCGGGCCGACACCGTCTATACCGAAGACGACGTCGTCCGGACGAACCTGTCGGAGTCCGCGCTGTGCCTGGCCGTCACCGACGGCGTCTTCGACGTGTACAGGGACGAGGACGGCCACGAACCGATGCCCGATCAGCTCCGTCTGGATCTGCAGACCCAGCTGCTGTCGGAGGCGCGTCTCAAGGACACCGTCATCACCTTCCCCTGTAAATTCCAGATGGCCTGCGAGGCCTACGGCTACTCTTTCTTTGTCGATGACGTGACCGAACTGGTCTTCGGCGCGCGCCTGATGAAGCCGGGGCTTCTGGCCAAATCGATCCCCATGGATTCCGCCGTCATCGACAAAACGGCTCAGGATATCGAGCGCTGGTGTACCGAACAGGGCTGGGATCAGGACATCATCACCAAGGTCGAACTGGTCTTCGAGGAGAAGATGATGAATCTTTTCGACCACGGCTACGACATTCGCGAACGCTCCGGCGAACAGGCCAGTTTCAGGCTGAAAAAAGACGGGGCGCACGTGGAGCTGACCGTCTGGGACTGGGGGACCCAGGAGCCCAGTCTCTTCGTTTCCGCCGGCAATACCGAGGTGGAACTTGAGCTCAAAAACCGTGACTTCAGCGGCCGTGGCCGCGGGAGGCTCATGGTCCGCAAGATATGTCAGAGCATAGAACGCAAGGTTTTCGGAAATCTCAACGAGACCACCTACCGCATCGCGGCGGAAAGTGGAAAGACAGATTGAGAGGGGGATCGCAAATGAAACAGTGCTGCAAGGATTACCTGATGGAACAGTTCGGCGACGAGGAAGTCGTTGCCGAAATTTACGCGGAATACGCCAGTTCGATCCGGGAAAAACTGCCCGAGATCGACGAGGCGCTGGCGGCGGGCAACTGGGCCGCGCTGGACTCCCTGGCTCACGCCGTCAAGGGCAATGCGCTGGCCACGGGGGATACCGATGTCGCCAACACGGCCATCGATCTCCGGGTCGCCGCGAAGATGTCCGAAAAGGATGCCGCAGCTTCCCTGATCGCGAAACTCAAGGCATTTGCCCAGGATATCTGACGGTCGTTCCCTCTTCTTTCCCGCGGGCGGCCGCCCGCGGGACGGGATTTTCTCAGGCGCTTTCCCCGCCGTCCTTCGGCCGGTGGGGAGCGTATTTCCCGAGGAGCTCCTTAAGTTTGTCCAGCGTTACCGGCTTGATGAGCATGTCGTCGAACCCGAGCCGTCTGTATTCGCCCTGCATTTCGACGTCCGCGGTGATGACGAATACGGGGATCCCGGCGAGCCGGGGCGACTTGCGGATCTCTCTCACCAGCCCCGCTCCGTCCATGACCGGCATGGACATGTCGGTCAGAACGAGATCCGTTTTTTCCGAGTTGTTCAGCGCTTCCAGCGCTTTCTGGCCGTTTTCGGCCGTCAGCAGCTTTTTGACGCCGAGGCGCGAGAGCATCGTTTGGAGGATCCGCAGATTGAGTTTCTGGTCGTCGACGATGAGGATGCACTTTTCCGCAATGGATCCATCCAGCTGCGGCGCGGCTTCGGGGGCGCGGTGCTCCCTGAAGTAGGCCTCGGACTCCATCTCCGAGAAAGCCTCCACATGGGGGATGCGCAGCGTGAAAGTGGAGCCTTTCCCCAGCGTCGACTTGAGTTCGAGCGTTCCCTTCATCTGCGCCGAAAGCTGTTTGCAGATAGCAAGCCCGAGCCCCGTTCCCTCGGTACTGTCGTGCTGCTGAAGCTGGACGTAGGGCGACATCAGTTTCCCGATGTCCCCGGGGGCTATCCCGCGGCCGGTGTCCGATACGGAGAGCATGAACGTGCCCCCCTCGTAGGAGGCGCGGACCGTTATGGCCCCCTTTGCCGTGAATTTCACGGCGTTGCCGATGAGGTTGAAGAGGATCTGGCGGATCCGCTGGGGGTCCAGTTTCAGGTAGGGCATTTTGCCGACTTCCGTGCGGAGCATGATGGACGTCCGGCTGGCCGCCACTTCGAAGGAACCGGTCACCTTGCCGACAAGTTTTGCGACGTCCGTGGGCACCGGGTGCAGCTCCATCTTGCCCGACTCGAGCTTGGAGAGATCCAGCACGTCGTTGATGAGCTCCAGCAGGGTCTGCGCGCTGGTGACGATGGCGTCGAGGGCCTTTTCCCTCTCCTCCGTATCGTCGATGCCCAGCTGCAGCATCTCGGAGAAGCCGATGATGGAGTTGAGCGGCGTGCGGATATCGTGGCTGACGCTGGAGAAGAAATAGCTTTTCGCTCTTTCGGCCCGGATGGATTTATTCCGTTCCTCCATCAGCTGGGCGTTCATCCGCTCATTCTCCGCGACCTGCATTTCGATCATCTGCTCATGCTGGCTGCGGCGGTAGAAGACGA
>Ga0310696_10002830_pt1 | contig 22372 bp, 15 predicted proteins | sample AusTroGonzalo_MG_4_FD_203885 | JGI IMG/M metagenome (GOLD analysis project Ga0310696, IMG submission 203885) | Bovine rumen microbial communities from tropical cattle in Woodstock, Queensland, Australia - Gonzalo_02 (v2) (version 2) | ecosystem: Host-associated > Mammals > Digestive system >...
CTTCAACCTACGCCCCCACCATCAGCACCATCCAGCAGCGCGAGTATGTGCAGATGGGTGACAAGAAAGGTGAAGACCGCTCGTATGCCGTCTATACCTTAAAAGGAAAGCAGATCACACAGAAGGCCCGCAAGGAGATTGTGGGTTCTGAAAAAGGAAAACTCATTCCTACCGATATCGGTGTGGTGGTCAATGACTTCCTGATGAAGAATTTCACGGAGATTATGGACTACAACTTCACCGCCAAGGTGGAGCAGGACTTCGATAAGATTGCCGAGGGCGATGAGACCTGGACGGACATGATGCGTTCGTTCTATAAGGAGTTTGAACCAACGGTGGAACGTACTATCAACAGTCGCGATCAGCATAAGGCCGGTGAGCGTGTGCTGGGTAAAGATCCCAAGACAGGTAAGCCTGTTTTCGTGAAGATCGGTCGTTTCGGACCTGTTGTTCAGATCGGTACTGCCGACGACAGAGAGAAACCCACTTTCTCGCAGATGCCGAAAGATAAGAGTATCGAGACTATCACCCTCGAAGAGGCTCTGGAGCTGTTTAAGTTGCCGCGTGAGATCGGTGAGATCAATGGTAAACCTGTCACCATTGGTGCAGGCCGTTTCGGGCCCTATGTGCTCTATAACCGCAAATACACCTCTCTCCCCAAAGGTGCCGATCCCATGACGATTACTCTCGAAGAGGCCATCGGACTCATTCAGGAGAAGCAGCAAGAGGACGAGCGTAAGCATATGAAGAAGTTTGACGAGGATCCGAAGCTTGAGGTGATCAACGGTCGCTATGGTCCCTACCTTGTGTACGACGGCAAGAACTACCGTCTGCCGAAGAGTATGCACGAGAAGGCTGCTGAGTTGACCTACGAGGAGTGTATGAAGGTGATCAAGGCTGTTCCTGCCAATCGTAAATCGTAACGCCCTTCATGAAAAGGATCATCCTCATTGGTTACATGGGTGCCGGAAAGACCACCGTCGGCAAGGCACTCTCGAAGGAGTTAGGTATCATCTTTTACGATCTCGACTGGTATATAGAAAGCCGTATGCGAAAAACCGTCGCCCAGATCTTTGCCGAGCGTGGTGAGGAGGGGTTCCGGAAGATCGAGTACAATATGCTCCATGAGGTGGCAGAGTTTGAGGACGTGATTATCAGTTGTGGCGGCGGTACGCCCTGCTTCTTTGATAACATGGATTATCTGAACCAGCAAGGACAAGTGGTCTATCTGAAGGCAGATCCTGAGGTGCTGTATAAACATCTTCTGATGGCTAAGGTGGAACGCCCGCTCCTCAAGGGTAAAAGCAAAGAGGAGTTGCTGGCGTTTATCCGAGAGCAGTTGGATCGGCGTGAGCCCTTCTACTCGAAGGCCCGCTATACGCTTGACGTCAGTCTGATGGACAACTACGACAAGATCAAGATCAGCGTTGCTAAACTTCGCGAAATGCTGAATATATAAAATATCTATATATCTAAACTATAATATTATAGGAAATGAAGAAATGGACCATCGATGACTCGAAGGAGCTCTACAACATCAACGGTTGGGGCACCTCCTATTTCGGCATCAATGAGAAGGGTGATGTCTATGTCACACCTTGTAAGAATGCGACGCAGATAGACCTGCGTGAGGTGATGGACGAGTTGGCGCTGCGTGATGTCACGCCGCCAGTGTTGCTCCGCTTCCCCGATATCCTCGACAACCGAATCGAGAAGACGTGGAGCTGTTTCAAGAAAGCCTCGGAGGAGTACGACTACAAAGGCGAGAACTATGTGGTCTATCCCATCAAGGTGAACCAGATGCAGCCCGTTGTCGAGGAGATTATCTCCCATGGTCGGAAGTTCAACTTAGGTCTGGAGGCTGGTTCGAAACCCGAACTGCATGCCGTTATCGCCATGCAGTGTCAGAGCGACTCGATTATCGTCTGTAACGGTTATAAGGATCAGAGTTATATCGAACTGGCCCTGTTGGCCCAGAAGATGGGTAAGCAGATTTTCATCGTTGTGGAGAAGATGAACGAGTTGGAGATCATCGCCCGTGAAGCCAAGAAGATGAATATCCGTCCGAATATCGGTATCCGCATCAAACTGGCTTCCAGTGGCTCCGGAAAATGGGAAGAGAGCGGTGGCGATGCTTCGAAGTTCGGACTGACCAGTGCAGAACTCTTGGAGGCGCTGGAAATGTTGGACAAGAAAGGTATGCGTGACTGCCTCCGACTGATCCATTTCCATATAGGCTCACAGATCACAAAGATTCGTCGTATCCAGACAGCGCTCCGCGAGGCCTCACAGTTCTATATCCAACTGCATAAGATGGGTTATAACGTGGACTTCGTGGACTGCGGAGGTGGTTTGGGTGTCGACTACGACGGTACACGATCTCCATCGAGCGAGTCGTCAGTGAACTACTCCATCCAGGAATACGTCAACGACTGTATCTACACGTTCGTTGATGCAGCCAATAAGAACGATCTTCCCCATCCCAATATCATCACTGAGAGTGGCCGCTCATTGGCTGCCCACCACTCTGTGTTAGTTATCGATGTGTTGGAAACGGCTTCGCTGCCCGAGATGCCTGAAGAGTTTGAGCCCGACGAGAACTCCCACCAGTTGGTGAAGGACCTCTATGATATCTGGGACAATCTATCACCTCGTAATGTCCTCGAGGACTGGCACGACGCAGAGCAGATTCGTGAAGAAGTGCTCGACCTTTTCTCGCATGGTATCGTCGACCTGAAGACCCGTGCAGAGGTGGAGGCCATGTACTGGAGTGTATGTCATGAGATTCACGCTCTCGCTAAGAGTCTGAAGCATATCCCTGAGGAACTGATGAAGATCGACAAGCTACTTGCTGATAAGTACTTCTGTAACTTCTCGCTCTTCCAGAGTCTCAGTGACTCATGGGCCATCGATCAGGTATTCCCCATCATGCCTATCCAACGGCTTGATGAGCGTCCTACCCGCAATGCCACCATCCAGGATATCACCTGTGACAGCGACGGTAAGATTGCCAATTTCACCACCAATCGTCATAATACCCATTCGCTGCCTGTACATCCTCTCAAGAAGAACGAACCCTACTATTTGGGCGTGTTCCTTGTGGGTGCCTATCAGGAGATTCTCGGCGACATGCACAACCTGTTTGGTGACACGAATGCCGTACATATCTCAGTGAAGGACGGCAACTATCATATCGACCAGATCATTGATGGTGAGACCGTGGAGGAGGTGCTCGAATACGTACAGTATAATCCCAAGAAACTCGTCCGCCAGTTGGAGGTTTGGGTGGCTAAGAGTGTGAAGCAGGGCAAGATCTCGCTCGAAGAGGGTAAAGAGTTCCTCTCGAACTACCGTTCAGGCCTTTACGGATATACTTATCTAGAATAACTAGTAAAACTAGTACGACTAGCTATGAAGGAGAAACTGACAATCGTCAAGGTGGGTGGGGCTGTCGTTGAGGACGAGGCCCAACTCCAGCAACTACTCAATGACTTCAGTGCCATTGAGGGTAGGAAGGTGTTGGTACATGGTGGAGGCCGTAAAGCGACTAAAGTGGCTGAGGCTCTCGGCATTGAGTCGAAGATGGTGAATGGTCGTCGTATCACTGACGCCGATATGCTCAGTGTGGTGACGATGGTTTACGGTGGATTGGTGAACAAGAACCTTGTGGCCCGTCTGCAGGCTAACGGTGTGAATGCTCTCGGACTGACGGGTGCTGATATGGATGTCATCCGCAGCCATAAGCGTCCGTTGAAGGATGGCATTGATTTCGGTTTTGTTGGTGATGTCGATCGCGCAGATGGTCAGATGCTGAGCCGTCTTATCGAGGAAGGTGTCACCCCAGTGATGGCACCACTGACCCACGACGGTCAGGGAAACATCCTTAACACCAATGCTGATACGATTGCTTCGGAGACTGCCAAGGCCCTTGCACCTTACTATGATGTGACGCTGATTTTCAGTTTTGAGAAGAAAGGTGTGCTCCGTAATCCTGACGATGACGAATCTGTGATTCCAACAATCACACACGAGGATTTTATGAAATACAAGGCTGACGGTACTATCAGCGGCGGCATGCTGCCGAAGATAGAGAATGCATTGGCAGCTATCGACGCAGGAGTCTCTCGTGTCATCATCACTCTCGCCACCGCTATCGACGGCCATCACGGCACTATTATTAAAAGTAACGGATGAGCACGGATTTACACGGACAAAATCGTAATACGAACACCTTTCTGTGTTCATCCGTGTTCATCCGATGCAAAAAAGTGACTGCTTCTTGTAACTTTTCCGTTTCCTAATCGTCATTTAATATAGAGAGGATGAAAAAAGTCAGTTTCCGGAATGATATCCTGCCGCTGAAGAATGAGCTTTACAGGCTTGCACTCCGCATCACTCTCAATCCGGCGGAGGCGGAAGATGTGGTTCAGGAAACACTGATTAAGGTCTGGAATAGGCGAGACCGCTGGGAGGAGTTAGATTCCATCGAAGCCTTCTGCCTTTCCATCTGCCGGAATATCTCGCTCGACAAGATGAAGAAGGCAGAAAACCAGAATCCGAGTCTCGAAGAGGGACACGATTCTCCCGACCACAGTTACTCATCCAATCCCGAAGAGCAGGCCATGCAGCGCGACCGCATCGCACTTATCAGGCAGCTCATCGACAACTTGCCCGAGAAACAACGTAGTTGTATGCAACTTCGGGAGTTCGAGGGCAAGAGTTATAAGGAAATAGCGCAGATACTGGGTGTTACCGAGGAACAAGTGAAAATCAACATCTTCAGGGCCCGACAACAGATCAAGCAGCAATTTATAAAGACAGAGAATTATGGATTATAGGTACATCGAACAGCTCATGGAACGCTATTGGGAGGGTGAGACCACCCTTCAAGAGGAGTCGATTCTCCGTACGTTCTTTAGCCAGCCGGATATTCCCGAGAATCTTCGGAAGTTCCAGCCGCTCTTCATCTGTGAGTTGCAGAAGGAGGAACCGCTGGGCGAGGATTTCGATGCCCGAATTCTTGAGCAGATTGGTGAAGCCCCCGTGGCAAAGGTTGTCTCGCTGAAGAACCGTCTGATGCCTCTGTTTAAGGCTGCTGCTATTGTGGCTATCGTCCTGACTTTAGGCAATGCCGCTCAGGCACCATGGGATATCTGGGAGGATCCGCGCGATGAATTTGCCAAGGCAAAGGCGCAACTGACAGATACTGTCAATGTGCTGACTACGATACAGGCGGAGAATATGAGTGATACTATTCAGGCTCCAGCCAAGGAGAATACCACTTATTTGGAATAACTTTTTTCTATGCTTTCTATATTTATAATTAAACAGTGAAACTGTGAAGTTTCGAATCTCTCAAATTAATTAAGTACTAACAGAAGTTATGGGCTGCGATCTCGGTCGCAGCCCACTTCATTTTTTTCTAGTCACTAATCACTGTTAACTTTTCACTTTTTCAGTCTCATGTTCAATTGGAACAAGGCTGGCAGGAAGATGCATAACGAGAAGGCTACGGCCATCAGCACAGTACGTTCGGAACCGCAAATGTCAGTCAGCGTGATGTCGGAACTGGGATAGAGGTTGTACATCACATAGGCCACAGAGTTGTTGATCCAGTGATATGCCACACCAGGTATGATACTGTCTGTGCGGTAGTACATCCACCCTAAGAGCATTCCAATCAGGAAAGCGTGGGGAATTTGGGCTGGATTCATGTGGGCAGCGGCAAAGAAGAGGGCAGAGATGGCAATGGCAACCCAAGGACGACTGCTCCACCGTAACAATTCCCGCAAGATGGCTCCACGAAACACCAATTCCTCAGCCAATGGTGCCATCAGTCCTACGGACACATACCCCCAACGGTCTTTCATGATCATGTCAAATGCGTCTTCAGCAATATTGGGAAGTTCTGGCATGTGTTCCTGCATCCAAACAGAAGGAATAATGGCACCCAGGGCTGCCAAGACACACCAGATGAGTGTTACCCAGGGGCGCTTCCTAATCCAATTCGGCGACACCTCACTCCATTTAGCCAACAGAAACACGACCATCACCGCAATACTGAACAGGATAGTGGTGAGGATGATGCATGTGGCATTTGCCGATGCATTCTCTCCGCTGATGAGTGTCCAAAGTCCTTGGACTACAAGGCCTGCCACCAACTGGATGGCAAGAAAAACAATCAAATAGATAAACGCCTTCTTCATAAAAGTATTCTTTTCACTTGTTCTTGATCTTCCTTGAGTTGTGCCACTAGGGCTTCGGGCGAATCAAACCGCCGTTCCTCACGCAGTCTTCTTACGAAGGTGATGGTGACAGCCTGTCCGTAGAGGTTGCCGTCGAAATCGAGGATATTAACTTCTAACGTACGATTTCTGCCGTCGAATGTGGGCCTGGTACCAATATTCATCATCGCAGGTCGTTGTTCTTGGCTATCACCGATGGTGGCCCATACGGCATAGGCGCCACTGGCAGGAATCAACTTAAAAGGATCGCTGGGCTGCAGGTTGGCTGTGGGAAATCCTAACTGGTGACCAATATGCTCACCCGACTCCACCTTCCCTTGCAATTGGTAATATCGTCCTAAGCATTGGGGCATTTCGTCGACGCAGCCTTCCTCCGTCAGTAAACGACGGACTACCGAAGAGCTAAGCGGATGGCTACCATCTGCCGTCAACTGTACGTCACCCCTGAGTACTTCGATGCCAAGTTCCTCACCATAGTGAACATAGTCGTCGAATCCCTCGGCACGGTTATGGCCAAAACGGTTGTCGTAGCCAGTGATGAGTACTTTCACATTCAACTGATCGCGCAGAATCTGTTGCATAAAAGCCTGGGCCGTTAGTGAAGCTGTCTCTTGGGTGAAGGGCAGCACTACTAATCTGTCGATATTCAAGGCTCTGATAGCCTCAGTCTTCTCCTCCAACGTTGTTAATAACTGCGGACGGAACATCGGATCGAGTACCTGTCGTGGGGCACGGTCGAAAGTAATGACTGACGAGGCAAGCCCCATGCGACGGGCTTTCTCTGTCACCATGCCAATCAGGAACTGATGACCCCGATGCACACCATCGAACATACCGATGGTTGCGACGCATCCTGAACCCTTTTTAAGCTCTTTATTCAAGCAAATGGTCTTCATAAGGCCGCAAAGTTAATCATTTTTCGTTATTTCAGCAAAAAAATTTGGATAATTAAAGAAAAACCCTTAACTTTGCATCCCGAAAACCGGACTTGTAGCTCAGTTGGTTAGAGCAACAGACTCATAATCTGGAGGTCCCAGGTTCAAGCCCTGGCTGGTCCACTATGAATCAATAAAGCCGCTGCGTATGATAATGAAGAGCTGGATTAAGGTCTTCGCTGCTGTTACGATTTGTTTAACGGCAGTAGGGTGTTCAAAGGAATCCGAGTCAACGCCGGAAGAGCAATTCAAAGATAATTTTTTGGCCCTTGTAATGGGTGGTAAGGTGGTAGATACCCAGCAGGATTGGAGTACCTCTACGGGGCTGTCTGTTAAGATCTCCGTCGATTACGGCAATAGTACAGAATATCGTGTATACATCCTTCCAACGCCAGCTATCTACGATGCTTCGGCAACCTATCTCGGTATGGCTCGTATGAAGTCTGGCGAGTCAAAGACTATTACTGTTTGCCGTCCTGCCCATAATGCCCTGCTCTATGCTGCCTGCTTCGATGGTAACGGGCATGCCGTATGTAAGGCATTCCCTGCAAATGCTGCTGGTAGTGAGGTAATCTTTAATGGTCGGCAGCCAGAAACGATTGTACCGTCAATGGGTGGAAAGGATGAACGCTGGAGTGTGCCTACTATGCAGATGCCTGATTTGAACGATTATACCACAGGTCCTTTCGTAGATGTGTCCACGATGCAGTCGGAACCTGAGGGTAACAATCGTTTGCGCCTTAGCATCACCGACGACTATACGGGCTATTTGCCCTCACTCGGTATTCGAGGCAATATGGGTCTCTATGTGTCAGGAACCTGGACGCTTAGTTTCAATCAGCGTGTGGCTAATGGCAATGTAATTGTAGTCGGCAATGGCGGAAAGGTGGTAATCCCTGAAGGAATGACGCTTAGTGCCTCGTCTTCTGGCAATGGAGAAACAGGTCAGATCTACGTTCTCCCTGGTGGAGAGATTACGGGCGAAGGTACTTTAGAGTATAATACGGGTGGTGGAACCTATAGTTATAGTGCTGGTACCATTAGTGCTACGGAGGTTCGCCTGAATGGCTGTGGCCTTTATAATAGTGGTACACTGGGCAGCGTAACATCAAAGTCTTCTGTGACGTGTGTTGCCAAAGATGGTGTGCAGGGTGAGCTTATCAATCGTGGAGGTGCATGGCTGCAGCAGATCAGTGGCGAGAATTTCTCGTTGAAGAATGCTGCTAATATGATTATTAGTAACGAAGTAACCCTCTCGGAGAGTAGTTGTCTCGACGATTGGAGTTATATCCAGTGTCCTTCGCTTGTACTCAACGGCAGCGCCCAAGGCGACAAGGTTGTTTATATGGGTAATGGCGCTACCATCGAGACGACAGACATTACTATTAATAACTTTGGTGTTTGGGGACCTACGGGTAGCAATTTCTCTGCCAACGCCCTGCTGAAGGTGGACAATTGTAATGGTTGTGTTACTACCGAAGGTCAGGCAGGTACTTATCTGCTCGACCACGTGGAACTGATTCTGCCTGAATCATTCTCTGTCGATTATAATGTTGACAACATCTCCGACAACAACCGTCTGTTCTATTACTGGCTCAACGCCTGTGAGGGACTGCTTATCAACGACAACAACTATCGTTGGGCACAGGTGGGCAATAAGGATGCTCTTGTTTGGAATGATGATATCAGTGCCAATGCATGTGGCGACGCTTCGCGACAGACCTGTACCTACAGCACTTCTGCCTCATATAATACGACATATCTCTCGAAGAATTCGTTGACAGTACCTGAACCTAACGGCGTGTTTTATGCTTTCGAAACCCTCGAGAGCTCACTGAAGGACTATGATTATAATGATGTGGTGCTTCGAGTCAGCGTTCCCGTCGACAATGGTGATGGCAGTTATGTATCCAATGTCCTGTTGATGTGTGTAGGCAATACTATAAAAACCAATGTGATCTACAATGGTTCAGACTTTGGCAATGAAGTACATAAAGTTATTGGCGTGGCTACCGATAAGTCTGCTAACGTTTCTTCGATAACTCGTGTATTTACCAAACTTGGAGAAATCACCTTCCCAGATGGTAATGTCCGTATCGATCAGTTGGTCTTCTCGCTGCGTACTGAAGACGACAGAGGTAAGGTGACTACACAGGAAACAGGAGAAACACCGCTCTACTTTGTTATCAATGGTAGTAGTGATCGTCGCTGGTTCTGGCCTAATGAAGGTATCAATATTGGTGTGGCTTATCCGCAGTTCAGCACTTGGGCCTCGAACATGCAAACGGCCCTCAACTGGTATGCCGGCAGCAATGCTGCTGCAGGTAAAGTTGTCAGTTGGACGTCAGCCGACGAGTAATCAATACACTTGATTGTCTGAAGCGTACTCGTTCAGGTACCAGTCCTGGGAGAGTTCATGATTCATTGACCATTCTCCAAAGGAGTGTCCTCTCTTGCCATAGGCACCAAAACTCAGCACATTTTTCTTCTTAAAGCCGATGTTCTCGCCTTCTAATGGGTGGCGGAACTTCTTGTAGGGAATAACCAGCGACCAGGGTAATTTCGCAATTTCTGCAATCTTATACTCATTAAGTACGCAGTCGTTGCGATTGGCATATTGGTGTACCTCGAAGATGCCACCATTATATTCCTTGATAATAAAGGGGTCGATCAGATCGAAGTCCAGATACTCCAAACCAGACTTATCCTTGAAGGTTACGATATAGGTAATCTCCCTGGGGACCATCGTCTGGTAGTCCGTGCCACTGCCCTTCTTCACGTTGTAGAGCTTACGCTGTAAGACACCGTAATTCTCATCACCAGTCTGCAAGGCACCAGTAGCCCAGTGGGCATCGCAGAAAAGATTGATTACAGCCTCTCTGTCGTTCAGGCTCTCTAAGAGCGGGTCTTTCTTTTTGTGTACCACAAGTATCTGCTTGGGCACTTCCTGGCCTTTGTTGTTCACATTGAACGAGGCGTCTCCTTCGGTAGTGATGCTCTCTATCTCGTCGTATTTGAAGTTTTTCAGACGGATGGCGGCACCCACTTGGCGGTCTGTGCCCACAGCAGCCAACTGTACATGGAAGCGAACCTCTCGCTCTCCAGTCCGTTCGTAGGAAATGTTCAGAATCACATCATTAAAGTCGAAATCCACTTTTAGGAAGTCTGGCATCTCTTCCTCATAACAATAGACAAACGTCTGTGGCAGAGGCGTATAGCTGATCATCTGTTTGGTATAGAGAGGGTCGGAGAAGTCCACCTTGCGATCATTGGGTGTGAAGGTTGCCACTGTATAAAGCCCCTGATCGTCAACCAATGCAGCATAGAGTGTGGTGAGGATTTTAGGATAGCAGAAACTCAGAGAGGTTGTCTCGCCATCAGCAATCATCACCTGCGTAGCCACCTCGGCATCAGCATCCTGACGGGGATCGGCAGTCAGAATTTTCAGCCATTGGGCATTCACATTGGCGTTGGCTACTACCGTGACGGATCGTGAGTCTGTCAGCAACCAGTTGTGGTATCTGTCCAATGAGTCCACTGGCGACAGGCTGTCGCTGATATTCTGCGTGATCTGCTGATCGAACAGATCGTGATTACCACAGGAATAGTTTGTAACCACCACGACGGCCACAATCAACATGGTTATCCATCTAAAGCGTCTCATATCTTTCTCCTTTATATATTATAATATGTGGGCAAAATTACAAAAATAATTGCAAATTAACATCATTTTTCCTCCTCTTTTACAGAATTTAACAGAAAAAGTGATACAAGTTATCGATATTTTGATTAATTTTGCAGCCAAATCGATTTAGTTTTATAGTTACGTAACGTCTATTAAGTATTAATTGCAATGGGAAAGTATTTGATTAAAGGCGCATTGGCTCTATTCGCAGGGGCACTTGTCCTCAGTTGTGCTGAGACAGAGACTGAGTATGTACCAGTGGCTCAGCAAAAGATAAAGGCATTCGAGGATGTCTTTAAGGAAGTGTATGGGGATATTGACCCTTATCAGGACTGGGGCTTTGAGCAGGGAAAGACGAATGCTGAAGAGATGCCAGTTGTGGATGTTGTTGACTTAAGAGGCGATGTGGCTTTCACTCGTACAGGTGCTTTTGGTCGCTACGGGGCTCTCTTGGCATTCAATGGTGATACTCGTACAGCCAATCCAAATAAGAACCTTTGGGGTGATCCTCTGGAATATAACATGAAAATTCCCCCTGCACTGACTCAGGGGCAGAAACTCCGTGTCAAAGCCTATTTTCAGCATCATCCGAATATCACTTATACTGCTCCTGATTGTGGTGATTACTATATTCAGCAGGTATACAAGGGATATGATGACTATGAGACCTACCTCAGGCCAAACAACGACTGTTCTTTAGAGTACTATTATGCTGCAGATCATACAGAACAAAATCCGCATGTTGTTATCGGTAGCGACCACATGGACAAACTGACCATCGGTAATGATGAACAGCATGTGCTTAATTTCAACTATGGTTCTTATGATTATGGAAAATATCATGAGGTTCTTAATGAAGGAGAAAGCAGTCACGACTATATAAATGAATATACACACGTTGAGGGCAAGACCCATCCTGATCAGATAACCCTCATGCAGAATATTTGTCCCACTTGTGTTGGTTTCCACGACAGTGAGGGTGATGTTCAGCATAATGATCACGCTGCCTTGGTTGCTGCAAGTGTGATTGATCAGTGGGCAACAGAACACGAAGCCGAACTTAGAGCGAGTGGCGAATTTGGAGAGAATTGTGTTACTTTTGGTTGGGATCGTTCGTTTGTAGGTCTTGACTATGAATCCAAATTGCCTGAGAGTGTTACTTTAGGCAGCAATGCGACAGTCAACGATTGTTGTCCTAATAAGGATTTTGTCTGGGATGGAACAAGATATTGGAAATGGGAGGATATTAAAGACCAGCCTTTGACAACTCCTGATGGTCGTACCTTCCCGCTTCTGTCAACAGATAAGAACCAGTATTTGGGCACTTATGTCAAGATTGATCAAAACGACATGGTTTCAAAAGCAAAAGCAGGCCCAATTAAAAGAGATACAGGTCTAGAAAAGATTTATGATGATTCTAATGATGATCGAGAAGTCGATGTGCTTGATCTAACCAAGATCTTTGACGCATTAGGATCTGGCAAGGTTGCTGCAGTCAATAACGACAAGGGTGGTTTTGTGAAGAACCTTGGTGGTCGCGACTATGTCTTCTCTGACTGGATTGTCACGTTGACAGCAGCTTCTTATAATCCACCGCCAACGGATGTGTACTATGAACACTACGAGAATACTTGGTACGTTGTCGACAAAGGCCGTGTATTCTGCGAGGACCTTGGTCGTACTGCTCGTGAAGACCTTGATTACAATGATATAGTCTTCGATGTACGAGTCTTTAAAAACTTCAAATATCATACGGAGACCTATGCAAAGTATGATAAGGATCCGTCAGAAAATCCAGATGCCAAATTGTTGTGGAGTCAAACCAATACTCTTACAGAGCCAACTACAACGTTCTATCAGAACATCAAGTTGTTGGCAGCTGGTGGAACCATACCCGTATCACTTATAGTTGGTGATCCAAATGATCCTGAGAATCTTAAGGAGTATATTATCCACGACCAATTTAATTCTCCTGCATCCACACCAACAGAAATGATGGTAAACACCTGTGACAACAACTCTGCCGTCCATGGTACTTTCGGCACACGCAATCCGGTTGAACTTGGCGATATACACGAGAATTTCAGAGTGTATTACAATGACGACCCATCTGATTATGAGGATTTCGATGTTAAGCTGATCCAAGTACCAGAATCGTTAAAGAGTATAAGCAGCATCAGGCTGTGGTCGTCCTTTGATGGTGGAAGGGATGTTGCCGAGTTGCAGAGCGTAAAGGGTGGCGCACCCCAGAAGTTCATGGCTCCTTATGGCACCACCAAGTGGGCCGCCGAGCGTAATAATATCTCTCTGGCATATCCTGGCAATGGCACTATTCCGAGCTTCAACGATTGGGTGCTGGACAGGAACAATGAGCCTTGGGGCTATGCGAACACCAATTATTGCTATTCGGAAGAGAGTCCATATAATCCCGAGGGACGCAATCTGCCTATGGCCTTCAGATGCTATTCTACCGTTATGACGGATCGTGAGCAGCAGTTATGGCCAGCAAATGCTGCTGACGGAAACCAGTCCTACGGTTCTAGTTGGAATCTGGCTAATCTGGACTTGACGCTCGATGTCGATCACTTCAGTGCTGGCGACCGTCTGCGCTTCTATGCAAAAGACGTTCCCATTCCTGAGGGTGAAGGCGATGATGCTAAATTCACCAGCGAAGAGCAGAAGGCTTGGATCACAGTGGTGGTTGGTAATATCACACCATACTTCATCCACACCGAGTTCCCCTATTATGAAATTCGTGACGGACAGAGAGTCTTCAAAACTTCTGGTTGTATTGAGGTGATTATAGACCAGTCTGCTGCTGATCTGATCAATAACTATATTGATACTCACAGCAATAAGCTCACCTTACAGGTGCAGGGTCGTAACTTTACTCTCACTCGCATCTGCAGGGTTAAGAAATAAAATAGTATAGACATTTAATCAAATACGATAAAATTGCATTATTTTTGGGGTGGCTGCGTGAGCAGCTGCCCCTTTTTCTTGTGCCTTGCAAGATTAAGATTAAAAAAGTTACACAAGTTACACTTTTGTATTTATCGCATTGGTAATGAGCATTTTACAATGGTGTACCTTTTTTGCGAAGTTACACTTTTTAGGCGGATTCGTGGTTGAGCTATGCAAGAAACATGCCAAAAGGCTTAGTTATTCATATTTATAGTAATATGGATGGCTACGACAAAACAAGTTGTTTTGTTCTGTAAAAGATGCCTTCTTATAATTATGGAAACTATCGTAACTGGTACAAAACAAGTTGTTTTGTACCAGTGTAGGTTAGTGTAACTTTTAAACAAAGGTACACCTAAGTAACATGCTGATACTTAACGCCTTAACAGAAAAAGTGTAACTTTGTACCTTTTTAAGTATATTAAACTTGATTTCTGATGTATCACCTTATGTGTGACAACTAACCAAATCCGTCTTTTCCAAACCAACGGCAATGAATAATTGGAAACACATCTTCACTTTACAAAAAGTACCCTTTTTCTATACGAAATGTATCAAATTGCAAACGATGGCATTTTCATTAACTTTATTTAACCCACAAAATGAATTAATATATAAATAAAAGGTGTATCTTTGCAACCGAATTTCATGATTCAGTCTACGAATATTCATTTAAAACCAATTTATTAATACATTAAAATTTTTGATTATGAAGAAGTATTTGATGACAGGTGTTGCAGCTATCGCATTATGCGCTGCATTCACAAGCTGCTCAAAGAATGAGGAGTTGTACAACCCCGAGCAGATCGATCAGATGAAAGCTGAAGAGATTTACAAGGCTTATTCAGATGCCTTTGTTGAGTACATTGGTGGCTCTGTTGCTTCCAATCAGGACTGGGGCTTTGGCTCAGCAAAAACCCGTGGTGAATATGCTGATGCAAATCTTTGGTATAAGGAATATGAGGTTCCTGCTAACGTAACTGCTAATGAGAAGAAGTTGGTTAAGGATTATTTTACCGATCATCTATTTGAGAATCAGCGTCGTATCAACAATGTCGACTTTAAAGATTTCTTTGTTTATCAGGTTTATAAAGGAGAAGAGAGTTACAACAATGCATATGGTAATTCTGCAGGTGTAGGTTCTGACCATGTTAATCACCTTCAGACATATGTGGGAGGTACTATGGATGAGTTTGATGCTAGTACTGAGCAGTTGATCACATATAATAGTGGTAATTATCAATTGGATACTAAAGGCAATTTGAAGCGTGAGCACATGAACAACTTCAACAAAGGCGATAATCAGAATGTTGCTTATCAGGATGGTCATAGTGGTGATCCCAATTATGCAATCATTGGAGCTATGTTGATGGTTAATAGCGGTACTGCTGATTTCTCTTTCCATGGAACTGAGGATAACAAATATCACAATACTTATGTGATTATTCCTGGTGAGGAAATTGATCCTTCATTAGCAGGATTCTGGTATGTAGGATTTGACTTTGTGGCTACTGGTGGTTATACAGATGAGTGGGGTAACCTGCAGCAAGGTAATATGAGAATTGAACGCGACTGGCAGTTCAATGATTGGATCGTTCGTATCAGCCCTGCTCAGAAAATTGGAACTCGCAATTACACTCTCCGTGTGCTTGGTGAGGACTTGACTTTCAGTTCTACTGCTACAGGTGTTGATAAAGATGCTGACTTCGACTTTAATGATGTTGTCTTTGATGTGGCTTTCGTAAATAGCGGAACAGATGCAGAGAAGGGAACTTGGATTAGACTGATGGCAGCAGGTGGTACACTTCCTCTGTATATTGGTGAGGTTACAGATGAGAATGAGGTTCACAAGAGATTTGGTGACTATCCTGTTACAACGATGATCAATACCAACTGGCCAAGTGGTGCAAACAATGTTCCCTCAGTTGAGTGGAGATATTCTGATCAGATTGTCAATGCTAAGAATATTCCTGTGACTGTTATGAAGAATGGAAGCCCACTTGTGCTTAAAGCTGAAAGAGGTGAGCCTGCTTCTAAGATTGCTGTCAATGATGTTCACTTCAGGTGGTGTGACGAGCGTGTCAGCATGAAGCAGCACTTCCCGCTGTTCCTTGATTGGTGTACGGCTAACAGTTTCACTAGCACATGGTGGCTGCAAGTTAATCCATAAGAAATACATCAAATACTTAAAAAAACTAAATTATCTTTGGAAGGGGCTTCTGCGTGAGCAGGGGCCCCTTTATTTATATGCTATGTGGCTGGTAAAGGGCGCATAGTGAATTTCTGTTAAATAATTGGCGATTTTGTTGGTTCGTATAGAAATTATTCGTATTTTTGCGGAATAATAGCAATTTTTACCAATAAGCTTATTGAAGATTAGTATGATGAGAAAGTATTTGATGACCGCAATGGCAATCGTAGCCCTTGGTGGATTGTTTTCTGGCTGTACCAGAGAAATAGAAGGTGGCGAGGGTAACTCAGCCGCATTCGATATTGTGCAGAACTACGAAACAGCCTTTATTGACCGATTTGGCCAGCCTGCCGAGACTCAGACTTGGGGCTTTGGTCCTGTCACCACCCGTGCTGTGGTTGATCAGCCTTCTGTTTCTGAGGGGGAATACACATATAATGCCCAGATGACTTTGGCTTGGCAAGGTGTGGATGCAGCAATAACCTCAGGCACCTCTGAATCGAATTTTGAATTTATGGGTGAACAAAATCCCTGGCGTAACTCAGGATGGTCGGATAAATATTACGATGTTCATGGAACAGTGGTTGCCTCAGACCTTTCAGATGAGTTTATCGCTGCTGCCACAAAAGTTATTGTAGGAACGGAAGCAGAACCAGGTTTAATACCAGAGCAGGTTAATAATCTTTCTAAGGCAGAGTCGACAGGTTATTCGATCGTAACGACTGGTGGTCCTGTCACATTGACGCCTATTTATCACAATTCCAATTCTGGCGACAGACTGAGTTATTATTATTATCCAGTAGGCTCGAGGCCTTCTGATGCTGAGATAAAGACGATGCCCAAGTATTCTCTTGGTGAAATGAGCAATCCTAGTCAGGGTGGAAATACTCATATTTATAGGAATACTTATAGTCTGGTCTATGTGAGACCGGATGGCAGTTGTACATACGACTTCCCAGCAAACTATGTTATCAACTTTGTGATCAGCAACACTTGGGGAGGCCAGTCAAAAGAGATTTACCAAAGTGGTGGCATCACCACAATAGAGGGTGGCACAGAGTCATCCCTTATTTCACAAGGTAAGTTTGAGGTTTCTGCAAATGAGTATTACCAGTGTGGTTCTAATAAGTATATTGACGGTAAGGTTCAGATTAGGCTTGGCAATAATACTAGTGCTCCGCAATTTACCCAAGCTAAGCAGGGGTCTTCATTTACTTTTCAAGGCAACACCTTCAATTGGTATATGGACGGAAATGGTGTGAACGGAAGTTTGGATGGTGGTAATACATGTTATTATTTCCGTCCAAAGAAAGACGGTACTATTAATGTAGGAGTTAAGTTGAATTCTGGGAAAAAACTGTATATCAAGAAACTGGGCAATGAATATGATCCTTCGTCTTATAGCGATGGTGTTTCACTTTCAGGATTTGATGGAAAGATAGAGTTTGAAGATTTTACAGGCGTTTACAGTTTTCCAGTAGAAGGTTGGAATTGGTATGCAGTCTATGCAGAAGGTTCTAAATTGGGATTCTATGGCTTTGAATTTGAATATGCTGATTGGCAAGGTAATGTGACCAAGGAGAGAGACGGTGTCTTTACGAGTGCTCTCGGTCCCTTTGATTGTGGCTCCAGTTTTGATTTGGGATCAGTTACTGTGAAATTAGGAAAGGCTCCTTACTTTAGTAAAGCTAAATCCAGTGGTAGTGTGAGTGGATATTCTGCCTATACCTCAGGTACAAGTCTGAATGGAGGACTGTCTAATACGGCGACAACATCATATTATTTCTTGGCTTGGAATCCTGGTGTAATAAGAGTTGCGGTTTCCCTAAACGAAAACAAGCGTTTCTATATTAAAGACTTGGGCATGAACGGATGGGATAATACAAGCGGAATCTCTCTTTCTGGCTATGATGGAATCACTGTATCTTCCAAATATAATGGTACTTATGACTTCCCGGTCGAGGCCAATCATGTGTATGCAGTTTACGCAGAAGAGTCTAAATTAGGATTCTATGGTTGTGAGTTCCTAACAGGTACTCCTGGTACACCAGGAACACCTACAACGACTGACATTGTCAAGAGAACCATTTCTGTGAAACCTGACTATTATAGTGATAGCAATCTGAATCAGGAAATCCATCAGACCGGTTATGGCTATGGCGTAGGCGGCTATGGAGTAACAGAAAAACTCACTTCCCACACGGCAGTATACAAGAGCAAAGTCAACAATGTTGATTATACCTTTGTAGGATTTGAGGATTGGATTGACTTCGACTTCAACGATGTGATCCTTGCTATCACAGGTACGGAGCCAGAAAAACCACATGATCCGATCATCATTCCTGACCCAGATCCAGTACCAGATCCCGAGCCTGTATGCCGTATCGTGGCAGAGGACTTGACGGTTGATGAGAATGGAGACTTCGACTTCAACGATGTAGTGTTCGACGTATGTCCTGTTTCGAGTGAAAATAAGACGATTCTGATTATCCGTGCTGTTGGTGGTGAGTTGCCACTGTATATTGGCTCATTTGACGAAGCTCATGAGGTGCATAATGTTTGTAACCTTGGTCCTATGCAAATGACCAATACTGGTTGGGATGGTGGCATTGACTACAATAGGGAGTGCGGACGTATCACCCTCGAAGGCCAGGTAATCGCCTCTCGTAGTGATGCCAGAAACATCACAATATGGGTTGTCAAGAAGAATGAGACGATAACGCTGTCGGCAGATCCAGGCAGAGTGCCCAGTAAGATTTGTGTTGGTACTGACTATAGGTGGTGTCGTGAGCGTGTTGATATTGACGATACATATTGTAAGGATGGCGTCAAGTTGTTCTCTGCATACGTGTCTGGTCAATTGGGCGATGACTGGTATAAACAGTAATTGTTGAATAAATGTAAATACTAACCCAAAAGGGACGTCAGTTTATGCTGGCGCCCCTTTTTTGGCATTTATATTTGGTGGTGTGCAAAGATTGTTGTACCTTTGCAGTCAGTATGGTATTGAATTATATTTGGATAGCATTTTTCATCATCGCATTCGTCATTGCGGTGGTGAAGTTGGTGTTCTTGGGCGACTATGATGTGTTCCCAGCCATGATGGATTCAACGTTCTCATCGTCGAAGACCGCCTTTGAGATCTCATTGGGTCTGACGGGTGTGTTATCGCTCTGGCTGGGTATCATGAAGATTGGCGAGAAGGGTGGTGTGGTCAATGTGTTGGCCAGACTGTTGTCGCCTATCTTTACGAAACTATTCCCTGACATCCCCAAGGGTCATCCTGTGACAGGCTCTATCTTTATGAATATCGCTGCCAACATGCTGGGCCTCGATAATGCAGCCACGCCTCTTGGCTTGAAAGCAATGGAACAACTGCAGGATCTGAATACCAAGAAGGATACAGCCTCGAATCCGATGATCATGTTCCTTGTGCTGAACACCAGTGGTCTGACGCTGATACCAATCTCTATCTTAGTCTACAGGGCTCAGATGGGTGCTGCCCAGCCTACGGATGTCTTCATTCCTATCTTATTGGCAACATTCTTCTCGACCATAGCAGGCATCATCATCACGAGCCTTTTTCAAAAGATAAACCTTCTGAACCGTACCATCCTACTGACGTTGGGTGGCGCTGCTTTAGTGGTGGCTACCGTGATTTGGGGCTTCGGACAACTTGACTCCGTGCTGATGAACAAGGTGAGCACCTCTACGGCAAACATCTTGCTGATGCTGATCATCATTGCCTTTATCCTGGCAGGTCTGCGAAAGAAGGTAAACGTCTATGATGCCTTCATCGAGGGAGCAAAGGATGGTTTCACGACAGCTGTCCGCATCATCCCCTATCTGGTGGCAATCCTTGTAGCCATTGGTGTATTCAGGGCTTCGGGAGCAATGGACATGCTTATCAACGGCATTGGCTGGACGGTGGAAGCCTGTGGTGGAAACAGCGATTTTGTGGGCGCTCTGCCCACGGCCCTGATGAAACCACTCAGTGGTAGTGGAGCTCGTGGTATGATGGTCGATGCAATGACCACTTATGGAGCCGACTCGTTTATTGGTCGTCTGAGTTGTATCTTCCAAGGTTCGACAGACACCACCTTCTATATTCTCGCAGTTTATTTCGGCAGCGTGGGTATCGTGAAGACCCGTCATGCTGTTGCTTGCGGTCTCTTGGCTGACTTCGCTGGCATTATCGCAGCCATCGCGATAGCATATATGTTCTTTGGATAAAGATGAAAAAGTGAAAAGGTAAAAATGGCAAATCTGAAATCACTCGCAAAGGATACGGCGATTTATGGGCTGAGCAGTATTGTAGGAAGATTCCTGAACTACCTGCTGGTGCCCCTCTATACCCACTATATGCCCAAAGATTCCGGCGACTACGGTATCAGTACAAATGTCTATGCCTATACGGCGTTGATACTGGTGTTGTTGACGTTTGGTATGGAGACCACGCTCTTCCGTTTTGCCAACGACGAGAAGTGTAAGCCTGATACTGTTTTCTCGACGGTGATGGCTACGGTGGGTTCGCTGACATTGGTGTTTTTGTTGCTCATCTTCGGATTTATCACACCCATCAGCGAGGCACTTGGTTATGCGGAACACCCAGACTATCTGTTGATGATGGCTGTCGTCGTGGCCCTCGATGCCCTGCAGGCCATCCCCTTCAGTTTCCTGCGATTCCAGAAGCGGGCCATCCGCTTCGCTTCGCTGAAGATGCTCTTTATACTGTTGAACATTGCCCTGAACGTGATCTATTTCGTATTCTTAGGCAAGACATCGGTGTTCTATGTGTTCTTCATCAATCTGCTCTGTACGGGACTTATTACATTCTTCTTTATCCCAGACCTGTTCAAGATCCATTGGCACTTTGATGGCAGTCTGCTGCGTCGTATGCTCAGCTACTCATGGCCCATCCTGATTCTCGGTATCGCTGGCATTCTGAACCAGGTGGCCGATAAGATCATCTTCCCGTTGGTCTATCCCGATGAGGCTGATGCCAATGTGCAATTGGGTATCTATGGTTCTTGTGTGAAGATTGCGATGATTATGGCAATGATCACACAGGCCTTCCGCTATGCCTACGAGCCCATCGTGTTTGCCAAGAGCAAGGACAGCGACAAGTCGGAGTATTACGCCTCGGCGATGAAATACTTTATCATCTTTACGTTGCTGGCCTTCCTCTGTGTGATGGGTTGGATGCCTGTGCTGCAGTACATCATCGGAGCCGACTACCGTGAGGGCTTGGGTGTGGTGCCGATTGTGATGATGGCCGAGATAATGATGGGTGTGTACTTCAACCTGTCGTTCTGGTATAAACTCATCGATAAGACCATCTATGGGGCTTGGTTCTCGACAGCAGGCTGTATTGTGCTCTTAGCTGTGAACATCATTTTTATTCCCAAGTATGGTTATTGGGCCTGTGCCTGGGGAGGGGTTGCTGGCTATGGTACAGCGATGATGCTGAGTTATTTCGTTGGTCAGAAGAAGAACCCTATTCCTTATCCGATCAAGGATATCGCTATTTACTTTATTGCCGCTATGACTGCTTTTGGTATGATGCTGTGGTTTGCAAGGTATCTGGATCTGCCGACATGGGTATTGTTCATCATCAACAACGTCTTTATTCTGGGCTTTGTATATAGAATCATCCAAAAAGACTTACCGTTAAGTCGTATTCCCATCATTGGAAAGAAATTTAAGAAAACTAAATAAGATATGAAGAAATTACTGTTTACATTATTCGCTATCCATTGTTCGTTATTCACTGTTCATGCCGATGAGGGCATGTGGACATTGTACAACCTGCCGAATGCCGTCTATGAGACGATGAAGCAGGAGAACTACGAACTGCCCTATGGTGCTTTGTATGAAGGCGACGATGCCATCAAGAACTGTGTGGTGAACTTTGGCGGCTACTGCTCGGGTGTGGTTGTGAGTCCCGACGGTCTTGTGTTTACCAATCACCACTGCGGCTTTGAGGCCATCCGCTCGCACTCGACGGTGGAGCACGACTATATGCTTAATGGTTTCGTGTCGAACTCCTTCGAAGAGGAATTACCTAACAAAGACCTCTTTGTGAGTTTCATGGTGGAACAGAAGGACATCACCACTTGGCTTGATTCCCTCGGCATTAACAAGATGAATAATGATGATCAATATCATTTCCTCGATTCACTCGAGAATGCGATGCAGAAGGATCTTGTGAAACAAGACTCCACCCTGCGAGTAGAGATCAAGCCTTTCTATGAAGGCAACAAATACTATCTGACTACCTATCGCGACTACGAGGACGTACGACTGGTGTTTGCTCTGCCTAAGTCGATGGGTAAGTTCGGTGGTGAGACTG
>Ga0310696_10002831_pt1 | contig 22370 bp, 22 predicted proteins | sample AusTroGonzalo_MG_4_FD_203885 | JGI IMG/M metagenome (GOLD analysis project Ga0310696, IMG submission 203885) | Bovine rumen microbial communities from tropical cattle in Woodstock, Queensland, Australia - Gonzalo_02 (v2) (version 2) | ecosystem: Host-associated > Mammals > Digestive system >...
GATGCGGCACCATGATCGCCGAGGCGTCGGCTTCGAGCGGGCGGATGTAGTCGCTGTAACTCCCTTTCGCCACGCGGACGATGGTGTCCATGTCGTAGGCTTTGGCGGCGCGGATGAAGTTTTCCATGGTCGCCTGATCGGTCGGCACGTGCTCCTGACAGATCCACAAGGCGTCGAAGCCGTGCATCCCGGCGATCTCGGCGACGCGGGGACAAGTGAGGTTGCTTTTGAAACTGAGGGCCTTTTTGCCGGAGCGGAGCAACTCCAGCATGCGGCTTCTGCGGGGGGCGATCATGACGGACATCCTTTCCTGTTCGCGCCCGGCGCCATACCGGGAACGCATGTCACGATAAAATATAACCCGCCCGAAAGCGTTTGCAACGCCCTGCCGCATATTTTCCGGATTTTCACCGGACCAGCGGATTCACAACATTTCCAATTCCACGACGACCAGCCAGATCAGTCCGAAGACGATGCTCAAACTGCCCATGACGATGCCGAATACGGAATGACCGGTCCCGCGCCCCTCCGGGTGATGGTGGGCGTGGACCAGTCCGCAGATGCCGGTGATCAGCGCCGGAATGCCGGTGATGAAGCAGAAGATCAGAGTGGCGAACCCCAAATAGTACGACCAGATCGCCGCCGGGTTGCGCGGGAAGTAGAACGGACCGCATTTGACCGGGCCCTGCTCATCCGGGTGCGGAGGATCCGGCTGGATCGGCTCGATGATCGGCAGGACGACCGGCTGGACCGGCTGGACGACGGGCCGAACCGGCTGAGCGACGGGCTTGACCGGCTCGACGGTCGGCTGTACCGGCGGAGCCACCCGATTGCCGCATGCCGGACAAAACACCGCATCCTCGGGAAGTTCCCTGCCGCATTTATGACAAAACATTTGACTGCCTCCGTATTTTTCCGCCGCCGGGCGCACCGCATCCGGCGAATGTTCCGACCGCACCCCGATATTGCGTATAAAATAACTTGCCGCCAACGGTTTGTCAAGACGCCGGAGTACCGAAGATCACCGCGCGGCAACCCCCACCAAGAGTCGCGCGATCTCGCCGGGAACGTAAAAGGCTTTTTTTTCCGCGAAGCGGAGAGGCAATGCCTCGGCGGGAGGGATGGAACATTCCGAAACGCCGGGAATTGCCGGAGAGCGGCGAAGCCGCGAAAAAAAGCCACTTTTCCTTCTCCCCGCGCCCTACCGGAAAAAGGGCAAAAAAATGGCGAGAGAGACGGGACTCGAACCCGCAACATCCACCGTGACAGGGTGGCACTCTAACCAGTTGAGCTACTCCCCCGCGCCATTTATCGAACAATGCCGCAGTTTGTTCTAAAATGTACCACGTTTCGGCGTTTTTTCAAGTGAAAAGGCGGATATTTTTCCAAAAAAACGTCTTGCGGGGCTTATCGAGTGGAAAAATCCGCATATCCGATGTATGTTTTTACCGGATGCCGCCGTCCGGGGGACGTGCGCGGCGACGGGTTTCCGTGTTTGAATTCAGGGGGAGTCGGAGCGTCATCGATGGCTGTCGGGATCAACAAAGCTGATGCCGAATCGCGCGGCGGGAGCGGCACCGGTCTGCCGGACGCGCTTTCCGCGTATTTGCGCACGGTGGGCGATCTGCCGCCGCTGTCGGTGGCGGAGCAGAGCGAATTGTGGCGCGACATCGACGCGGCGACGGACGGGGTGCGGCGCGTACTCTTCCGCTTCGGCTTTGCGGCGGACGAACTGCTGCGGCTGATCGGCAGCTGTCTGGAATTCGAGGCTTCGCCGAACGACTGTTTTCTGCCGTCGTCGCTGCCGGGGCGGGAGGACAAGGCCTCGCCCGAGCTGATGGCGCAGCTCCGCAAGTGGAGAAGCGGCATCATGCGGGCGCGGCGGGAGATACAGACGAACTTCCGCGCTCCGTCGGACAAACTGGAGCGCAAGCGCGGCGAACTCGTCGAATCGCTGATGAAATTCGCCCTCAACTCCGCGCAGCTGGAGGAGCTTTTCAACATCACCGTCAACTACGTAAAGCTCGCGCGGCCGGAGTGGGACGGGGGCACGTGGCGCGGCGGACCGGCGGCGGAGGAGATCCCCGAGGCGGTGCGCGAAATGCTGGAAGAGCGCTTCGCCCTGCCGCTTGCGGAGATATTCGCGGCGGTCCCGGAGCTGATCGCCGCGCACGAAAAGCTGTTGACGCTGCGGCGCAAGATGACCGAGAGCAATCTGCGGCTGGTCGTGAGCATCGCCCAGCGCTACCGCAACCGGGGGCTGCCCTTCGACGATCTGATCCAGGAGGGCAATCTGGGACTGCTCCGGGCGGTGGAGCGCTTCGACTTCAAGCTGGGGCACCGTTTCAGCACCTACGCGAGCTGGTGGATCCACCACGCGGTGGCGCGGGCGACCGCCGAGCAGGTGCGGATCATCCGCCTGCCCGCGCACATGATCAGTTCGATCGGGGCGATCCACCGCGCCGAACAGAGGTTTCTGCAGCTGCACGGGCGCGAGCCGGCAAACGAGGAACTGGCGGCGCTGCTGGAGCTGCCGGTGGCGCGAGTCAGCGCGATCAAGAAAATGAGCTGTCAGACGATCAGTCTGCAGTCGCCGCTGGCGAATTCGGACGACGAAAACACGCTGGAGTCGATCGTCGCCGACGACGAGAGCAGCGATCCGATCCGCGAGTACGCGCGGAGGGTGCTGTACGAAAAGCTCTACGAGGTGCTGGGGATGCTCCCCGAGCGCGAGCGTCAGATCATAATACTGCGCTTCGGGCTCTTCGACCAGCCGCGGCTGCCGCTCTCGGAGATCAGCGTCCGGCTGAACCTCACGCGCGAGCGGGTGCGCCAATTGGAGAAAAAGGTGCTGGAGACGCTGCGCTCCCCGGCGAAGATGAAGTATCTCTCGGGCGGGCTGTGACGTCCGGAAAAAACATACGGGAAACACGGAAAAATGACCGAAGTCGAAATTCGCGGGCTTACCAAACGCTACACCGAAAACCCGATCCTGCGCGGAGTCGATCTGGACATCCGCGCCGGCGAGCTGTTCTTTCTTCTGGGGCCGTCGGGGTGCGGCAAGTCGACGCTGCTGCGCATCCTCGCGGGGCTGATCGAGGCCGATTCGGGCAGCGTCCGCTTCGACGGCGAAGATATCCTGACGCTGCCGCCGGAAAAGCGCCGCACCGCGATGGTCTTTCAGAACTACGCGCTCTGGCCGCACATGAGCGTCTTCGACAACGTGGCGTTCGCCCCGCGCAACGCCGGAGTCAAAAAGGCGCAGATCGAAGCCGTCGTGAACGAGGCGCTCGAAGTGGTCGAAATGAGCGAGTTTTCCAAACGCAAGCCGCCCTCGCTTTCGGGCGGTCAGCAGCAGCGGGTGGCGCTGGCGCGGGCGCTGGCCGCCGATCCGCGGCTGTTATTGCTCGACGAACCGCTGTCAAACCTCGACGCGCGGCTCCGCGACGCGATGCGCGGCAAGATCAAGGGGATCTGCAAATCGCGGCGGCTCACGGCGCTTTACGTCACCCACGACCGGCAGGAGGCGCTGAGCATGGCCGACCGCCTCGGGGTGATGCACCGGGGCGTCATACGCCGCCTCGGCACGCCGGAGGAGGTCTACAACCACCCGGGCGACTGCTTCACGGCCAAATTCCTCGGCGACGTGAACTTCATCGACGGCGAACTCAAGGCCAACGGCGTTTTCGAGTGCGCGCTGGGCAAGCTCCCCTGCAAGGCGGAGACGGCTCCCGGCAAGGCGGTCGGGGCGATCCGGCCGGAGCGCATACGCTTCGCCGCCGCGGGCGCGCCCGGCATCCCGGCGAAGCTCGTCGGGCGGAGCTTCTACGGCGAAAGCTGCGAGTGGGAGCTCGTCGCCGACGGCGGCATCAAACTCGTCGTAAGCGAAACCGCCCCGCCGGAGCGGCGCATGGGCGAAACGCATATCTTGAACTTCGAACCGGGCTTCTTCATGGCCCTGCCGCGGGAAGGCGCCGATGAATAAGCAGCTTGTGATCGCCCTCGCCGTCTGGCTGGCTTTGCTGGCGCTGCCCTTCGCCCTGCGCGAAAAGGAGCCGGGCGAAGGAACTCCCGCGACGGAAACGGAAAAACTCGTCATCATCTCGGCGCACAACAAAGCCGCGCGCGACGAATACGCCCGGGCATTCGGCGAATACTACTACCGGAAGTACGGACGGCGCATCGAACTCGACTTCCGCAATGTCGGCGGCACGAGCGCCATCAGCAAGTACCTGAAAGACCGCTTCGAAGCGGAGTTCCGCGTCTATTACGAAAGGAAGCACCCGGGCGAATGGGACGACGAGGTCGCCAAGGCCTTCGCCGACGGCAAGCTCGATCCCGACGACGCGAAGGTGCCGGAAAAACTGCGGCGGGCAAGGCGCGAGTTCCTCGCGTCAAACATCGGCATCGGCATCGACATCATGGCGGGGGGCGGTACTTACGAGCACTCGCGCAACGCCCGCAACGGCTACGCCGTCGACGCGCACGTCGCCGTGCCGGACGCCGTTCCGGAGAGCTTCGGCGGCGAAAAGCTCTACGACAAAAAGGGCCGTTACTACGGCGTGGTGCTCTCGACCTTCGGCATCAGCTACAACGCCGACCGCATCGGGGAACTCGGCGGGCAGATTCCGGAGAGGTGGGCGGACCTCGGCGAACCGCGCTTTCTCAATACGCTCGCCGTCGCCGATCCGACCAAATCCGGCTCCGCGAACAAGTGCTTCGAGATCGTGCTCCAGCAGTCGATGAGCGAAGCCGGCTCGCCCGACGCGGGCTGGGCGCCGGGACTGAATCTGATCAAGCGCATCTTCGCCAACGCCCGCAATATCTCGGACTCCGCCAGCAAGGTGGTGCGCGACGTCTGCGAAGGCGACGCCGCCGCCGGCATGGCGATCGACACCTACGGCATCAGCGAGGAGTTCTGGAGCGCCAAGGTCTTCGGCGGCAAGGCGCACTGCTTCTACGTGACGCCGAAGGGCGGCACGGCGGTCAGCGTGGATCCCGTGCAGATGCTGCGCGGCGCGCCGAATCCCGAGGCGGCGAAGGCGTTCATCGAATTTCTGCTGTCGGTCGAGGGGCAGAAGCTCCACTGCTTCAAGGTCGGCGTTCCCGACGGCCCCAAGGTCAACTCGCTCAACCGGCCGCCGGTGCGGCGGGACATCTACACGCCGGAAAACCGGCGGTATCTGTTCAAGCCGGACTACAACCCCTACGAATCCGGCGCGGACTTCAAGTACCGTTCCGAATGGACTGGAAAATACTTCGACCTCCTGCGGGGACTGCTCAAGAGCGTCGCCATCGACACGCACGACGAACTCGTCGAAGCGTGGCGGGCGATCTGCGCGGCGGGCGGCCCCGACCGGGTGCCGCAGGCGATGGCGGAGTTCGAATTTCTCCCCTTCGATTACGCGGGGGCCAAGAATGCGGCCGCGGCGCTCAAGGCCGGAAAAGCCGCCGACGCCGCCAGACTGACGCGCCGCTGGAGCGACGAGGCGAGAAAGCACTACAAAAAAGCCGCCGAACTGGCGCGGGAGGGTAAATAAATGCTGTGGCGCCGGATCTTTCAATATGCGATGCTGCTGCTGCTGGCGGCGTTCATCACGCTGTTTCTGCTGCTCCCGATCGGCACCGTGGTCGGAACGGGGTGCGACTGGAGCCTCTTCGTCGAGGTGTTCCGCAACGCCGTCTACCGGCAGGGGCTGTGGAACAGCCTCTCGATCGCCTTCGTCACGACCGGAATCGTCTTCTGCATCTCGCTGCCGCTCGCGGTGATCTACGACCGTTACGACTTCCCGGGCAAATCGTACTGCAATCTGCTGATGATGCTGCCGATGATCCTGCCGCCCTTCGTCGGCGCGCTGGGCTTCCAAAAGATCCTCGGCCACTACGGGGTGCTCAACACCCTGCTCGTGAACTGCGGTCTGCCGCGCGTGGACTTCCTCGGCGGCAGCGGGTGCTTCTGGAGCATCTGCCTGATCGAAGCGCTCCATTTGTATCCGATATTCTACCTCAACATCGTCACGGCGCTCGGCAACCTCGATCCGTCGCTGGACGAGGCGGCGGCGAACCTCGGAGCTTCCCGGTTCAAGCGCTTCTTCCTCGTGAAACTGCCGCTGATCCGCCCCGGCATACTCGCTGGCGCGAGTCTGGTGCTGGTGTGGAGCTTCACCGAACTCGGCACCCCGCTGATGTTCGGCTACACCCGGACGACGGCGGTGCAGATCTTCAACGGGCTCAACGAACTCGAAACCAACCCGATACCGTACACGCTGGTCGTGATAATGCTGTGCTTTTCCGCGCTGTTGTACCTCGGCGCCAAGCTCATGCTCGGTCGGAACAGCGCCGCCACCATGCCAAAAGCGGGGATGGGGAGCAGCGCCCGCAAGCTAAAGTCGTGGAAAAAGTTTTTGCCGGGGCTGGCGTTCCTCGGCGTGTCGCTCTGCGCGGCGTCGCCGCACATCGCGCTCGTGCTGTGCGCGTTCTTCCGCCGCTATTACGGGACGGCGCTGCCGCAGCGCTTCACGCTGGACAACTTCTCGGGAGCGCTCTCCAACGCGCTGGTGCTGCCCTCCATCAGCAACAGTCTGCGCTACTCGCTTCTGGCCATGGTGCTGGCGCTGGCGATCGGCGTCGTGACCAGCCTCGCGGCGGTGCGGTGGAAACTGCGCTTTTCCGGCGCGGTCGATCTGCTGGCGATGCTGCCGCTGGCGGTCCCCGGGATGGTCGTCGCCTTCGGCTACATGGGGATGTCCACCCGCTATCCGTGGGCGCGGAGCATCTTTCACCCGATCGAAAATCCGCTGTTCCTGCTGGGAATAGCCTACGCGGTGCGCCGGATCCCCTACGTGGTGCGGAGCGTCAGCGCCGGTCTGGAACAAACCCCAGAGGAGCTGGAAAACGCCGCGCGCAACTTCGGCGCGTCGCCGTTCAAGGTGCTCTCCAAGATCACGCTGCCGCTGATCGCGGCAAACATGCTGGTCGGCGGATTGTTCGCCTTCAGCTTCTCGATGCTGGAGGTCTCGGATTCTCTTATCCTCGCCCAGAAGAGCGAATTTTTCCCGATCACCAAGGCGCTCTACGAACTTGCGCAGATACTGGGTTCCGGCCCCGGGATCGCCTGCGCCTTCGGCGTGTGGGCGATGCTGTTTCTGGCGTCGACGCTGGCGGTGGCGAGCGCGGTGCTGGGCAAGAAGATCGGCGCGGTCTTCAAATTCTGACGGGGTGACAGTGCGATGTGGCTCCGCCGGCTCGCCAGATGGCTGAATCTCTTCCCCTGCCCGCTCTGCGGAGAAGGCGACGGCGACGGAGCCGGGATGCTGTGTCCCGAATGCCGCGACGGACTGCCGCTCGTGCCCGCCGAAGCTCCGCACTGCCCCGGCTGCGGCGGAGTCGCCGACGGTCTGCTGGCGATGTGCCGCGCCTGCATGAGCTGCGAAGAGCGCCCGTGGCTGGACGCCGTGACGGTGATGGAGTACCGCGGCGAAGGCGCGCAGTTCATGAAACGCTTCAAATCCGGTCACGCCCCGGAGCTCGCGCGGCCGCTGGGATTTCTCGCCGCGCAAAAGGTGAAGAAGCTCAACTGGCGCGCCGACGTGATCGTGCCGGTGCCGCTGCGCTTCACCCGCCGGTGGAAGCGGCTGTACAACCAGAGCGCGCTCTTCGGCGAGCGGCTGGGCGCGGAGCTGGGGATCCCCTGCCGCGAGCTGTTGACGAAACTCGCGGGCGGCGGCAAGCAGGCGGGGCTGTCGCGGGCGAAGCGCCTCAAAAACCGCCTGCGCTTCAAAGTCCGGGATCCGGAAAAACTGCGCGGGAAACGCGTGATCCTCGTCGACGACATCTTCACCACCGGCAGCACGCTCGTCGCGGCGGCGAAGGCGCTCCGGCAGGCCGATCCGACGTGCATCTACGTCGTGAGCGGCGCGCGGACACCGCTCTGCTACACGAACAGCGTCCCGAGAAGGAAGCCTGCGCCGACGGCGAGCGGGATCGACAGATTGTCGTCCAGATGCAGTTCGCAGTTGAAGAGTTCGAGCACCGCCGCGGCGCCCACTCCCAGCACGCCGCCGAGCAGAACCTGCCACGGGTAGGCGAACACCGCGAAGCCGATCAGCACCACCGCCAGCCCGGTCAAGACGAAGGCCAGCGTGCCTTCCAGCGACTTGCCGTTGAAGAAGCGGTGTTTCCCGAAGCGTCTGCCGATCAGCGCCGCCGCCGTGTCGCCCAGCAGCATCACCGCCATCGCCAGCGCCGAGTACGGCGACTTGAAGCACAGCGCCGACAGACTCGCCGCCGCCAGCACCGGAGCTCCGCCCGACAAGTGGAACTTGCCCTCGCCGTAGTCGCGGAGCATCCGCCCGAAAAAGAAGCCGTAGCACTGCCGCACGACCGGCACCTCGCGGTAGTAGGCGTATTCGATTATCACGGTCAGCACGGCCAGCACGCCGAAAAAGATCGCGCAGAAGGTCCGCGGCAGCAAGAGCAGCGCCGCCGCCATCCACAGGGAACTCAAGTGGACGAGTTTGCGTTTTATCTCCTGACCGTACGATATCTGTGACATTTTTTCGACCGATTTACGGTATGTTTCCCCGAACTTTTTTCAAGGTGCTTAACATAACATGAAAAGCATTCGTTTTCAAGACGCTGCGGCCTTGAAAAAACGATGTCGCATGATATATTAAGCGCCTGTTTTCAAAGAACTCCCGCAAAATGAAACGGACGACGGTCATGAATGGGAACATCTGCGCTCTTTCCAGAGGCGAACTCGAAGCACTGAAAACGGAACTCGACCAAGCCTACGCGGCTTTCCGCTCGCGCGGCGTCAAGCTCGACATGTCGCGCGGCAAACCCTCGCCGGACCAGCTCGACGTCTGCAACCCGATCCTCACCGAGCCTTTCAGCTTCAAGGCGGAAAACGGCATGGACGGCCGCAATTACGGGGGGCTCGACGGCCTCCCCGAAATGAAGCGCTACTTCGGCGAACTCCTCGGGATCGATCCGGCGCGGATCGTCATCGGCGGCAACGCGAGTTTGACGCTCATGTACGACATGATGATGCGGCTCTACGTCTTCGGCGTCGGCGGCCACGCCCCGTGGCGGACCTTCGACAAGATCAAGTTCCTCTGCCCCTCCCCCGGCTACGACCGCCACTTCGCAATCACGCAGGAGCTGGGCTTCGAAATGATACCGGTCCGCATGACCGAAAACGGCCCCGACATGGACGAAGTCGAGCGCCTCGTTGCCGATCCGGCGGTGAAAGGCATCTGGTGCGTGCCGCTGTACTCCAACCCGCAGGGCATCTGCTGCGGCGACGACACGGTGAAGCGCCTCGGCAAAATGAAGTGCGCGGCGCCGGATTTCAAGATATTCTGGGACAACGCCTACGGCGTCCACCACCTCTACGGCGAAACGCCGCTCTACGACATCTTCAAGGCTTGCGAAGAGGGCGGCAATCCGGAGCGGGCCTATTACTTCTTCTCGACCAGCAAGATCACCTTCCCGGGGGGCGGCGTGTCGATCTTCGCCACCGGATACGGCGAACACGACGAGATTCTGAAACACCTCGGGATACAAACCATCAGCTACGACAAGCTCAACCAGCTGCGGACGCTCAAGTTCCTGAAGGACAAGCCGACGACCATGCGGCACATGGAGAAGATGGCGGCACTGCTGCGCCCCAAATTCGACACCGTGCTCGACACGCTGGAACGCGAACTTGCCGGGACCGGACTCGCCAAGTGGACCAAACCGCGCGGCGGCTACTTCGTCGCAGTCGACGTACTGCCGGGGTGTGCGAAACGCGTCGTGGAACTCGCGGCGCAGGCGGGGGTGAAACTCACCGCCGCCGGAGCGACCTGGCCGCTGCACCGCGATCCCGCCGACAGCAACCTGCGGCTCGCCCCGAGCTATCCCTCCGTCGGCGAACTCGCGCAGGCCATGGAGCTCTTCTGTCTGGCCGTGAAGCTCGCCGCGGTCGAAAAACTGCTCAACGCCTGACCGGACGGCCGCACCCGGCGCGCACGTCGCCCATCCTGCCCGTCACGAAGGCGTCCGCGCCCATCAGGTTGAACTTGAGCGCCGTTTCCGCATCCTTGACGAACCAGATCGAGCACCACAGCCCCGCCGCCTTGAGCTTGCGCAGCTCCTTTTCCGTCAGCGCCCCGTCGGTGAAGCCGCGGCGCGGCAGGTTGAAGCCGTAGAGACCGAACTCGTCCCGCCACTTGATAAGCTCGGCGAAAAGTTCTTCCGAGGTCTTGAAATCCTGTTCCGTCGATATCGAGCGGATATGCCCTTCCGGCATCCGGCGCACATAGACGTGCAGCACCCGCCGCAGTTCCGGGTGCTTCGACTGCGCATAGCGCAGCGCTTCGCGCCGGAAGGTGGCGATCATGATGCGGTCGCGGCTTATGCCGAGGCGGTCGAACTCCGCCAGCGCGCGCTCGAAGCCCTCCGGCGTGAACGCCTTGGTGTCTACCCAGAACTCCGGACAGTCGCGGATGATCTCCAACGCCTCGCGGAGCGTCACGATCCGTTCTTTGTCGTACCCGCCGACGGGTAGAAACACGCCCTTTTCCCGTATCTCCGCCAGCGTAAGCTCGGCGACCGGAGCGTCCCAGTTCATGGTGCGCTTGAGCGTCGCGTCGTGGCTCAGCACGACTTCACCGTCCTTGGTGAAGCGGATGTCCAGCTTAACGATATCCGCCTTGCGCCGCGCCGCAAGCACGAACGCCGGGCGCGAAGCCTCCGGAGCGTCCAGCTCCTCGCCGCGGTGCGAAACGCACTTGACCGGCAGCACGGCCGCATCGCCCAGACAAAGCGCGGCCGAGATCAGGCCGCAGAGAACCAGCAGTTTTTTCATCTTCATGCCTCCGTTCCGATCCGGTGTCCCGTCGAAAAATCTTTCAAAAATAGCATTGCGCGCGGCCTTTTTCAAGCCCGCCCTCCCCTCCCCCGCTTGAAATACCGTGTTCCTGCTGTATTGTATAAGACCAATTCGAAACGCACAACCAGAGGATGCCATAATGAAACGCATACATATTATGAAAACGGTCTTCGGGATGTTCGCGGCGGCGCTGATGCTGTTCGCCGCCGGATGCGCGAGCAATGACCACGAACGGCGAATCGGCGAGCTGGAGGAAAAGGTCTCCGAACTGCAGATGCAGCTCGCGCTGGTCAAGCCCGCCCCCGATCCGGCCAACTCCATCTGGCCGCGCGACGGCTTCAACTACCTCGCCATCGGCAACAGCCTCACCCAGCACGGCATCTGCAAGTACTGGTGGAACCGCGTCGGCATGGCGGCGAGCGACGCCGACCACGACTACTTCCATCTGGTCCGGCGCGGACTGCAGAAGCGCTTCGGCAAGGTGACGGCGCACGCGATCAACTTCTCGGAGTGGGAGATCACCGGACACGACCGCGACCAGACCTTCGCCAAGATCGACAAGCTGCTCGACGACCGCATCGCGCTCGTCACCATCCAGCTCGGCGAAAACGTCAAGGACTTCAAGACCTTCGCCGCCGATTACGTTTCGCTCATCGAACACGTCCGGCAGAAGACGGGCGGCAAGGCCCAGATCATCGTCATCGGCGACTTCTGGACCGACAATCCCACCCGCGCCGAGGCCGCCCAAAAGTGCGGCGTCGACTACGTGCCCCTCGACGCGACCTTCAACGATCCCAAGTACCGCAGCAAGATCGGCGCCGTCGTCTTCGACGCGGAGGGCAACCGCCACATCGTCAACCACGCCGGCGTCGCCAAGCACCCCGGCGACGAGGGCATGGCCTTCATCGCCGAAAAGGTGCTGGAAAAAGTCAAACGCTGACCGTCATCCCAACCCCGCGGAGGCAAAAATGGATTTTCTCGACATCATGAACCGGCGCAAGAGCTGCCGGGCGTATCAGTCGGACAAACCGGTCGCAAGAGAAGACCTGCTCAAGATCGTCGAAGCCGGTCGGCTCACCCCCAGCGGCTGCAACAGCCAGCCGTGGAAGTTCATCGTCGTCGACTCCCCCGAGGCCAAGGAAAAGCTCTGCGACGCCATCGTGACCGACGAGGGAACGACCGGAGCGCCGTGGCGGCGCGAAGTGCCGGCCTTCATCATCTTCGTCGAACAGCCGGCGAAGCTCATGCCGGCGGTCGTGAAACACTACCGCGACACCCAGCGCTTCGCGCAGGGCGACATCGGCGCGGCGTGCATGAACATGTGCCACGAGGCGTTCTCCCTCGGGCTGGGGACGTGCATCATCGGCGTCAACGAACAGGCGAAGATGGAAAAGCACTTCGGCATCCCGCACGGCAGCGAGGTGCGGCTGGTGCTCGCGGTCGGCTACCCGGTCGACGCTTCGCCGGTCGCCAAAGTCCGCAAGCCGCTCGATGAGGTCTGTTGCTTCAACGCCTGGAAGTAGGCGAAACGCCGGTTCACTCTTCCGCGGGGAGCAGTTTCAACTCGGCAAGTTCGACGTACCCGTCACCCGGATCGGTCGAGAAAACCGCATAGGGAACTCCGCCCGCTCCGGCAGGCACGGTGAATCTCACCTCGGCACGCTGCCACTTGTCGGTGCATTTGATGCGCTTGAGCTGTTTCCAGTACGGTTTGCCGCGCTCCACGCCGAAGAGCATTCCCGCCCCCGGCGCGCCGCGGTATTTCATGCTCAATATGTAGCTTTTACCCTTGACGACCGGCAATGACCACTGCGTCAGGTGGCTGCGGCCGGCGATGCAGTTCATCCGCAAGAGTTTGCCGTCCCCGTCGGTCAGGACTTCGACCTCGGCGTTGTTGAGCGCGTTCCAAAGCACCGGAACGGTCTTGCCGCCGACTGAGGCGGTGACCGAAAAATCCGCGTTGAGCAAAAGATTGCCGTTCGCCGGATCGGCGAATTCGATGATCTGCGGATCGGTGAATTCGCACCAGCCGTTGCCGTCCATCAGCACCATCGCGACATGCGGGGCGGTCCCCTGCATCGGGATCTTCACCTTCTGCCAGGATATCTGCCAATATTCCCTGCACACGAGCCGGATACAGCCCGACCACTGGGGCTTGCCGCGCTCGACGTAGTACCAGACGCGCGCGCCCGGCTTGCCGCGGTATCTCACGCCGATGGCGTAGGTGCCGCCGTTTTTGACCGGCACCCGGTTCTGGACGACGAAGCCGCGCGTCTTCTTTTCGCTCGACAGACGCATGGCGAATCCGTCGCCGCTCTCGACCACCTCGTAATTCACGTCCTTGCCCTGATAACGCCAGTTCTGCGGCGCCTTGCCGGGGGCGGAACCGGCGAAGTCGGGGTTGGCGATCAGATTTTGCGCCTCGGCAAAACCGACCGACGCGGCAAAACACCAAAAAATGCAGAGAATCACGGTGCAGGGTTTCTTCATCTTCACGATCTCCCGTTTCGGTTTCAGTCCAGCAGCGCTTCGATGGCGGCGAGTATCTCGGGGACTTCGCACATGCGCCCCATGCCGTCGGCTCCGCAGGCGACGTGCCCGGAAACGGGGCCGCAGAAGTGCACTCCGCGTTTTTTGAGGACGGCCACATTTTCGACGCAGGCGGGGTGCGCCCACATCTTGGGATTCATCGCGGGGGCGACGAGCGTCGTTCCGGCGAAGGTCGCCGCGAAGGTCGTCAAGGCGTCGTCGGCGATCCCGTGCGCAAACTTGGCGAGAAAGTTGACCGTCGCGGGAACGACCGCGAAGAGGTCGGCTTCGTCGGCCAGCGCGACGTGCTCGGGGCGCCACTCGGCCTCCTCCCAGAGCGAAGTCACTACGGCGTGGCGCGAGAGCGTCTTGAAGGTCAGCGGGGCGACGAAGCGCGTCGCGTTTTCGGTCATCAGCACGCGTACGTCGTACTTTTTGGCGAGTTTTCCGCAAAGGTCGGCGGCCTTGTAGGCGGCGATGCCGCCGGTAATGCCGAGTGCGATCACTTTGTTTTCCATGGCGTGCTCCCTTCGGGTATCAATCCGGTGCGCAGCCGGAACGAGCGGAAGAGCGATTCCAGCTCGCGGACGGCGGCGACCAGATCGTCGTTGATGACGATGTAATCGTAAAGCCGGAACCGGGCGAGTTCGCGCTCGGCGGCGGAGATGCGGAGCGAAAGCTGTTCGTCGGAGTCGGTGGCGCGCTGGCGGAGCCGGGACTCCAGCAGCTCCAGCGACGGCGGGACGATCAGGACGAAGACCGCCGCGGCGGCGATCTCGGGATCGCGCTCCGCCGCCTGACGGATCTGCGCCGCGCCCTGAACGTCGATGTCAAGCACGACGTCGGCGCCGCGGCGGATGCGCTCCAATACTTCGCTCTTGAGGGTGCCGTAACGGTTGGCGAATACCCGCGCCTCCTCGATGAAGCCGCCTGCTTGCGAACGCGCCTCGAACTCCTCGGGGGTGAGGAAGTAATACTCCCGGCCGTCCTGCTCGCCGGGGCGCGGCTTGCGCGTCGTGCAGGATATGGAAAACTCCAGATCGGGCAAGGCCTTGCGCACCTCGGCCACCAGCGTGGATTTGCCGACGCCGCTCGGGCCGGAAAGCACGATCAGGTTGCCGGTTCTGGTCACCGCATCGCTCATGTTTCAAGACTCCTCAAAACGCCCGGGGCACTCGTTCTGCCAGCCGGGAAAGTTCCAATGTTCGGGAAAGTCGCGGCACTGGCGCGGCTTCACGGGATCGACGACGCATCTGGCGGGGGCTCCGGGAGCGTCCTCGAGAAAGATGCAGCCGCCGTCGGCGCGCTCCGTCAGCGACAGACATTGCCGATCCGGCGAGATCCGGGTGCAGCGCTCGGTGAAATCCGCCTCCGCGATCCCGAGAAAGGCGGCGATCCTTTCCAGCTCGCCGGGCGCGAGTTTCACGCATCCCGGCCAGCGGCAGCACGCCCCGCAGCGGCGGCAGACGAACGCCATCGCCGGAACTTCCCGCCCGTCAGCGGAAATCATCCATCGTGAAGTCGTCGTCCTTGATGTCGATCAGGAAGAACCCGAGGACGAAGTCGACCAACTCCACCGGGTGCACGTAGAGATCGCCGTCGATGAACAACCCCAGCGAACCGCCGATCGCCCAGTAGTCGCGCGGACCGTCGAAGAAATCGTAGACGCGCTCGTTCGGCAGGGGGAAACCGATCCAGAGATCGTCGACCGGATAGGCCGTGGAGAACTCCTGGACCAGCGGAGTGGTGTCGCTGATGACGTAATCCTCCGCGCCGACGATGAACGACCAGTACCAGCCTTCCTCGATGCCGAGGCCGTACTGGCGGTTGTGAGTCTTGTACACCTTGGCGGCCATGCCGATGCCGAGACCGAAGTCGATGGCGCGGGTGGCCATCAGACGGGCCTCGACCACGGGACCGACGCCGAGCGCCACGCTGAAGGTGTCGAACGCGTCGACGAAGCGGTTGGGGATGTACCACAACAGCTTTTCGCCGATATTTTCCTTGGTGATCCACTCCGCATGGGCCTGCGTCCCGCAGAATCCGGCGGCGACGAGCGCCAACGTCAAAAAGAGTTTTTTCATGACCTGCAGCTCCAAAATTTACAGCGTTTCATATGATGAAAAACAAGACAAACGTACTTTGTATTAAACTAACCTCTTCGGCGGCGTTTTACAAGTGCCTCGGAGCAAAAAAATGGACCAAAAGCGGCCGTTCGGCCGGAAAAAGTGAAAAAATCGCCCGACCGCCTTGACTTTTGCCTCCTGAAGTCCTATATTATTTGAACAGCATGCCGCGGGGTAGAGCAGTGGTAGCTCATCAGGCTCATAACCTGAAGGTCAATGGTTCGATTCCATTCCCCGCTACCAATCGTCAAGCAGCCGTCCGAGTGACGGCTTTCTTTTTGTCTGCAAAACCCCTTGTACCACGGAGATTTGCAAAACCACCGCCGTCTCCGTGTCCTTCGCAAACGGGATAAAACGGCGCGAAAACGTCTCTCCGTCTCTGTTTTCATGAGGACGAGAAGGACGCGTCCTTCTTGTGTAAACCATTGACAGATAAGGAAAATGCTATTTGCGGTTTTTCGGTCGCACTTGGAGTGGCATTTCCCCGTTTTTTTTGCAAACCCGCGAAGTTCAGGATTCGTAAACAAAAGACTCCATACCGAAAATCGGCGGAAATCAGTGCCGTCAATCCATCAGCGTGCGGTTCGGGGCGTTGTCCATGTCCGGCGTGAAAAATTTCCCCGGGATCGTCAGCGTCGCCGGGATCGTATGCGTTTCGATACGGAACGAATAGACGTACGAATCTGTCGCGTCGTCATAGCGGACGGACGATCCCTCATGCTTCAGTTCATACCACCATGGTGCGCGAAGAACTTCGCAATCGGAGAGGTCGTCCATGATGTGCAGACGACCGAAGGTGCGGCACCACATGTCGCCGCCCTTGTCCGTCGCGGTGCGGACGACCTGCGTTTGGTTGACGAAGAAGAAGTCCTCGTAGTCTCCGCCCTCGTGAAACAGACATGGCCCGACGATCAGGAACGGCTTATGCTCCGCCTTGTAAACCGCAATACTGCGCGGATAACCTTTCGCGTCGAATGCCGCTTCGCCGACCTTGCGGTACACGCTCCCCGCCGCGATGCTGAATACGACGTTGCCGACGGGTTCATACGCCACCGCCATGGCGAACACCGCGCAGACCAGCCATAATAGAAATGCCAATGCCAAAAAAACGATTCTGAGATATTTTTTCATATCGTAATGTAATACCGTGGGCGTCGTATTTCAATGCGGGACGCCTCATCCGAACGGCGGATCAATGGCGGGTGTCGTTGGGGGCGTTGAGCAGATCCTGAGTAAAAAGACGAGCAGGGATCGCGAACGAGACGGACTGTTCTGGCCGGTTTATCCGCAGCGAATAGACATACGATTCGGTCGCTTCGTCGTACCGTACCGAAGCGCCCTTGTGTTCGAGCTCGTCCCAAGACGGAGTTCTGACACAATCGGAACTGGTCAGGTCGTCATCGATGACGAGCAGTCCGGGGAGCCGAAACCAAATATCTCCTCCCTGATCGACGTTGGTGCGTATCACCTGGTCCCGGTTGACGAAGAAGAAATCCTCCCAAATTTTTTGATCTTCGCGGAACAGGCAGGGGCCGACGATCAGGAACGGTTTGTTTTTCGCTTTATAGACGGCGAGCGTTTCGGGCTTGCCGCCCTCCGTCGTCATGACTGTCTCGCCCGCCTTGCGGTACACGCTGCACCAAAAGGGGGATAGCGCCACGTCCCGGAGCGGTTTGATCGCCAACACGGTCAGGCATGCGAAAAACAGCAGGCACAGCGCGATGGCGAGCAGGCCGAATGACTGAAGTATTCCATTGAGTATCTTTTTCATGTTGCAAATATATCACAAAGTGTCTGTGTTCTCAAGTGGCGTTTGGAGCCAGTGGTGTGAATATTGGACTCTGGAGTATTCGACAATGACTTCTTTATCCGAATTGATACTGTAACGGTATTTTGGACACTTTCGGTTGGAAATTCCAAAATGCCGTTCATGCTTTTAAATCCCCGAAATCCCGCTCCGCCTCGCTCGGAGTGCTCATATCGGCGGTAACGGGTGTGTCAATCCCTCCGCGTGCGGTTCGGGGCGACAAACATATCCGGCGTGAAAAACTTCGCCGGGATCGTCAGCGTCGCCGGGATCGCATGCGAATCGATCGTGAACGAATAGATGTACGAATCCGTCGCGTCGTCATAGCGGACGGACGATCCCTCGTGCCTCAACTCATCCCACAGGGGAGCACGCAGGACTTCGCAGTCGGATAAATCGTCAATGATGTGCAGACGACCGAAGGTACGCCCCCACATGTCGCCGCCTTTGTCCGTCGCCGTGCGGACGACCTGAGTTTTGTTGACGAAAAAGAAATCCTCGTAGTCTTCGCCTTCCTCGTGAAACAGACAGGGGCCGACGATCAGAAACGGTTTATGTTCCGCCTTGTAAACGGGGAGGCTGCGCGGATACCCTTTCGCGTCGAACGCCGCTTCGCCGGTTTTGCTGTACACGCTGCCGCCGATGAGACCAAATACGAAATTGCCCCACGGCGGACACAGAAATGCCAAGGCAAAGAGCATCAGGGCTATGCAGACCAGCATTGCCGCCGCAGTAAATATTTTTTTGAAAAAATTGCCCATGCCCCCAATATAAGACCGAAAAAATTTTTTTCAATCGCACTATGGGTATAGCGGGTAATCTATCGTCTCCCTTTTTTCCTGAATTTTGACGCGCGCCCTGTCGTATTTTACATAAACGTATATGGACGATAATCCTGTTGAAGCAAAGTATTTTTGGAATTTAGCATCTCCCCGTTGCAAATCAATGCACCCTCTGGTATTGAACTCTTCACCGCCATGAATAAAAAAACCCGTTCTTTTACGTACGTCGGTATCTTTATCTGGATGCAATGTCCATGAATAATCACCCCACGGACTCGTTCTGACTCCATGTGACCACGGGCTGGTTTTGGCGGAGCGTTCTTCCTTTGCTTCGATGTGATATAATCCCCACGGTATCCCGCCTTTATTTTCAATTCCCTGCCTGGAATATGAATAATCGAATTCCCGCTCAATTGTTCTGTGAACCACTCCCCCAAAAGTAACTTTATTTACAGTTACATTTTCGGAAACGGCTTGACCGGAAACGGCGTCCAGCAGCAGTTCGCCGTCGCTGGACATCAAATAGCGGCCGTTGAACAGCAAAAACAATCTCTGTTCCCGCAGTTTCGGATTTTCACGACGGGCATCGATTATCTGTTCCGCAAGGGATTTCGCCTTTTCTTCATCCGAATCACTGGCGGCTTCAAGTTTTTTTACTATGCGATATCGCTCGACATCCTCGCTGACATCCCCATATGGCGCAGTCGGCAAAACATATTTGCAACGGCAATGCGGATGGATCGGCAACTGCGGCAGACCGGGGTCATCGATATCGAATACTTTACCGTCGTTGTCAAGACACTCCCGACAGGTATTTTCTCCATTATCCGCAACATACAGAACTTTTACCAGTCGATTACCGGGGTGTTCGTTCTCCATCCTTTGTATTTCATCCATAATCGTCAGCGCATCCATATCCCGTTCCTCGTTGTCAAAAAGTGTTGCCTCTAATAAATATGATATTGTCAACGCGACATGAGGAGCAGACACTAAAAATACTGGATTTATCCACATCGGGAAAAGGGTGGCTTGATGGTAGTGCGCCGGAGACGATTTTCGCGCGCGCACACACGGCAACAACGCGCACCTTGCACCAACGGAAAACATCGGCGATCATGGAGCGGCAAGGATGCAAAGATTACGGAAAAATTACGGAAAACTTTTACAACCTGCTGCAAACAAAGATATTTGTGCACTTTGACATCGTGGAGGTCACAGATTCGAGTTCTGTGATACTGTAACGGTATTTTGGACACTTTCGGTTGGAAATTCCAAAATGCCGTTTATGCTTTTAAATCCCCGAAATCCCGCTCCGCCTCGCTCGGAGTGCGCATATCGGCGGTAACGGGTGTGTCAATCCCTCAGCGTGCGGTTCGGGGCGTCGAGCATATCCGGCGTGAAAAACTTCGCCGGGATCGTCAGCTTTGCCGGGACCGCATCGTTTTCGATCCGAAACGAATAAACGTACGAATCCGTCGCGTCGTCATAGCGGACGGACGATCCCTCATGCTTCAGTTCATACCACCATGGCGCGCGAAGAACTTCGCAATCGGAGAGGTCGTCCATGATGTGCAGACGACCGAAGGTGCGGCACCACATGTCGCCGCCCTTGTCCGTCGCGGTGCGGACGACCTGCGTTTGGTTGACGAAGAAGAAGTCCTCGTAGTCTCCGCCCTCGTGAAACAGACATGGCCCGACGATCAGGAACGGCTTATGCTCCGCCTTGTAAACCGCAATACTGCGCGGATAACCTTTCGCGTCGAATGCCGCTTCGCCGACCTTGCGGTACACGCTCCCCGCCGCGATGCTGAATACGACGTTGCCGACGGGTTCATACGCCACCGCCATGGCGAACACCGCGCAGACCAGCCATAATAGAAATGCCAATGCCAAAAAAACGATTCTGAGATATTTTTTCATATCGTAATATAATCCCGCCGTGTCCTTTTTCAAGGCATGTACCCCGGGGAAATGTTATATACTCTAGGTCTTTGCTCTCGGATCGTAACGCGTACCTTGTCGTATTTGACATAAACATATATGGACGATAATCCTGTTGAAACAAAGTATTTTTGAAATTTCGTGTCGCCCTCTTGCAAATCTATACACCCTCCTGTGTTGAAATCCAAACCGCCATGGATAAAAAATCCGCTTCTTTCACGTATATCAGTATCATCATCCGGGTGCAGTGTCCATGCATAACGTCCCCAACCGCTTGATTTCATGATATGAGACCATGGACTTGTTTTTGCGGAGCGCTCTTCCTTTGCTTCGATATGATATAATCCCCAAGGTATCCCGCCTTCATTTTCAATTCCCTGCCGGGAATATGAATAATCGAATTCACGTTCAACCGTTTCGTCTCCACCGAACATCGTTGTCATTTTTACAGTTGTTTTCTCGGATATGGGTTGTCCGGAAACGGCGTCCAGCAGCAGTTTGCCGTCGCTGGACATCAGATAACGGCCGTTGAACAGCAAAAACAGTTTCTGTTCCCGTAATTTCGGATTTTCACGACGGGCATTGATTATCTGTTCGGCAAAGAATTGCGCCTTTTCTTCATCCAAATCACCGGCAGCTTCAAGATTTTTGACGATGCGATGCCGCTCGACGTCTTCGCTGACATCCTCGTCCGGCGCAGTCGGCAAAACATATTTGCAGCGGCAATGCGGATGTACCGGCAGTTGCGGCACCCCCGGGTCGTCGATATCGAATATTTTTCCATCATTGTCAAGGCATTCCTGACAGGTGTTTTCGCCATTGTCCGCGACATACAAAATTTTTACGATTCGATCACGTGAATATCCGTGCCCCATCCTTTGTATTTCATCCATAATCGTCAGCGCATCCATATCCCGCTCCTCCTTGTCAAAAAAGTTGTCTCCAATAAATACGACATTGTCAACATGGCATGAGGAGCCTGCATTAAAAAACGAGGATGGCGTTTCCGCCATCCCCGATGCGTTTATTCCAATCCGAACAGCCGCTTTTGTTCTCCCCAGTCATCGGGGAAACCGCACATGAGCTTGCTCAAGTTCAGGTTATCCGGCGCGGTCCCCGAAAACACCGCCTCAATCACCTCCGGGCAGAGGTTCGCCAGAGCGAGTTTCTTCGCCACCGCCGAGCGGTCGAGATGCAGCGCCTGCGAGAGCTGCAAGACCGTGTCGTACTTGCCGGATTCCATTAGCCGCGCGTACAGATGCCCCTTGATGATCGCCTGCGCCAGAGGATCGTTGCGGAATTCGTCCGTATCCATTTCCGGGACGATCAGCCGCACCCGGAAGCCGTTTCGCCGAAGCGTCCACGGGATCTCCAGATACGGGACGCCGTTTTCATCGACTTTTATCTCACTCATTGACCGCCTCCATTCCCGCCTCCTGCAGCAGTTTCACCACTCCGTCGCGGTTGAACTCCACCCGCAGCCGATCCTCGAACACCACGATCCGGCTCACGATCTTGTGGATCAGCGAATAGCGCGCGGTCGGGACCATGACTTCCCACAACTGCTCCAAGTTGGCGACCAGCTTCACCATCATCTCCTGACGGATGCTGCCGCCGTTGTCGTCTTCGCCCAAACGCCGGTCGATCTCCGCCAGCATGGTCGGCGTCTTGAGCATCGTGGCGATCTCCCGGAGCACCAGCGACTCGAACTCCTCGGCTGGCAGCCGCGGCGTCGGACAGCTGCGGATGTTCCGCTTGGTGTCCTCGTTGCAGATGTAGTAGCAGTATTGGCGATTTTTGGTCTTGACGGTGACTATCGCTAGTGCCCCCTCTAAAATGTTGCATATCAAAACACCACCTTCTCAAAAAAAAATTCGAATTTTTTTCACGGCCGCCGCGCGGATGCCGTTTTTCCGGCGATGGATCACCATGTCTTCACCACTGACTATCGCAAGCCCCCCCCCAAAACGTCACACCCAAAATCAACTTTTCGTGAAAAATTGGCGATTTTTCCACTTTGGGGCGAGAGGTCTCCGGTTCGAACCTCGTCTGATCGGTCGTTTCTCTGAAGTGTCTGACTCCAGAATGATTTTTCGCCGATGATCGGCAAAAACCGTTTGACACGCAAATGGTTGTAAAATTCTCTACGGCTTGCCGGAAACACACATGATGCTCCAAACAGAGAATTCTGGCGGTCAAAAGTGTGTTTCCTCCCGATCTGATGCCGAAAACAGAGAATCCCGCGCCTAATCTGCCTCGCCATTCCGCCTTGCCAGAATTTTCGTCTCCTCACCTTCCATATTACCGAG
>Ga0310696_10002833_pt1 | contig 22366 bp, 31 predicted proteins | sample AusTroGonzalo_MG_4_FD_203885 | JGI IMG/M metagenome (GOLD analysis project Ga0310696, IMG submission 203885) | Bovine rumen microbial communities from tropical cattle in Woodstock, Queensland, Australia - Gonzalo_02 (v2) (version 2) | ecosystem: Host-associated > Mammals > Digestive system >...
TCGAGAAGCTGCTGAATAAAGCTTTCTATCTTCCACATGACATTGAGGGAGAGACGAAGTTCGTCGAGATGGTGATGACTCGTGGTCAAGCAACTCAGGAGCGCGTTGGACTTCATGCTAGCGCTATGCTAGTTTCAGACAATGCTTTCTGTGAGCGTTCACAAGTCCTCTCGTTGTTGTACAAGCAGCTTCAGGGAAAGCAAACTTCAGTTGGTTTGATGCGTATCTTTGAAGAAGGTAACGCGATACATGAGAAGTGGCAACGTCTTTTCATTCGTGCTGGTTGGTCAACATGGGACCAACTTGACTTCACCCAGTACTCGCATGACTACATGATGTCATACACTCCTGACATTATCTGCAACATCCCTGAAGTATTTGATGGTGAGATGATTGGAGAGATTAAGTCAGTCAACACCTTCCAGTTCAAGAAGATGGAGCGTCATCCAAGTGCGTGGAAGCAATGTCAGTGGTACATGTACCTCACTGGAATCAAGCGTGGCTTTGTCCTCTCAGAAGACAAGAACACACAAGACTTCAAAGTGGAGTTGTATGACTTCGACGAGTCACTTGTAGCACCTTGGATTGACAGAGCAGAGCAGATAGTGTTTGACTACAAGCGTCTGATTGAGAAGCATAAGATGGTAGCAAGGCCAAAAGACGCAAAGTCTTCTAGTTGCAAGCGATGTAAGGAGTGCGCAATGCGTGACGCATGCTGGAACATAGGGATGGGACGTGTCCGTCTCAATTCATAGAAGCCACCAGAGGTCATCTGAGGCCCTTATGTTATTGAGGATGGATATTTTACTCATCCTTGGTATCATAGGGGCCTTAGATGTCATCCTGTTCATTCAGAAGGGTATTCAAATGTCATGGAATCAATTAGCAAAGCACCTAGAAGAAGGTATCGAGAGGTTTGTGTCGGCATTGACCAGTCTTACAAGCGCACTGGAATCTCTGTTTCAGCAGATGGAGAGCTTCTTCGAGTCACTAGTGTCGACCTATCGAAGCTCAAGTCAAAGACAGAGAAGCGCAGGAAGCTACAAGACACTGTCAAAGCGTGCCTGTTTCAAGTATCCCAGAGGGCAGACGAGACCGTCGTGCTACTCGAACGTGTTCGCACATTCTCGGACGGATTTCTGTCGACGCCGTATGTGAAGTCAATGGGGGCGTTGAACTCTGTAGTCGTCGACGTAGCATTTGACTATGACATAGACGTGTACGATGTCGACACACGTGCTTGGAAAGCAGCTGTGATAGGTACAAGCAAGCCAAAGCACAACATGTACGGAGTCAACGAGAAGAAGTTTCCGACTGTGCAATGGTGCTGCAGAAAGGGATTCAGAAAGCAGTTGCTACATGAGGTCAAAGGACGAAGGACGAAGGGAACATTTGAGCGAAACGGCAAGAAGTACGAGTTTGATGATGACGCAGCTGACTCTGCAGCAATCTCTATGTTCTGGTTCTTAGGTGACAGAGGAAAGCTCAAGAAGGAGTCGTAGCCATATAATATATTATATAGTATAGTATTCTGTATTATGGTATTTACTGTATTATCTGCTATACTGTATCACAAGTAAGCACATAGAAATTTCTTTCATATTCTCGTGCTACTCGTTTCAAAGGTGTGATATAATGTAATCCAGCAGGAAAGTCCTCAGAGAAGGGAAACTAAAATGGCAAGTGAGAAGCACATCAAAGCTACTTACGGGAAGCGTCAGTGCTACGTGCAACAGTTCAACTCCATCAACGAGTTCCTCAAGTTCATCAAGGAGCAGCCAGTCAACAAGGCTTTTGAAGGTGCTTACCTCAGCAGCGAGGAAGAAGACCACTACGGAAACTGGCATGGTACGAAGACGATTGATGAAGCTTTCGGTCTCCTCGAGCATGGATGGACGACAGAAGCTGAGAAGCTCACTCAGACTCTCAAAGCTTCTGTTTCTTCTGTTTCTCAGATGAAGCATCCGAAGCAAATTAAGTCGGTGGCTGGCTTCCATCCAATTGTTCCCAACTACTTGGCAGGCAATCCTCAGTCGATGGTGTCCACGAAGATGGTAGTCAAGAAGCAGAAGGTCGTGACTCTGGTTCGTCAGGGCAACTTCCTTGGTTACGTGACTTCAGATGAGATTGAGAAAGAAGCAATCAAGGCTTTCAAAATCATCAAGCGGATTGAAGCTCAGGGCTACCGTGTGAACCTTTTCGCAGCTTATTGCAGTGAAGACAGGAAGAGCGGGACTTCGACTCTGCTTCTGATTAAGCTCAAAGGTGCAGACGAGAAGCTGAACATCTCGAAGCTGGCTTTCCCTCTGTGCAACACTGCGATGTTTCGTCGCCTGGTCTTCAAGTGGCGTGAGAAGTTCGAGCACACTCCGAGGGGAATGCGTGGAGACTATGGTTCGACAATCAGCTTGACTCAGTTCATGCATTGCTTTGGGAAGCAAGGCGTGTTCCCCAAGGGAAGCTACGGAATCAACAACTACGTGAAGTTTGACATCGACAAGATGCGAGGCTTCGAGAATCTGGTCGAGCTTGGGTAGCAAGTTCATTGAAATAGTTTCGGATTGATGGTTTACTTCCGGTTCTCTGTGTGGTACAATGTAATCCACAGGAGGGGAACCGGAAGTACCTTCCTAGTTCCGAGAACGGAGAGTGGTAAGAATGGCAGCAACTCAGATGGTAAACTTCGAGGTCAAGTCCATCACCAAGGGCCAGAAGCTTGGGTACGCTGGAATCGAAGTCGTCTTCTTCAACTCCTCGAAGGTGTATCCATACTGGAGGAAGTACCACGAGTACACCGACAAGGAGACCGGCTTCAAGTACAACGAGGTCGTAATCAGCGGTTGCGGAGTGGTCTTCGACAATGACTTCAATCACGTGAAGACGTATCGCAAGTATGACGTGCATGGTAAGAAGGTTCTCAAGCCGGTTGGTGGCAAGAAGCAGACGAAGTCCAGCATTGAGGAGGAGCTTGACGAGCTCATCGCCTCCAAGCCTTCCATCGAGAAGCCGGAAGAGGTAATCCAGAAGGTAATCGAGGAGAAGGTGGCCAAGGACTCCAACGGCAATGTCAAGCATGAGAAGTACGACGTCATCAAGAGCTGCCTCGAGTGCAACATCCCAGTCTACCTCGCAGGTCCCGCAGGCTCCGGTAAGAACTTCACGGTCGAGCAGATTGCTTGGGAGCTTGGATGGAGCTTCTATTTCTCCAACAGCGTGCAGCAGGAGTACAAGCTGACTGGTTTCATTGACGCTGGTGGCAAGTTCCATGAGACGGAGTTCTTCAAGGCTTGCGCAGAGGGCAAGGACTGCATCTTCTTCCTCGACGAGATGGATGCTTCAATCCCAGAAGTCCTCGTGCTTCTGAACGCTGCGATAGCGAACGGTTACTTCGAGTTCCCGACTGGTCGAGTCGAGCTTGACCACGTGCACTTCGTAGCAGCAGGCAACACGGTCGGCAATGGAGCAGATGAGGACTACACAGGCAGGATGGTAATCGACCAGGCGACACTCGACAGGTTCGCAATCATTGAGTTCGGGTATGACAGAAACATCGAGCTCGAGATTAGTGGTGGCAACGAGGAGCTGGTAGACTTCATCCACAAGCTTCGCGACAGTGCTGAGATGAACGGCATCCGTGCCACATTCTCCTATCGTTGCATCACAATGGTCACGAAGCTCGAGAAGGCAGGCATGGACCTCGCGACCATCATCAAGATTTCGGTGGTGAAGGGCTTGGACAAAGACACGGTCAAGACACTGAGCGTGAGTGACTACTCCAAGTACGGCAACGCGCTTCACGAGCTGAAGAAAGCAGCTTGAAGCTGAGCGAGATAGAAGTAGGAGGGAGCTGGGAGACCAGCTCCTTTCGTTTTGAAAGGCAGGTGGTGCTTAGTGGCTGGAAGGCGAAGTGGCAAGTTCTACATGCGAAACGAGCAAGAGGTGATGGAGCGGCTAGGGCTCAAGCAAGTCCCTGGCTCGGGCAGCAGCTGGATAGCTAGAGAAGATGGCGAGAACGATGACGTGCTTTGCCAGCTCAAGTCGACAGATGCTAGCTCCATTCGTATCAGGAGGCAAGACATCGAAGCATTGCGACACAATGCGGGCATAGCTCACAAGCTTCCTGTGTTCGCGATACAGTTCTTGCAGGGTGATGAGGTGTACCTGGTCGTGAGGCCACAGGATGTCACAGACCTGGTCGAGTACTTGAAGGTGGGTTACTATACCTCTTCAAGCTCAGAGGACTTCTGGGAGCTTCTGGGTGCCTCAGAGGATGGCCGTGATGTTAGTCACAGTAGCACAGTTCGCAAGGTCAAGTCGAGTAGCAGTGCTCGAGACGAGTTCATGGAGATGAATGCTAAGAAGTTTAAGAAAGCAGAGAGGAAGGCAAGGTAAGATGCAGGTGAAGGTGAAGGAAGTCGTCAAGTTTGGCGGTAACTCCCAGTCGAAGAACGGCTCAGTCAACATCAACTTCGATGCTGGCTATGGCGAGCTTGTCGAGTCAGTCAAGGTGCTTCAGATGCTGAATGCGGACGTGACAATCAAAGCCAAGCTGCCTGGCGAGAAGGCTATGATGCTTGGCATGTTCCGTGTCCACCATGTTGACTTCGCAGGTGACGGTGCTAGCAGGCTGAAGTTCAACGGGCTTCGTGATTTCGTGGAGTTCAACAACATCAACAAGCTTCCGCTTAGCACTGACGAGATTTCGGAGTTCCAGGTGCTGATGGTGGCAGACATTGAAGAGGAAGATGAAGACGAGGAGGGGCTTGACGATGCCTAAGGAGAAGATTGAGTACACCGAGCTGTCGAGGTGTAGAATCTCCTCAATGAAGTCGGCTGTGATTTCAGAGTGCAGCAAGGGTGGCTTCACGATAGCTCAGCAAGTTGACATACCAGACGACGAGACTTTGTCTTCTGTGTTCCTCAAAGGTGCGTTGCATGTGAAGGGTAGAAGCGAGATGCGAGCTTTTGCAGATGCCATTGACGTGGCGATTCGCAAGTTTGATGCAGCTCACGAGACTGAAGAGGAAGACGGAATCTTGTGGGATGACGTCGAGGAGAAGAAGTGATGTCAGACAACTTTCTTGTTTTCTTGTTGACGGTGCTTTTCATAGCATTCATCTTCTTGTTCTTTGCTTTGGTGGCAAAAGTCATTGACATGCTCGAGGAGCGTCTGAAGGGCGAGCGTGGTGACAAGCCTGAAGGTGAAGACGACGACATCATGTCTCATTTGTACTACGAGCCCTGGATGTACGATGATGACTTTTGGAAGTAGTGGCATTTGACGGTTTACATCATGTGTCACTTGTGGTAAGATGTTCATAAGTGGAAGAGGGAATGGCCCGATTCCAAGTGAAGTAGAAAGAGGTAGTAAGATGGCAGTTCGGTATTCTATGACGGATGCATTCAACGTTCTTCTCGAGAACAACGACCAGGAGGCGATGGATGACATCTTCCGCCGCTATGGCGGAGTGGCACGCAAGATGCTTCGTGCTATTTGTTCCAGCAACGACCCTGAGACCATCAAGGAAGTCATCGAGCTCGTGCCTGAGTACGTGTCGATGCAGAAGGTCAACAAGATTCATCGCGAGCTCATTGAGGGTGCAGACCCTGATGATGAGGAAGTTGAGGAGGAGGAGCCCAAGGCTAAGCCTGCTCCGAAGGCCAAGCGTCAGGCAACTAAGGCAAAGGCTAAGCCTGAGCCCGTTGAGGAAGTCGACGACGACGAGGATGAGGACGAGGAAGCTGGTCCCTACGATGGTAAGAATGCCCGCGAGCTCTTTGAGCTTTGCAAGGAGCGTGGCATCAAGACGCAGCCTCGCAAGCGTGCGACGACCTACAAGAAGCTTCTCGAGGACTGGGACGCAAAGCATGCTGGTGAGCCCGACGTTGAGGAGGAAGAGGACGATGATGAGGACTGGGACATCTAAGCAGTAGGAGTCTCAACAATCCTCTAGGTATCGTGGGAGGGAAGTTTACTGCCATGGCTTCCCTCCCGTTTTGTTCTAATGGCAAAAGGAGAAACTGAAATGCAAAAGAAGTTGTTGGAAGACATTTGGCAAGTTTGCAACTCGGAGTACAAAGGCGACAACAGAGTCAAAGCTTTGAAGATGCTGAACAAGATGACAGCTTTCAAAGATGGTGTGACTTTGGCTAAGATGGATGCTTTCATTGTTGACTTCAAGAAGAAGTACGACATTGGAAGCATCATTGTTTCCAGGCAGTTGACGAACAGTTCTAATTGTTGGTGTGTCACTTACGCAGTCGGCAACAGCATGTCAAACTATCATGTCTTGAGAGCTGTCAGCCTTGATGAAGCTTACGTGAAGCTTTGTCTTAGCTTGTTCTCTGGTGTAAAAAGTGGGGAGTACAAAAGAAGGGGAGCGTAGTGGTTGAGGAGGTGCAAGTTGACGTGTCTAGGAAGACATACATCTTGTCAACCGATGGAGCTTGCAGTGGCAACCCTGGTCCAGGTGGTTGGGGAGTAGTCTTCTATGACAAGCAAAAGAGTGACTTCAGTCTGTTCGGAGGGTATGAGCTTTATACTACGAACAACAGGATGGAGTTGAAAGCAATGCTAAGTTGCTATCAGATAATCATGAAGCATTTCACTTCTGCTTTTGATGGCGGTAGTGCAGTGAGAGCTGCGAAAGCAAAGTACAACGTCATGTCAGATTCGTCCTACGTCGTGCAGTCAATATTGCAAGGGCATATGAAGCAATGGCGAAGAAACGGCTGGAAGCTGAGAAGTGGAAACGAAGTGAAGAATTTGGACCTTTGGGAGCAGTTGGCAGAGATACTTGACTGCATTGACTTGCTTGGTGTCAAAGGTCCGAACATCAATTTGAAGCTGGTGAAGGGTCATTGTGGCAATGCATTGAACGAGCTGGCTGACAAGCAGGCTGTGATACAGAGGATGATGGCAGCAGAGATTCTGAAGAAGGGGAGTGCATAGAGATGAAGGGTAAGATGAAGGCAAGTTTTGACGAACGCAAGGTCGGTCCGATGATTGGCTTGTATGACGTGATTCGTTCTGTGAAGCGGTTCATCAAGAGCAACTTGAACAATTTTGCCAATATCATGATAGGCGTTGCACCTTTCTTCTTCTTGTGGCTTGGTGAGACTTCATATGCTGGTAGGGGATACTTTGCAATAGGTGGTGAGCTTCTAGCTGTTGCTCCGATGTATGTGCTTGTGATTGCAGTTTTGAAGGCATGTGCGAAGCGTCAGCATGTGATAGAGGGGATGCCAATACCGGCAGAGCGATTCACAGAAGTAAAAGGTGATGAAGTCAATGTCAACTATGACCGTGTCAACGACTTGCTTCTCTATGTTGCAGACTTAGAAGACTGGATGGAGAAAGAGGGCTACACAGATGGCAACTAAGGAGCAGTTCATTCAGCTCGCTAGTGTCGACAAGCGAAAGTACTTTGTGAAGCTTCCGCAGATGCATGATGACAAGATTTTGCTTTGGTTTGAGTCTAGCTATCAAGCAAAGACCGCAGAGTGGTTCAAAGACTTATGGGCAAAGCTTGAGAAGCTTCAAGGTAGGAAGCCAAGGGAGTCGGAAGTGGTCGGTATAAGGTGCTTCGGCATGTACAAGACGGACGCGAAGTCATCCACTTGGCGTTTCATTGACAACATGTTGCCTGACTTTATGTACAAGAGGTTCAAGTAGTATCTTAGAAGCTCTCTGATGTCATCTGAGGTCATCTGTCGTCAGTGATGTGTAATATATCATCTAGGAAGATAGAAGGCCTCAGATGACCTCTCAGTGATTCAGAGTTTGGCATCACAGTTTACATCAACCACATGTTGTGGTATAATTGCACAGTGTTAGTCAATCAGCGGAAGCTTAGGTCAGAGATGGCTTGGGCTTCCCTTATGTGTTTGAAGGGAGGGCAGGCTTAGTGTGTGCCAAAGTAAAAGTGAAGTCAAAGCTCGGCGGTGATGCCGAGCAGATAGTCAAAGTAGATGACTGGCTTGACGAAGACCATTTGCTACTGATAGCAGGTTGGACAAGGGATGGCTATACGTACAAAGACATAGCAAAGAAGATAGGAATATCGTCTTCTGCGTTCAATCGTTGGCGTAACAGGTATCCTCAGTTCAATCAAGCGATGAGAGAAGGCAGGGAGATAGTAGACTACAAGGTTGAGAACGCGTTGCTTAAGTCTGCTCTGGGCTATGAGACAAAGGAAACAAAAGTAACTATTCTTATGCGTTATGGCAAAGTCGTCGAGGAGACAACAGAGACAACTACAAAGGAAGTAGTTCCGAATGTCACTGCTATTCAGACTTGGCTCTACAACAGGTTGCCAGACAAGTGGAACAGAAGGAATGGCAATTTGGCAGAAGACCTAGGTGAAGATAATTCAATTCACATTGAGGTCACAAGGGCTAAGCGAGATGAGTTGAATGCCACAGTAGTAGAAGGTGATGGTGAAGACTCTGATTGGACTTCATCAGTGAATTCTTCTGTCTCAGTACGTAAAGCTACAGAGCAGGAGATGCAAGTTGCTTCCAAGTATCAGCAAGTAGAAGAACAGGAAGCAGATACAGAGTGGGATGACTCAGATGAAGTAGAAAGTGAAGACATCTGGGAAGGTGTAGATGAGGACTATTGGCCAGAAGATGATGAGTGGGAAGCAATGAAAGTTGCTAGAAAGCAGTCGGAAAGTAAGCAGAAGCAGCCAGAACGTAAAAAGAAGCAAAAAGTAAACAATTTCCTTGTAAGGTCGGCAAATAGAAAAAAGGCTCAGAAAGCTGCTGGAAAGGGGAATCCGTGAGAATCGCTAAAAAAGTAGCTCCAGCCTTTGAAGATTTCATATTTGACTGGGATTATGAGGAATATGTCTTAATTGGTGGATATGGTTCTGGCAAGAGTTATCAGATTGCTTTCAAGTTGATATTGAAGCTACTAGAAGAAAGAAGAAGATGTCTAGTAGTTAGGCAAGTGTTTGCTACAGTGTTCTATTCTTGTTATTCTTTGTTTGCAGAGATATTGAAGGACATGCATCTTTACACAGATGACCCATTCAAGTTTCGCAATAGTAGAAGCTTTAGGAATAAGCATGTGCTAGCAAAGAAGTCCCCAATGTCATTTCAGTTTCCTAATGGCTCAGAGATAATATTCAATGGTATGGATGACCCAGAGAAGATAAAGTCAATCAATGGAGTTAGTATCATCTGGTTAGAAGAATGTTCAGAGATGTCAGAAGCTGCTTACTTGGAGTTGCAAGGTCGTGTAAGAACTCCAGACGTTTCGATGCATTTCATTCTTAGTTGTAATCCGGTGTCAAAGACTAACTGGGTGTACAAGCATTTCTTTAAGCGGTTAGATGACAGTGGCAACGAAGTGGTGTTGTTAGATGACAAAGAGTTCTATGACAAGAAGACTCTGGTGAAGGGAAACACCTACTACATGCACAGTGTGCCAGATGACAATCCCTGGTTGCCTAAGCGTTATCTTTGGCGTTTGGACAAGCTCAAGGAATATGACTATCATCTGTACATGGTAGCAAGGTGGGGGCAGTTTGGAGTTCAGGGACTTCGTGTTCTTCCTCAGTTCAGAGTGTGCAAGCGTGGAGTGTTTGAAGAACGTTTCTGGGAGAACATAGAACGACTTGGTCCAGAGAATCAGTTCTTTGGCTTTGACTTTGGCTTTGAAGAAAGCTTCAATGCAGTAATAAGCATGTCAGTAGACTTGGAGAACGGCATCTTGTACATATGGGATGAGATTTACCGTAACCATATCACAGATGACAAATTTGCACAGTTGCCTGAGATGCAGCGGTTGAAGGACCATGTAGACAGCCTAGCAATGCAAGGCTATGGCAAGGTGATAGTAGCTGACAATGAAGACCCAAAAGCAATCCAGTATTACAGACAGAATGGATTCCGTATCAGAGCATGTAGGAACAAGTTTGCTGGAAGCAGACTAAGTAATACAAGAAAGATAAAGCGCTTCAAGAAGATACTGTGCCATCCTAGCTGTGTCAATGTAATCAGGGAGTTGTATGATTTGACATATGCTAAGAAGCCGAATGGTGATGTGATATACGACCAGTTCAACATCGACCCTCATAGCTTCAGTGCTATCTGGTATGGTTTAGATACTGTGACAGTAGCCGACGTTAAAGACAAGGTGTTCTGGTCTAAACAAGGCGGTGTTGACGGTCAAGGAGGATGGCTTCAGTGGGGGAAGCAAATATAGTTTGGTTGATACCTATCTTGTTGACTTGAAAGGACCAGAGGGCTTCTGGTTGCTTTAGACGAAGGAAGGATTGTATCATGGCTGACATGGTTGATAACTCCATTGCTAATGTTGAGTGGTGGAAGGCAGCTGGTGTTCGTGCTATCAAGACGGTAGCTCAGACTGCAGTTGCTATCATTGGCACCAATGCTATTGGTGTTACGGAAGTTGACTGGGTAGGCGTTGCTTCTGGTGCTGCACTTGCTGGTATCGTTTCATTGCTTACTTCTGTTGCAGGTCTTCCGGAGCTTAAGTCTTAGGAGGAAGAAGTGGGCTACTATCACCAAGACGAGAGAGACGAAGCTGTGGGAATAGGAACAATGATTTTGACTGTTATTGTCGGAGTCATTTTGTTTCTGATATTCTGCATTGCAGTAATTGGAGTGCAGGCTGATGAGTTTGCGAAGCAAGATACAGAAGCTAAGCAAAATGAAAGCAATGCAGTCGTTTCAGTAGGTGCAGTTACTATTGATGACATTGACTATGAGTGGCAGTATGATGCAAAGCAGGACATGCAGCTGCCAGAGCTTTCTTCTGGTAGTGAAGCAACAGCAGCTAGTACGTTGATTCGTAAAGTCACTGGCAAGTATGTGACCAAGACAGAAGTAGCTGACGTGATGCCTAAGTCAAGTTGGGACTTTGTCAATTGCTTCCTTGGTGACCCGTATTCTAAGAAGGGCTACACCTGTTGGGCACCATGTGTTGAAGCTACAATCGAGAAGCTGTTGCCAGAAGGCTATGTGGCAGAAGACACGACAGGTACTGACTTTGCAGATATTGTAATTCCTTCGTATGTGTATGTGACGGAGGGACTAGAAGACCCGGTGTGGTACAGTGAAGACTCTGAGCTTGGAAATGGCTACAAGATAGCTCATAATTGCCATGCTATGGTAGTTCTTGGGTTTGACATACAAGAAGACAAGGTGAAAGTCGTTGACCCTCTTGTCAAAGGTGTAACGTATTACAGCTACGAGCAGATGGAACGTATCTACAACGAGATGGGAAAGCAGTCAGTGACTATAATGGAAGTTCCAACAAAGGGAGTTGATTATTGATGGCAGAAGTTGTTGATGACCTTGAGATGAAGTCAGACAATCTGGTGGAGTACGAGCTGCTCATGGCGGCTAAGGCTAAGGGCAAGACTGATGGTAACGGGCCAGCGGATGTCAATCCCCAGATGGTTCGTTCTATGGAGCATGGAGAGGAGATGTTAGACAATGGCTAGTGTAGATGATGTGCTAAGCATTGCACGTAACGAGCTTGGTTATAGCAGGTGGGATGACCCTCAGCCTGGTACTAAGTATGGCAGATGGTATGCACAAGACCATGGTAGCTACTATGGCGAGTCTGGTGTTCCTTTCTGTGCTATGTTTGTCTCATGGGTGCTAGCTCATGCTGGTGTTGAGTGTGCAGGCTTTCCTGGTGCTTACTGTCCTTGGATTGTCACTGCTGGATGTAATGCAGGAAGGGCGGTAAACAAGTATGATGCTCAGCCTGGAGATGTGATTCTGTTTGAGTGGGACTTTGATGGAGAGGCAGACCATGTTGGTTTTGTCGAAGTCAACTATGGCTCGTATGTGCAGTGCATTGAGGGAAACACAAACAATGGCGCTGTTGCTCGCCGTGACCGTTACTGGGACAATATCTGTTGCGTTATTCGTCCTTATTATGACGGCTCTTCGTTTGGTGGCGGTGGTTCTGATAGTGATGATGGTGATAGTAATGTGAAGGAAGGCCAGCGTTATCTGCAGCGTTGGGGCTATGACATCGGTAGCTCTGGTGTAGATGGTTATGATGGTCCTGATACGCTTCGTGCTAGGGTCGAGTATGTTCAGTATAACATGAACTGCTATGGTGCTAGTCTTGAAGTCGATGGCAGCAATGGCTCTCTGACTCATGCGGCTTGGAACAACCTTGGTGGCGTTCGCTACGGTGACTCCAAGACTTACATGGTGAAGGCAGCTCAGATTGCTTTGCTGTGTCATGGCTATTCTGTCGGTGATGCTGGTATCGATGGAGACTTTGGTCCTGCTACCGAAGCTGCAGTGAATGGCTTCCAGAATGACCATGGTCTTGCAGTTGATGGTTTTGTTGGTCTCGAGACGTTTGACAAGCTGTTCTAGTTTGATGGAATGCGATTGGAGGTAGAAGTAAATGGCTAATAGAAGGGCATCGGACGAGTATAAGGTGCTGTCTGCGGAGAACAGTGGCGAGGTGCTTACTGCTTTCAATCGCATTCCGTATTCCCTTATCAATGCAGAGTCTGATGACGAGAACACGCATGACGTGCTTACTGAGCTAGCCGAGATTGTGAAGTATTACAAGGAGTATTACGATGGCGTAGACTTCACGAGCGAAGGCACCAATGGTGACTACATTCCGGCGAAGCTCAACTATCGTATGACTTATTCGCTTATCAACAAGGAAGCACGCTTCTTGTTTGCAGAAGCTCCTGACATTGAGATTCAGCCAAGTGGTATTGTTGGCACTCCGTCTGATGAGCTTATGCAACAGATAGATGACATTCAGGTGCTTGTAGACAATGTGCTTGATGCTAACAACTTTGAGCAGCAGTTGCTTAAGGCTGCGAAGGATTGCTTCGTTGGCAAGCGTGTGGCAGCAATGGTTAACTTCAATGAAGTTGATGGCTGTGTGATTACGTTTCTTCCGTCTACGCAGTTCTTGTACGAGACTCGTATTGGCAATCAGAATGTGCTTACGAAGTTTGTTGCTTTCATCGTTGTGCATGACAGTATGAGGATGTCTAGCAAGCGCATCTTTAAGAAGAAGTTTGAAGTAGTTGATGATGTCGTCTATCTCGAAGAAGCTTTGTATGATGGTGCAGGCAGGCTTCTTGAAGATGTGACTCCACGTGTTGCTATTCAGATGGACCGTATCCCTGCAGTAGTCATTGTCAATGATGGTCTTACTGGTGACTACAAGGGTGAGTCAGAAGTCAACATCTTGGACGACTATGAGGGCTGGTTTAGTAAGCTGTCTAATGCCGACATAGATGCTCAGAGGAAGTCAATGAATCCTATCATCTGGACTCTTGACATGGAATCGGCTTCTACTAAGGGACTTAGCTCAAGTCCTGGTAGTCACTGGGACCTTGGCTCAGACCAGAACCTTGAGAAGTCGCATGCAGCAGTCGGCATCCTCGAGTCTAACATGAACTACTCGAATGCGCTTAGCACCAGTCTTGACCGTGTCAAAGCTAATGCATATGAAGATGTTGACATGCCCAACGTGACGCTAGAGAGTATGCAAGGTGCTATCACGACAGGCAAGGCATTGAAGGCAATCTATTGGCCGCTCATTGTTCGCTGCAAGGAGAAGATGACAACATGGGGACCAAAGATTCGAGACATGATTCGTATCATTGTTGACGGTGCAATCTTGTTTCCGACATGTGTTGATGAGTATCTTGCTCAGCCATTGCCTAGCATTTCATATGAGGTGCATGTCGAACAGAACAATCCGTTGCCAGAAGATGAGACTGAAGACAAGGCAAATGACATGGCTGAAGTTGAGTCTAACTTGATGTCTCGTAAGACATACATGAAGAAGTGGCACGGCCTTACTGATGATGAGGTGCAGGCTGAGCTCGAGCAAATTGCACTTGAACGTCAGATACTTGAGGACACTAGCTTCTCTGGTGTTGCTTCTGGTGTTCCCTATCCAGAAGTAGAAGACGAGAGTGATGAGTTCATCGACGAGAACGAGCTGGTGGTTGAAGAATGAAAGTCGAGATACTGAGGCATCCAGAAGAAGCAGACTGGCAGCGTTGCAAGATGCTGGCTTTGAACACGGTTGGCAAGAAGTATCTCGGGGACAAGGACATTGACGAGCTTTGGAAGATTCGCATATTGAGGGCCGGTCATTCTCCTATTCGTACTTTGATGTTCACCATCAAGCTCGAGATTCCTTATTTCGTTTCTGTTCACTTTGTTCGCCATAAGTTTGGAGTCGAGCATTACGTGCAGTCGCAGCGCAATGACAGGCAAAGCGACTACGATAGGGAACAAGCTTCTCAGTCAGCAGTGGTGTCACACATAATGGATGTCAATGCAGCTGAGTTGATGCAGATATGTCAGATGCGTATGTGCAAGCAAGCTTATGCTCCTACTCGCATGGTGGCGAAGGAGATAGCAAAGAAAGTTATTGAAGTCTGTCCGGAGTTCGAGGAGTTGTTGAAGCCAAAGTGCTTGGTGCGAGGCGGATGCAATGAGTTCAATCCATGTGGGTTGTTTGATGCTAAAGGCTAAGCTGTGAGAGGTCATCTGAAGCCCTTAAGTTTTCCTTGATGTGTGGTAACTCATCCTGGAGATTAGAGGACCTCAGATGACCTCTGGTTCATTCAGAGGAGGTGTGAGGTATGCCACAGAACTTGACAATGTTTGCCTATTCGCAAGGTGTGAAGGAGCAAGTAACCGATGAGGAATTGAAGAAGATTTCTGGTCTGTATTTGGATTGGGCAGATGAAGTTGGCGACCTTGCATCTTACTATCACCACAAGGAGACAGCTTCTTCTGTTCTGTCAGAGCAGTACTACAAGCAGCTTCAAGCACAGATGGTGGAGACTTCAAAGCAGGTGTCTAATGAAGTCTACGGCATTGCAAAGGGTGGGATGCTGACTGTGTCAGATGCAGTCGTGAAAGACGCAGTTGACTGGGCGGCTTCACTTGGTTTTGACAAGGGACAGATGTCACAAGCATTCAGCTATGTTCCTGATTCTGTAGTTCGCAGCTTGGCGACTGGTCAGGTGTACGAGTCTGGTTGGTCTCTCAGCAAGTCAATCTGGGGTGACAACGAGAAGACGTTGCGTGATATCTACACCATTGTGGCAGAGGGGCGTGCAAAGCAAGAGGGAGTGTATGAGACAGCTAAGCGTCTTGAAGCTTATGTGAATCCGAACAGAGCTTTGCCATGGACCGGACCTACTGTGATTGGACCAGACGGCAAGCCATATACGATGCGTATCTACAAGCATGCAGTTGACTACAATGCGCAACGGCTTGTGCGCACTTTGAATCAGCATACATATCAGCAAAGTATAGTGGAGACTTCAAAGGACAATCCATTCATCCTTCGTTTCATGTGGCAAGCAAATGGTTCTCGTGCATGTCCACTATGTCTTGACCGTGATGGCACCGAGTATGAGAAGGACAAGCTTCCATTAGACCATCCGAACGGCATGTGCATCATGGTTCCTGTGACAATGGATAAAGATGAGATGTTGCAGAAGCTAGCAGACTGGGTCAATGGAGAAGATGGAGACTATCCAGACATTGACAAGTTTGCTAAAGGTGTTGGCTATGAGGGAAAGCCAATGACGACGAAGCAGTTCTTGGATAAGTACGGTCCAACGGACATGAAGTACTACAAGTCGTGGTATAACAAGCTTGACGATGCTGGCAAGTCTGCTTATGACAAGATGGTAGCAGCAAGTGGTGAAGACCCAGCAATGTTCTTCAAGAAGTTCATAAGCTCAGCATATGACGACGCAGGAAAGAAAGTTGTTCCGAAGCCATCTTACACTGGTCATGACATAGCGAAGAAGTTCATTGGTGACAACTATTCTACGACTTCACCTTTGTACAACGATGTGTACAAGAAGTTTGGTATGGATGCAGCCGAAGACTTCAAAGCTTTGATTCATGATGAGAAGGTTTCAGGTGGTTATCAATACAACATTGATGTGTGGAAGGCTTACATGAACGGAACTGCACCGAAAGCTTTCACGCAGACAATGGATGACTTCTTCAAGTATCATGGTGCCGCAGCGTATGAGAAGGATTTGGCAAAGCAAGTTGCTCTTGATGCGGCGAAGAAGAAAGCAGTACAAGAAGCTAAGCAATATGCGAAGCGGCATGGTATCACAAGTACTCCTGATGGCTTTGACAAGTTGTATCAGGAGCAGCAAAGGCATCTTCGTACAGTGAGGAAGCAAGGCAGAGAATGGGTTGCGACTCTTAGCAGTGCAGAGAAAGATGGCGTTACCACTTACTCTGGTGGCAGTTATCGAAAGATGAACAACTACTTGAGAGGTCGAAGTGGCAGTATTTCACCTGACCTTCAGACGGCGATTGACAATGCGCATTCTGCTTTGTCTGGTACGTCTACAACTCAGGAGCTTTACTTAGTTAGAGGTACTGGCTCTCGCTCTACAGCTTCTATGATGGGTGCTAGCAACTGGCAAGAAGTGCTTGATGACCCGAAAAGCTTTGTCGGTGTGAAGATGACAGATGAGGGCTTCTTCAGTACTTCACCTTTTGGTGGAGAGTTTGGAGGAGAGGTGCATATGCATATCACAGCACCAGCAGGTGTTCATGGTGCATACATCGAAAGCATCTCGCTTCATAGTACAGAGAAGGAGTTCTTGTTTGACAAGGGGCAAAGCTTCATCGTTACGAACATTGTGCCAGGACGTTGGTCAACAGATGTTTACATGACAGCGATAGTGTGATAGAATGGCTTCGCAGTAGTACTTTGACAAGTGAATAGGAGGTGAGAAGAATGGCCTTCAAGGAGGGAGATGAAGTTGTCATGAGATATGACGGCAGAGTCTCGGACGAAGACTTGGTATGCAGAGATTGCATGTTCAAAGGGAACGACGTATCAGCATGTGATGTGTATCCAAGTCTGAAGCCACCGTGGATTTTGACTGGTGGTGGATGTGTCTCGAAAGAAGTGGAAAAGAGTTCTTAGAAAGGAAGCAGTCAGATGACGGACTACATTCGAGAGTACAAAGACGTGCTTGGTCGTGATATCAAGAAGGGTGACACTGTTACTTGGCTTGAAGACAATGAGACACCAGAGCAGGCGATAATGCGTGCTAAAGCTGGTAAAGGTCAGATTGAAGAGGTGTTCGAGTGGTCTCAAGAAGGAGATTCAGGACTTGGCACAGATGCTACTAACAAGAGTTGGATAGAAGACGGAAGGGCTTATCCAGGTCAATATGGAATCTATCCATTCAACTTTGAAGATTTGCAAGACATTGTCGTGGTGCCAGAAAACTTCTAAAATATTTTGAAGTTGTCAAGCCGGATTGCTGAATTCTGTGATACAATGTAATCCAGAGGAAGCAATCCGGCTTCCCAGTACCTGGAAAGGTGGCTATCATGGCAGAGGTAAAGCTTAACTGGAACGAGACCATCGCGATTCGTACTATCTGTGACGATTGTGACGAACTTGATGGATACGGCTTCAATCGACCCAGTGATGTAGTAGAAGCTCTTATGGAAGCTTTGGACCTTCCGAACAAGAAGGCAGCCGGAGCTTATATGACGGACCTCGAAAAGAAGGGTCTGATTGACATCAATACTTACGATGATGAGATTTGGGTCAACCCGGACGTGTTCGAGAAGTATTGCTCTTGGTGCTAGTATCAATCAAAAGTTAGTAAGAGCTGGCTTCTTCGGAAGCCAGTTTCTTTCTAGAAGGAAAGTATCATGGACAAGTTTCCTAAGTCAGGTAGTGAATGGCAAAAGTTGCTAGTAGGCATAGTCACTGGAGAGGTGGTCGTTGATGGGCAAGTACGACAAGTTGGTGATTTGGTTAGCTCTGTTTCTTCTGATGTTTCCAATTCTGTTGATGTTCGCAGCTGTGTATGCAATGCTTCCGTAGAAAGGATTGAAGGTGCTGACTCCAAGGCAGAGAAGTCTTCTAAAGAATAAGATAGCTGGTGCAGTGTATGGCTTTGCAATTGGTGATGCTATGGGCTGCACGACTGAGTTCATGTCAAAGGAGCAAGTCAAGAGCTTCTTTCCTGAAGGTGTCACCGAGATAGTCGGAGGAGGTGCGTATAACTGGAAGCGAGGTGAAGTAACAGATGACACTCAGATGTCAATGTGTGTGATGCGTGCTCTCATGGCTTTGAATGATGAGTTCTACTTTACCGAAGAGTCTGAGCGTGATGACTTCAAGTACTTGTGTGCTGACGAGTTCATCTTGTGGTATTTGTCTGGTCCAAAAGACATAGGCAACCAGTGCCGCAAGGCTATCTACTACTTCTACAAGAACAAAGGATGGCTACCAGATGACGCCAAAGCTCTTGGCAATGGCTCATTGATGCGAGCGATGCCATGTGCCCTGATAGGCGAGCACAGCCTCAATGTCATACAGTCAGACCTTACGCATCCCAATAACCATGTCAGAGGTATAGTCCAGAAGTATTCTGAGGTCCTCTGGAGCCTTATCTCTGACTATATGGGTACCAATACCATCTCGGACATTTTAGGACCTCAGATGTCCTCTGAGTGCCTCTCACCAAGTGGTCACATTGGCAACACGTTCAACAACGCGCTGTGGTGGGCTGACAAGGAAGACTTTGACTCCTGTGTCATTGGTGCTGTCAATGATGGCGGTGATGCAGACACGATAGCAGCGATAGCTGGTTCGCTTGCAGGTGCCAGGTTTGGCTTGCGATGCATACCTCACATCCACATAGCAGCTCTTGACAAGAAGCTGCTGCCCCAACTCGGGAAGTTCATTGACTTCGCGGTGATGCGAGCAGAGGTGAAACTTTGTCAATGAATTTCAAATTGATGGTTTACATGTATCCTAGTATATGGTAATATATAATTCTATAAGGAGAACGTATGAAGTCAAGTGGCATAAGCCATATGACACAATTTAAGTCGACGGTTAGGAAGAAGAACCCAAAGCCGTCAATCATTGCGAAGTGTGTTGACTGTCAGTCAGAGATTGAAGTTTCAGTTGATGGTAGCACGTCTTCGCAATATGTGTCAAAGTGGGTCCAAGTAGAAGACGAGTTGTTCAAGTTCAGTTTCTTTGACTGTCCAGAATGCGGAAGGCGTCATCTAGTGCAAGTTGACTCCGAGGTGTCAGAGAAGTACTTGAATAAGCTTGTAGAAGCTATGAAACACAAACAACTATCCAGAGTGCAGAAGTTGCAAAGGTACCTTGACCTAGCAAGGAAGGCTGCTAGAGGGAAAGTAGAAGGCAAGCATTATTTTGACCCAGATAGTGGCTTGGACTACATCATCGAGTTTGTAGAGGAGGATGATTGTATTGTCAAACGTATCTCCTGAGCAGACTAACAAGGGCATCCATTGCAGGTGTGATGAGTGTGGTCAAGAGTGGCTTCTTCAGTCTGATGGTATACTTGAAGCAGAAGTCGAGAATGCAGACGAGAAAGACGAGCTGTCAGTAAGGTTCTTCATGTGTCCACGATGTGGTAAAGTTTACGTGGTGAACTTGTTTGATGCAAGGCTCAAGAAGCTTTTGAAGAAGCGAGAAGTTTTGAATGCAAGGTTGGACAAGGCTTACAAAGCAAAGAACGTAGATTTCGCATTTGCGATGTCAAAGCGTATTGACAAGCTAGCCAAGCGTTTCAACAGGCATTCTTCAGAGTTGTCGATGAAGTACAATGGGACGTTCACCTTGGCGTCTAATGACAAGGATTTGACTTTTGTACCGTTTCAAGAGCGGAATGACGAGTAAAGGAGAAGGAAATGGGAAATGAAGACAAGCGCGACGAGATTGACGAGAAAGAGGACGAGCAGAACCAGGGAGTTAACTCAGGTTCTGGGCAGAATGATGATTCTGGCAGCAATAACTCCTCTGGTGGTCAAGCAGGTGGTACTTCCGGAAATGGTGGAAGCAATGAGAAGACTTTCACGCAAGCTCAGGTCAACAAGATGATGAGCAATGAGAAGCACCAGGGAAAGAATGCAGCTCTTCGTGCACTTGGCATTGACCCGTCTAACAAGGCTCTGATGGAGTCAGTGAAGTCTTTTGTTGCTTCTCAGAAGTCCGATGAAGATAAGAACAATGAAGTTCTTCAGCAGCTTGCTACTGCGAATGCTCTGGTAGAAGTCATGAAGGCTGGCGTGAAGCCACAGTATGCAGATGATGCAGTGGCTCTGGCGATGGCAAAGGCTTCTCGCAACGACTCCTCCATTGAGGAGGCGATGTCTGAGTACAAGCAGAAGTATCCTGAGTGGTTTGCTTCTGACTCTGATGGCTCTGACGACTCCGGTTCTAAGAAGGACGAGGAGAAAGAAGACGAGTCTGATGATGGCAAGAAGAAGCAGTTCAACGGTACTGGTTCTACTCCTCCGTCTGGTGGCAAGAAGCAGACCGACAACAAGCAAGCTGGTCTTGGCAAGCGACTTGCAGCTTCTAGAAAGAAGAGCACGGCTCGTAAGAGCTCATATTGGAACTAATTGTTTGGAGGTTTGAAGATGCTTAATCGTTCTGGTATCAAGAAGGAGACGGCGACTGCTCCGATTCAGATTCTCGCAAACGTCGAGATGCAGGCTTCGGTTGGTTGCATTGTCCCAAACACCATCTATGAGACTATCAACGGCAAGAAGATTGCCGAAGCTGGTACTCCTGTCGTGATTGACTTTGCCAATCCTGGCACCGCAGTGTCTGCGCCTGTTGGTCCTACTCTCGGTGTGTTTACGCTTCAGATTACGACTGCTTTTGCAGCCGACGAGAAGCTCACCATTGACGGTGTTGACTACACCTGCGCTGCTACCGAGGATGTCTCGGCTAAGAAGTTTGCTGGTGCTAATGCAGCTGCTCAGGTAACTTCGCTTCTGAAGATGGTTACCACTGACGACTACGATGTTGCTGCAGTCGACGGTGCTACTGACAAGCTTGGTTTCACTCAGAAGACTGTTGATGTTTCTGACACCTCTGGTCCCACTGTGTCGAAGACTTCTTCGACTGGTGCTATCGGTTCTGTCACGAAGGTCACCACTCCTGATGCTGGTACTACTGGCAATGCGGTGCTTCTGCATGATGTTGATGTCACTGGTGGCGCAGCTAATGGTACGGCGCTTCTGTTTGGCTTTGTCAACTACAACCGTCTCTCTGCTGCTACCAAGGCTAAGGTTGCTCTTGGTGTCAACACCATCGGTGCTGTTTCGTTCATCAAGGCTTAGTTGTAAAGTTTAGGAGGTATGTGAAATGACTATCTTTGACCTTATGCAGGCTCCTGAGCTTGCAGCTTACTGGGAGGAGCTCGTCCAGGATGAAGCTCCGTATCCTGCAGAGGAGCTGTTCCCTGACAACAAGAAGCAGGGTCTGAATCTTCGTTGGATTAAGGGCTCGCGTGGTCTTCCTGTCGTTCTTAAGACGTCTGCTTTTGATGCTGCTGCGATTCCTCGTCCTCGTATCGGTTTTGACCGTCTGTCTGCGGAGATGCCTTACTTCAAGGAGTCGACGTACATTGACGAGGAGCTGCGCCAGGAGCTCAATATTGTTCTAGAGTCTGGCAACCAGGCTTACATTGACTCCATCATGAATCGTGTGTTTGACGACGAGCTTCGTCTGCTTCGTGGTGCCGCCGCAGCCCGCGAGCGCATGCGCATGATGGCTCTCACCACTGGTGTTATCTCCATGGCAGCCAATGGCCAGTCGTTCTCGTTTGACTATGGCATTCCTGATGCTAACAAGGTTGACGCTGCTACTGCATGGTCTAGCCTCTCCACCTCTGACCCGATTGAAGACATTCGTCAGCTCATCGAGACCATTCAGGACGCCACTGGTGCTGAGATTGTCCGTGCCATGTGCAATGGCAAGGTCTGGCGTCAGCTTCGTAACAATGCGAAGATTAAGTCTTCCATCTACGTGCTGACCAACGGTGCTGGTGTCGTGTCCGATGCGCAGCTTCGTGACTTCATTGCTCAGGAGTTCAATGGTCTGCAGGTGCTCGTAAACAACAAGCGCTATGTTGACGAGTCTGGTGCTACTCAGCCGTTCATGCCTGACAACACCTTTGTGGTGTTCCCCGATGGTGACCTTGGTCAGACTTGGTTTGGCACCACTCCTGCAGAGTCTGACCTTCTGTCTGGCAATGCAGCCAATGTTGCCATCACAGACACTGGCGTTGCGGTGCTCACTTCTCAGAAGACCGACCCGGTGAATGTCGAGACTATTGTGTCTCAGATTTGTCTGCCTTCGTTTGAGGCTGCTGACCAGGTTGGTATCATTGACACCAATCCGGTCTAGGATGTGGTATAGATGATTGAGCTTGTGAATTCCACTGGCGATGTCATCAAGGTTCCCTCTGGTGCTCGTAAGGTTTACGAGCATCAGGGGTTCTTTCCTGTTCAGGAGGCTGTAATTGCTTCGCCT
>Ga0310696_10002834_pt1 | contig 22362 bp, 18 predicted proteins | sample AusTroGonzalo_MG_4_FD_203885 | JGI IMG/M metagenome (GOLD analysis project Ga0310696, IMG submission 203885) | Bovine rumen microbial communities from tropical cattle in Woodstock, Queensland, Australia - Gonzalo_02 (v2) (version 2) | ecosystem: Host-associated > Mammals > Digestive system >...
GATAAATCGTGTTTTTTAGATACCTTTGCAGTCCCTACCAGCCCTGATGGCGGAATTGGTAGACGCGCTGGACTCAAAATCCAGTGGCCTTTAAAGCCGTGCGGGTTCGATTCCCGCTTGGGGCACGCGAGCCCGGCCGACCGGCCGGGCTTTCGCGTGCCCGGTTGTTTACTGGGGGCCGGATCCCCCAGACCCCCTGCGTCGCTGTGCTCCGAGGCGAGGACGCCAGCTTTTCAAGGTAACAGCCTTGGTTTGCTGGCGTCCTCTCTTTTTCTACCGGCAGCAATGAGCGCCCGTGCCCGTCTTGATGAACGAGGGGGCGTACCCCCTCGAGCTCCCCTGCGTCGGCTTCGCCTCCGAACGGCCCGGCCAGTCGGCCTGGCTTTCTCTATATTGCCCATTCCCGAAATAAAACGTACCTTTACAAGCTCAGGCGACAGAAGGCATTATGGAAGCGCAAGCGATTCTTCAAGACATATTCTTCGTCATCCTTTACGGGGGTGTGATGGGGCTGAGCGTTGCGGAGGCGCTCTATCTGCTGCTGCGGCGCAGCAATGCCATTGCACCGGAGGTGACGCCACCCAGGCGCCTGCGCATTTGGGCGGCGGCCATTATGCTGGAGAATGTCTTCAGCCACGTTTTATGGCTATGGTACTTCTGCCGTCCTTCAATTCCGGGTTACATTATTGTCTGTACCCTGGACATCCTGCTGCTTATCCCCATGATAGCCGGTATTCTGCTGTCTATGCTGCAGGACCGGCATCGTCCCGTATGGCCGGTGGCCGTGGCGCTGGTCCCTGCCATGGTATTGTCGGCCGTGAGTCTCATCTGCCAGGACGGGGCATTTATGGATTGGCTGCGCTTTTATGTCATTGCGTTCTTTGCGCTGTTCTTGGTGTATATGTTCTTTGCCGTCCGACGCTATGGACGCTGGCTCAGGGACAACTTCGCCGATCTGGAGAACAAGGAGGTCTGGCAGAACTTTCTGATCCTGGCCGTATTTGTGTTGTTGTCAATTGTTTACATCTTCACTTCTGAACAGACCAAAGTCCTGGCCTATCTCCTCGAAATTGTCTGTATCGTCATTATGGGCCTGTTGCTGTGGCGGGTAGAAACGCTGCAGTCGCTGAACGAAAGCCCTGTGGCGGAGGCAGAGGAATCGGCCGGGCGAGCGGAGCAGACAGCGGCACCGCCGACTACCACAACCAAGATGGACGCACTTCTGAAGAAGTACTGCGAGAATAATCAGCTTTACTTACAGAACGACCTTACTCTGGCCCAGCTCGCCGGCATCATCGGTACAAACCGGACTTATCTGAGTCACCATTTCGCACAGCAGGGCATCACGTATAACGCGTACATTAACGGCCTTCGCATCCGTCACTTTGTCCGCCTGTACCAGGAGGCAGCTGTTGCCGGTCGTGAAATCACCGCCCAGCAACTCTCTTTCGAGAGCGGCTACCGCAGCTATAGCACGTTCAGCGCCTCGTTCAAGCAGATCATGGGAACTACTGTAGCAGCGTGGACGCATAGCGTTGTGAGGTAGTTTTTCCAGCCCCGCACTCTCATAATTTACAAAAACAGTCTCAGAATCGTCAAAAATAGCAGTCTGAGACCTCTTGCTTATTGGAAATCTGGGCCGGGAAGGTTTAATTTGTTTAGAACTAACCACAACCAACCCCTATTTTCCCTTCGCAATCGCGGCCGTTGCCGGCCCGATTCGGAGGAGGTGCCGGGTAACACTAAAACGATAACGAATGAACAAGACAGCAGTTTTTTTTGCCGCCGGCCTGGCGCTCCTGGCAGGATGCGTCAAGGATGACCTTTCCTGGAGAGCGCTGCTCAGCGTCGAAAAGCAGAAGCAGGAGGAGCTGGCCGAAAAGGTGGAAGGGCTCCAGAAAAGTAACACGCCCTTCATGCTGGTGATGGTGGACGTCCCGCAGGACACCGTCTCCAAGGGGGTGGATTTTGCTTCACTCTTCCGCGTGAACCCGTCCGGCGTGCAGCTTACCAAGGAAATGATTGCGCTGGATTGCGTATCCAGCAAGCAGTTCTTCCCGGTCCAAAGTCAAAGTAGTAATACTAAGGCTTCTTATGTCACGCCCTCAGAGCATTTCTCCATCAAGGAGCTGGCCGTGGATAAGAATGCCGCCGGAGAACCGCGGGAAGGCCAGTATCTGGCCACGTTGACGACCTCCTCCGAAGAGATTGTCTGGGACGACTCCCGGATGGCGTTCGTGGGGGCTTATGTGGATCATGAAGGCAAGACGCAGTGCGTCAGCTCCGACGTTTTCCAGACCGTGATGATGCCGCTTCCCCATGAGGGCATGGATCTCTGGATGTATCCGCATGCTTCCCTGATCATCAAGGAGAATCAGAAAGATACCCTGGGCTCCGTCTATTTGCCGCTGGACAGCAAGACCTTCCAGATGAAAGGCGGAGGCGAAACCCGCCGTTACACTTCCGATATGCTTTTCGAGGCCTCGTTCGCCCTGGATGAAGGGTGCACGGCTCCCGTTACGCTCAAGTTCGATGACAAGCGGCATTTCCTGCGCTTTACCCCGGACACGACCGGAAACGAGACCTGGCGGGCGCTACAGGACACGACCGTCCTCAAACGCCAGGATGTGACGGGCATACTCTCCCTGAAAGACAGGTGGGGCGGAGAATCCAGTCTGCATCTGAAGATGTCCTGGTACAACGTCAGACAACTTGCCCTTGAATACGAAGTGTCCGCTGAAGATATCCAGAAAGGCTATCCTTTTGATTTGGCGGAACCCCTGAAGCCGTATGGCATTGTTCAGGAGGAGGTCCTTACCTGCCGTCGTTTCACTCCGTTTGTTGGCGAAGATGCGTCGGAGGAAGGGGGCCTTATTGAGGCTCTTTTCCAGGACCTGAAGGACCTGAGCAAGGGTACCCTTCGTATCATGAACGAAACGCCGGTTCCGGGTAAAACCTATTCAACCCGCCTGCTTGTCACTTATTTCATCAGCGTGAACGAAGATGATATCAGGGATACCGAGGCAACTGCCCTCTTGACCGTTGATATCAATGTGACCGTCAAGAGTGATCCCGTCGAAAACCTCGCCGAGAAGCTTATCGGTGAATGGCGGGAAGAAATCATAGACGACAGGTTCGTGCCCGACAACCAGATGAAGTGGATTACGGTCACCTCGGCCTCAGAGGCCTGGTCCAGCGCTCCGCTGAATCCTGACGCCGATCCGGAGATCAGGTGGAAGGGCGTGAAGACGGAGCTCGATGTCGCGATTGATGGACAGGTCGTCACGTTTAAAGAGCGTAACGGAGATTATTCCATCCGGATGAAGGTGGAAGTCATCGACGACTCCGAGATCCTGTTCTATCCCCTTGAACCCGGCTCTACCACGCCTTCCACCGTGGCGGGTATCTCCCGTTGGGTGAAGGAGACCTCTCACGAGGACTACAGCCAGGGCTTCATCAAGTTGTGGCAGTGTGGTTCGGATTCTGCCGGGCGCTGGTCGGAATACGACTATCTCAACGTGCGCTTCGCTCCGAAGGCTGACGGAAGCTTCGTGTACTACAAGCGGGATGAAAACGGTCTGTGGAAGCCGATGACGAACCGTACGGAATGCCAGTATGTGCTGTATGGCAACAGTTTGGGAACCCGCTGGAAGGAAGATGGAAAAATGGTGTATGAATGGTGGCTCTTCCGGGAATATGAAAGCGGCATGATGTTATGGGACAGTTACCGTCAAAAGCCGGACGGCAAGTCCGGATCTCAGAACCTGGTCTGGAAGGAAGTGATATTCCCTACGCAGGCCGAGGTGGAAGAGAAGATCATCGGCAAGTGGGCCTCCTATCGAATGAACACCAAGGCCTTGCCCACCGATGAGACATCCGTAATCACCTTCCAGTCCATCTCCAAGGCCACTGTCAGTGCCTCGATGACTGCCCGGACGGCCACGGATCCCGTGTGGGACTATAAGAAGGAGGTGGATGTGTCCATCAGTGAAAATGTCATTACGGTCACCAACAAGATCGATGAACACAAATCGGTCGTGACCAAGATGACCGTCACCGGCATCGAGGGAGATCTCATGGACTGCATCCTGCAGATGACGGACTATGTGGACGACCAGGCGGTCGAGACGCATCCTGAGATCAACATGCAGTATAAACGGATCGATCAGGCCTTTGAGCAGGACATCCTGGGTGTCTGGGAAGGAAAGTCCCAAGGCAGCCAGGATACGTATGGCGACGGCAAGCCGCACCGTTGGGAGTTCAAGGCTGACGGAACCTATGTCTATTATGTCCAGGATGGCAATAAATGGACTCCTGGCAGCAACACGCTCAACGAATACTTCGTAGATGGCGACAAACTGTGCATGCGTTGGAAAGATGGCGGCAAGGAATATCGCGAGTGGTGGACCATCTCCAGCCTCGCGAATAATGAAATGACCTGGACGGCTGTCCGCAAGGACGAAACCGGCACATATTTCACCCCCTCTTACGCATTAAAACGAATTAATCAATAACCACATTATTGACACAATGAAAAAAACCTTCTTAGCCATCGCCCTGGCGATGATGAGCATCCTTTTCGTGGGATGCGAAAAAGCAGTGGAACCCGATCGGGGTGTAGCCCAGCTGATCATTGGGAAATGGATTACCACCGATTCCAACGGCAAGGCCCTGCCGACCAACGAGAAAGTCGTTTTCGATTTCATCTCCACCACCGAGGCCTACGTGAGTCTTTCCTTTAAGGATGAAACGAGGAAAGCAACCCCCTGGAAGAATCGTGAAAAGTCAGCCGTGGAGATTTTCGGCAACGATGTCACCCTCACCCAAAACAGTGATGGTAGGACAATCGTCATTGAACTCCATATCGAAACTATCTCTGACGCATTCTTGATTGCCAAGCGCACCCTTACCATCCGGAAAGAAGGTGGCCTGGTCAGGTCCGAAGAAGACATCGTCCGCTGCGTGAAGCTGGACGCGGACTTCAGCACGAAGATCGTGGGCCTCTGGGAAGGCAAGATGACGAGCGAGCAGTCCGCGTATGACGACGGCCAGATGCACCGCTGGGCGTTCCTGGATGACGGCAGCTTCGTGTACTTCGTCCAGAACGAGAAGGGCCTCTGGGAGCCCGGCGACGACACGCTGAACGAATATTTCGTAGCCGGCAACCTGCTCTGCACCCGCTGGGTGGAAAACGGCACGGAATACCGCGAATGGTGGGAGATCGCCACGGCCAGCGACAAATCCATGGTCTGGATCGGCCTGCGCGAGAATGCAGACGGCAGCCAGTACACCGCCGCTTTCAGCATGGATAAGATCAGCTTCCCTACGCAGGCTGAAGTGGAGGCTGCAATCCGCGGCAAGTGGATGAATGTCGAGGTCGACGGCGTGACCAGTCTGACCGATGAAAAGAGCGTGACCACGATCCTCACGCTCGACCGGGGAGCCATCAGCGCCTCCGTGTACGGCATGCCCGGCATGGAGACCGTGTGGAGCCAACTCGAAGAGGTTGATGTGGAGATCCAGGACAATCTCGTCACGCTGATCAACCACCCCGATGAGAAATCGGTCTTTACGGCCGAGCTGTTCATCACCTCCATCAACGCGCAGGAAATGCAGGCCATCGTGACGCTGACCCTGACGGAGAATGGCATGGTGGTGGGTTCCGGCACCTCCAATGTCCTGTATGAGAAAGTGACGGAGCGCTTCGGCAAGGCTATCGTGGGTGTCTGGGAAGGCCGCATGACCGAGGGCAAGTCCGCCTACGACGACGGCGAGTACCATCGCTGGGAGTATCTCGAGGACGGCACGTTCAACTTCTACCGCAAGGTCGGCGACACGGGCTCGTGGGAGAAGGTCGACGACGAATTTGACGAGTACTTCGTGGACGGTCGTCTGCTGTGCACCCGCTGGCAGAACGTGGGCGCAGAGGAGTGCCGCGAGTGGTGGGAGATCCGCTCCATCGAGAACGATACCATGATCTGGACGGCCCTGCGCGAGGACGAGGTGGGCAACCGCTACGTCGCTTCTTTCGCCATGACCAAGCTGCATTTCCCGTCCAAGGCTGAAATCGAGAAGAACATCACCGGCAAGTGGATCACGCAGCAGATCGAGGGCGACATCGCCCTGACCAACGACAAGGTCGTGTTCACCATGCCTTCCAAGACCGTGGCCTTCATCAGCGCCTCCCTCGACAATATCCCGGGAGAGTCCGACTGGGTCTTCCAGCGCGAATACGAGATGTCCATCGAGAATAATATCATCACCCTCGTCCACGAAGCGGCGGATGGGCACACGAAGATCATCGACGAGATCTTTGTCTTCGACATCAACGCGCAGGAAATGGAGTGCCTGCTCAAGCGCAAAGTGACCTTTGACGATGAGGTGACCAAAACGTATCCTCCGGTCGAGCTCTTGCTGGTCAAGCAGCCCAAGACCAGATACGCGTCCTATATCCTCGGCACCTGGGAAGGCCGCGTCACCAGCGACCGCTCCGCATATGACGACGGACAGATGCACCGCTGGGAGTTCAAAGGCAGCTCCTACGTGTACTACGTGAAGGACGGCGACAACTGGGTCCCCAGCTCCAACACCCAGAACGAGTACTTTGTGGACGGCAACATGCTCTGCATGCGCTGGGTTGACAACGGCGTCGAGTATCGCGAGTGGTGGGAGATTATGTCCCTGGACAATGAATCCATGATCTGGGGCGCCCTCCGTCAGGACGAAACCGGCGACCTCTACGCCGCCTCCTTCGCCATGACCAAGGTGGCTCCCTATGTCTATTAATACGGAAAAGGTGACCGTCAAGACCTGGAATTTATGAGAAGAACGCTGCTAGTCTCGATCCTTTTGATATCCGCACTGCCCCTGTTCGCCGCTAAACCCATGAAGGTGGCCAGGGGCAGCCTGGATGTATTTACGGAAGATGCTCAGGCCGTCTATGCCCTGGACTTTACGGACGCCCAGTTCGTCAACAACGGCATCTTCGCCAAGGAGAAGCTGGGTGATTTCCAGACCTGGGCCGGGGACGGTTACGAAGAGCTTGTGCAACTGATGGAGACATCCTTCTTCGACACCTTCAACATTTTCAGCCCCGGCATGGAGCTGGTGAACGCGGAGGAGGCGCCGTACCGGGTGTACTTCAAGGTGGACACGCTCGAGCGTGCCCAGGGCTCCGGCCGGCTGGGCAGCTGCTATATCAGCCTGTACGGAACGCTGCGTGTCGTGGATGCCGCGACCGGCGACATCGAACTGGAGCTGAAGGTGACCGACGCGAGAGGGGAGGAAGACCTCGAAGAAACACCCCGTTTCCCCAAGGCGATGAAGCGCTTCTGCCGGGAAATGTTTAAACTGATCAAGTAAAACCATCAATATGAAGAAGATTATTTCATTCTGTCTGTCCCTGGCGGGCATCCTGCTGGCAGCCGTCGCCGTGAGTTCCTGCGGTGCTTCGTACGCATCTAGCGGCGTCAACGTGTCCAAGATCGACGAGCTGGCCCTGATTCAGCCCAAGTCGCTCATCGACTACTACGATGCACCGGGACACGGGTTCGTCGAACCTTCCCTGTGCGCGGCGTCCGAGCAGCTCCTGACCGACCTGCTCACCTCCCGGCGCTATCCTTTCACGGATCCCGTTCCGGTAGACTACAAGGGCGACGGGGCGGCCATCGGCAAGTGGATCGACAGCTTCGTGGACCTCGAGTCCTCCGACATCTCCCGTCTGCGGGTACCGAAGGGCCTGTCGGAGCTGATCAAGACCACCGGCCACCGCTATGGTATCGTGGTGCACGCCCACGGCTATATCGAGAGTCTGGAAACTTACAATCAGGAGCGTCTGACCGAATTCGTGGACGCCGTGGTCAGCGCGGTTTTCGATCTGACCAAGACCTACCATGCGAGCGAGCAGGCGGGCAACGCCCTCTACACCGCGGTTGTCGATGCCGAGACAAACAGAATCATCTATTACAACAGCGTTCTCTCCAACGCCGATTTCCCGCTGGACAGGAAAGATGTGGGTGGGCAGATGAACAATCTTCTTAGAAAATTCGACAAATAATGGATACGAAAAAGATGCTGGCAGCCATCGCCCTGGCGATGATGAGCATCCTTTTCGCGTGGTGCAACAAGGATATAGAACCCGATCGGGGCGGGAGCCCTTGCCCGTAACTAATTAAAATACAACAATGAAGAGACTCTTGCTATTATTCGCCGTTTTATTTTTGGTCTGCGGGTGCAGACAGGTGCCGCCGTTGACTTTCCAGGCGGGCACTTACGAGGTGACCACCCCGGGGCATAACGGCGATATACGCCTAAGTGTCTCTTTCTGCGATTCGTGTATCACGGATATCCAGGTGCTGGATCAGCACGAGACCCCGCACGTCGGGGACGTCGTCTTCGACCGGCTGATCCCGCAGATCATCCAGGCGAACGGCCTGGGCGTCGATGCCGTGTCGGGCGCCTCCGTGACCAGCCGCGCGCTGCTGGACGGCGTGATGGCCGCGGCCGACCGGGCAAAGGTCTCCGATCCCCAGCGCTTCCGGACCCAGACTGCGTCCCAACAGAAGGCGAAAGCCGTGGAGGGCACGTGGGACGTGGTCGTCGTGGGCGCCGGCGGCGCCGGACTGGCCGCGGCCGCCGAAGCCGCCCAGCTGGGCAACACGGTGCTGGTGATCGAGAAGAACGCTGAGATGGGCGGCAACACCCTTGTCTCGGGCGGTATCTTCCAGTGTGTGATGCCGTACCTGGTCTGGGAGCCGGCCCGTCCCGAAGCCACGGAGGGCGTGGGCTACGACGGCGTGATTTATCCGAAGACGAAGTGCGGTCCCGGCTGCATCAAAGAATTGGAAACCATTCTCCAGTGGGAGGAAAAGCCTTTCGACGAGGCCTATTACACCACGCACGCGTTCGAGCCGGGCGACATCGCCGAACTGGCACGCCATGGCGTGCACAGCGAATATCTCCCTGTTCTTCAGGACCTGAAGAAAGAGATCTCGGACTACCTGGCCTGGGCCCGCCCGAAACTGGCCCGGGGCGTGCCGGAGACCGACCTGGCGCTGTTCTCGACCCAGAAACTGCACATCTTCCAGACCTACTACGGCGGCCTGCGCCAGAGCGCCGACAAGACGGAATGGGTCTACAGCGACCTGCGTATGGCGCGCCAGATTGTGGAGAAGGGGCAGGAACTCAAGCCCTGGCTCTCCGCGATGGGCGTGAGCTTCCTGGAGCGGCAGATCATCATCGTCGGCGCCCTGTGGTTCCGTGGCAACAAGATGCTTGGAGCCGACATCGACACGGACGGCGACGGCGTCGCCGAACACTACGACGGCAACCTCGGCGCCTACATCATGGCGCCCTACACGACCTTCATCCATGCCAACAAGGAGAACCGTCTTATGACATCGACCGCTGCGCACGATCTCATCATGCGTCGCGGGCGCGTCCGGGGCGTCAAGGCCCTGATGGATGACGGCACCCCCGTGACCGCATTCGCCCGCAAGGGCGTCATCGTCGCCACGGGCGGCTACGCGGCCAACATCCGCAAAGTCATGGAAACGAACCGTTTCTGGGACAGCCAGTACCTGACTGCCGGCATGGCCACGACCAACTCCGCCTCCCAGCAGGGAGACGGCCTGGACATGGCGCAGCGCGTGGGCGCGGCCCTGACGGGCATGGGCTGGACGCAGCTGATGCCGCTGTCCTACATCGACAACGGCAAGCTCGCCTTCGGCAGCGTGTCGGATGCCGTGTTCATCAGCCCCCGGAACGGCCGGCGCTTCGTGGATGAATCCCAGGAGCGCGACGTGCTGTCGGTGAAGATGTTCGAGAACGGCATCCAGCTCCAGGGTAAGCAGGGCGTGTACCTCTACATCGGCGGCGAAGAGACCACCGAGCCCAACGAGGTGCGCAGCATCGATATCCCCGGCAAGCAGTATGCCCGCACCCCGGCGCAACTGCCCGAGCTGCTGGAGACGCTCCAGATCCCGGTGAGCGCCGAGGCCGTCCTGCAGGCCATCCGGGAATACGACCAGGCCATCATGGCAGGCCTGGAGCCCGCCGACGTGGGCAAGCGTTACGCCACCTCCATCATCGGCCGGGCCAGGCGCCGGGCAGACGGCACCTACGACCCCGCCACTTACTCGCTGGACGATGCCGTGCTCACCGTCCGGGTGCTGGCGCCGGCCACCCACCACACGATGGGCGGCCTGGTGGTGGATGAGTATCGCCACGTCCTCGACACCCGCGGCCGGGTCATTCCGGGCCTGTATGCCGCCGGCGAAGTGACAGGCGGCATACACGGCGGCAACCGCCTGGGCGGCAATGCCCTGACCGAAATCCTGGTCTCCGGTCGCATCGCCGCCGCCAGCGTGACGCAAGACACGAAACTAACAAATTAATTACGTATGACGAGATCTTTTTTAACCATCACCCTGGCGATGATGGGCATCCTTTTCGCGGGGTGCAACAAAGAAATAGAACCCGATCGGGGCGTAGCCCAGAAGATCACCGGAATATGGATCACCGCCGAGACCGACGGGAAGGCCCTTCCGAGCAACGAGAAAATCGTTTTTGACATCGTCTCCCCCACCGAGGCCTATGTGAGTCTTTCCATTCAGGATAGAACGGCAGAAGACACCCCTTGGAGAGATCGGGAGGAGGTCGATGTGGAAATAGATGGCAATGACGTGATCCTCTCCCATAGTCCTAAACCCGGCATGACTGTGGCGGTTGATCTCCACATCGAGTCCATCACGGACGCGACCCTGATCGCCAAGCGCACCGTTACCATCCGGCAAGACGGCGGTTTGGTGAGATCCACAGAGAACATGGTCCGTTACGAAAAACTGAAAGTGGACTACAGAAATGCCATCTGTGGCATGTGGGAGGGCATGAGCACCGGCAGCGAAGGATCCGAGTTCGACGACGGCGAGAACCACCGCTGGGAATACCTCCTGGACGGCACCTTCAACTACTTCCGCAAGGTCAACGGCCAGTGGCTGATCAGCGACGACGACTATGCCGACTATTTCGTGGCGGGCAACCTGCTCTGCACCCGCTGGAAAAACGCCGGCGTCGGCAACGAGGAGCACCGCGAGTGGTGGGAGATTGAATCCATCGACAACGGCGTGATGAAGTGGATGGCCCTGCGCCAGCGCGAGGACGGCACCACCTACACCGCCACCTTCCAGATGAGCAAGGTGAACTAACGAATCACTTGTTGCCGCACTGTACGAAGTAAAATAAGGGCACTATCTGATAGAATTGTTTTAGCAGTGTTTCAGTAAAGAGGCACCCCTGGTTTGTATCTTGCTGGTTGCTAATACTATCTAGTTGAAAGTTAGTGGACCCGCTTGAGGCCGGATCCCCCAGACCCCCTGCGTCGGCTTCGCCTCCGAACAGCCTAACCGCGGTAGACAGTCCATTATTTGTACCGTCAACATCAAAAACGGCCCATTTTGCGGTTAACAGTCACTTTTTCGTACCATCTACCGCGGTGTTGGATTATACTGACAGTTATACGAGGGAGGCCGCAGCGTTTCTAGGATTGCGCTGACGGAGTGAGTCGCTGGACGAGGAGGGGGGCGACGAGGTTGCCGGCCACGTTGAGCAGGGTGGCGGGGATGTCGCAGATGGTGCCGATGATCATCAGCGCCGCGGCGAAGGAGGGGTCCAGCCCCAGCACGGCGCAGATGAGCAGTTCGCCGGTCATGCCGCCTACGGGGATGGCTCCGACCACGATGCTCTCCAGCACCGCCAGCAGGATGACCAGGGCGGCGGGCCCGATGCCTTGCGGCGCCGCGCCGAAGAAGTAGAGCGCGAAGAGCACCTTGGCCACGGAACAGACCACCGACCCGTCCTTGTGCAGGTTGGTTCCGAGCGGGATGATGCCGTCGACGAGCCTGTCGCTCACGCCCAGCTTCCGCGCGGCGGCCATGTTGACGGGCATGCAGGCGGCCGACGAGCAGGTGCCGACGGCCGTCGCGGACGGCGGAATCATTTCTTTCCAGAAGCGCCCGAGCGGCACGCGGCAGAACAGTGCGTACAGGGACAGGAAGATCACGTAGCACACGGCGGTGGCGGCGCACACCACCAGGAAGATCTCGAGATAGTCGCCCACGATCTGCTCGCCCAGCGAGCCGACCGTGTCGGCGAAATAGCAGCCGATGCCGATCGGCGCGAGCTTCATCACCAGCTCCATCATCTTGATGACGACCGCCTCGCCCTCGGCGATGAAACGCTCCACGAGGGCGGCCTTCTGGCCGAGCAGCGCGACAGCGAGGCCGAACAGCGCCGAGAAGAGGATCAGCGGCAGCAGGTGCTCGCGGGACAGCAGCAGCGGGAAATCATTGACGGTCAGGGCCGACACGATGGACCCGCCCAGGTCCACGCCTTCCCCCGCCACGCCGCCGGGCATGGCGCCGCCCTGGCCCAGCACCCGGGTGAAAGGATTCCACGCGGACATGAAGCCGAAGGAGAACACGCCCGTCACGAGCGACATGGTCAGGAAGACGCCCAGGGCTGTCGCGAGAACCCGGCCGACCGCACCGCTCTTCTGCATCACTACGAGGGAATGGGCCACGGAGAAGAACACCAGCGGCACCACCAGCACGAAGACGAGGTCCAGAAACAGCATCCCGGGTGCACGAAGCACCCGGGCGCTGTCTCCGAGCACGGCGCCCAGCACGCCGCCGACAACCAGGCCGAGCAGCAGCAGGAGCGTCGCTCCGTAGTTTTTCAGAAAAGCGGACTTCATCCCACTACTCCTGGAAGAGCATCGGGGCGAACTGGTGCAGCGAACGCCGCCAGGTCAGCCACTCGTGGCCGGTGCCCGGGGACTCATAGTAGACGTGGTTCACGCCCAGGCTGTCCAGCGCGCAGTGCAGGTCGTAGATGCCCTGGTACATGCCGTTCGGCTCGTCGGTACCGATGCTGATGTACAGCAGGTGGTACTGGTCGTTGATCGAGGTCGGATACATCTCGGAGTCGCGACGGTCGCCGGGGCCGCGGCCGGAGCCGCTGAAGCCGCCGATCCAGCCGAAGAGCTCCGGATGGTCCAGGCCGATGGTGTAGGACTGGAAGCCGCCGAGCGAGAGGCCGCAGATGGCGCGGTTGTCTCTGTCGGTGAGCGTGCGGAAGCGGGCGTCGATGGTCGGGACGGTCTCCTCGACCATCACCTTCTCGAAGGCGTCGAAGTTGAAGAGGTTGAAGCGGCCGCCCTGCTCCTCGCCGGCCAGCGTGGCCACGGCGTGCTCGCAGACGATGATCATCGGCACGCACTCCCTGGCGGCGATCAGGTTGTCCATGATGTTCTGCATCATGCCCTGGGTGGCCCAGCCGGTCTCATCCTCGCCGGCGCCGTGCATCAGGTAGAGCACCGGGAAGCGGCGCTCGGGCTCGGACGCGTACTGCGGCGGCAGGTAGATATAGTAGGGACGGTCCGCGCCGGTGAGTTCGGAATGGTAGCTCTCGATGCGGATCTCGCCGTGCGGGACCTTCTTCTCGAGGTAGTAGTCCACGCCGGCCTCCGGGATCTCGATGCCGCTGCCCCAGTAGAACGAACCGAAGAACTGCTGGGTGTTGGGGTCGGCCACGCGCTGCCCGTCCACGTTCAGCATGTAATAGTGGAAGCCCGGCACGAGGGGATCGGAAGTGACCTCCCAGATGCCGTCCTCGCCCTTGACGAAGTCGTAGTTCTTGCCGCCGACGTTCACGGAAACGGCCTTCGCGTCGGGGAAGTCGACGCGGAAGACGGCGCTGAGGTCAGGGTTGACCATCGGGTAGTCGTGGCCCGGCAGGTTCATGGTGGAAGGGGTCGGTTTCGTGAGCACGCCCACCTGGGTGTTCCCCGCGCAGGAGGCGAAGAGTGCGGCTGCGAGCAGCATCGCGGATGCAAGTTGAAGTTTCATGGGTGTTGGATTATTGTTCACAAAGTTAGTGTTTTTTTCTATTTTTGTAAGATATGAAGATCGGATCCCTGGACCTGGGCGAACGGCCGCTGCTGCTGGCGCCGATGGAGGACGTGACGGACGCGTCCTTCCGCGTGCTGTGCCGCGAGCAGGGGGCGGACATGGTCTACACGGAGTTCGTCAATTCCGACGGGCTCATCCGGGACGTCCCCCGGACCATCGCCAAGATGAAAACCCTCGAGGAAGAGGCGCCCGTGGGCATCCAGATCTACGGGCAGCATCCGGACGCGATGGTGGAGGCGGCGCGGATGGCCGACCGGGCCGCGGAGCTTGCGGGAGGCCACGGGGCGGATCTGATCGACATCAATTTCGGCTGCCCCGTGAGCAAGATCGCCGCGCGGGGCGCCGGTTCCGGGATGATGCGCGAGCCGGACAAGATGGTGGCCATCACCAAGGCCGTGGTCGAGGCGGTCGACAAGCCCGTGACGGTCAAGACACGCCTGGGCTGGGACGACAACTCCAAGATCATCGTCGAGCTGGCGGAGCGCCTGCAGGACGCCGGTATCAGCGCGCTGACCATCCACGGCCGCACCCGCTGCCAGCTCTACCGGGGCGCCGCCGACTGGACGCTGATCGGCGCCGTCAAGGCCAACCCCCGAATGCACATCCCCATCATCGGCAACGGCGACATCACCGACGGCCCCTCCGCGCGCGAAGCCTTCGAGCGCTACGGCGTGGACGGCATCATGATCGGCCGCGCCACCTACGGCCACCCCTGGATCTTCCGGGAGATCAAGTATTTCCTGGAGAAGGGGGAACCGATGCCGGAGCCGTCCGTCGCGGAGAAGGTCGCCCTGGCGCGGCGCCACCTCGCGCTCTCGCTCGCCCTCAAGGGGGAGCCCCGCGGCATCTACGAGATGCGCCGCCACCTGAGTTGCTACTTCAAGGGTCTGCCCAACTTCAAGGAGACCCGCATACGGATGGTCACGACGCTGGACGTCGCCGAACTGTACAGTATACTCGATAGCATAGAACAGCAATATGATTGACAAGATCCTCCTTTTCCCTTATTACCTGAGCCTGAAGCTGCGCGACCGCTACTACAACAGCCCCTCCCGCAAGCTCCACCGGGCCGACGTCCCGACCCTGTGCGTGGGCAACGTCACCGCCGGCGGCACGGGCAAGACGCCCCATGTGGAGATGATCCTGCGCCTGCTGCAGCAGAGCGAGGAATGGGGCGACCGGCAGCTCGCCGTGCTCTCGCGCGGCTACAAGCGCGACAGCCGCGGCTTCCAGCAGGTGATCGGGACGGGGAGCGCGGCGGCCTTCGGCGACGAGCCGCTGCAGATCAAGAAGAAATTCCCCGGGGTGACGGTCGCCGTGGACAAGGACCGGGTCGAGGGCTGCGACCTGCTCGCGCACCCCGAGAAGCTGAAAGCGCACAAATACGTGCGGAAATGCTGGAACCGGGTGTTCCCGGCGGCGGACTACATCGTCCTCGACGACGCCTGGCAGTACCGCCGGCTCAAGCCGACCCGCAGCATCGTGCTGGTCGACTGGAACCGCCCCGTCCACAAGGACCTGCTCCTGCCCCTGGGCCGGCTGCGCGACCTGCCGGAGCGGATCTGGGACGCGGACGCGGTCATCGTGACCAAATGTCCCGCCGATCCGGACCCGCTCGCCCTGTCGGAGTTCGTGCAGCGGATGGGCTTCACCGACTACCTCCCCTCCGCCTGCGAGGCCACCAACCCCAAGGGTCGCCGCCAGCTCATCTTCTTCACAACGGTCCATTACGGCCAGGCCACCGGCGTGTTCCCGACCGCCGAGCCGCGCTACACTTATTCCAAGAAAGCCATCCTCGTGACGGGTATCGCGAAGGACACCCCGCTGCGCGCTTTCCTGAGCGACACGTACAAGCTGGTCCAGCGCTTCAGCTTCCGCGACCACCACCGTTACGCCTGGGGCGACATCAACCGCCTCCAGAACGCCGTGGAACAGCAGCCCACCGCCGCCGTCATCACGACCGAGAAAGACGCCCAGCGCCTGCTGGACTACCAGGGGATGCCCGAGGCCCTGCAGCAGCGCCTCTTCTATATGCCGATCACCGTCGATTTCCTCTCGGACGACGATCGGGAAGTCTTTACGGATTTTATTACCGGGCTTTAGGGAATCCTGGCGGGTTTACCGATGGTAGTATTCGTGGATGATGCCGCTCAGGCGGCTGCGGGTCGAAGATATATGGTACTGGAAACCTTCGGCAGAGCGATACATGCCCACCCCGCAACTGCCGCCGCAATCAAAAGAAGGTTTCTCCCTTTACCGGTATTTTCGGCTGTAGCGGCTATCGTGGTCGTCGCGGCCGATGACGTCGGCCTCGGTGGATGCGTCGATGAGGGACTGGATGTAGCTATTGATGGCGTCGATGCCGGCGCGGAGCTTCTCCGGCGGCCAGGCATTGGTGCCGCCTGAGGAGATGGAGTTCTTCTCGAAACGGATGTAGGCGTGCCACATGATGCCGTCCAGCACCTGCATCCGGGGATAGTAGGAGTTCTTCAGCCGGTACAGGCGGTACTCCGCGACGATGGCGTCCACCCGCTCGAAGAAGTCTTCCGGACCGCGGATGACCGTGATATCCGGTTCGTTGTGCTGCGACCAGGCGATGCGGACCCCGCCGTCGTCGCCGCGCGTCACCTCGTACCACAGATTCGGGAAGCGCATCGTGTTGCTGTATTGGTACTCATAGGACACCGCCGCCCCTTCGGGCCTGGGGTTGGAGCCCGTGGCCTTCGTGCCGAAACGCAGGCTCCCGAAAACGCACACCATAAGCGAAAGAATAATATAAACTATTTTCATACCCTCTTCTTCCTTCCTCCAAATATAATCAATTTTGTGAGATGTATGACGCCGGGGCACGCGAAAGCCCGGCCGACGCCTTTTTTTCTTATCTTTGCAGAGGAATGAAAGCGATCCCGAAGAATTACGGCGCGACGCTCCTGTTGCTGTTCGGCCTGACGGTCGGCGGCGTGCTGGGCGCGTTCCTGGGCGAGGGGGCCCGGGTCCTGCGCGTGCCCGGTACGCTGTTCCTCAACCTGGTCTTCATGCTGGTGGTGCCGCTGGTGTTCTTTTCCGTGGCGCATTCCCTCTCCGTCATGCAGCGAAGCGGGGTAATCGGGAGGGTTCTCGTGACTTCCCTGGGCGTCTTCCTGGCGATGTCGCTCGTGGCGGGTATTTTCAGCTACGGCTTCATGTCCGTCTGGAACCCCTTCACCCGGGTCCTGAGCCAGGGCGACAGCGCGTCCGGCAGCGTGATGGCCGAAGGCGTGAACCTCGGCGAAGCGATCGTGTCGGCCCTGACCGTCAATGACTTCCCCCTGCTGCTCTCCCGCGAGCATCTGCTGCCGCTCATTCTCTTCTCCGCCCTCTTCGGGCTGGCCGTCGCGCTCCTGGGCCAGAAGGCGGCGGGCGTAGATCGTTTCATCGCCGAAGGCGAGGCCGTGATCATCAAGATGATGGACCTGGTGATGAAGCTCGCGCCCATCGGCATCGGCTGCTATTTCGCCGACACGGTCGGCTCGCTGGGCGGCCAGATTGTCGGGGACTACCTCGGGATCTTCCTGGTGGTCTGCGCCGCCACCGCGGTGTGCTACCTGGTCTTCCTGTCGCTGTACGCACTGTTCTGCCGCGTGCCGCTCGGGCGTTTCTGGAAGGAAATGATCCCGCCCTCCGCGACGGCCATCGGCACCTGTTCCTCGGCCGCCTGCATGCCCGTCAACATGACTGCCGCGCGCCGTCTGGGCGTGAGCGACAAACTGGTGGATGGCATCGTCCCGCTGGGGACCCACCTGCACAAGGACGGCTCCGTGGTCACGTCGGTAGCCAAGGTGCTCTTCGCGCTGTATTTCTTCGGTGCGGCACCGGAAGGCTTCGGGGGCGCCGCGTTGGTCGTCCTCGTGGCGCTGCTGGAAAGCGTCGTGGTGGGCGCCATTCCCGTTGGGGGCATGACCGGCGAACTGCTCATCTGCGCCGTGCTGGGCCTCGACCCTTCCTTCGCGGCAGCGCTGCTGATCATCGGCACCATCTGCGACATCCCCGCCACGCTGCTCAACGTGGCCGGCAACCTCGCCGCCCCGCTCCTCGTCCAGCGGCTCACCCCGGCAGCCCGGAAAGGCGATTCCACATTCTAACCCCTTCAGGTGTCGCCAATGTCCCGCTGAATGGGACATTGACTGCAAAAAAGGCCGAAAATGCTGCCAATGTCCCATGTTTGGGGACATTGGCAGCAGTCTGACGCAGAGCGAGCCGTTCCTTCGGAAGCCGCGCCCGTGCGGAAGCGTCGTGAAGGGCGGAGCGGAAATTGGTTTTTCGGCAAACTTGTCCGAAAAATAATTTCCGGCCGCTCGCGGGGGAAGGGCGCGGCTCAGCAGCAGGAGCAGCGGGAGCGCAGCGACGCCGGGGCACGCGAAAGCCCGGCCAAACTGGCCGGGCTCGCGTGCCCCAAGCGGGAATCGAACCCGCACGGCTTTAAAGGCCACTGGATTTTGAGTCCAGCGCGTCTACCAATTCCGCCATCAGGGCATTGGGACAGCAAAGGTATTGAAAAAACACGATTTATCAAATTTTTGCCGTATCTTCGCTTTCCGTATGGAGAAGAAAAAGAGCATTTACGTCATCTACGACCGCAATGTCGAGGCCTTTGCGCTGAAACTCGCCGAGGGGCGGCCCGCACTGGCCATCACCGCCGACGAGGAGCACAAGACGATGGACACCGTGCTGGAGATCTGCCGCTGGCTCCTTGCGCAGGGCGCCAACCGCGACGCCATCGTGTGGGCCGTGGGCGGCGGCGTGACGACCGACCTGGCCGGGTTCGCCGCCAGCATCTACAAGCGGGGCGTGCGCTACGCCAACTACCCCACCACCCTGCTCAGCCAGGTGGACGCGGGCGTGGGCGGCAAGACCGGCGTCAACCTCGACGGCTACAAGAACATGATCGGCGTGACGAAATTCCCCCTCTACACCCGCATCCTGCCGGAGGTCCTGCAGACGCTCCCTGCACGGGAACTCCGCTCCGGCGCCGCCGAAATGCTCAAGACCTTCATCATCGACGACAAGGGCGGCAACTATGAGAAAGCCGTCCGCCTGCTCTCCGACCCGAAGCCCGACTTCGGCGCCCTGGCCCCGCTCATCGAGGCCGCCGCGGCCGTCAAGCGCAAGATCGTGGAGCAGGACCCCTACGAAGAGAATATCCGCCGCTACCTCAACCTGGGCCACACCTGGGCCCACGCCATCGAGTGGTACCAGCACACGCACGCCTGCGAAAACCCGATGACGCACGGGGAAGCCGTGGCCGTGGGCATCGTGCAGGCGGCCCTTCTGTCCGAGCGCCTGGGCTTGTGCAAGCCGGGGCTCGCGGAGCGCCTGCGCGAGGACCTTGCCGCCTGCGGCCTGCCGACCGAGCTCCCCTGCCCGGAAGCCGAACTGGAAGCGGCCCTCTGGAAAGACAAGAAAGCCGAACAAGGCATCATCCACTTTGTCCTGATCAAGAAGATCGGCAAGGTGATAATCAAAGACCTGGATGATCTGCACCAGCCTACAGAATAAGCGCTTCGAGCAGCTCCTGGAGATCCTCGAGGATCCCGGGATCGAGATGGCGGAGATCCGCCTCGACCGCTGCCCCCTCACCGATGACCAGATCCGGGAGCTCTTCAGCGGCTCCGACATCCCCCTGATCGCCACCTGCCGGCTCTCGGAATGCGCTTCCGAGCAGGAAGCCGAGCACCGGCTCGCCCTCGCCATCGAGGCGGGCGCCCGCCTGGCCGACCTGGAGATCGAAGCCCCGGCCCCGGTCAGCAAGCGCTTCCAGCACCTCTGCCGCAAGCACGGCACCGAGATCATCCGTTCCTACCACAACTTCGAAGATACACCGGACGAGGAAATCCTGCAGATGGCCCTCGCCCGCTGCTTCCGCTATGGCGCCGACATCGCCAAGATCGTCACGACCTGCCACAGTCCGGAAGACGCCGCCCGCATCGAGTCCCTCTATTCCCTCGTGCTTGAGGGCGTGGATTCGCTCCAGGGACGGCTCCTCGCGTTCGGCATGGGCGAAGCGGGCCGGCCGACGCGGCTGGAATGCCTGCGGCGCGGGGCCCCGTTCTCCTTTGCCGCCCTGACGGAAGAAGAAGCCACCGCTCCGGGGCAATGGTCCACCCAGGCCATGCGGACCGCCGTCTACGGCGACCGTGTCCCCTACCGGGCGGAAGGGCGCGAGATGCCGGCCTCCAAGAGTTTCGCGCAGCGGGCCATCCTCGCCGCCGCCCTGGCGGAAGGTACCTCCCACCTGCGCGGATACAGCCCCTGCGGCGACTCCGAAGCCGCGCTCCAGGTAGCCGAAGCACTCGGCGCCCGGGTCTGCAAGGAGGGCTCCCAGCTCACGATTACCGGCATCGGTGCGCGCTGCGGCCAGCTCCCTCTCGAGCGGCTGGACACCGGCGAATCCGGCCTGCTGACGCGCCTGTCCATCCCCGTGCTCGCCGCCATCGGCCCGGGCAGCTTCACCGTGGAAGGCCACGGGACCCTGCTCCGGCGGCCGCTCTCCGGTGCAGCCGACATCATGGCGGCCTTCGGCGTGCTGCTCGCCAGCGAGACCCCGCACGACGGCAAGAGCGTCTTCATCCCCGCCAGCGTCAAGGGGCACCTGATCCCGGGTGCGGCCGACGTGCCCGGCCAGGGCGGCTCACAGCTCATCTCCGGCCTGCTGATGGCCCTGCCGCTCTGCGACAAGGACTCCCAGCTGCATGTCAGCGAGCCCAAGAGCATCCCCTATATGTACATCACGCTGGACGTGCTGCGCCACTTCGGTATCCAGACGCGCAGCGAGATGGAGGGCGACGCGGAGCTGCTGGAGGCGGACGACTGGTCCGGCTGCAGCGGTATCCAGTTCCGGATCCGCGGCGGACAGCGCTACCGCTCCGCCGATTTCGCCATCGAGGGCGACTGGAGCGCCGCGGCCAATTTCCTCGTGGCCGGAGCCGTCTTCGGTTCGGCCGAGCTCGTGGGAATGGACACCCGTTCCCTGCAGGCCGACCTCACGATCATCGACATCCTCGTCGAGGCAGGCGCTGTCGTCTCGCAACTCGAGGACGGCACCGTCTGTGTCCGGAAAGCGCCCCTGGAGGCCTTCCGGCAGGATCTCTCCAACGCGCCGGACCTCTTCCCCATCGTGGCCGTCCTGGCCGCTTTCTGCGCGGGCGAAAGCCGCATCGCGGGCGTGGGAAGGCTTGCGACCAAGGAGTCCAACCGGGCGGAAGCCATCCTGGAAATGCTGCAGCAGATGGGGGTGGAAGCCGGTATCGAAGGGGACGAACTGGTCATCTTCGGCGAGACGCTCGCCGCACGCCTGCTCGGCGGCCGCCTGCTCAAGGGCGGCGCCTACACCTCCCGCCACGACCACCGGATGGTGATGGCCCTCCAGGTGGCCTCCCTGGGAACAGAAAGCCCCATCGTCATCGACGATGAGGCTTGTGTCGGGAAATCATTCCCGGGTTTCAGGCTTTAATACCTATTCTGCTTTCGGCTCTTCAGCAGGAGCTTCGGCCTTCGGAGCCTCCGGAGCGGCCTCGGCCTTCTTGGCGCGGCTGCGGCGGGTGGTCTTCTTGGCGGCCTTCTGGGTGCTGGCGAGTGCGGCCTCGTTGAAGTCCACGAGCTCGATCAGCGCCATCTCGGCAGCGTCACCCTGACGGAAACCGACGTGGAGCACGCGGGTGTATCCACCCGGGCGGTCGGCGACCTTCGGAGCGATGGTGCGGAAGAGTTCCGTCACGGCTTCCTTGTCCTTGAGGTAGCTGAACACGACGCGACGGTTGTGGGTCGTGTCCTCCTTGGACTTGGTGATCAGCGGCTCGACGTAGCTCTTGAGGGCCTTGGCCTTCGCCACGGTGGTGGTGATCCGCTTGTGCATGATCAGCGAAGAAGCCATGTTGGCGAGGAGCGCTTTGCGGTGACCGCTCTGACGACCAAGATGATTGATAGCTTTATTGTGTCTCATCTCTTAAACGTTCTTTTTCTTGGGTTCAATATTAAACTTGGTGACGTCCATTCCAAACGAAAGCTTCATCTTCTCGACCAGGAGGTCGATTTCGTTGAGGGACTTGCGGCCGAAATTGCGGAACTTCATCAGCTCGGGACGGGAATAGGACACGAGGTCGGCGAAGGTGTCGATGTCAGCCGCCTTGAGGCAGTTGAACGCACGCACGGACAGGCCCACATCCGAGAGCTTGGTCAGGAGGAGGTGACGCATGTGCAGCGACTCCTCGTCCAGTTCCTTGCTGTCGGTCTCCACGGTGCTTTCCAGCGACATCTTCTTGTCGTCGGTGAAGAGCTTGAAGTGGTAGATCAGGATGTTGGCTGCCTCGTGAAGGGCGGCGTTCGGGGAAATCGAACCGTCGGTCACGATCTCAAGATT
>Ga0310696_10002835_pt1 | contig 22361 bp, 22 predicted proteins | sample AusTroGonzalo_MG_4_FD_203885 | JGI IMG/M metagenome (GOLD analysis project Ga0310696, IMG submission 203885) | Bovine rumen microbial communities from tropical cattle in Woodstock, Queensland, Australia - Gonzalo_02 (v2) (version 2) | ecosystem: Host-associated > Mammals > Digestive system >...
CTTCTCCTCCCCGTCCTCGATTATCTGGAAGAACACCTCGACGCGGGAAGCGTAGTTGAACTTTCTGAGCCTCGCCTCCATGGGGGTGGTCCAGTGCTCGCATCCGTTGGCCTCCTTCACATAGGGGTCACCGATGCGGACGGTGGGCTTCGCGTTGATGTCGATGTGGCCCTCATCGTCCCTCTTCCTGCCGATGCGTATCTCGAGGTTCCTTCCTCCGGTGCGCTCCGGGTCCAGCTTGATGACGCCGCGGAAGGCGTCGTCGGTGGGGACCCTGATGTCGTCAACGATCCTCTGCATCCTGCTGTTGGGATTGTCCTCGGATGCGAGGAAGTCGTTGAATGAGGAAAGGTGGTGATTGACGATGTTGTGCTCGTTGAAGTAAAGTCTTACGAGATCCCTCATCTTCATCCCCTCGTAACGAGCCTGTACGCCACGAACTCCTGGGCGGTCTTGCTCTTCCTTACTATCTTGATCACACGACCTTCGCCGATGGGACCATAGATGCTTTCCAGGACTTTGACTCCCGGATCACTCTTTCTTATCTTCGGGAGCTGCTCCAGTTTGATTCCCTTTCTGTCGAGAACCGCCTGCGCCTCTTCCTCGGACAAGAGGTGATGCTCAGGCACCAAACAGTGCTTGAGGACATTGAACGAGATGCTTTCTGTTGCCAAGTTTTCACCTACTTTTTTCCAGACCGGTCATCTGGGGAAGACGTTTGAATTTGAGAAAAAGTGTGTGCCTTTCCTCATACTTGATCTGCCGTCGATCTCTCATGAAGTCCATTGGCGGGCCTGAAGGGATTCGAACCCTTGGCAGCCTGATTAAAAGTCAGGTGCTCCACCTAGCTGAGCTACAGGCCCTTATGGATAGCGTTCAAGCTTGTAATTCGGGTGCAATATATACTATTATAAAAGCATATCCGACCGTTAACGAGCAATAAACGAGGTGTGTGATGCGATTAACGTTTAAAAATGTTCATTTGGAGGGGTTCGGGACGGTTCATACCTGTTAAAGGTCCGCGGGAGCGGAGGGCGACGCCCGTCCGGACCCGCGATTCGTTGCATCAGGCCGAGAACTCATCGAACTGGCTGTCGTACAGCTCCCGGTAGAAGCCTCCCTGAGCCAACAGCTGGTCGTGGGTACCCTGCTCGACGATGCTTCCCTCATTCATCACAAGGATTAGGTCGGAGTTCCTTATCGTGGAGAGCCTGTGGGCGATGACGAAGGACGTCCTGTTCTCCGCCAGCTTGTCCATGGCCTCCTGTATGATGGCCTCCGTCCTGGTGTCGACGGAGCTCGTGGCCTCATCCAGGATCAGCATCGGGGAGCGGTCTATCATGGCCCTGGCGATGGTTAGCTGCTGCATCTGGCCCATCGACAGCGAGTCGGTGTCGCTGAGCTTCGTGTCATAGCCGTTGGGGAGGGTCATGATATGCCAGTGGATGCCTGCAGCCTTGCATGCCTCCTCCACCTCCTCGTCGGAGATGCCCTTCCTGCAGTAGACGATGTTCTCCCTGATGGTGCCCTCGAAGAGCCAAGAATCCTGGAGCACCATGCAGAACTGCTCATGGACGTTCTCCCTGGTGAGGTCCTTGACCGACACCCCGTCCAGGAGTATGTCCCCGCTGTTCACCTCGTAGAATCTCATCAGGAGGTTGACTATCGTGGTCTTACCGGCTCCGGTGGGGCCCACTATCGCGACCTTCTGCCCCGGCATGACCTCGGCGGAGAATCCGTGTATGACCTCCTTGTCAGGAGTGTATCCGAAATGGATGTCCCGGAACTCCACATGTCCCTTGCACTGTATGCGCTGGGTCTTTCCGGATTCATCCTCATACTCAGGCATATCCAGGAAAGCGAACAGCCTTCCCGCCGCTGCCGCGACGGACTGCATGACGGCGAGTCCCTGCGACATCTGCTGCAGCGGCTGGGTGAACAGCCTGACGTAGATCATGAAGGCCACGATCGTCCCGATGGTGATCGCACCGTCCAGAACAAGGACGGCACCTGCGATGCAGACCATGACGTATCCGAAATTGCCCATGAACATCATCATGGGCACCATGATTCCGGACAGGAACTGTGACATGAAGCCGGTGTGCTGCAGCTTATCGTTTATCCTATCGAACTCGGCCCTGGCCCCGAAGATGCCGTTGAAAGACCTCATGATGCTGTGGTTGTTGTATGTCTCAGCGACATGGGCATTCATCAGACCCAGGTTGTCCTGCTGCTCGTTGAAGTACCTCTGGGAGATCTTGATCATGAACGCCATGAGGATGAACCCGAACAGCGTGGATGCTACGACCACACCCATCATCGTGAAGCTGGTTATCGCCATCATCACAAGCGAACCGATTATCTGGGCCACGGATGTGACCATGATGGTGATCCCGCGGTTGGAATCCTGCCCCAGGGTATCGGCGTCGTTCGTCACGCGGCTCATGAGGTCCCCGGACTTCGCATTGTCGTAGAATCCCAGAGGGACACGGTTGATCTTCCTGATTATATCGTCACGGATGTGCCCTGCCGTCCTCTGGGTGACAGTGGCCATGAGCAGCCCCTGTATCAGGGACACTATGAGGGACACCCCATAGATCACTATCAGTATACAGGCGATGTTCGTTATGGCCTGCATGTCTATGGGGCCGCCCGACAGCCCTTCCTGTATCAGGTTCGTGATCTCGCTCAGATAGTTCGGACCCAACAGCGTCATGAAGGTGGCGATGATGGCCATGACCACCGCGGCGTATAACATCGTCCTGTAGCGGCCCATATACTTGAGGAGTCTCTTCCATGCGACCTTGAAGTTACGGGAATCCTCGGCCTTCTTGGCGGATCTGGCGGACTTTTCCCGCTGCTTGCGGATCTTCCCGGTCATGCCATCAGCTCCTTCTCCGAAAACTGCGAGAGAGCTATCTCATGATACACGTCGCACGACTTTAACAGCTCCTCGTGCTTTCCGATGCCTACGATCCTGCCCTCGTCCAGGACGATGATCTTATCGGCGTTCATTATGGTGCCTATCCTCTGTGCGACTATTATGGTGGTGACTCCGGCGGTCTCGGCCTTCAGCTCCGACCTCAGCTTGCTGTCGGTCCTGTAGTCCAATGCGGAGAATGAATCGTCGAATACGTATATCTCAGGCCGCTTGCAGACCGCACGGGCTATCGAGATGCGCTGTTTCTGTCCTCCGGACAGATTGGTGCCGCCCTCGGAGACCGTGGCCTGATACTGACCCTCCATGCCCTCGACGAACTCCGTCCCTTGGGCTATTGCTATGGCCTTCCGCACATCCTCCTGGGTGCGGTCTTCCTTCGTATCCCCGTAGTTGACATTGGATTCGATGGTGCCGGTGAACATGGATATCTTCTGAGGGACGTACCCGATCTTGCTGTTCAGACAGTCGAGCCTGTACTCCCTGACATCGACGCCATCGACAAGGACCTGCCCTTCCGTGACGTCGTAGAAGCGGGGAAGCATCTTGACGAGAGTGGTCTTCCCGCTCCCTGTGGAGCCGATTATAGCCACGGTCTCACCCTTGGAGACGTCGAACGAGATGTCCGTCAGGACATTCTGCGAACCTCCCGGATACTTGAACGAGACATTACGGAACGATATCTCGCCCTCGAACCCTTCCGGCGACTCGGTCACCGGACCGTCCTTTATCGAGGGCTCCACGTCTATGACCGCCTCGACACGCCTGATGGCCACCAATGCGCGGGGCAGGACCACCAGCACTGCCACCACCATCATGAACGCCGCAATCACCTGCATGGCATAAGAGGAGAAAACGACCATTGCCGAGAAATCATCTATCCTCTCCATCGGATCGGGAGTGGAGTTGATTAAGACCGCTCCAATCCAATATATGGCAAGAGAGAGCATGCTCAAGAACCCCGTCAGCAACGGGGATACGAACGACATGGCGCGGGTCACCGAGAGGTAGGTCCCCGTCAGCTTCTTGTTGGCCTCGACGAATTTGTCCGCCTGATAGGATTCTGCGTTGTACGCATGTACGACACGGATCCCCATTATGGATTCCCTCGTTATACGATTGACGTCATCGTTCAACCATTGGATCTTCTTGAACCTGGGATATGCAAACCACAAGATCACCACGGCACTCAGGCTCATGAGAAGGAGGGTTACTGCAGTCGCCAGGGTCCATTCCTGATTCTGTGTGGATATCTTCATGATGGCCCACACGGCCATTATAGGCGCCCTTATGATGATCAACAGCCCCATGGTCACGAAGAACTGCACCTGGGTCACATCGTTGGTGGAACGAGTTATGAGACTGGGTATTGGGAACTTGTCCATCTCCACATCCGAGAACCTCTGGACGTTGGCGAACTGGCGCTCGCGCAGAGTCTTCCCCAGATTCGTCCCGATGTATGACATGGCAGCCACAGCGAACAGGGAGACCAGCAGACTCCCGAAAGCACATGCCAACATCCATATTCCTTGATCCCACACCTCCTGGCCCGTGCCGCCAGTGGTCATGATGCGTGTGATCTCGCTCATATATCCGGGGATCTCCAACTCAAGAAACACCTGGATGAAGATCAATAGCACCATTCCTGCAAAGATGATCCAATCGATCTTCCTAAAGAACCTGAAAATCATAACGACCCTCTCCTTGTGACCTCTGATACTTTCATGCACGACCGATCTAGGTAGCACACATCCCTCAGAGGTAAAACTACGGAACGATGATACCGGACCTCATCAATCGCATCCTTGACCGCCGTAACGATCCCTCTTGCTTCACCCACGTGTCCGTGGGCATGGCCCACAGGCGTGCTATGGGCCGACCCGAACATGGGCCTACCCTCCTCGACACGAATGGGGCAGCGATCCCCTGGAACAAATACGGCCTCAGCTGCTAGGAACCCAGAAATGTTCGACACAGAGGCCGCATGCATACAGAGCATGGGAATGCAAGCAGCGCGGTGCAATATGTGTCTGTCTGGACATATGTCGGCGAAGGTGCGATGATCCATAGTGTGCGTGCTGCGAAGATCCTTTACGACAGCCGTGTTCGACCGCTGATCTTCGATGAGCGCCTACGCCAAGGATTATTCCCCTCCCATGTCCGGGCGTTAAGGTTTGTCAGTATTTATCGCCCGCTACGATGCAGTTATACATTCGGTTTCCGAAAGATACCGCTATGGTTCGGTCGATCCTCAACATAGTACCCGATACAAGGAACAGGTCCGCGCCCCCTTCCATCCCTATCGATCGCACGGAGCGGAATCCGGACACCTGAAAGAATCAGAGAGGTGAGCTCGATCGGTCTTCCTTGGAACGGATGACGCCGAGGATCTTTCCCATTATGATATGGAGGGTCGCCATCTCCTCCGGGGTGAGGTCCCTGTACAGTTCCCTGATGGCCGCGCTGTTTATCGCATTCGCCTTGAGAGCGGCCTCATGCCCGAGGTCTGTGAGCCTCAGGCTGTATTGGTGCCCCTCAGCGGTGTTCTCCACGAAACCGGCCTCCATCAGCCGGTTCACCATGCGGGTGGTGTGTGCCTTGTCCACGATGAGCCTTTCGGACAAAAGCTTCAGCGATATCCCCTCGTGATGGAGGATCTCCATGAGGAAAATGTAGCTGGACGGGGTCACCCCTATCTTCTCGAACTCAGGAGACGTAACCCTGTCCAGATATGCCTTGATCAGCCTGGGGCTGAACACCTGCTCATGGTCGTGGGCCATCCTGGGACCTCCGTCGGCACCCTCGGCAGGTCTTCCTCGCGAACACGAGATATCCTGTATGGCCGAGCATGTCGAATGACGGCCTGACCCCGCCGGGGTGGACCTCTAGACCGCGCTGGAGGTTCTCCAGGGCGTGGACGTTGGAGTAGCCCTCATTGCGCAGGGCGTTCACTATGGACTCTACCTGGTTCATGTTGGGCACGTATGCGCACAGGCTGCCTCCGGGGCGGAGATAGGATTGCAGATTTCCAAGCGCGAGCCATGGGTCGGGCATGTCCATGGTCAACACGTCCGCCTTCCAATCCACATCCACCTTCATGTCCCTGGCATCCCCGATCTGGTAGGACCAGTATTTGTCCAGGCCCACGCGCATGACGTTCTTCTTCGCGCGCTTGGCGTTGTCCTCCCTGTACTCCAGGGTCAGCACCTGACCGGTGGGCGCGACGGAATGGAGGAGCGCCGTGGTGAGTCCGCCGGAACCGGCCCCGACCTCTATGACCCTGTCCCCTGCCTTGACGTCGCAGTGGAAGAGGATCGTCGCCGCATCCTTCGCCGTGATGATCTGGGCTCCCCTGTCGAGCGACTCCATGAGATCCACGATGCCGGGCCTGAACACCCTGAATTTGTGGCCGACGATGGTGATCTCGCCACCCTCCTCCGCATCCTTGAACCTCGATCCGTCTATCGTGCCGAGGGCCTGCAGCTTGATCATGCCGTAGGAGACCCTGACCCATACCCTGCCGCCGCTGGGATCCTCCAGATAGACGTACTCGTTCTCTTGGAACCCCATGGTATCACATCGTGTGGGCCGCATATGCGGGCGTGTCGGTATCCTTCCCGCAGATTATGCACTTTCCTTTGAACTCCTCTTTGTGATAGGGCCTTCCCAGGATCTTGAACCCGGTGGTGTCCTCGAACTTGTGACCGCACTCATCGCATCCGCACCATCCGAACCTGAGGATCTTGTCCTCGGGGATGCCCTCCAGCGAATCGATGTCCTGCATACGCTGCTTCTGTATCTCGTTGGCCTTGTTGAACATGCAATCGGAGATGTCGTCCAGCAGCATCCTGACGCCGGGTACGAGGTTCTCGACCGCTATGGCGCCCTTCTCGCCGCTGTCCCTCCTGAAGAAGGAGACGACCTTGTTCTCGATGTCGCGCCCGCCCAGCTCCAGCCTTAGAGGCACGCCCTTCATCTCCCATTCGTAATATTTCGCACCGGGACGGTCGTCGCGGTCGTCCAGCCTGATCCTGAAGCCTGCTCCGGAAAGGACCTTCTCCATCTCCCTGGCGGCCTCAAGCACTGCCTGCTGGTTGTCCTTCTTGAATATGGGGATCAGGACGATCTGGAAAGGTGCGATGCCCGGAGGCATGATGAGTCCCTGGTCGTCCCCATGGACGCCTATGAGGGCCCCAACCAGCCTCTCCGACATGCCGTAGGTGGTCTGATGGACGAACTTGTGCTCCCCGTCCTTGTCCTCATAGGTGATCTGGTAGGGCTCGGAGAAGTTGGTCCTGTAATGATGGATCGAACCCATCTGCAGTGTCCTTCCGTTAGGCATGGAGGTGTCGATCCCCACGGTGTAGTATGCTCCGGGGAACTTGTCCCAATCCGTGCGGACCAGCAGCGTGTAGGGCAGGCAGATCTTCTTTGCTATCCTGGCCAGAATCTCGATGTCCTCGTCGATCTGCTTCTGGGCGTCATCGTAGTCCACGTGGCAGGTGTGGGATTCGAAGAAATGGATCTCGCGGACCCTGATGAAGGGACGGGTCTGCTTCGTCTCGTAGCGGAAGGTGTTGACTATCTGGTAGGTCTTCAGCGGCAGATCCTGATGGGACCTGATCCAGAGAGCGAACATGGGATACATGGCCGTCTCGGACGTAGGCCTTACTACCAGCCTCTCGTCGAGCTCGTCCAGACCGGCATGGGTCACCCAGTAGACCTCGCTGTCGAACCCTTTGATATGCTCCTTCTCCTTGGCGAATTGGCTCTCCGGGATCAGCAGAGGGAAGCAGACCTCATCGTGGTCCGTGGCGTCGAACTCCTCGCGTATGTAGGAATCGATCTGCCTCATGATCCTCCAACCGTAGGGGGTCCATACATTCATACCCTTGATCGGGTATCTCTTGTCGGAAAGGCCCGCCTTCTCGACGATATCCAGGTACCACTCCGCGAAGTTGTCCTCTTTGTTCGACACGATCATCCCCTCCTGATCGCATCCGCCACTAGGGCGGCGACCGATATCTCCGACTGGGAGCTCTCCAGCGTGTTGCAGCACAGGACCTTGTCCAGGGCACTGTGGGTGAGCTTCTCGATCGCATTGTTGACGAACACACCATGGGTGCAGGCGACGGAGACGCTCTTGGCGCCGGCATCCCTCAGGGCCTGCGCCGCGGTCATGATGGTACCGCCGGTGGAGATCATGTCATCGACGATGAGGATGTTCTTACCCTTGCAGTCCATATGGGCGGGGGCGATCTTGACCTCCGTGCCGGAGAGACGGGTCTTGTCCAAATGGTCGTAGGGCTTCCCCATCCTCTCGCCGACATCCTTGGCGCGGTTGGCCGCGCCAATGTCAGGGGACAGGACCAGGTCAATGCCCTTGTCCTTGAAGTAATCGGCGATGACGGATGCGGCCTTCAAGTCGACATGCTCGCACTTGAACGCATCCAGTACGGCCTCCTTGTGGATATCGATGGTGATGACCCTATCGCAGGCGAGCGAGTCCATGAGCCTGCACATGAGCATTGCCGACGAAGGCTCACCGGGATTGAAGAGCCTATCCTGCCTGGCATACCCGAAGTAAGGTATCACGAGGGTCACTTTCTTGGCCTTGAGCCCCTCGACTATGTCCTGGAGCAGGAACATCTCCACCAGCTTGTCGTCGGGATAGGTGTTCTGCACGATAACCACGTCGTCGTTGAACTCCTCGCTCTCCACCCTTGTGTAGACCTCTCCGTCAGGGAACTTCTTCGTACCAGCCTGAATGTGCCTGCAACCGAGGATCTCGGCTATCTGCTTCGACAAGACCTCGGATGTGGACCCGCCTATGACTATCATGAACAACGGTTAACCCATTCCCCTTTATAGAGTAGACGGGCGCGTGATTCCATGCGCGTACGACCGACAAAGTATCTAAACGGACACGGCATACGTCGTCGCATGCCGACGAAGAACGACACCGTGACCAGGACCTGCATGGAATCATGCCTCGGAAGATTCGACCCGACCCGCTCGGGACTGAGGGTCTGCTGCGGGCCTGGCACCATGCTCCGCGAATTGGCCGACAGCGGCCTGGAGATGGTGGACTGCTACCGTTCCGATGCGGCCGAATTCCTCAGGAACGGGGACCTGGTGACAGCCTTCGCCGCCATAAACTACGCCCATGCATGGATCGGCTGCTTCTGCGATCTGGGTCTGTTCGAGGCAGATACCGGTAAGGAGCTCTACGAGACGCTCTCCGCATCCGATGACGGAGAATCCTCCAGGATAGACGACCAGAAGATGGCGAAATATCTGGACATCACGACGAGGGCGAGGAAGAAACTGGACCTGGCCCCGCCGGCAAGATCCTTCGACAGGAGACTCGCATTCAAACTGCTGGACAGGTCGGACCTGTACTTCAGGACGGCCGTCGACTACCGTAAGGAGAACGACTACGTGAGAGCCTTCGCGGCCGTGAACTATGCCCATGCATGGCTCGATGCGGGCGCCAGGATCGGCCTTTTCGACGTTGGCGGGGACGATGTGCTGTTCACCCTCTACGAACGACCGTGATGGGCCCATCGTATGACGAGCAGCCGATCACCGTCGCATCGGGAAAGAGCTATCTCGCGACGGAGACCGGTACGTCCGAATAGATGCTGTTGCCGAGCATGCACATCCCGGCCCTCCCGCCGCCTTCCCTAATGGTCCTCAGGGCGTCCTTCATCCTTTCGGACTCAAGTCCGATACCTTCCGAGAATGCCTTCGCGGATTCGAACAGGGTCCCCAACGATGGGTCGGCGCGGAACGATGACATCGCCTTGTCCCCTTCCGATTCTATCCTCCTCATCATCCCTGGATCGCCGAGGACGGACGGGGTGCTCAGCGTCTCATCGAATACGACAAGGGTCAGCTCCCTGAATCCCAGACCGGTGTCCTCGCACCTGCCGATATCGCACGGTGGGCCGGCGACGGTCCTGAGGGGGACCCCGCTGGGGCATTCTATGGCCAGAAGGTCCCCTAGCCCGCCGCCCAATGTGCATTCTGCCCTATGGGTGGCAGCCACGGCCTCCGACCTGTCTATACAGAGCAGATCTGCGGCGCAGAGCGCGGCGGCCAATGTGCCCGAAGCGCTCGACCCGAAACCCTGTTCCAGCGGAAGATCGTGGACCAGATCGACATCCAGGCCATGTCCGCGGCGTATCGAATCGAGTGCGCAGCGAGTGATGTCAGCCTCGCATTCCTCGCCGTTGATGCGTATGGAGACGACACCGTCGTCCCTCAGACCCACCGATGCATGGCATCCCATATCTAGCCTGATCCCGAATCCGAGGGACCCCGTGGTCTCCGGGCTCTCCCCCTTGACGGGCCTGAACACGCACGAGATGTGCCCGGGTACGAAGGTCTCGGCCCTCATAGGCCACCGAAGCACATGTCAAGAATGAGTCCGGACGTCTCCCCCTTGGTCCCGCTCAACCTGTCGACCTTATCCTTGCGGACCAGGAACACGGTGGACTCGCACTTTCCGGCAGATTCGGTATCGTTGGCGACGACGGCCGTCAATCCATACTCTTCCAGACGCTCGCGGGCCCTACCGATGAGGACATCGTCCGATACGCCCGACTCGGCCTTGAAGCCGATGACGTTATCGCACCTCTTCGTTATGAGCGGTAGCACCTTGGTGACCGGAACGAGGCCGAGGTCGAAACCGATCTCGCTGGGGATCTTCCCGCCGTCGGCCTCCTCCGGCTTGAAATCCGAAAGCGCCGCCGGAACGATGACGATATCGTGGTCGATATCCTTGAGCATGCTGATGAGCTGCTCCACGCTGGAGAAGCGCCTGACGTCGAAATATCCGGGTAGCTGGACGCTGCAAGCGCCCATCCATAGCTCGACCTCCGCTCCCTTCCTGAACGCCGCCTGGGCCATCTTGACCGCCATCAGGCCGGAGGAGCGGTTGGTGATAACCCTCATGGAGTCTATGGGCTCCTCGCTGCGTCCTCCGATTATCAGGACCTTCTTACCGGCCAGGTAGTCCGCGCCGAGGATCCTCTCGACATTCTCCGCGATCTCCTCGGTGCCGGCGACCTTCGCCCTGACACCGTCCAGGCGGGGACCTATGAAATGTATGCCCCAGGATTCCAGCCTGTCGATGTTATCGCTGACGGCCGGGTTGTCGAACATGGCCTGATGCATGGCCGGAGCTATAGCTACCGGGATCCCCTCGCCGATGGCCACGGATGCCATGGACGTCACCGGCGTGTCATCGATGCCGTTGGCTATCTTGGATATCGTGTTGGCCGTAGCAGGGTAGATCAGCAGGAGATCCACGGATTCCCTGTCGCCCATCAGCGTGATGTGCTCGGTGAGTCCGGTGAGCTCCGTGATAGGCGCATTGCCTGAAGCGAAATAGAGCGAATCGGGTGTCACGATCTTCCGGGCCTCCGCCGTCATCACGGGGATGACCTCGGCGCCGCGCCTGATCAGCTCCCTGATCGTACCGAAGCACTCGACCGCAGCGATGCTCCCGGTAATGCCCATGACAATGACCTTTCCCATCAGGGACTCTCCCTTCTCGCAATATATCTCGTCAGCTGGATGTGTCATCTAACCACCTCATCCACTATGGACATAGCTTCCCTATATACCTCATCCCTGGAACGGGAGGCATCGATCACCTTGAAATCGAATTCCTCTGCAAGTTCCAGATAGCACGAGCGTACCTGACGCTGGAAATCCATCCTCTCGAATTTGCTGATCTCCTCCCCTCTGGATCCCACGCGCCCCATGCCAATCTCGGGATCGATGTCCAGGAGGACCGTGGCGTCGGGGACTCCGATGAAGCTCCTGTTGATGTCGATGAGCCATTCCTTCTCGGAGGCGTCGCCGTCCAGGCGCGACGATTGATATGCGACGGTGGATGCGAAGTACCTGTCGCAGAGCACGATCTTCCCTTCGGAGACCATCCTCTGCATCCTTTCGGTATGGTCGTTGCGGTCGGCGACGAACAGGAGGGCCTCCGTCCTCTGCGATATGCTGCCTGCGGACCCGCTGCGTATGAATCCCCCGATCCCCTCATGGGTCGGCTCTGCGGTGAGCACCACCTCGCGACCCCTGGATGACAGTTCCTCGGAGATCCTGCTGCAGACGGATGACTTGCCGGCGCCGTCGGCGCCTTCGAAAACTATCAAAGCTCCCCTCATCGCCCTCATGTATCGATTACGGGTAAAAAGCATCACTGTCCGGCCAATCCAATGTGCGCCATGACGGTATCCAGCGATTCCACGTCCTTCGTATAAACGCGGGTGTAGTATGCGATGTCCGAGCGTATCCTGTCGTCATACCGGACCCCAAGGGATGACAGGTTCTCCCTCAGGGCATGGGCCAGCTCTCCGCCGCGGCGGTCCCAGTCAGTGAGGATTACGCAGGGCTTCCCGGACCTCCATGCATATTCGGCGGCCTTGACCGGCCCTCCCGAGACCTGTACGCAGAAGAACTCGCCGTCCACGCCTATCCTCCTGAGCGCGGCCACGTCGTTGTTCCCCTCGACCAGGATGATATGGTCCTCTGCCAGCACGGAGAGCCTCTGCAGGATCTCCTCCATCCCCTCCAGGCGCTCGATGTCGTCCATCGCATCGACCTTTCTATGGCATCGATGACGGCCTTGGGGTCACCTTCTATCGTAACAGTCTTCTGATGGCTGGTCTGTCCGGCGGTCACCTTTGACCTGAAGCCGGTGATATCCTTGAAGTACGCTTCCACCTCTTTGTTGGCCCTGCCGTCCAGCGGCGGGGACTTGACCCTGAGGATCGCCCTCTTCCTCCATTCGTCGAAACCCTCTAGGCCAGACCTGTTCGAGCGCGGGGACACCAGTATGTCCAGTTCCAGGCAGCCGTTCCTTACTCTGGAGACGTCTTCGACCTTCATACGGACGTATCTGCGAACACTTATTACATCCCTCGGGTATTGAGATGCGATGAGCCCCGTCCTACAGCCGATGACCTTCGAGGAACTATCCCAAGTGCACAGGGAGGAGATGAAGGTCAAGGCTCTGACCAGCTGCAGACCGGACCTCTACAGGGCAATGGCCGATCTTCTCGTCCGTCTGAGACTGGAGTACGACAAGCAGATCGCTCGCGACCCGGATTCGATCATGAGCGAAGGGGCGAGCATGCAGAGGAAGAAGGCGGAGACCCTATCGAAGGTCATTGTGAGCCTGAGGGCGTCCAAGATTGCGAAGAAGGCCGTCCTCTCCGCCGATGGGGCCACGGAGGAGCTCAGCGCCCTCACGCCGGAGGAGAGGGAGTACTACCAGCAGATCGTGGAGCTGTCCAGGAGGCACCTTTCCACCGTGGACCGGTACCGTGGGAAGAAGGTGGTGGATACCCGCATAGACGAGGACATCGCCAAACGCGTCCCTGAGCCGCCGAGCGTGCAATACGAGGTCCCTGAGCCCGAGACCCCCGTATCAGAGCCTGCCCCCGAGATCCCGATCATGGACGAACCGGACATGTTCGACGATATGGCCGGGGAGGAGTCGTTCGACGATATCCCCGAACCGGACCCGTCATCGCCCCAGGTCCCTGAGCCCGAGGTGGAGACCCCGGAGCAGCCCAAGAAGGACAAGGTGGAGACCGTGCTCCTTCGCGTGCTGGAGGACATACCCCCGTTCGCAGGATTCGACAGGGACTACTACCTTCACAAGGAGGATATAGTAACGCTGCCGCAACCCATCGCCACAGCGCTCATAAACGCCAACAAGGCCGTCGCCGTCACTCCCGGACCTTGAGCGTCCGCGAATCGTTGGGGAATTCCAAACAATCGATCTTGAACCTTTTGATGCCCATGACATCGGCAACGGCCTGCCTGGCGGTGTCCGGCGTGTTGTTGGTCTTGCTGAGGTGGGCCAGGAATATCTGGCGATGCGGGTTGGTGCCCATGGTGCGCTTCAACGCCGCGGCCGTATCCAGATTGTTCATGTGACCGTGATCGCTCCCGATGAGCTTCTTCAGATTGTATGGGTATGGGCCGTTGACCAGCATCTCCTGGTCATAGTTGGCCTCGATGACCGCCACGTCCGCCATGGCAAGAGCGTGCTCTATCTGGAACGATAGGGCCCCGGTATCCGTGGCCACGAGTACCTTCTTCCCGTCGACCTCGGTGAAATAGCAATTGGGATCGACTGCATTGTGCGACGTGGGCAACGGCGTCACGTGGAACTGCCCTATATCGATGCATCCGTTGGATCTGTATACCCAATGCTGGACGCTCCCAAGGTTGCTGACGTCGAAGGTCGCCATGTTCGCAACTATAGGTATATCGAGCTTCCTGGCAGTGGCCCCGGCCCCGGACACGTGATCGCTATGCTCGTGCGTGATCAGGATGGCCTTCAAAGACTCCTTGTCAATGCCGTGACGATCCATCAGGGACATTATACGCCGGCAGCTGATGCCGGCGTCGATCATGATAGCCTCCCCGTCCGACTCGATCACGGTACAGTTACCGTCGCTGCCGCTGGCGAGGACGTGGACCTCCATGAAATTCAGACCTTTTTCTTGTACAGCGAGAAGATGATGTCGCCTCTGGATATGATACCGACCAACGTGCCCTTCTCAAGTACGGGGATGCGGTTTATTCCCATGGCCAGCATGGTCTTGAGGACCTCAATGATAGGGGCGTCCGGCGTGGTGCTCATCACGGAGCGGACCATAAGTGAGGACATCTCGATGTTGGATATCTCCTCGGACATCCTCTTCAGGACCTCGTCGGGCTCATCGAGGGCATCCATGGAATACTCCAGGAGAGATCCGTTTATGTCCATCTTGTCCAGTCTCGACTGGTATTTCATGATGACGGCCAGGATATCGTTCTCGCTCACGAAACCAAGCAAATGGTTCTTATTGTCGACGATCGGGGCCCCGGAGACATTCTCCAGAGCGAGCTTCTTCGCCGCCTTCTTCAGCGTATCATCGGGACGGAGGGTCAGAACCTCCGTCGTCATCAAATCCCTAACCCTTAACTTTGTCATCGTCATTGTATCCTGAGAGCATGATATAATCGTTCCGTCCAACTGTAAGAGGACTTCGGAATACAGGAGACCTGCACCGCCATGATGCGGGGTCTGGACCTCAGTGCTTCTTCTGGATCTTGCCGTCCATCTTCTGCTTCACGACGTTGGTCCCCTGATTCTTGGCCACTTCCTTGGCATATGCCTCTGCCTCGGCCTTCGTCTTGAAACGCTTCAACGCCTTCTGGGAGTTGGTCCTCTTGACCTGCCAACCGCCATCCGGGTGCGGTGAGACGAAATATGCATCGTAGCCTTTCTTCCCGGAAGATCCTGCGGCATCCCCCTTGTCGTCGGGCTTCGCATTCGAGGCGGTCTTCTCGGCCTTCGTCTCCTTCTTAGGGGCAGCGCCATCGTTCGAGGCCTCGGCCTTCTTAGCCTTCTTTTCCGTCTCTTCGTCATCCTTCTTCTTCAAAAATCCAAGAGCCATGCGGGCGAATCGCCTGTGATGATGAAAAACATATCGACTCAAAATCCCGCTCAACCAATGATTTTCCTATCGTTCGATTCCCTTGCAGGTCCGGAACAACAGACATCTTTATGTACAATGAGTCACTAACGTGATTCCACTCAATGGGCCTGTAGCTCAGCTAGGTGGAGCACTCGACTCTTAATCGAGGTGCCAAGGGTTCGAATCCCTTCAGGCCCGCCACTTGTCTAGCCAGACTACCTCAGAATAATTCTATTGATTCTCGATTTTAATGTGTTTCTGATACCTCTGTGCTCCTTGATGAGTGCAAGTGCACTCGTTACGGGGTGTAACGAGTGCCTTACAGGGATCACTCAGGGCCTCCCTGACTGTCCCAATAATCCCTCATATCCCTCGATGCTACATGGAGGTCCTTTTCCGCATACTCCCTCTGAGTGGTGGCGACAGAGGCATGGCCCATGACCAAAGACACGTCATGGATCGCCTGCCCCTCGTCAAGGGCTCTCTGACCGAACGTGCGCCTGCACTTCCTGAGGTCGAACTTGATCCCCAGGTCCTCCTCCACCATGGACTTCAGCTTGCGGATCCTGTTGTATGAAAGGTATCCTCCGTTGTGCTTGAGGGGCGGGAACAGCGCATCCTCGGTCTTCTTGGCCTCCTTCAGCCTGAGCTTCCTGGCCTCGAGATACTTCATGAAAACTAGTATGCCGTCGGGGTGGAGAGGAACCCAGCGTGCGACACCGTACGAGTTCTCACCTTTGACGTGCTCTGCGAAGATCTCCACACCGTTATCCTTGATGCTCACGTTGCTGATTGACAGCATGCGCAGCTCCTTTGGTCTGAAACCGGTACATATAGCTACGGTAACCTCGCCATAGGCCTCCATCAGATTCCAGTTACGGGTGCTGAGCTCCATGCCCCTCGCAAGGATGGACTGCGTGACATCCTCCTCCATCGAAGGTCCGCGGTTATGATACCTCTTGGGAACATGGGCGGGATACTTCCTCTTGAACTTGGTAACCGTCTCATTGTCATAAAAAGTCAAGAACTTCTCGAGGTTGCCGAAATCCTTCAAGTAGAACAGAACGGCCATATCATGTTCTATCTGAGAACGGTGAGATAGTTATCAGAAAGGTCCTGCCGATGATGGGTAGAGGTCTCAAAGGCCTTCAGGAAGATTTCGACGAATGGGTACGCAAACGCAAAATCGAAATCGAAATGATTCCCGATCCTGATGAACGGATGGCAGCGGAGGATCAGTTAGAGGAACAGATCAGGGAACACGATGAACACGTTGAGATAATGAAAGAGAACGGTATGATTTGACTCAAACCGTCAAACAGATTACTACATCTCATCTGAATCTTATCTGGAGATTCAGTTGGACATACTTTCTGTAATCTATCTTCTGATAGACCTTCGTCTTAATTCATTTATCCACAGGATATCACTGTTCTCATCCACATAATTCATGTTATTTTGCAGGATAAATTGCAGGTTATTTTGCAGGATAAATCGAATGAATTATTCATCTTCGATGATTATCCATTCACCGGTTTTTCTGCTTCCTTTCCTTTCAATTATTCCCCTTTTACGCAGATCATCCAGACGGGTGCGCACCGTCCTCTCCGATATCCCCAGGGTTTTTGCAATAGATACTGCGGTGATCTTAGGATCCTTACGTATGAGATTCAACAAGGAATCGATCTCGGATTCTGCGTGTTCATCTTCGACATGTTCTGACTTTGTCTCTACCTTGTGGGGAAGCATGGTCACGGACAATCCGCCCTGTTCCTCTGAGAATGAGGGGATCCTGTTTCCATTGCTCTCACAGGCCTCCACAAAGCCTGCGGCATGGAAAACCATGGCAAGGGCCTCGTTGCGCCTCACCGAGTGATGCTTCTTGAACAGTTTATCCAGGGTCATGTTACCAGGAAGACCTCCGAGGCAGAACACCTCCAATTCATCGGGACGGACCGAGACGGTCACCGGCTGAGACCTTTTGTAGCTGGATGTTGTTCGATACGAGCCCCTTCAGGCCCGCGTGTTTTATCTACCTTAAAGAGCAAGTTCTCCACACTGTCATCCTCAGTCTGAGATCATTGATTGCGAAAAATCCATTTTCTGCAATTAACAATGATTTTAATTGCGCGAACGCTATTATCGACAATTATGAGGGAAGACCTTTACCACCCATCCATATCGGGCGAAGTAAGATACTCGGATAACGGCGGATTCAGTTATTTCTGGCCGAACGACCTTCCTTTTGACATACAATTCGACAAAAAGATCTACAAGAAAGTAGAGACTGCGATAATCGGGTTATCAAAACTCGACGGCAAGGTATCCCAGATGACGGAACAGGAAAGGAACATCCTCCTCGTTCCATTCGTCCTCATGGAATCCACAAAATCCTCAGCTATCGAGGGCACTGGTACGACTATGGAGGACCTCTATAAGTCAGAAAGGATAGTAGAAACGGATCCACGCAAAATGATGGACAATCTGGAAGTCCTAAACTACCGGGATGCACTGAATCATGCGACCTCGCTAGATAACGATACCATCGATGAGGCGCTACTCTTAGAACTCCATAAGATTCTCATGAAAAGCGTCCGCGGGGAGAACAAGAATCCTGGAACCTACCGTTCTGTCCAGGTTTTGGTGGGCAGCAGGGGAGACACTTTGGAAACCGCCAAGTTCGTTCCCATGCCGCCCGAGCAGGTGCCCTGGAAGATGAGGAATCTATTCGAATACATCAACACCCCGGACGAAAGTATCCTGATTTCCGCCGCACTCTCTCATTATCAGTTCGAGACGATACACCCGTTCACTGACGGGAACGGAAGGTTGGGGAGACTTCTGATTATGCTTATCCTCAGCAAGAGTGGTGTCCTGGAGTACCCAGTGCTATATCTCAGTGGTTACTTCAACAAGAAACGCGGGGAATACCTCGACAGTCTGAATAGGGTCAGAGAAACCGATGATTTCCAAGGTTGGATGGACCTGTTCTTAGATGCACTGATAGAACAGTCTCATAGTTCTATCTCCCTCATCGATTCCCTCTATTGGGTCAGAAGGAATTTTCATGAAATGAACATGGATCACAACACCCTTTATCTGATGGACTCTCTGTTTGCTAACCCGTTCGTAAGGAAATCTGATGTGGCGACCATATGCAATGTCCATCTTTCTACGGCTGGAAAAATCGTCAATAACCTGGTCGAAAAAGGGATTCTGCGCGAAACTACCGGTAAAAAAAGAAACCAGTTGTTCGTGTGCGACGAGATTATGCAGATTCTCAACTCATACTGAACATTCTGTTAATTGCGTAAAATCTAAAAATCGCAATTATAAAAAACGATAATTCCTGACCTCGCCACCAAGAGCAACTGAACATTGATTTTTGACTTTGGGACCGAAAGCAAAAAGTGTCCCGGCCGGAATGTTCAGTTGTGAAGCAAAAACAATTAGCGACTGGGACGGAACTTCCCAGTCCGAACGAGAATATATCAGTTCCGACCGGACTCGTGAAAACCATCGAACATTATCTCGGTTCCGCGGGTGTTTTGGACTTCGTTGATACCTTCAAGCACCGTGGTGTACCCATGAGCAGGATCCTTACGGCGATGTGCACGCACATCCTCATGGGCAGCAATTCCATGAGCAGATGTTCCGATTGGCTGAAGAACAGGGATGTGAGGAAGGAACTCGGATTGGATTCGGGTTTGTCGCAGAGAACCATCAACCGTGCTATTTCGCTCATAGGGAATCACAGCGATGAGATCCTCGTGAGACTGTGGGAAGGTCTCGATACGAAATATCATTTCGAGAACACCGATGTGAACATCGACGGTTCTGCCGTCGTTGTGAACGGCCCCGAAGCGGAGCTCGGGGCCGTGGGGTACCCAAGAGATTTCAGGGACCAGAGCAGGAAACAGGTGGAGTTCCTGACAGCGGAACTCCAGAAATCGAGAATCCCATTCTTCATGAGAGCATACAAGGGGAATACCTCTGACCCTGAGCAATACCGGGATGCCCTTCCGGACATCTTCTCCGTGATTCGGGAGGGATCGTGGATAATAGTGGATAACGGGGGAGCATCAGGGGATATCCTAGATTCGATTGTGAAATCAGGGCACAAGTATCTCACCAGGGTGAAGATGAATGCCTCGGACGACAGGAGGATAAATGATTCCGAGTGCGAATGGGAATACGTGGAGGACGGGGTGTGCTGCAAGAAGCACACCTTCGATTCGTCCGGAAGGACGACGTATCTGTTCTTCTCCCTGGACAATTGGTATCGTTCGTATCATTCCGCTTCCAGGAGCTTCGACCGCATGGTCGAAGCGGTGAAGACCTATGAGGGCGGGCATTTCAGGAAGTCTGATTTCGTTACCGTGAAGAGGAACGTGCTAGCGGATATCGAGGTGAAGGTGAGTCTTCAGACGAAATTCACGTTCGAAGAGAGCGAGAGGGAAGGTATAATCCGGGAGATCATGGGTACCCGTGCAGGGATTTTCAAACTGGAATCCTCGGAGCAATTGACACCGTCGGAAGCTCTCGATAAGTATCGTGCAAGGGCCACGGTCGAGCACCTTATACATTCCCTGAAGAGGGTCACGGGATTGAAGCCTCTGCGGGTATGGAGCGAATCATCGATCCGCGGATCGATGATGCTGGCCCTTCTTTCCGAAACTGCGATAGCCATGGCAAGATACGAGATGAAAGGCGTAGAGAGAACAGAGAACAAACGGGGAAGGAGCAAAACCGTGATCGAGAAACCGAACACCGAATCCATCGTTTGGTCGTTAGGCCATTTGACACTTACGAGGATAATCGGGAACGGGCATAGGAAACAGGCAATCTACAGCAATTGGAACCCTATCTCGAGGGAGATCTTCGGCAATATCCGTGCGGATCTTGTAGGAAATCTGATAATTCCGGCTTGAAAACACACATTCGGGACCACGATTATCGGAGCATCGTGCAGCGGATGCTATGCAAAACCGCAAGTGGCAAATGGGCCAGGCTTCGTTCAGCAGTCACAAAGTGGCGAGGTCAGGATAATTGCCAAATCGCAATTAGCAGAATACCATCAATTGGATAACCTATTCCAGCGAATCTGCTGGCAGTTGGAATAGTTAGGATAGTTGTAACTGTTCAGGAAGCTCCTGATCACCATGAAGTCCAGGAAAGAAGAGGCGATCGCATCGGGGGAGCAATCGCTCCGCCCCGAACTTCTGAAGCAATTCGGACTCGCCTATCGGAAGATCATGTTCATTGCGGACAGGGAATGTCCGGCTCCACCGGAGCCGGGAACGAAGAGACGCGGAAGGAGGAAGAAGGGCAAGGAACGCTCTCTGATCGAGCGTTTGATTTCGTTCGAGGATTCGATCTGCCTCTTCGCGCACGATTTCCTGGTGCCATTTGACAATAATCAGTGCCGAACGGGATGTCCGCAACGTGAAGACCAAGGCCAAGGTGTCCGGATGCTTCCGTTCTATGCAGGGTGCCCAGAACTATCTGACGATCATGTCGTATATCAGCACAGGCCGTAAGCACGGCATCAGCGCATTTGAATCGTTGAAGGCCGCATTCGAAGATCGCCCCGAGATTGTGCTGACACGGTTCTGAACAGTTACGATAAAACAGAGAAATGGTTTCAACCGATAGGCACCAGGCGTTACGCACGGTGGTTTGAGGGGATGGCTGGCGGATTGATCGCCGGCCTCCCCCTCAATAATCGGTCCGGATTCATCTGAACCTGATGCCCAGGAAAGCAATGATCAATCCTATCACCACGATGACGGTAACTGTTTTTTGGAAGTGGTTGGAACTTTCCGGTACGTCTCCTCCTTCCTCTTCACCCATGCCGTCGTTACCGCCGACATCGGTGACCTCCCCTACTTTGTAGGCGGCCAACAATATCACATTACCATACCTGTCCTCTACGGAGTTCCAGCCACAGAACGTGAGTCCGAATTCGTTTACCGGATCCTCACCTTCATACCAGGGCCATTCATCTGGAGATACGTCCTCGATCTTCTGGATTACGGTTCCGTCATAGTTCATCCAGGTATAGGTGAACGTTTCCGGTTGCGGATCCGCAATCTTGTATGCGCTTCCCGCAGGCATTCCTTCGGTGGACCAAGTGTATCCTCCGATAGCCTCCAACGTAGCCGGTATCTCCGTCGTCTTGTCGAAATCATAGAATTTGGTAATTCCGAATGCCAAGCTCAATGTAGACAAACTATAGGAATTGGATGCAACGGAAGTGGAGCTCGCAGGAACGTTGAATTTTTTCAGGTTTATGCCGAAAGCTAAGAACCCGATCTTGACATCCGATCCTTCGAAAGTTACTTGTCTCACTTTAGAATCGCCGAATGCTAGCTGACCTATGTTTCTGACAGAATCCGGAATGACCAAGGATTCCATTCTGATACTCATGAGTGCCATATTACCTATGTATTCGACAGAGTTGGGGATGTTGACGTATTCTAATGGGGCACCTTTGAAAGCTCCGTCCCCGATCGACTCTATGGTATCGGGCAGGATTATCGATTTCAATGCTTGGCAGTTACTGAACATCATCTTCGGAATTGCCTTGAGGTCATCAGGAAGGTATGCGTATCTTAGTGTGGCACATTCTTCAAAGGCTCCTTCACCGACCGTCTTTAAACAATAGGGAAGGATGGCATATTCCAATGCCCAGCACTTTTTGAAAGCCTCTTTACCTATGTACTCTACATTATCCAATCTCACCTCGGTGATCCCGCATGAGTTGAACGCGCCCTCCCCGATTGTCGTTACACTGCCCGGGATGGTAACGGACTGGAGGGATGTACAGTTGTGGAACGCATGGTCCCCGATGCACGTCACACTGTCCGGAATGGTAACGGACTGGAGGGAGGCGATGCTATAGAACGCATGGTCCCCGATTG